>Ga0153976_1000298_pt1 | contig 17502 bp, 28 predicted proteins | sample TSGA060MetaG_FD_104717 | JGI IMG/M metagenome (GOLD analysis project Ga0153976, IMG submission 104717) | Attine ant fungus gardens microbial communities from Georgia, USA - TSGA060 MetaG | ecosystem: Host-associated > Fungi > Mycelium > Unclassified | place: USA: Georgia, Yuchi Wildlife... | reverse complement strand
TGTTCGGCTAGGTTATTTTTTAGCCATATGGAATTTCACATCTTATCCGCATTGAACCATCGCTTCTACCCCTGATTCTGTTCGACTCCTTGGGTATCGCGAGGCGGACGGCGAGATCGACTTTTATCTCCGAGGATAATCCAAAAATGTCATTCAGCGCCCAAACCGTCCCGAATTATCGTCGTCATGGCCAGTTGACGATGATGTTAAGAAAGTTTGTTCATTCGTGCTACCACTATTGGCAATTCCGTAAAAGACAAGTTGTCCCGGCTTCCTGTTTTCAGCTGTCTTGTATTGATGTCGGATTTCGGTTCCTCTGCCTCCTTGAAGGAACCGTGTTCGTCGACTCCTTTCCCCATCTTTTTCTTTGGTTTCTGTTGGTGACGGCTGGTGGAACTGATCAATCGTAAGCATCGTCCGCCCACACCGACGAATTTAGTTACGATAGCCGGAGAAACTAAAGGTCATTATCATCCTGACCTTTAGCTTGAGTCACTACTGATATCCTGTACTCTGTCGCACCCAAAAAATTTGATGGAGGAACAGTGGGATTTTCAAATGTAACTATGAAAAAGGTTGCTTACTATTATTGGGAGTTTGATAGAGGAACGATAATTTCCGTCAATTCAAACTATCCAGCAGCAATTCAGTTCTACGAAGCAGATAGATAGCAAATAGATTCACAATGTAGAAGAAAAGAGGAAGACGTTGAGAGAAAGGGTCAGAGAGCTTCCATTACCAGCAGACTATTAGAGGTCGAACGTTCAGCGGCATATAACTGGCATAGACTGTAAACTCGTTTCCACATGGAAAGATTACTTTCACGTTCCGAAGCCACTGAATTGTTCGCTCGAAACATAATCAACATTGCATATACACAACTCAAAATCAACAAGAATGATCTCAAGGAGCAAGGAGATTGTTAAGGAATTCCTTGCCAGCAGCCTTTGGTGCCTTGGGCCTCTTGACAGTCTGCTTCTTGATGCGCTGCTGATAGACTGAAAGGAAATCATGAGCAAAAATAAGACAAATGAGAGCACAAACAACGTACGGAGCTGGTGCCTGATTTGTGTCTTAGCGTAGGGATTGAGACGGAACAGAATGCCCCTGTTGACCAGGGCATTCTTCTTTTGAGTCCAGGGTCGCTTCTGTACTTTCCTACCAGCGGGACGAACAACAGATTGGATTTCATCGCTATTAATGAGACGGGTGACATCAGGGTTGGAAATCTTGGCAGAAGGAAGGCTGAAAAACATGTGAATCAGTTTCATAAATTTCGAGGGCAAAAGGAATGAATGTCACATATAGTCCTTCTTGTAATCAGAGACTTGGTCGAAGGTGCCAAAGACTTTGTCGAGAACCTGGAAGGCACCCTCAGTCCAGATGATGAAACGACCAATGTGACCACCGGGGGCAAGCTGAAGGAGATTGAGCCTTTGGACATTGACAAGTTCGACTCCTGGAATGTTTCTGAAAGCTTTCACAATACCCTTGTCCTCGTTATATACAACGAGGGGGCCACGGCGTTGACGATGCCTACGATTCCGGAGTTTTCCTTTCCCAGCGCGAAGTTTACGGGAGTTGGAGACTTTGACAACATCAGCATGAGCTTTCAGCGCCTTCAGGAGGGCGACTGCCTCCTTAGTCTTGGTGAATGACTCAGTAGCACTAGAAACCACTAGGGGAACTTCCTCGATTTGCTCGATGCGATGGCCACGGGCGAGGACGAGAGAAGGAAGAGCTGACGCCGAGAGAGCAGCGACAACAGCGAAGCGACGCTGGTTTTGGTTGACCTTGACGTGCCACTTGCGCCAAGTTTTTGTAGGAGCAAACATGCGTCCTCCACGGCACATATTACCGAAAGCAGCCTATATTTCTTACAATGAGTTTCCACATCAGAGATATGAAGTGGAGCCAGACATACCTGACCCGAGCGATGGGTTCCTCCACCACCAACACGGGGAATACGGGCAACAGCACGACCAGTACCCCAAGACTCGGCAGAAGTTTGGTGGCCGGCCTTCTCACTCACGGCGTATGCCTGCCTCCTGTTCTTGGCAATGCTCTCTGGAGCATGTGAGCTCCGTTCTTAGTTCAGCTGAGTAGTTTGAACTTACTGTGAACCTGTCTGACAACATCAAGCCGAATGGGGGCGGTCAAGACTGCAGGTAGAGGAAGGGAGGAGGATGGTTCTACAGAGAGATGAGCTCGACATTGTGAGCGACGACGACAACAACGAGAAGCATACCACCAGTGGACGAACGCACGGAAACTGTGGGGCGAGAGGCCATCGTAATCTTGAATATCGTATGCCTCGGGGTCCATTGTGTCTGTAGAACTTTAGGCTTTTGCCGAGGAACTGTATAGTACTCTTGTGATTCTATCACGTGTCGAGTTGCCTTTGATCAATGTCCACTATTTCCACCGTTATCCGTAACCCAAGCTCATTCCATCCAATTTCCCGGATCATATTTGATCTTAAGTCGTACAACACGGACAATACGGAAGCAGAGCATTGTAGTCTCCATCTACTCTATAAACTTATACCCTCGATCTTCATTGATCCGTACGAGCTTGGTCAGCGTCAAGTATCCTACACATTCATGCAATGGGGACCCATGGAATTGGAAAAACCTACTCATGCTGTCCAAACTTCCGACACAAATGTATTACTTAGTATCAATCTTCCTCATGGAGAGGACACAACTTTCCGATTTGACGTGGATGTTCCTCTTCATGTACGGTATCTAGTTCCGTTATCCAAGGATGCACCGCTCTTGGATTCAAGAAGTTATCGAAATTTACCATTTGAGAGACCACAAGCTTTCTTTGCATGTCCACGAAGTCTGTTTTTCCCTCCCTCACCTATGAATTCACTCCATAAAACTTCCAGATTCTAGCCGAGAATCATCTTCGGTACCGCCGGCCCACATGTCTGCAGCACAACTCGAAGACGCAAATCTGATGCTTAACACAACCCAATTCATTCATATACCATACTCACAGAATAACTCGGTAGATTTTATCCGTATACCCGTAGGGAAGATAGAGGACCTGTTCGGTGTGCAAATCACCACAGCTGCCGTTGTTCTTCTGACCTTTGTATGGGTCGGTATCTCGACCATCCGGCTCTCTCAGCGTCTCTTTAGGAGTTCCATTTCCAAAGGCTCGAGAGCAGATTGAATTTGCTCATCCTCAAGACGTCATCTTTGCCTACTTTTTGACATCAATTCATAGATGTGTCCGGACTTTTCGGACCAACTATGGGCCGGTTATTCCAGCTGCAATCATACTCATGCTGCAATCGTACTCATGGATGAGCTAGCCACTGTCCACATTGTACTAGGGTGATGCAATTGTAATTGCTTCTAAGCCATCTGCGCACCAGCATTGCATTCAGCCCACGTTGAAAACAGGAGGATTCCTTGAAATGGATTGAGGAGACTCATGAACAGCGGATTGCAGCTCGAATGGATCCCTTACTTCTCCATCTTCCTGTACAGAGCCAGGTCAATGCTGCAGGCGCTACACCGAGCTCAACATCCAAGACAGCTCGTATACAGAGCTGATATAGCCCAGGTTTCAGGACCGCCGTCAACCTTCAGTAATGCTTATACAACAACAGCCCTTACGAGCATCTTAGCATGTGCAATGCCTATGATGGCTTTAATTTACTTAGCGGGCCTCTCTTGGGTATATCGATATTCTATACATAACCCTAGACCAATCAACAAGGTTTCTGGAAGTCGACTTCAACGCTTTGCGCCTCGTATGTCTCAAGTCTCTGACCGTGGATATTGCAGTCACTAAATGGCGATATAGTCATATACATTTTCCTTGTTCTTGCGAGTCTGGCAGAAGTACGTGTCGTACTTTTTCCCTTCTCCGGCTGCTGTTTGATTCCGGTAGATCACGACCTGCAGCTGGCTGTTATACCAATACGACCTCCATCACAATTACCCGAATGCTACTTTACGTTCGGGTACCATCTTTTTATTGTGAGTAGGGTCGTTAATAATCACTTCATGCCGTGACTAAGTCGATCATAATTCGAGATTTACTGCGTGCTGGACGACGATCACTGCGGGTATATTCTCTTTTCTATTCATCCATCCCGTTTGGTCGAAGTATCCTATCTCTTCTGTCGGTTCCCAGGCACTATGGGTGTTTGCTACATGGATATTATGGATAGTTGGAACAGGCCTTGTGAATGCCGCACTACCTTCCTTGCTCGTCAAGGGCAGCTGCAGGGACATAGTCTACTGTGGTCAGATCCGCACATTATTCGGTAAGTGATTTAATCTGATTCGATATATCCACCACTCACATACGCACTCCTGGAGCCCTTGGAGTGGTTGAGAGGTGAGGCATTTATTGAATGAAAGGTTACCTGGATGGTTAACCATCGATAGTTTGTCGTTGACTTCAAGCGTGAATGTCATGGTATGGCTCGCCTGGCGATCTACACGCGATGTCCTCCAAATACGGACAACCGATGTGTCTCTAAAGTGACTTTGCAGGCCACGAGGTTGGGGTATGAAAGTTGAGCCGTGGTGCCGGGCTTGTTTCCACATTCTTCGAGTAGTGTTTGTGTAGATGATCCGTTTGTTCTAAAATGATCAATGGCTATACATCTATACATCTATGGTCCTTGCCATTGATATTACGTCTGATACAGTGTCTCGATATCATGGTTCATACATGACTAAGAACGAAGGTCGAATCGCTTCGTTATTATATACTACGAGTTCGTCGTAATTCAGACTTCCGCCTTTTTCGGCAAGAACCTTGAGGTCATTCTTCAGATACGTCCATATAATAACAATTCAATGAAACTCACGGAATCATAGCCGGCGGGAGGTGAGGTGAGTGATGTGAGATCATGAGTTATCTTGTAGCCTTTTCCGACTACAACTTTGTTCAGAAGAATTGCTTTGAGATTCGATTTGCAGTCATTCTGCGAGTAATCATTGGACCTGGTTTTTTTAAGGTTGATGAATCAAGAAAGACACTTGAGAATTACTCACTTGGACGAGGTTGAGGAGGTATAAATGCCACGGCCAAATCTGCCACACAGAATAAATAATCAGACATGATTCAAATCTATTGATAGATCGTACCTTCCCCAGCCTGTCTTCCTTCCGAACAAATTCAGATCGTAAGACGTCCGAACAATACAACACAAAGAGCAGGTTGGCGACGAGCACAGCTGTGTTTGTCCCTGGTCTCCGAGACGGCATTCCCGGCGTGTACCGTGCCAACGGCGATTCTCATTACCAGGAGACCGACCTTGACTTACGAACTGACCGCGTGTCTCAACTGCTGTTCTGGTTTGTCCGTTCATCTATCAATGTCCATGCTCAATTCAAGAGCTTACTTATAGGATTGATAAGTGGAGAGTGATAAAGTTGAGGAGCATATCTTGTAGACACGGCGGACAGGCGGACACTGCGTTGAGTGCCGCCAAGACGCCTTGAATTGGTCGGCAACTGAGGATAAAGTATTATCCAATATGCTCATATGAAGTGACCTACTTACCGCTCTTGAAAGTGTCATGTCCTGTGGGAACTTCAAGAAGCATGGGTCCCATCTTCTCAGCTTGATCGATACAAACTTGACTGCAAAAATGAGATGATTTCATTTTCGGATCCTGTAGACACATGAGACAAAATGTCTCGCCGAGCCTATGGGGAAGGGAATGTCGACAGGGAAGGACTTGTAATAGTTAAACTTACTTCTTGTGGGCAATGGAGCAGTAATCACCAAGAGAACCGTTAGCATTTGTGTGAACCGCGTTTTGGCAGTTTGGAGCTTGACAAATCCCTGGCGCTTTTGACTCGTTCAGCGTTACTTTACCATCTGGTCCATAGGTGACCTACCTTTAGATGCTGGTGCTGTTCCGCTCACTGTTTGCCTTCGGACAGCACCATTTGTCTGGTTGTTAGCGTTTCTAGCACATGCTTTGCTGCAGAAAGGATGTGTCTTCGTCCCGTCGAAGTACTTAGGTCTTATGGAACAAAACTACAGCACAAGATTGATATGAGGTTGATGAATGACTGGGAGACTCGAGCTGACATCACAATTCGCTCCTGGTACAGTCGTTTGAGGCGGTTGATTGCCCATTGCTGGCGTCCAATTTTTTAGTTTGTCCTTATTCGCACATGTTTTTCCGCAATATGGATGAACCTTCACATTATCGGTGTATTTGGGTCGAATATGGCAGTACTATACACAACTTAGAAACATCAACCATAGAGGCTAAAAGGGACGTACATCACAAAGGGCATTACTCGAGTATCCTGGGCTAGAGCTGACTAAAGATTGTCCATTGGGAGCCGAGCTAGGCAGATTTATTGGTGCCGAGGGTACAACAGAGACGTTTGGCGGAGCTGGCTGTGAAACCACAGGCGCTGTCTGAGGTGGAGGTTGTGAGGGCTGGTTTCCAGCAAGTTTCGCCGCAAATGGAGGGCAATTGGAAGCAACTGTGCCAAGAACGGACAGAAGAATGGGGATGTGGGCTGCCATACTGACGAAGAGAAGTGTATATACTCAGCTTCGGTTACCTGAAATGGAGTTATGTTCAGGAATCTTGCCAAGAACTGCTGCATCTGAGGTACGTTTATAAACAGGTGGCGTGGTAAGTGGGTGGAACTGGTGATATCAATGAATATTTCTTGAACAGTGGAAGGAACAATGAGGATACAGCATGCTCTACACGAGGTGACAGTTGAAATTGATTGGAAACCGCGACTTAATGAACGCGACCTCTGGCTGCATATCCATCCTTCCTGTCCAATGGTCTCTTTCGTCCAGAGCGTCGTTCACTGGGGCGGAAACCGTGGTAAGACACCGACAACGGATTTGTGCGAGGTATATTTCATCAGTTATATCTTTTCTACTAGATCAGCCTTGACACTCACCATTAATTAATCTAGATTTGTGGATTGAAGCCAAAATTTGTTGAGAAGGGTTTCCAGCATCCATATTGTAGTAGAACATGCGCGAGGAGTAGTGGGCAAGGTGCATCCCCAACAGCATGTGTCTTTCCCAGTTGTCGTGCAACTGGAAAACCAGCCTTTTCTGGTTTTTGTTCAGAGGAGCATGCCATGTCAGTTGAAAATTTTCTAAGGAATAATTGATGACTTGATGTGAATTACAGAACAGGCGTTCGTCAAGGGCAAGTGGATGGCTGTATCCGGTGTGGTGTACAACCTGCAGTTGTTGGTGAATTCTGCATGGGGTGTGATCGACGAGCCCGTGCAGGTCCTCGGTTGCGAGAATTGAACGCAGATAGCACAGTCTTCAAACATCGTATGTTCAATAATCTCCAGACATGACATATCGACCTCCCTGTTGTCCCTAGTCCGCGCCCAATTCATCAGCGAATGGGAAGCTCAGGGCGAGAAGATGCCTACATTTGAAAAGGCTTACGAGATAACGCTAACTCGTGATCTACGCATCCGCCATGACGCATATCGGTGTGTGCATTTTGATCGAAACTCGACATCCGTGCGATCAATTAACACATGTGTCTCGCGGTTTTAGGGGCAAGAATCTGGAATTAACGGACATTCGGACATTCCATAGTGCATTGTGTGTTTGCGATCTCGGATATGCAGACAACAATATTTGTAGCCGACCAACTTGTGGGATTTGTTGTGCCGTAAAATCTGGGTTCAAGTCCCTTGCGTTCGGCAAAACATCAATGCAAGGGAGGTGAGGGTCAGGGCATCTTTCGAGCGATGAAATACTAATTCAGCTTGCTCACCTTTGGGAGGTTTGGAGAAGGAATTTATTCTTATAGGAATCCCGCTTGTGCCGATAGGTTCTCTACATCTTGTACGACTTCACCCTATCGCGTGATGATTGCTTGCGACACCTTTGTCCTTCCAGGGCAAGTTCATGAGAAAGATGACGTCGGGGTGAGTGCTTTCATCGTGGCAAAGTGCCTAACTCGTATCTTAATTCGATCCTCAATAGATGGACGAGGAGTCTATCTTCACACCAGTGGCTGACGGAATACTTCCCGCCTATGTCATTATGTACACTGTTTAGGGTCTGCTAGGCAACGAGGTTGAAATCCAGGGATCAACTAAGTTGGTTCTCACTTGACTATTTATTATCCTATGTTGCTATCGGTGTATGGAAAAGAGATTTTAACGCTGCTTGAAGCTTGTTTTTCGGTTTCAGAGGTTGAATATCATCAACATACACGATAAGAAAGGCTGGGCGAATTGCATCACTGTTATACACCACCGTCTCTTCGTAATTCAAATCAGCACCTGGCTCACCAATAACCTGAGAGTGTGACTGAGCGTTTGAGATTGAAGTTATGAGAAGAATAGCCTCACAGAGTGGCAGCCAGCTAGTGGCGCGGTCCGATAAATTGCATTGTGTAAGCGTTTCTCGGGGTTGCCAACGACCACTCGGTTGAGAAGGACTACGCGAGTTAGCATCAATCGGTTGATATTCTGGATATAATCATCCGCCTCTGAGACATTCGTGTCAGAAAGGGCATTAGAAGACAAAATTTTTCCTACTGGACGAGACAGATGTAGTATAGATGCCGGTCCCAAATCTATCGCAAGTAAATTTGTAAGCACTGCAATCTGTTTGAATGTCTGTACCGTCTAAATTTATTTTTCTGTCCTTTTAGCAGCGTGAGCCATTAGAGCGGATTTTTTTTTAGAAATCTGAACACATACCACATTTCCTAATATCAAATGAGCTGCGTACTATGCAACATAGGCGGCACTCTGGGAGTATACAAAGATTTGTGTTGGACTTGTCTTCTCCAAGAGAGCAGGCGCGATCGGTGCCATGGAATAGAAACTGTTCATTGGGAGATATGAACGTGCGACAGACGATGCTAGACAAGTCAGCATTGACACGATCTCTGGAGCAGATTGTCACATACAGATTTTGAAAGATAATTGATGTACACTGACCGGTGTTGATAATATGGCATGTGAAAGCTCGGTGGAGATATGATTCTAAAAATTGCCTTTATTCGAGGCTTCTTCTTGTGGGGGTGCTTCCACCCGTTATAAAACTGTCTTTCCACTGATGCGCGTGAGAGATGTGAGATTAGCAGTCGTGTCATCAAGGAACATTTACCAGTGGAATAGTCTGCCTCAGTCAAAGCAAGTAAATGTAGCCTGCTGGTCGTCCAACGACCTCCTTGTTGATTCTTAGGATTTGCAGAGCAGAACGGGTCGCAAGCTATCAAATCTTGGCGCTGGTCCATGTTTGCATACTTCATATCGCCATGAGCTAGCTATATACCCAGAAAACCACGACTTGACTGGCACTAAAGTACATGAAATCTGGGCCCTGAATCAACCAGAGCTGGAGTGTTTCACGAGACACATGTCAATTGCATGGCATTCAAGCAAAAACATATGTTCCATGATGAGCGCTACAGAACAGTAGTTTTCAAGCTCCGCAGCATGCTTTGTTCACGAGGCAAAGGTATATTATCATAGTGCACGAGGAGTCAAGCAAGTGTTCCCTTTTGTACAAACTACCGAGTTGAGCTTGATCTCCATCCGTCCTTTTTTATCCATGTCATCTCGCAAGAGAATGTCCATCTTAACATCGCACTCAGAGTCACAAATCCCTGCAGCTCCTACAACACCTGCATCGCCGACCGGGAATCCTCCAGTCACATATCGTGTCGAAGAGCGTACTCGCACCATTTACGTTACATCCGATGTGCCACCAGTTCAATGGGGCACTCGTAACCTCGGCTCGCTTTTCCCTCAATGTGGCAATGGCCAGGACACCGCCTTAGAGCCAGTGCAACGTACAAGATCCAGGATACAAACCCAATATATCATCACTGAAGAGGCCGAGTCTCCCTCTCGATCTCAACCTCGATCAGCCCCGGCTGTGCTCCCTATACAAGGACAACACTCTCGTCATTCAAATCCCTCGTCGCCTCTTGTTACATCTCCTAATCATCCCTTCAAAGGGCCGCGTTCGCGTATCCTATTTTATCATAGACAGGACCCCCATTACGGTTTTACTAACTTCTCCCCTCATAATGTGAGATATAATGGCAAAGTATATCCCACTAGCGAGCATCTATTCCAGTCTTTCAAGGTTCGGTTCTCTAGACTAGTTTGAACCTCGTCTTATTCTCTTCTCAAGTTTCAAGGTTACCGGGATGACCTTGCCGAGCACATCAGACTGTGTTCACCATTCCCAAGTGTGGCATTTTCCGAAGCCCGACGATTCCCAGACCACATTAGACCCGATTGGAGGAAAGTGAATATACGAATGGTATGACGTGGCGATAATAAACCTTTTTACTCATGAATATCTGTCTATCCAGATGGATGAGTCACTATACCATAAATTTACCCAGCACAATGACCTGAGGGCAGAACTTCTCGCCACCGGCGATGCTGAACTCGTAGAGGTGGGTCATTCTAGATGCTATGATCCATCTACTGAGATGGACTACATAGGATTCCGACAAGGACTCTTTTTGGGGTATAGGGGCTGATGGGAAGGGTTCAAATGAGCTTGGGAAGGCTTTAGAACGTCTGAGGGTGAGGCTCCGAAAAGAGGGGCGTTAAAAGATCTGGCATCGTTCCTTTGCCTCGTGTACATCCACAGTGTGGACACAACTATTGGTCTTATTCTCTAACTTTGACGCATGTCTTCCACGTTAACCTGCCTGCTTCAGCAAGTATGCTCAGCTTACTCAACGCCCACGATAAAACCATGAGGTTGGCGTCTGTCTTCAACACTTATAACCAGGTTCCAGTTCGTCCAGAATCTACCTTAGAACTACAGCATATTCATCGTACGGAGAATGGCTACACAAGCCGTTCCATCTACTCAGCTATGTGATGTAAGTGCCGAATGTCTTTCATCGTCTTTGACCATTAACATGGCATGGCATTCCAGCACTGCCGCCAGAAACCCAGGTTCGGTAACCATCGGTATTGTTCAAGGACATGTGGTACTCAGGCGGCAGCTCTCTGCAATGTTAGTAGCCAGTAACATCTAAGTCTGTGAATGCCAAGTGCTAAAAATTGTCATCAGCAATGCCATAAGAAACCGAAATTCCAGGCACATGATTTCTGCAGCAAGTCCTGTGCATCCACCGCGGGGAACAGTGCCAAAGCAAGTAGCCCTGTTGTAAATGGTCCCACCCCAAGGAAAGGGTGCTCTGGTAATAAGCCTGCTGCGACGAGCGTGGATCCGGTACAAATTGCTCGTAGGTGGTATATCGCATGAACTATCTATTTATCAATTTACAAGTGTTATCCTTATTAAGAGCTCATCGCTCAGCATGTCCATGTCCCTCAGATCCAGTCATTACTACCCACTGTCCAAGGTCAAGGCCCGTCTTCCATCCCTAAACCCGCTCACTTGCAGCAGGCTGGGAACCAATCTTCTTCGATGAACGGGGGAGCTATGCAGGCCGAACAAGGCACTACCGGTATCCGTTCGATATCTTCCTTTCTACGAGGAAAGAAGAAACCGACACTCAATGTTGGCACCAAACAACCTTCTGACGATACTAAGTGTCCTATCCCTGGTTGCAAGCAGTCTGTCTATGTTGACGAAGAAGGAGTAACGAGTGAATTCTGTTCTCTGCGGCATAGAGAGTACGATGTTCCATTTCTTTCTTTCCATACAGGCTAAAGTATCGCTTCCTGTTCCAGAGAAGCAGTTTCGTCCGGTCTCAGAACCCCATGTATCATGTGCTTGGTGCTGCCGCAGAGCAATAATGACTATTTCTGCTCAAACGCCTGCCTTGAGGAATCGATGAACAAGCAAATTGATGAACACGATGACGAAGAACATATGAGTTAGCGGATGCATGTCAATAATTCTTATCCACCGTAGCTGCAAACGATATTGTCTGCTTGCGTTTTTTTTAATTTATACTTATGAAGTACATGTGTCAGATTTCATTGTAAGATTCTCTCATGATTCCCTCGTGAGGATGTCCGTTAGCAAAACCTTATTTGATCCAGTAGAGTAATAATTTGTGATAGCTATCATGTTACCAAGTAAACAGGTTTGATCCATGAATTCCGTTAGCATGATCAACGACGGTGCTCACGATTGATATATGAGATTCAGCGAGATGTAGAATATCAGGCTGGGCTGCCGGTGATCAGCATTAAACGTCAAGTGCGTACGGCCATCACACATCACAACACGCAAGAAGGTGCAACCCGACTGTCAGGCGTCGGAATCATCATCTTTCAGTGAATCCGAAATCTCTCAATGCAGTTTCTTGTACGGTCACATTTCAATCACGGAAGCATGAAACATCGTATGGGTCATGTGTTACGACTTGGTTCTGGGCTTGGCCGTGCTGGCGTCCCCAGAGTACTTAGACGTGAAAAATCATCAGAACCTGCTTACGAAGGCCATATTCCTCTAAATGGCTTCGAGAAAGCCTTTCTTGCGGTTGGATCTGCTATAATGGCACTCTATGATCCCAAAAGAGGAGGTAATTCTTCAAGCATGAATCTTGACACAGCTGATTGTTGATAGATATGGTTGCTGCTCTCGGAGAAACGACTGCTTGTTCAAGCCTGTCTCGCATGAGAGATGTAATGCTGAACGATCCTGAAGGCCGAAAAATTCTGAAAGATCGCCCTCGAGTCAATTCAATAACTGTTGACATGGACCAACTTGCTCGCTATTCTGAAGGGACATTCGGCAGGGCGTACGTGACTTGGCTGGAGCGTTGTGGAGTTACACCGGATACCAGGGAACCCGTAATATCGTTAGCTGTTTTCTCTGTCATTCGCTCAAAATGTCTCGATGAAACAGGTTCACTATATCGATGATCCAGAACTCGCCTACGTGATGCAACGATATCGCGAATGTCATGACTTTTACCATTGCATTTGTGATCTCCCGGTCAATGTTGAATCAGAGCTCGCCCTCAAATATTTCGAATTCGCTAACCTTGGCCTGCCAATGGCTGCCATCTCTGCAATTTTTGGTCCCCTCCGTTTAACGGCCAGGAAGAGGGAACGCTTATTTTCTGAGTTTGTACCTTGGGCACTCAAGTGTGGTGGAAGTGCGAAGAGCCTCATCACAGTATATTGGGAACAGCGTTGGGATCAAAAGGTAGACGACATCAAGAAGGAGTTGGGCATCTGGGAACCCCCTAAGGCTCGATGGAGTAAACCCCTAGACGAGGCTAGGGAGGCCACGGCAAAAAAACAGCAGAGCTAATAGATACCAGAGGTAGATTTTCCATCTAAAAGAGTCTGGAGAATTAAGCACCAAAAACTAGGACCCAGCTATCCAGCCAGATGTGGCACTGCAGGTTCAAATTATTTATCCAGAATACCATATGTTGTATGACATGGACATATGGAGCTGAACCTCAATTAAACTAAACATACCAAAGATGTGTTGTCATGGATAAAACTTATCAAGGATAAAATAGTAAGAGTGCCAAGAACTGGTTGAGCTGAATCACAGCAATAGATGTCTGCTAGGCTGAACTGTGAGCGAACTATTAGGCTTCATAAATAAGCAAGGGTAAATACAAGTCTTACCTCGTTACAATGTTTCCTTTGACCCGTTCTTTTCATCGCCGAACGTTTTTTTTATATAGGAAGTTACGACCCACTAGCCGTATAATTCATACAGCCCATATAGATCCAATCCTCCAGGAATTCACACCTAAGCTTTTAGCAAAACAGCCGGCCTTTGGATTCCTCCCTCAACAAATATGCGTTTTGAAACAACCACCAGAATTCTACGCCTCCCTTTTGGTATATTGCTTTTTCAATCTATTTTTCAGTCTCTATGTTGACTGGCCATCCAGGATTTAATTAGCCGTGCTGAACATCGAGTGTTTATTTCTTCTTTGTATATTGGCTCTGAAGACACAAAGATAGTATGTAATTCACTCCGCTGTACATTCTCGTGCTTATGCCGTTCAAGCTAGATACAATTGTTGATGTCCTCAGGAAGAAAGCATCATTGCATGTTTACTTTCAGCTTGATCTGAATCGCTCCACGAGACCTGGACCTACTTCAACGGCAAGATTATTGGTACCTCTCCTAGAGGAGTTCCCCGCAAGGGTACATGTTTCAATGTTCAGAAGTCCCAGTCTCCGTGGACTCATGGCTAGATTAGTCCCACCACGCTTCAATGAAGGATGGGGAACGTGGCATGCAAAAATATACGGTGCGGATAATGAAGTCATCATCAGCGGGTGTGTCTGTGATCTTTTTAGTCGATGGAATTGAATGGTAAACCATCTTTTAGTGCAAATCTGAATAAATCATATTTCACGAATCGCCAGGATAGATACATTCACTTCAAAACGCAACCGTTGCTCGCACAATATTGTTTCGATTTCCTCCAAACCGTTGCAAAATTTTCCTTCTGTTTATTACCGAAGTCTACATCGATTGGCATGTCACCCTATTCCTTCATTCGAGACGGTTATATCCTTTTCTGGCCGGATCCTGATACACACCCACACTGTATAAACGACAAAGCGCGACATGCGATTACGGCATTCCAGCTCTCGCGACAAGTCGCGTCTCAGATACAACTCAAGAATAACGAGGTTTCTTCCAGATCGGAGTACCAGGTACTGGTGTGTCCCATAATCCAGGCTGGCCAATTCGGAGTTCGTGAGGAAGAGACGATTCTTGAGCTGTTAATCCGTTCTGTCAATAGAGCTGTGAAGCAAGGCTCGCGCAGGCGCCCGTTACTTATCCTCACAAGTGGATACTTCAGTTTATACAAGCCTTACGAGAAACTCATTCTTGGGAGTCGGAATCTAGACTGCAGGATTGTGACTGCTAGTCCGAAGGTCGGTTACCATATTCCAAAATGATTGCTACAACTGAAGTTGAGCAGGCAAACGGATTTTTTGCGTCTAACGGGGTATCAGGAAGAATACCAGAAGGGTATACACATCTTGAAAAGCGCTTCATGCATGCCGTAGAAAAAGCCGGTCAATTGTGGAAAGAAGCCCCATCGGGTATTTCCAGAGGAATTAAATTGTTAGAATGGAACAAACTTGGTTGGACCTATCATGCCAAAGGTAGATTCTTCATGTTTTGGAACGTAGTTACGTGTTGATTGTGTACCTGTAGGCATTTGGATATCTCCTTCCTCGAAATCGGCTCCCATCCTAACGCTCCTTGGTTCAACGAATCTGAACTCCCGTTCTGCGCACCTTGACACAGAACTCTCGTTTCTGATAATCTTACCGTCGCGTCATACCATCGATGAGGCCACCAGATTTCCGCACAATACAATCACCATGGAAGTACCTTTAGCTCCTTCCTGCGAATTCAACGGTGAAGAAAATATGGTTTCCGCTTCCGGTTTACGAGAACACCTGCGAAGTGAGGCGGACAATATCTTGGCAAATGCATCTACTTGGAAGGGCTATAAGAGGAAAGTGCGATTCTCAACAAAATTAATTGTATGGCTAGTCAAAGGGATGCTGTGATGAATTTTGCCATAACCCTTAGAGCCTTTTTTCAAAAGTAGCACGACAAAAGAATCAACTGTCTGAGCAGTACTGGATGGTACCTTCATTGCAAAGCAAATGATGATATTACACAAGAGTTCTAGAGGTGTTCTAGCTGGAGTACGTCCTGAGGCGTCTATTGACACTCTTCAACAAAAGAGTAGAAGAGCATCTCTTGATATGTAGGCTACATCATTTGGACACATGATGTTAAAGGTTGAGAATTCCTTATGCTCATGAGTTGTATGACAAGGGTGATAGTCGAGTGCCTTTTATTGGTGTATCAGTTTTACTGTGCGCCAAAGCTACAAGAGCTATTCTCAATCATTCATTAATTGACGAATAGTTGGCTTGATAAATGATGGGTTTAAAGAAGGAAAATATCATTGTGAGGCAATAACATGCATAACTAGAAGTAGACAACTTTCTTCGGATTTTTTGTTGTGGGTCTAAACATGCCTGACTGCACACTTGTTTTGGGTCCTAGCACTTTTCTTTCTGAGTCTTCCTTTTCTGCTTGTTGTTTGTGCCGTTTAAGTGTGTGGAAATCATCTTCGTCGGCACCTGGACAATCACCAGAGCCCATGCCTGTGAGTGTGCCGACGGTATCTAATGTATTCCCTACTCAGCATGCCAGAAGCAGAAGAGGCTCGAAATGGAACGGACCTTTCCTCTGAAGGTCACAGTCTTTCGCCAAATGAGTGTTTTGGCCACACAGCTTACAACAACCACCGTTTGGATATATGCCTTTTTCTTGGTTTTGTGGACATGCGGACGCTAGGTGACCCTTGCCACTACAAACGAAACACAAAGCGAAGGGGAGGGGATTTGACTCGTCGACTGGCTTCTTACACTTTGAAAGGGAATGTCGGGTCGATCCACACCTTGTAGACTGGTCAGACAGGGGCAAAGCTACATAGGTAAGAAGAGGTGTACCGATAGCAAAGGCCTGCAAATTTCTTTTCTTTATCCATTCCACTATTCATACCCTGACATTTGACGTTTGTGCAATCCTTGGCAGCATGTCCTTTTTCTCGGCAGGCAAAACAAATGGTATCAGCTACTCGTCCTTGTATCCGTTTCTGCCGTCGCATTTCTGACGCTAACAGTCCTGTAGATTACAAGGATGTATCTGAATGAGACATCACTGACATGAAAAGACATTTCAGGCTCACGTCGTTCCTTTTTCATATCCTTCCATTTCTGCTTTTTCAAAGTTTTTTTCGTTGGATGGATGGTCGCGTCTGCTTCAGTGGCAGCAGAATCCTTATCACCTTGCGCTGTTTTGCCATCTTTGTCTCCTTCTGGAGAAGAGATACTCTCTGCCGGTCTTTTCTTCCTGATCCTTTTTCTTTTCTTTTTCGGCGGTTCACCGTCTGCATTAGACGACTTTTGACTCGATACATCAGGACCGAGAACATCTTGGCCATTGGGTGATAAAGCAGTCACGTCTTCAGGTTGACCAGTTGAGCCAGATCCAGCTTCGAGATAGGTGCGTTTTCGACCAAAGTTTGTGACTCGAGTCATAATGTGTCGAGACAGGCTGTTGGGACCTTATATTTTGATGTATTTGTCTCTTGATAAAAGAAATGGTACAGTCAGGGTCGCAGGCACGCGATGCAGATTCCGACTTACCATGCATTCCTTTGCCCTGCGCAGGGTTAATGTCACTCGCTTGTCTTGTGCTCACTCTTTTCGCCCACGGCATCCAGCATCTAACTTGTGTCGAGCTTTGATACTGCCTTCACTTCAGCCAACGAAATTCCGGTTCTTCGGTCATCTTGGCCGAGACAATGCGACTACAGCTAACCCTCCCTCAAAATCTATCAAAGAAGGGAAAGAACCCTCTAAGGAAGAGATTCATCTTCCGACCAAGGCAGAGCAGCGGCGTAGTGATTGGACTATCATCAAGCAGCTGCTTTCTAACGTCTGGCCGAAGAATGACTGGCATACCAGAGGAACGGTGTTGGTCGGTTTCGTGATGCTTATATCTGCAAAGGCGCGTATATCC
>Ga0153976_1000284_pt1 | contig 17830 bp, 12 predicted proteins | sample TSGA060MetaG_FD_104717 | JGI IMG/M metagenome (GOLD analysis project Ga0153976, IMG submission 104717) | Attine ant fungus gardens microbial communities from Georgia, USA - TSGA060 MetaG | ecosystem: Host-associated > Fungi > Mycelium > Unclassified | place: USA: Georgia, Yuchi Wildlife... | reverse complement strand
TTGCAAGATTATTGTGTTGCTTGCGTTCTACGTGCTGTGTATCATTGTCGGATTATCGTTCGACATGTACCGTCTGTGGGCCGGTTCAACTGACGACTCTGACAGTACGATTTACTCGTCTTCAAGCATCGTTTATCGCTAACCACTTTTGAACCTAAGAGTAGTACTGGCGGTATCATTTGATCTCGACAGCTCGACCTTAGGTATGTTCCCCGTGCTTCTCACCTCCTCTTCTTCCTTTAGTGCGTTGGGTTCAGTGCCTTGTTGTGATGTCGACGATGATGCCGATGGTAAGACTTTTTCGTTTAAATCACTAATTACTCTATGCTAGCAGCGTCGGTATCGTTCGATCTCGACACATCGATCTTTGGTAGGTTTAAATTTCCCTCGCTTCTCACCTGCTCTCCCTTCTTTAGTCCGTTGGGTTCTGTCGCTTCCAATGTTGACGATGGTGACGACGACGACGACGACGACGACGACATCCCGACAGTAAGCTCTCGTCGTCTGTCATTTCTTTCCATCACTAGTCACCTTGGTAGTCACGGTGTCGCAATCATCAATCTTTAATACTTCCGTTTTTTTTTGCTAACTTCCATTCTCTGCTTCCCTCCTCTCCCTCCTTCACGACGTTGTGTTTCGGCAGTCTGTTCCGATGATGACAAAGACGCTGAAGGTGATGCCAATGATGAGGCTGACAGTAAGTTTTCATCGTTGTCTCAACTTGTCTGGCATTTTTTGCGATCGCTAACCGCTTTTATAGTCACAGTGCCGCAATCCTCTGATACCTTCCCTTCCTTACTTTCCTCCTCTCCCTCCTTCACGATGTTGGGTTCATCGGCTTGTTCCAATGACAACGATGATACCGACAGTAAGCTTCTCTTCCCTGCTCTCTACATCCACCTCCTTTATCTCATGTAGTGTGGTGGTTTGTTCTGACGACAATGACGACGATGCTGCCAATGACGATACTGACAGTAAGTTTTCCTCATCGTCTGCTATTTCTTTCTATCACTATTCGTTTTTGTGGTCAGTGTCACAATCGTTTGGCCTTGACACCTCCTTCCTTGTTAAGCTCCCATCCATTCTCTCTTCCTCTACCTCTTTCACTGCTTTGGGTTCCGTACTTTAGTACTGACCATCATTGCAGGATTTACCTTTCAACTGTACTGGGCCATTCTGGGGCTGTAATCTCTCACACCTTGACTCGGACTAGACTTTTGATTGCTCGCTTTTGTTCTCTCAAACTCAGACTTGGCCATCTTTGGACGGTATTTAGGTTGTATGCTGGCTAGTCGCAGCTGATGTCCCAACGTTCAATCGATTATCGGTTGATGTATGCGCCACCACGTCGCTCCATGCACGCGCAATATGGACAGAGATGTACTAAAGTATTGCATCACGGATAGTCATGCTATAGAATCAGGGGATGAGCGCGAGGAGCTGGGTCGTAATACTGTAAAAGAAAAGTCATTCCTTGCGGATTACAATGTAAACTGCGTGCCGCGAAGATGCTACTAAATATCTTGGTGGCGCTGAGATGGTCTCAATCGTGTATAAACAATGCTGAAGAGTCGTAAGAAAGCGTTGAACATGGAAGATGAATATAATACGCGGCCCCGGCGTCGGTGAAGAACCAAGGTACAATTACACAACAAACACACCATGCAAATATAAAGAGTGACTACAGGATACCAAATCCAAGGAAAAGGAAAGGGGTGAGTGACGGCGAAACGATGTTGTCTATCATATAAGCTCGAAAATGTTCGTTTAAAAATGGGGTGCACAGCAGGAGTTGCTACGTCACAGGCCCTGCGGGCCGCGGCTGTGGCTTCTTTACCAGCACGTATTATTTCCTGAACTCGAATCCATCCTCCATGCGGCTCTGGCTAAGTAATGGTGTATTAGACCCCATAACAGACTCGAGCTCGGGAAGTATACCAAGGAGGATGCGAGCAACCACCTCGGGATCACTGATGGGCGAATCCATGAGATTGACATATTTGACCCATCGATTGTAAATACCACCGCCTGGTTTATCCCCTCCGCAGGCTATCCAGCTTAATGGCGTCGATAACCACGTGGAAGGAGTGAACGCGGGGGAATAATTTCAGAAGTAAAATGAGACCGTGGAAGGTGGTTTCATATATGAAACGCCCGCATCGAGTAATTGTCTATACAGAATCAACACGAATTTACCTTGCTTATGGTCTGCTCCTCTGAAGCGTTCTCAGGCAACGTGTCCTGGGGCAAGATGAAGGATGATAGCAGTGAAATGAATGACGCACTTCAACTTACCCATGATACCTGTTCCTGGGGAGAATCCTGCAGCAACGCATCTTCGAGCACTGCCCACTCCGATATGGTCTTGTCATGACCTCCGCTAAGGATGTACTTGCCATGCATAGATAAAGTGACACGGAGTAATGTCCTGGAACACACGAATATAGCGATAGTTCATCGATCTGAAAGCCGTCAGAGGCGCACTTAATTGTCATTAGATGCAGAGGCGACCAGAGTAGAGTTCATAGCAAGCGCGTGGATCTCCTTGGTAGTATGACCTCTCCAAGGATCTCCGACCTGCTGCCATGTTGATGTATCCCACTCTCGTATGGTGGGATCGAGGGTAGATCCCGCTGAGAAGGCGTGTGCACCAGACGGCGAAGGCCGGACACAGTAGACATCACTTGATAAGTTGATTGGATTTCCTTTCACATCCCAGGTTTTTTTGCACATCATAGCTTTGTCGTTTTATCGTACGAGCCAGTCACCAGCACTGCACCATCTGGAGAAAAGTCCACCGAGCGGATTGCATACGAATGTTTTTTGATGGTGTGGGTGAGAGATTCTCCTGTGTCTCCGTACAGGTGAGCCCTCCCTTCTGATTCCCGCTTGCTATTGGTTTCCCATCTCCTGATACTACAACTGCCCGCACGGCAGCGTTCTGACACCCTATTTTCTTCAAAACAACTCCGTCTCTCAAGTTCCATATACACCGTATGCTCGGGGAGATGCAATCCTCATTCCACTCCAGACTCACTCGCCTTGAGAGCAAAGTATGCAACACTCCCCGCACGGATAACCGCACTCCCAACTCCCCCACTCAGTCTCCACCTGACCCCGCACTAGGGTCTCCCAATCCTTCCCATCCCGCCTCTTATGCAGCAGCAGCCCCACAACCATCCCAACGATCTTCCCTGCCCACGCAGCCTTCTAAGCCTTCACCCCATCGTCTACCAGAACCCGTCCGTTTTGTTGTTCGCTTCCATAGCTCCTCGCCCGCCGCCCCAGACCGGACCATCCCCAAGATAATCTCCGACGACGTCGACCGAGAACTTGCTTCGATCCCAACTGCGAAGGACTTACAAGTCATTGGCTCCCACTGGAACCACTCGGGCAATTGCATCCTCGCGTTCCCCCCTCACACGGCGCTCTCACTCCTCCGCGATCACATCCCATCGATTCGAAAAGCCATGGGCCTATCTTCACAACAGACTATATCTCACGACGCCCCCTGGTCAAAAATTATTTCTATCGGGAGTTTTTGCCCGCACGAATCGTGACGAACCAACCTATACAGATGAAATTCTTCGTGAAGCTCTCCGCAACCTAGTTGTGTCCCGCCTCAAAACCCTACATGGATACGCCCTCCCGAGTTCGTTGACGGGTTTAAGTCGTTTATCTCTTCCCTTTCGAAGACCCAGATGGGTCCGTCCTCAAATTCCTCCTCAAAACTAACCTCTTCATGCTTGGTGCACCAGGTCGCGCCAAACGCTGGGTTGAGAAACCCCGCCTTCACCAATACATGCGCTGCTGGTCACTCGGACACCTGATTACTAACTGCCTGCCAGGTTCTATCTTTGCGGCAACTAGCACGCCGAGGATGTACACTGATGGACTGTCGCAAGAAAGATCGCCCTGACTCAAGGGCCTGTGATCACCCTGCCCGTTGTGTCAATTGCCGTGGCCCACACGCTGCATATGCTCCTGACTGCGCTGATCGTTGCAAGTACAACATCCCAGCTCTACTCACACTCCGCCCACCTCAGGTTTCTCTATGGAGATATGAACCTCCGCCCACTTCATGTCCTCCAGCTCAATGTTGCACGTCCTAACGTGCGCATGCATGCCATCTTGAACATTCTCACTCTCATTTGACATCACTTTCATCCAGGAACCGTGGTATGGCCGCATTGGTGTAGCCCGCTCTTCAACAGACCAACATGGGATAGACATTAAGGGGACAGTTGCTAACCCAGCGTGGGAGCTATTCATCCCCCAATGCTACAGCAGATGGTCCCCCCGTGTTGCTACCTTTGTATGAAGGGCATCCAATTGCTACATGCTCGTTCACGCCCAGATATTATGGAATCAAAGGACATTATTGCTGTTAGCGTAAACTATGGCACCCTGTCCTGTACCCTTATTAATGTATATAATGCTGGCTCTGGGCGATGCGGAGTCAGTCACTCGCATCTGCAATGCCACCTTTGACCCACTTATCCCTTGCCGGCAATTTCAATCTTCACCACCCTAATTGGGCCCTTGAGCAACATTCCGCTCGCATGTCGTCGACGTCCGCCAATGATTCGCTGAATGGATAGTCAGCAACCCATTTGCTATCGCCAACACTTCCACTATTTCCACTCGACGTGGACACACCAATCGAGCAGAATTTATTATTGATCTTCCCATATGCCGATCGTAGGTGTCACTTTGGTTACGATGCCTTTGAGAGTCCTCACTCTGCTCTGCCTTCGGCAGCATCCGTCACATACACTCATGCCAACTACAAGGATACCTCCTTACTCCTCGAGGGTAAAACTACCCATCGTCAACCCAGCGGGGTCTTCGGCGAAGCCGCGTGGGACGGGCTATCCTGCGACAATATCTCTCTGTCCCTATTAGGCGAAGTTGGTAAACCAACTATTGATGATAGACTGTTCGTCTCGCAGATCACATCTGGGGGGAGTACCGAAGACGTATTCGCGCGCTTTCGCCCTTCCACCTTCTTTGTCTGTAATTTATTCTACCACTTCTGTTGCCGAATCCTCCCACTTGCCACCTGACCATTCGCGATCCTTGTTTTGACTCCTGCTCCTGCTTTGTCCTTCATTGAGCCATCGAGGTACAGCAAACGTCCACCTCTCCAAGTTTCCGCGTGGTGCCTTTCAGCGCACAGTCATGTAGGATAACTTCCCAAGGTATCATTATTACACGTAAGATAATACACAATAATCGTCATTTGCATATCTCGCCCGCCTCTTTAAGTACTGCGTGCAGACCTTGTGCGGTTAATTTCACATCCCAAAAATGTTTTGTCCCTGGCGGGTACGTATGTTCAGAAAGTTACATTGAGGCTTCATTTCGAACAACAGCCTTAACGATCACATTGCAAAGCTCCTGCATACAAGACGTCGGTCAACACAAATGAAGGAAACAGTACGGTCACTTACTACAAGCCACCTCTGGACCATGTCGCTACCCATTGGCAACTTGGTTAGCATTGGGGAGAGCAATCTGTCGCGCCAGGCCAGCAAATAATCCGGGTTTATATGACACGCGAGGCGGAATGTTGCTCGGACCAACAGGAGATAAAGCATACGACACTGGGATAGTGTTATCAGGCAGCCCAAGAAGCCATTTACAACGGAATTGAACAGAGTGCAAGGGATGACGCCGATGGCAACAAGGTCACCATACAAAGCTGCTGCATTGAACACTATTTCTCGAGTGGCCTGAAGGAAATGGGGGGATCGGTCCAAACCAATGATCATAGGATCATTCAAGCACTACGACGCGACCGGTTTCGTTAAGCGCCTTGGAAATTTACAACTGACATACGTTAGACCAAGCCTTGAGTATAGTCGACGTCGCGATATCTTCAAGGTGCATTTGAAGAGCACGCATGGTCCACCAGCCGCTCAGATTAAGTTTGACGAGAACATCATGTATGACGAGTGCCACAGTTCGGGTATATTCCAGTCGAGCAGTTCCAGCGCAGAATAGTGCTTTCGCCATTGCACTACCCGATAACTTGGATCGACCGAGACCAGCACTCACCGAATAGATGATCGAGCGGGATTCGTAGTGGATGATAGAGGGATGGCATGCTCGTAGCATAACGCAATGAGCCGTATGGAAATACGCCTGTAGTAGTGGGTTCAATGTTGGTTTTAACATTGCAACCCCACGAAGATGCCAGTAGGCTGAAGATGATTTTGATCGGTCCTCAGTAGATATGTGTGCCGGCTTCGGTGGCATCCATGCCTTAGGTACAAAACTTGAGTCGAACCTAACGAAGGTCATAGATCTTCCTGGCAAATTGAACCAGGAGACTTCTTAGCGGCAGCGTCTCTAACCAAGGCGATATCGAGACTGTCGTATGCGTGAGTCATCACTGGCAAGAAATGAGAGTTGAGAGAGAAAAAGTTTCAAGTTGCAGCACCGGAGGAAACATTCGGATGTTGCCGTTCACGCTAGTCGAGACCTACACCCAAATGAACTTGAACTACTTTGGTTTCCACTAATCTACACTAGCCACTGGCGGCATTTACATGGCACCAACATCATGGAGTCCTATGTTGTGATGCCAAAGCAATCCTGAAACTTCCATAAACTGGGCAACAGAATTTGCAAGGATTGCTTTTTCTTCGTCTTTGAGACAGAAGTCCATCATACAGTTACAGGAGCAGAGGTGTTCAAGCGTGGTGATCGAGTCGCAACCGGTACTTCGGGCGGGAAACTTGAGGCAAGCTGAGATTGCTCTCGTCGTGTGATCCGGCATGCTTATTGTTCATCAAGACCTTCCATGATCGATATTGTTATCGCCTCGAATTATTTTTCTTGTCTATCGATGCAGGGATCACAGATTACAGAAATGACTCCTTGGAAGCACGCACTATTGAGTGCGTTTCATGTCTCGAACATTGACCAAACATCATCTAGACCATCAAATACGCATATGAAAAACAAATCGCCATGTGAGTGCTATCGCAAATGGTGATTTCGAAACCAGATTTTGCAGCGCGATGCATCTTCAACTTTGAAAGAACTGGACTACTTTTCATTATAATGTATATATTCCCCTGACGCCTATAGACTCAACATGCACTGACATTTTTACAATGTAGAAGCTGCTATACCCAGCGCCATCATAGATATCATTCACTCCGGTGAAGCGTCTGAAGTAAAGAAAGAAGTATTACAAGGCGGTTCAAAAGGCCCAGCGTGGCACTGGTAATGATATTGTTACGTACTCGTCATATTGATTTGCCCGTAGAAACATGCAACAGATGTGGGTACATGTCCAATAATGATCTTTGCAAGGTATGTACGCCGCTGGAGTGTCTAGAGAGAGGCATTGCGAGCTCTGTTATTGTGAGTCTTTGTCGATGCAGTGGTTAAGTATTCATCATTGTCTAGACAGACCTTACTCGCAAGAAAATGGACGTCATGGGTCTTGCACCGGATAATTCACGGACCATTCCGTTTTTCCGTTCGACACCAATAATTACAGTGGAGGTGCCTTCACACAGATGTGCTGCGCACTGCAACCGAGTCCAATGACCGGCCAGTTGCACACAGCATCCATGACCCAGAGGGAAGGTAGTATACACTTGCGGGAGAGCTAGTGGCTGGACAGGAAGCTTCAGATCCCAGATCTGGTGGCCTTTAGCAGACACAGATCCTAAGTCCGACTCACCGAGGTATCCTCACGGCCGTTTCCGAACCGATTGATATCTGGCGTCTCTGTACAGAGACGATGCTGGACCTATCAAATTTCTCTATTATATGCACGAATTGCCAGTGGCTCGGGCAAACCTACCATCACCGTGCACAACACCGTAAGTTACTGGGAGGTACGGCGGTCATGTGCGTCGTCAACATTCAAATCAGTTCTTTTTTAACATCTGTGCTTTAGTCCTCCTCGACGCCCGACACCTATTGTTGGTCCCCTGGCCGCCGCCGGCGGACTCTCTTGCCCTCCTCTACATCACGTCCACATGCCATCCTCAATCAAAAATTCTGAGTCTTCAATCGCTCTCAGCCAAACGCCGATGAATCAATAGAACTTCCACATAAGTCGAGTCCAAATATCTCTCAGCACAGTCCTCGTACTGTTGAAGTTGCTGCGGTACAGGACAAACAGGTATGTGTCCTTTGTCCAGTTTGTCGATTACTATAGTCCGATAACTTCTGTATAGCCATTATTTCTTGCTCGGCGATCGGTACATATTAGCGAGCAGGCGAAACGCATGAAGAACCGCACCGACACATGGTGGTCTCATTACATTTTGTTCATCTGCTGTGTACGTATTGCAGACACCGGTGGTGCCAAAGACTGCACTGGTGCTCAACTGTCCATCGGTCATCAATAGTGTTGTAGCGGATGGAGCATTGTCTTTTCTGCTGCATCAAATTCTTTTGTACTTTATTGTTATTGTCGCTCCCTCCTGGATCTTTATTCCATTCCGCCGTATCGTGTTGTGGACAGCAGTTGCCGAGGTTCGTTTTCTGTGTAGAATGCCCCCACCCGCCGAACGTAGAGTCCCTCTCAGCCATTATAGAAACAATTTTCTTCGAGCAGAGCACATCTCTGTGTTAATTCTTTATAGGCGAGCTCGCCAAGGAGGCACCAGACATCATATGTTACAAATGCTGTGAATGCTCTGATGAGACGCTCGTAAATTTCCAAGAGATCATCACTCTCCCCTTCCAGCTCTGAGTCTTGAATCTGGTAACCAACATACTCCCTGCTCCATTATCACCTTGATCATAAGCACCAGTGGGTGTATGAGAGGAGCCACTCACAAGAGACGTGACGACTGACTCTGTCTATTTACGACACATCTGCCACGACGTGCCATGCGAAAAATGACTTAAGTCAAGCTGCAAGGTATCGGCCCCTATCACAAGAGTGTTGTATGGAGCATGCATGATGGATGGGAAATAGCTTGGAATCCAGAGGAGAAGGCGTCCTTCAGGACCTACAATCCATCTCTCTTCGGTTGGAATAAGATCGGAGACATTCAGTGAAGATGTATAAGACTCCGGGAGAAAAGATGAGGTGGAACAAAGAGCATGTGTTGGGTTGGATGAGAAACATATTATGGCGGGTACTACTGCTTTGAAGGCTTGGGAATGTGTGAAGGCTTCAACATGCCACACCCAAATTGTGCCATCAGCTGACCCCAACACAATACGAGTTCCATCTGGCGAGATTGCGACAGACCAAACCTGGTGAGTGTGCCCTTGGAGAAGTGCACCCAACACCTTGCCAGTCTCTGCATCCCACATCCCAATTGTCCCGTCTTCTGAAACTGACACAATGCGAGTTCCATCTGGTGAGATTGCGACAGAAAAAACTGCGTCAGTGTGACCTTCGAGAGGTGGACCCAATGCCTCGCGAGTCTCCGCATCCCACATCCGAATTGTCTTGTCATGTGATCCTGACACAATGCGAGTTCCATCTGGCGAGATTGCGACAGAACAAACCAAGGAAGTGTGCCCTTGGAGAGGGGCACCCAATGCCTCGCCAGTCTCTGCATCCCAAATCCGAATTGTCTTGTCATGTGATCCTGACACAATGCGAGTTCCATCTGGCGAGATTGCGACAGAAAAAACTGAGTCAGTGTGACCTTCGAGAGGTGGACACAATGCCTCGCCAGTCTCTGCATCCCACATCCGAATTGTGTTGTCTTCTGAACCTGACACAATGCGAGTTCCATCTGGTGAGATTGCGACAGAAAAAACTGCGTCAGTGTGACCTTCGAGAGGTGGACCCAATGCCTCGCCAGTCTCTGCATCCCACATTTGAATTGTGCAGTCTTCTGAACCTGACACAATGCAAGTTGCATCTGGCGAGATTGCAACAGACCGAACCCGGGCAGCGTGCTCTTGGAGAGGTGGACTCAATGGCTTGCCAGTCTCTGCATCCCACATCCGAATTGTCTTGTCACCTGAACCTGACACAATGCAAGTTCCATCTGGCGAGATTGCGACAGAGCAAACCGGGTCAGTGTGCCCTTGGAGAGGTGGACCCAATGGCTTGCCAGTCTCTGCATCCCACATCCGAATTGTCTCGTCTGGTGAACCTGACACAATGCGAGTTCCATCTGGCGAGATTGCAACAGATGAAACATAGTTAGTGTGCCCTTGAAGAGGTGCACCCAATGGCTTGCCAGTCTTTGCATCCCACATCCAAATTGTCTTGTCTTTTGAACCTGACACAATACAAGTTCCATCTGGCGACATTGCGACAGACTTAACCGAGTCAGTGTGCCCTTGGAGAGGGGCACCCAATGCCTTGCCAGTCTCTGCATCCCAAATCCGAATTGTCTTGTCAAGTGATCCTGACACAATGCGAGTTCCATCTGGCGAGATTGCGATAGACTCAACCGGGTAAGTGTGCCCTTGAAGAGGTGCACCCAATGGCTTGCCAGTCTTTGCATCCCACATCCGAATTGTATTGTCTGATGAGCCTGACACAATGCGAGTTCCATCCAGCGAGATTGCGACAGAACAAACCGAGGAAGTGTGCCCCTGGAGAGGTGCACCCAATGGCTTGCCAGTCTCTGCATCCCACATCCAAATTGTCTTGTCATCTGAACCTGACACAATGCGAGATCCATCTGGAGAGATTGCGACAGACAAAACCCAGTCAGTGTGCCCTTGGAGAGGTGGACCCAATGGCTTGCCAGTCTCTGCATCCCACATGTGAATTGTCTTGTCTGCTGAACCTGACACAATGCGGGTTCCATCCGGCGAAATTGCAACAGACAAAACCCAGTCAGTGTGTCCTTGGAAAGGTGCACTCAAAGCTTCACCAGTCTCCGCATCCCGCACTTGGATTGTCCCGCTATACGAGCCACTCGCAATCCACCTTCCATCTGGCGATATGGCAACAGCATTCACAACGGAATCCGTATGCAGTATCTTTTCCGTTAGAGGCCATTTTTCAGGTTGACCAGTAAGAACACGAGGGGTGCGAGGAAAGTTGGATGCAAATTTTTCAAATATTTTGCAATGTGTAGGAGAAAACGGCACAGCGGACAAGTACAAATGCGGAGTGCTGTGTACAATAGCGGGAGCGAAAGTTCGAATGAAGCGCTGGGTGTCCCTAATAGCGCTACTGATATCCGCATACTCAGCATGACTCTATGAAAATTACCCGTAAAAATCTATTAGACATATTAAATGACCTTGAACGTACCGTGAACCAACTTGCGATGGATGTGAGGGTCCCAACTGAACCACTGAGGCCCTTCATTAGAGCCAGTGCTTCCAGCCAGAAAAGGAGGCGCTCTTCATCCAAAAAACCTCTAATTTCCTCGGCGAGCAGCGATTGGAAGGGCGTGGCTCCGACATGCGTCCCCCACCATCGACATGAGTATGAAAGCTCAGCCGGAATGCACTTCTTCACTCGTTCCTCCAAATCAAGCACGGCAGAGTTGGGTAAATATGAACTCTTCAAGGAACAGATGTTGAACCGAAGTCCGTGCTCCATGACCCGAAGCGAGGCAAAGGCAAGATCGCTCGTTGCCAATGACGTATCGACGAAGAATTCGTTGCTCCGTGATTTATCGGTGAGAAAGTCATAGAAGGATGCGTGGAGGGGACGGACTGGTGCGGTAGAATCCGTGCCAGTGACAAGAGAACCCAGTTTCCCGATGACGTTGTTCACGTCGTAACGCTCATCCTCGGATGGAAAATGCTGCCGCATCGCAGTCAGCGCAGTGGTAGGAAGAGGCTCCCACAATACAAGAATTTGCCTCATCACAGAGCAAAAAAAGGGGATTGCCTCCTTGCGCTCGTCTTTCGGCATGGATTCTTTCAAGACGAGCCTATACATAACATCCAACAGACGCGTGCCTTTTTCAGACGTCCCAGCTACCAGAGCATCAAACCGTTTCTTCGGAGGTGGGCCCACTCTATTGATACCCTTGATATATTCACAGGCGAGACGAGCCCATTCAAACAGACCATCGGATTGCTTCGAAAGTCTCTGGAAGTCGAAATCAGTGAAGGTATTGCCCAAGTCGGCCAGCTTGGTGGACATGTAAAGTTGGATATCACGTTCTGCAGACACCAGCAAGCTATCATCTATGGAAACATGATGAACGTGTTGCATGGTGTGCAGTGATTTGTGGATATCTTCAAGTGGACGAGAAGTAATGAGAATGCGGAAGTGTGCCGGAAGTTTCGTTGGCTCGGTGGAAAGGGGGTCTACGTTGCCAGTAAGCATACGAAGGATCTCTTCCCGGGAATGCGCGTCGCCGCTCTCATCCAAGGCATCAATGACTACCAGGACGGGTGTATCGACAGCTTGGGACACTGCCTCCACCGGCCCTAATATGAAATTCTTCCACTGTCTTGCGATGTCTTTGGTGTGCCTCAGCTCGTCGTCACCAACGGCACTCGCCAGTGCTCGTCGCATAATAGGATCGCGATATGCCAAATCGCGTGCGATCGTCGTGAATATCTTTTCGTGACGTCGTTCCGCTTTCCGCGCGCGGTCGAAGCAGAAGCAAGCACTTGGACCATCAAACCAATTGGCTATTGTATGCGCGATGGCCGATTTGCCTTTCCCCGCAGTACCAGACAACCAGAAGATCCGCTGTGCATCCTCTCCAGTCGTGTTGATCCAGTCCTTTATCTCGGACAGAATGCTCTCTCTAGTACCTGGTAGACAACACTTGGAGGTATCCCGCCCAGCACCATCCACGTGCACCATATCCTTGAAGTCCAAATCGTCGACTGATCCACAGGTCAGTGAAGGTTCGCAGTGAATTTGAGACCAGCTCTTACCTATACGGTGGACGGTGATCACAGTGTCACGAGCCGCAAGATCTCGAAATTGCTCCTTCAGAGTGTCGAGAACATTGCTGTACTTTTCAATCGTGGTCTTCGTTTCTTTCAAGATGTTCTTGGCAAGTCTTTTCCCTGTGTAAAGAGATGATACGGAGTGTCAGGCGACGATGCAGCCAGTTCGACTCACAAGCACTCGTTATGTCAGAGTAGTGAGTTATAAAATCGGCGCACTCCAGAATCTGTTGAGCCATCTTTTCGCAGAGTACTTGCATACATGGAACGCGCCCTAGTCTCACATCCTCGTTCATGAAAGTATACACTTGCGAGATTTTGTCAAGCAATCCGCGAACATCATCGTCCCGCTGTTTCTGAGCGAGAATCATCTGCAGTGTGCAAAATTCAGTGATGTGCAAAATCGAGGATATGCAAATAAGCGCACATTGGATGCGAAAGTTAATATACTCATTGCTACCCTCGCATACGGATGGATCTACGCATGAAGGTCAGCCACGCACATAGTAGAGGTAAACAAGATTACTTTCGCAATCTCGTCAGCAATGGAGTTGAACACCCTCAGGGATTGAAGAAGGGGTTCAATAGTCGAGGAGACGGCCCCGACCGCATCACACCCAGATTGTAAGTCGTTGGTTGCAGAAGCGGTGGTTTGGACATTTCCTGAGAAATCCCTCATGCCTACAGCGGCTTTCTGGGCATCCGTAAGTCTTTCCTTCAGGTCAGGTTCATCCTGATGATGGATATGAGCAAATTAGCATAAGAAAGTTCCCAGGTACGCGGTTTGACCTACCTTCGCAGTGCCTGAACTCGTAGGCTGACCAGTATTTTGTTCGGGAGCGGGAGCGGTATCAGCAGGTGGGCCCTGCAGTAATAATGATCAAATACAGTGCATGCGAAGAGTTGGGATTACACCAACCTGGCGTATGTCGTCAGGTATGGGACTACGTGAGTTGGAACTGGAATCCACGGGTGCAGGATTGCGAGAACGCCCAGCAGCTGGAACGGAAATATTCCTCACCCCCCGGAATAGCTTTCTAACAGACTGGAGAGGTCCTTTTCCAGATCGAATCTGCGAGGGCTGGGGAGAGGACAGCTGAAAGATATCATTACAAACAATCAGCAGTTGTGAGGTCGATGTTCCATACCTCTGTTTCCTCCGCCGCTCTGCTGCCTCTCTCGCCTGATAAATGGGGGTCTGAGTGTCTTTGCCTTGACGGCCACATGCGCCTCTTCCGAGGATTGATGTCGGCCATCAAGTAAGTTAAAACAAGGCTGAAGTTGAGTCTAAATGATAGAGAGTCTCTGGGAAGAAGGGAAGCGAAGAGGGCACGCAGTAGCAATGGGTGGTAGCCTCGTTTCACTCCAAATATATCTCGATAGCGCCCATGAGCCGAACTTGAATAAACTCTGTATAATTCCTAAGAGACTTGTGAACAGGTAGCTGGTTTAAATATTAGTACTTAGTTATACTACCATGGGCAAGGCGAATATAACATGCCAGGCCAATGATTTTAATTCAAGGATAAGTATAGGACGAACAACCTGAAGAGGAAGTGAGAGCACTTTCCGATCGAACATTATTGTAGTTTGGTAATCTGCAACAGGCGAATTTCAGTGTTCGTCAAGCCTCGCTTGGCTTCAAGTTGTTAGCAGGGGCGACGCTGTTTCTGTTCGGTAATTCAGAGGCCTCAGGCTGAAAAGCAGAGTATCATGATGCACTCGCGAAGAAGCTTATTATGTAAACTGCATTTGATGGTCATCGACGTCTTTGAATATCGCCTCGACTGTTTGGGCCCAACTCTATAAGTACTAGTTATTCCTTCTAATTTTATGTTACTACCCTCACGGTTGCCCTTCTTCATCGCTCCGACTAAAATCCTACTCAAGCTATATGGCATGAGAATGACTGGACGATCAACTAGTAGTGTGGACAAGCCTCTCGATCGACGTTGCAAGATTATTGTGTTGCTTGCGTTCTACGTGCTGTGTATCATTGTCGGATTATCGTTCGACATATACCGTCTGTGTCCCGGTTCAACTGACGACTCTGACGGTACGATTTACTCGTCTTCAAGCATCGTTTATCGCTAACCACTTTTGAACCTAATAGTAGTACTGGCGGTATCATTTAATCTCGACAGCTCGACCTTAGGTATGTTCCCCGCGCTCCTCCCCTCCTGTTCCTCCTTTAGTACGTTGGGTTCAGTGTCTGGTTGTGATGTCGACGATGATGCCGACGGTAAGACTTTTTCGTCCTCTGACATTTTTTTAAATCACCAATTACTCTATGCTAGCAGCGTCGGTATTGTTCGGTCTCGACACATCCATCCTCGGTAGGTTTACATTCCCCTCGCTGCTCACCTCCTCTCCCTCCTTTAGTGGGTTGGGTTCGATGACTTCCAATTTTGACGATGGTGACGACGACGACACCAATGACGATGCTGACAGCAAGCTCTCGTCGTCTGCCATTTCTTTCTATCGTAATCACCTTTGTAGTCATGGTGTCGCAATCATTGATCTTTGCTTCCATCCTCTCCCTACTTCATGATGTTGTGTTCGGCGGTTTATTCCGATGATGACGAAGACGCTGAAGGTGATGCCAACGATCATGCCGACAGTAAGTTTTCATCATTGTCTGGCATTTTTTGTGATCGCTAACCCCTTTTGTAGTCATAGTGCTGCAATCTTCTGGTACATTTCCTTCCCTCCTTTCGTCCTCTCCCTCCTTCACGATGTTGGGTTCATCGGCTTGTTCCAATGACGACGACGATACCTTCAGTAAGCTTTCCTCGTTGTGTGGCATTTCTTTTTATCGCTAATCGCTGTTGCAGTCACGGTGTCGCAATCATTTATCCTTAGTCCGTCTGTCTTTTTTTGTAACCTTCCCTTCCCTGCTCTCTACATCCACTTCCTTTACCTCGTTGGGTTTGGTGGCTTGTTCTGACGACGACGACGCTGCCGATGACGATACTGACAGTAAGCTTTCCTCGCCGCCTGCCACTCCTCCCCATCACCAATCGCCGCCGCGGCCAGTGTCACAGTCGTTTGACCTTGACACCTCCTTCCTTGTTAGGCTCCCATTCTTTCTCTCTTCCTCACTGCTTTGGGTTCCGTGCTTTAGTACTGACCATCATTGCGGGATTTACCTTTCAACTGTACTAGGCCATTCTGGGGCTATGATCTCTCGCACTTTGACTCGGACTGAACCTTTGATTGCTCGCTTTTGTTCTCTCAAACTCAGACTTGGCCTTCTTTGGATGGTATTTAGCTTGTATGCTAGCTAGTCACGGCTGATGTTCCGACGTTCAATCCATTACCGGCCGATGTATGCGCCACCACGTCGCTCCACGCACGCGCAATAAGGACAGAGATGTACTAAAGTATTGCATCATGGATAGCCATGCTATAGAATCAGGGAATGAGCGCGAGGAGCTGGGTCGTCATAAAAGACACTCATTCCTTGTGGATTACAATGTAAACTGTGTGCCGCGAAGATGCTACTAAATATCTTGGTGGCGCTGGGATGGTATCAACTGTGTATAAACAAATACTGAACAGTCGTAAGAAAGCATTGAACATGGACGATGAATATAATACGTGGCCCCGGCGTCGGTGAAGAACGAAGGTACAATTACACAACAAACACATCATGCAAATATAAAGAGAGTGACTACATGATACCAAATCCAAGGAAAAGGAAAGGGGTGAGTGACGACCATATTATTTCCTGAACTCGAATCCATCCTCCATCTGCCGATGATGGGGAGTATGGGAGGTGGTAGTCGGGGTAGATGCGGGGGTAGGGTTGGAAAAGCTTGGGGAAGACCCGGTGGTAATGGAGGTGTGAGTAGGAATACTGGTTCATCCAGAGATTAAGGAGTGTCCGTACGTTGGGAAATCAACCAAGACAAGCGTCTGAAGCTGAGGCCATGCAGAGGCTATCGTACGCAGGTCATCATCAAATAGCGTGAACTGTAATTTTACTGTGATTTCCAATGCACGCAGGTTGCTGAAGCAGAAAAGAGGTCGGAGCATGTCAGAGACGTTGACGGGACTGCCTCCTGAATATCTGGGAAATGCCATGCTAAATCTGTCGATTTGGGCAATGCCCTCATGGCTTGGAATAGAGAAAAGGTAGCCCCAGGGCTCTCGGCATTAACATCGAAAGTACACAATGACGGAAATGATAGCGAGTTTGCAGGTAGAACAAATGAATCATCGACGTACAATCGGAGGACTTTGAGAGATGACAGGCCATACAGGCTGATAATAGTGTCGCAACTCATGGGGGAGAATCCAATTCCTCGAGCTTCTGCCATGAACCAATTAATCGGGAGAAACAGGCATCGACTACAGCTCGTTATTCGGATCATGCTCTCACACAAACTCGGACAGTCAGGGATCTAAGGCAAAGTCCCTGGATTCTAGACAGGAACAGTGTGGATCCCGAGATACAAAGACTGGTGGGTATCCAAAGAGACCATAAACGTGGATTGAGCAGAGGCCAGATTGGAGAAAGACCAAGACCATCATTCCACTCCAAATGTGTGAGATTGGGGAGGAGAGGATAGGGAACTTGAAGAGCGTTGAATACTCCGAATCTTCAGCGACAGCCCCGCGCTCGCCGCGATTGATGCGCGCCGCGTGCCAATCAAAGAGATAAATATGTGCAACGAGGAAACATCAACAAGCACGATGCGCTTGAATTTAGGGAGAGACTAGTTGGTCTCGTTGGACCCGAGGCTTGAACAGGAACTTTGCACTGCCACTGCGTACAAAATCGGTCCAAATGAACCACTTTGATTTCTATTAATCTACACTGTCAGAGTGACCACTGGCGGCATTTACATGTCACCAACATCATCGAGTCCTATGTCGTGACTGTTGAGTTTCCGCAGTCTCAGGCGCGTGCTTCCGAAGTAAATCCAACTCAGGTTTTACAGGGAACCCGTTAGAAACGCGTAGAGTACCTAAAACTAGCTACGCACTATGAAAACCGATGATT
>Ga0153976_1000278_pt1 | contig 18045 bp, 21 predicted proteins | sample TSGA060MetaG_FD_104717 | JGI IMG/M metagenome (GOLD analysis project Ga0153976, IMG submission 104717) | Attine ant fungus gardens microbial communities from Georgia, USA - TSGA060 MetaG | ecosystem: Host-associated > Fungi > Mycelium > Unclassified | place: USA: Georgia, Yuchi Wildlife... | reverse complement strand
TTCTATTCTGCTTTTATTTTATTCTATTTGTATATTTATTAGAGGCACTAAGCCTCTGTAGTCAGTAGACTACTGCAGACTTTGTATTAAAAATCATTGATTAGAAATTAAATAAAAAATAAAAAAAATAGTGAGAATTATCATTGTACCGAAGTTCTGCTTGTTTGAGTCTCAGTTTTAAATCTTCTATTTGGTTCTGCAGTACTGCCTCTTATGAAGTACTCTACTTTTGTTGCTTCGACCACCTGAGTTTTTCTGCATCAAGCTGACCCTTAAGTCTCCTCTATTGCTGTTACCTCAGACTGGAAAAGACTCTCAATGTGCTGAAGAAACTGTGTGTCAATGAGAGGGTATCCAGGTGTATATGTGTGAGGGTTATCAGGATCTGTGGTGTAGGTGAACAGTGTCGAGAATCGGGTCAGTGCATAAATTGTTGATTTTTAAAAAAATTAGGTCAGTGTGACAAGTGTCACGCATATAACCGGCATAGCCGATTAATCTGACAGATCACTTGACATCAAACCTTGTGACTTCATTTGACAGTTGTTTGCCCGTGGTGTCAGCGCCGAATACTTCTCCTGTATATCCTTGTGCATAGAAATTAGCCATTGGCAGATCAGTCATCAATTGGGCCGATTTAAGAAAGAAAACCATGTGCGCCCTGGTTCTACGAACGGCTTACCTGAGATGTTTTCGTGTCAAATGACAATTAGAGATTGATCTCATGACTGAAGCCCACCTGCTTAGCGCAGTCTTTGGGCCACGCTATACTTCAACACTCGGCAATTGCTTGAGCTCACTCATTCTCCTGCCAAACCCTCACCACTGGCGTATCGGTTTGAGAATCTCGTATTCCTCAAAGTGGTGCGGTTACTACAATCAACTAGGCCCTGGAGATGGCATATTCGGGTATATCGGGCATACTACATATCCAGAATTTGCACTCATTTGGATCATATTTAGTGAGGAAATATACCTACGGCAGCCCAAGTGAGAGACCGGTATACTTGTCTCGTGACTTCAACTCATGTCTTCTATCTCTGGAGCATCTGGAGTATCTGGTTCGTGCAGGCGTCAATGTCCAAGCCTCGGTTAATTTTCATTGCCAAACAGCCTCCCAGACACAGGAGCCACCAAAAAGAAGGGATGATCGTTAGTCACCTTTGTCAGAAGAATTCCGGGGTTGGTATATTTACTCCATAAATCGTAGGCTCAGAACCACACGGCACGGCAGAAGAAGAAGACACGCGTAAATGATTCTGCTCTCTTAGATCAGCTGTGCATTTACGAGACTAGCACTTCTTGGGCAGGATTCGGATGATTATAGGAATCTTGGTGAGAGCGACCCTCTTTGGCTTGGCAAGAAGCGTTCATATATATAAATGCGGCCTTCGAACTAGAATCCACCCAAAGAGAAAGGGACAAGAAGTGGACTTTTGTGGTTACACTAACTCCTTTTGCTCTCATCATGACTCTAGGCGTTATTGGCCTCGCTGCAGTCACTGCGATAGTCGTAGCATTGTCGAAGTCCTCTAAGGCTCTTGATAATGGCGTTGGGAAGTTACCCTGTAAGTGCATACAGTTCTCAAATTTGATATGGGACTGACATTCCTCTCAAGTTATGGGCTGGAATAGTGAGCGTTTTAATCACATTCCTCACAAACGGTCTTCTAATCATCAGTTGTGCAGCCTGGAATGCCTATCATGTTCGTCCTCCGAGCCTTGTACCGAACCTTCAGTAATAATGGCTCTAGTGTGAAATAAACGAAACTATCGTTCTTGACAATGCCAAACTCATCCAGTCCTTGGGACTCCTAGTTAGTTCTTCGGTCTCTCTGGCAAATGTCTCGCCTTATCAGTTACCAGGATGCCGGGTATAACTATATCAACATTGATGACTGTTACTCCGAAAAGACGCGCAACTCTGAGGGAGATATCGTCGCTAGTGCATACAAATCACACATTTCCTCGATCTGCTTACTGAAATACCGCTAGACAAAGAACGTTTCCCATCAGGAATGAGATCCTTGACCGACCAGCTTCATGAAATGGGCTTGTAAGTTTTGTTATTACTCGCAGCTATAGTCTGATGATACCTCTCGAAAGCAAAACAGGGATTGTGAGTCTATTGCTCATCTTCCAGCGTTGATCCTCAACTATGTCTAGTACAGTGATTCTGGCTGGTTCACTTGTCAACTCTACCCTGGTTCATTTGGGAACGAAGACAGGTTAGCCTCCGAGGAGCCTCCATTTGATTTGTACCTCTAAATACTTTTATTCGCTTTAGAGATATCCAGCTATTTTCAGATTGGGGTTTTGACTTATTGAAGTAAGTATCTGACTTCCTTGTTCCAAGGAAAAACATCAACATATTTGGGTTTCTATCCAGGTACGATAACTGTGCTGGTAAGTGAGCTTCTCTCTTTCCTGAATTTCAGGTTTCTGTATACGATTCATTGTTCTTTGTTTCCAGTGCCTTTTGATCATATTATCAAAGAAGGAATGGTCGGAAGTGCGTTTTTGCAATCAAATCCCCTGGTTCCTGACCAAAAGTGCTTGTACCTTATTTCTGAATAGAGTTCAAACGTATGGCAGACGCTATCGACAGATTTAGCCAGCGCACAGGGAAACCTCCTTTGTTGTATTCGCTTTGCCAGTGGGGAAGGGTAAGTCAGTGACAGCACGTCCACTCGAGTTAAACAGCCCATCCTTCAACAGGAACAACCTTGGTTGTGGGCAAGGAGGTTTGGCCAATCGTGGAGAGTACGTATTCAAACTGCCTCAAAACTGCTAAAATACTCATTATCATAGACGACTGACGATATTGGTCCACATTGGGATGCTGTCCGTAGCATTATCCACCAGTATGTTGCAGTATATTGATTTTAATAATCTATTTGATGCTCACATAACTTGCAGGAACTCTTTCATTTCTTGGGCAGCTGACTTCTATGGCCATAATGACATGGACCTGGTAAGGATCCTGGTATTCATCTAGGTGCTTGTACTGACTACTTTTCCTGTAGCTGGAAGTGTATGTTATCCTAATGCGAATCTGATGACTCAGTGTCTCATTCATGATAGTGGTAATGGTGACTTAACGATTGACGAGGCAAAAACCCACTTTACTGCTTGGGCTTTGTTGAAGTCGCCTCTCGTGATTGTGAGTGATGAACATGGCGACCGCTGCTATCTTGATCTCATTTCATTTTAGAGTACCGACGTATGTTGTAGAATGGTCCCGCTTATAGGATGCTGATTTAGATATGTAGCTCACCCAAGCTACCAAAGAGACCTTGGATATCCTCACAAATCATGAGCTCATCGCTATCAACCAAGACCCTGTCATCGGCCCTTCCATTACTCCATTCCGCTGGGGCCTCGGTGTGCGTGTCTGTCCTTCTTACTGTTCCTCTTATTAAAGTCTACGACAGCCCGACTGGCAAAACAACTATACTACTCCTGCAGAATACTGGAGTGGTGAGACGAAGAATGGGACTGTCTTCATGTTGGTATGGCGCATGTCTTATTACAGATCTTGACGCTCTTTTATCATACTCTTCAGATCAATGATCTTGATGACCCCGCCGACATGTTCTTCAGCCTAACCGAATCCCCTTGGATTCGTGCTGGAAGACAGTACTCTGTCCGCGTATGTCATCTCTATTTTGTTCTCTGACACTTTCATTGACAGATATCCAGGACTTGTGGACTCATACCGACAATGGCACCGTTATCCGCAACATGACGGTACATAATGTGCCACCTCATGGCGTTGTTGCTCTCTTGCTCAAGGATGCCGGAGATGAGCCTGAAGGGACTGAACCCCCATGTGCGCGACCTGAATGGTGCATGGATCAGAATGGAACTCGCATCGATGTGTGAACACGTTTACTCGGTCCACTCATTTGTATTATTTGTTTCCCCAAATTGCGATCATATTTTTTCTCTGACTCATGTGTGCAATGTCACTGTAAACATGAATTTGGAAATGTCATTGATTCTCGGCCAAATAAGTACAAGCTCAACAACTTAGTTCTTGGTTATTCCATGGCTGAGTCTGCGCCCTCGGCAGAGGTTCGTTTGCGCTACGAGACGCTGAAGAAAGAAATTATCAGCGCACTACCCAAAAAACGCGCTATCGACAAACAACTGGTGTGTGAACATCCCTCACTCACCCATCTTCTCTGAATCATATGGTTATTATAGGTACAGATAGAGACTCAGATACACAATCTCGAGGCTACATATCTAAGTGAAACTGCCCAGCACAGTGGTGGGAATATAATTCATGGGTTTGAAGGTTACTTGAAGAACCAGACCATCGGTAGACGAAAGTATGAAATCAATGACCAAGACCGGATATTCTCGAATAGTAGCCTGACTGTGGCCAAGGTAGGCATAGTCCGTTTTTCTTTCTGTGGCTACAAGGCTGAAGGTACTAGTCCCTGGAAATGATCGGCGAAAACGACGAAGGTCCCAATGAAGAGTATGTTAAACAGCCAACCCCGGGACTCACAACCGTTATCGTCCCACCCGCAACTCGAAACCAAGAACTCACTGTCAGTGCCCAACAAAAACGGCTGCGAGATAAAGAATATCAACGAAAGAGGCGGGCAAATACGAGTGTGCGGAGTACAGGTGAAAGTGAAGAAGAGATGGTGAACACAAGTACCTCACGAAGGCCGAGCAAGAGGCAGAAAATGACGGAGGATGATTAACAATGAGAAGAGAAGTGTATATGTGTGTCAGAATTTCTCGGATCGTAAGTGACTAGATACTCTCATCTCTTTGCTGGGAACTAATTTAGATATGTAATGTCGAGAACGTCCAAGAGGTCTCTGCCATGAAAGTCAGTCCTATCCTATTGGTGCAAAATTCGATCACTTCTGGACCCAGCGTAAAGCCTGTCAGAGGTCCATGGTGTTGTACGATGTTGGACCTGGCTGATCGGGGTTCGAAGCAATCACAAATGGGTGTGTCTGCATATGTTGGATGGGAAGGTTGATTGTAGGACAGGAATTCACTATTGGGCGTTATATATCCAATGTATCGAGGAAAGCCTTGACTCCTTTCAAATCCATGTCTCCACCGTCGGGATCCACTGCTTCTATGCACCGAGCCATCGCAATTATCTGTTTCGGCTGTTTTGCACTGACCCAGATTCGACCATTCATACCGACGGCTGCGTCGAGTGGAAATTTGCTACCAAGCAAGGGTAAGAGAAAATGATTTGCATCCAAAAGACTGAAAGCGTATAAGGAATATGGGTCAAAAGAAGCATGGAGGATTTAGCTTACTCTCTACACATCTTGAGACTGCATTTCACTACAAAACCCCCTGTGAGTTCTCCGAATCCTGCCGCCTTGCGAGTCTGCGCGTCAAAACACTCGAGTTCAGGTTCCATGTCCTTGTGCGCCAGGGACACACGGGCGTATACAAGACATCCGACCTAATTGATCTGTCAGGCCAGAATTTGTATCTCACAAAATGTAATTGACCCTTAGATTGGGTTTGTTCCTTTTTGTTGCACCTTCAAACGCCAGCCCGTCCAGGGAGGCCATGTGTGCGGACCCAATATCTACTCGGTAGCTTTCACCCTGTCTTTGAGAAATGACACCGATTACAGACTCCTGTGCTGCTGGAACATACTGTCCAGTCATCAAAAGGATTCTCCAGACACTAAACAAAAGGATCACGAACGCGCCTCGAGTTGCTTTCTATCCACCATCTCGCCCCGTTCGCGGAATGATTGAGATGTCCAGCTCTTGTCGCAACCATTATTGACCCTGGGGACTCATTGGACGTGACCTGCAGCAGACCAGGTCCAAGCTTGAGATTAATGTGCTGGACGTCGACATTTTCGCCTGGGACGATGATGGACATGGCTGTGCTAAATCAGGGTTAGCGTGATCAGTTTGCTATCGACATGACGTCTCCCCTACTGGCTGAGTTTCCCGAACTTGCGCATCTCTCGTGGGTCCTCCTCTCAATCGCTGATTTAATCGAATAATAAAACAAGTGTTCAAGACGTGGAGACCTCGAAGATTTACTAGCTGATCCAGTCTATTTCCAAGCCATCTTCCACTCAGTTGGCCGGGTTCAGGATCTTTACAAGTCACAAGCTGAGCTTAGCCTCGCAAACGAAACTATCGCTCGTGAGCTCTCCTTCATCGCATAGGAAGCATCAAATCAGATTAATGATCTATCAGAGAGTAACCTCGCTCTCCAACAACAGCTGTATAACCTCCGTTCCGAGACTAAGGATTTGTTTGATGAAGCAAAGAAACTCGAATCCAGATGGAAGGAGTTAGAAAAGGAACAACGCGATACCTACCAGGTTCCTTTACCCTGACTCACTTACGGCAAAGCTATCTGCTCACAGCGTCACATTAGCGTTTTACTCCTCAGTTTCTCCTCTTGCGTTTGAAGCATAGCATCACTGCTCAGGATGATGCATCGGAAGCTTTAGCGTCGGCTTTTGTCTCTGGTTCTGATATCCCAGCAACGAACAGCGACATTGATGAATTTATCAGAGAATTTAAGAAACTCAGGAAGACATATCACAAACGTGTTATGTGGGCGGAGAAGTGGGGGAGAGGCGATGTATTGTGGAGAGAGGATTAACCTAGGTACAATCTTGCTGAAACCCACTTGTTGTAACCTGGTCTTGACAAACTTCAAGTTAGATCTAGCTCCTGCTAACCAAGAGTGTCGCTGTGCATGCATCCTCAGAGGCCCAAGTTACTTATCCCGTTCATGGATAAATCCTGGCATATAGACTTACATCCTGGACCATTCTGCGTTAGCGGGGAAATTTTATGGAGTGCATATGTGCACGATCGTGCTGAGAAGCCGGTAAGAATATCTGGATAGACTAGGGGATTTAGGGGATTGTGATATTCTGTAAAACTAATTACGCCACTGTAAGTCTGGAGTGACGTCCTAGCAGACAAGTAGAATCGATATTCTTGCGACAATCATTAGACATTTTAAATAAAAAATACCAGTGAAAATGTAAAACATCACCACGAACCGATCTTGAATAAACTAGTCCAGTCTTAGCAACAGCACCAATCATCACGAAATACAACCGGTCTCACCTTTCAGTTTCGCCCGCTGTGTTTCTTTTGAATGCTATAAGTTGAACATGAATGAGTATCACCAATACTGTCTATTATGATCCCTTTAGAGAAGTAGCACACATTGGAACCCATTGTATGCAATAGCACGATAATTACTTAACCATGCCTTTGGAGTGGTGTCATAGGTTATCAGGACAAACAGTCATGAGAGTAGTTTTCATTGTCATAACATTTACCAAATGAAGTTCTGGCCATCTATCCTGCTACCATTGGCACATGGATCCTCTAAGACAAAACCAAGCACATGGTTTCAAAATCGAGGAATCCTCGATTTTCCTGGGTACAAATACAATCAGTGAAAAAATACAAGATTATGACCAGATACTCAGTATTTACACATTGGCTTTATCACACTCGCAACAGATAAAGATAAACTCGATGAGCTCCTATTCCTCTTTAACGCAACTTCTTCCTCACTTACAATCTTACCCCCTACCTCTCGCTCTACCTCTTTGGCAACTTCTGCTATCCAGACTCTCGTTGGAGATTTATCACTGTTGTCTTCTCAAATCAGAATCATGTAAGAGACACAGAAATTAGGAATCATGCAATCCTATAGGATTCAAACCCAACACACCAGAGACAGGAGTTGGTAAATCTCGTCCCACGAGACTCACAAAGACGCCTTGGCCAAGGATCGGATAGGACCCAACTTGAATACCATTTGGTTTGAGCCGTGTCTGAAGTGTTGTGAGATATGGTGCAATCAATGACTCAACGCGTCTACCCATAGAAGCAATGGAACGACGTCATTTATCTGTTGATCCAGGATATAGGAATTACACACTCGGTGAAGATTTGTATCCTCAGTGGGCGCTCAGACTTGGGTGGTAATGGCAAGTAGGGAGTGAGTAGCCACAATAGCTTGTGAAACAATCCGGGGATGCCCGGTAGCACATATAATTTACTCTTCAAGCGGACTACGGGCTAAACCGTTCCTTGGTTCAGCATCGCATCATATCGGCTCGGGTTCTCGAATGAAAGACTTACTACCCAAACATCCTCGCCGACAAACAGGATCTCAGTCATATCTCCTGTTGGCAACAACGCCATTCGCAGGGTAGCCATACGTTGTTCTTCGTTCTGTTGCTGCACCCACGGTCTGTGTTTTGTCATCTGGGTTAACCGATGAACTGTCTCTGAATGATGCCGCAATGGTTGGTTGAAGGATTTTCCAAGCGACTGATAAGTGATGTCTAATGAATAATGTCAGATTGACCACAGAGACGAGTGGCACACTGGCCATCATGTGTAGGTCCAATCCCACCACTGGTGACAACAAAATCGTATTTCTCGGTCAGCCGCCTGCTTGCCTCGAGGCTACGCAGTAAATGAGGACCTATCGCATGCCCAGAAGCCAAGGGGTGCTTACATGTCGTCTTCTTCATCAGCAACCACCTCAATCCGTTTTCTGAAATACCTTCATTAGCACTGTGGAGCGGACAGCCGAGTGAATCCGGGAGTGGACAAACATACAAGTCGATTCCATGTTCAAAACAATATTGGGCAAAGACATGCGAATTCCGGTCATGTGTCTTGCCATTAAGTATCTCATCACTTGAAGTCAAGTTAACAGGATTTCAAAGGTTGCAAAAGTGTCAACGTACCCAATAATCAAAGCAGCAGCAGTTCGAATGAACTTGCCTTCACCCAACGGGTTCTTCGGTATCGGTGATTTTGGAAATGTTATTGGCGGAGGCGATGGTACGGGGTCGGGTGCAGTAGTAGCTGTAGACATGGCGCGGACCTGGGTTATAGAGGAAGGAGCAAACCGTGATGTTCGTGTGAGTTTTGTTGTCGATAAGCGAGCAAGTGGTACAGATGAAAAGCGAGTGATACTCAGTCTCAAAGCCGAGCGCATGTGTTCCTGGATGGACAGAAGAAACAGATCATGAGAGAAGTTATTCTATTTCAAGGCCAGGCGTGACTATAGTGGTTCTGAGCTGCAATAAATAGTGTGTACTTTGTGATACAGTCAGTTTCAGGTCATGTGGAGATAGCTCCTCGACATCTATCACACGTGCTCGTGTGACTATCTCCCAATTGAGCTTCTTCAGTAAATTCCTCGACGGCTAGAAACGATTCAGTACGGACTGCGAACGAGCACCGTGTAATAAATTGCTGATTCAAAAAAAAAAAAGAAACGATTCAGTATCATAATGACAACCTTTTTCGTAACTCCACGATAATTGCCAAGACTTATTTCTTGATCTTTGGAGCAATTCAGTCCTTGAAGGACCAAGTCATTTTTTTGACCTCACGTAAATAGTTTTCTATTCTCGCATCAAGACTATGCTGTCCTCCTTGTGTCCGGCATGTCTTTATTATGGGAAGGTTAGGCTTTTGCATGTCTTTTTTCCTAGCTTGACGCTCAGCTCTGAATTATATAGCTCAACAGTTATCAGTATGCCATGGTGGTAAGTTATGTACCGTAACTCGGCTCAACGATAGTGTATGCACCGGGAAGCTATGCACTGGACAACAGATTCGTTGAAATGTTCGTCTCTCTTTCAGAAGCTAAATCTTTGCCGTTCAAAATTTGATTCAGACCATAATGAGGTCTTGGCACCAGTTTGCCACTAGATCAAGTCATTTGAAAGGTGTTGTGTGGTGGGAAATTCCTAAGTTTTCAGTCGGCGAGATGGCTGAGCTGTTGGGGTATGAGACCTGAATGCAGAAAGTCCCACGACAGATGCATCAGGTTGGACGTTCGAACCTCATCTTGATCACTAAATGGTTGCCTTGTCAAAAGGCACTAATCCTCCACAAAATGTGTGAAGAATTAAGAAAAGAATCAATTGAGCAGCTCTGGAAATAAATTCCACAGCTCTGAATTGTTTTTCATGTTGAAAGTCTCACATCTCAATCATATCTTGTATGGTCTGCCAAGGGCAACTTATTTTTTTTTGGCAAAGTTCAAGGAAGACAACCACAAATTGCATTTGAATCATCATTTCTATCCTAGTTCGTCTCTTGAGAATTCTTGTGTCAAAGTGCAACCCAGCGATGTAGCCATATTGGCAGAGTGTGACACTGTGACAGGACGACGTCAACTCATCACGTGAGATGATACCACACTGTCAGGTCACTGACATCAAGAGCTTTCCCCTGTCTCCGTTTGAAAACTTTGAAACTCCGATGAAAGGCGGTAAAGGTGATTGCTAATGACGGTATCCAATGTAAATTGCAAAAATATATTTGTCCCTCCAACTAGGAGATATGTCCACACTCACCTCCGATCACAATCTACATACCCCTTCCAAATCATCAAAAGTGAAGAAACCCAAGGAGCGAGATCGCAAGGAGAAAACACAACCGTCTCCCGGTGAACGACTAAAGATCGTTGTCCGTCGCTTACCATCCAACTTGCCCGAAGACATTTTCTGGCACAGTGTTTCGAACTGGGTCACAAATGATTCTGTCTCATGGAAGGCCTACTATCCCGGGAAACCCAAGAAGCGGTATGCTCCCATGGTCAGGCAGGGAAGGGAAGCTAATAACTTACATCAGAATGAACAAGGAAAACATTTCTTCGCGTGCCTACATCGCTTTCAAAACACAGGAGCAAGTGGCTATATTCGGTCGTGAATATGATGGCCATAAATTCATTGATAAAGCTGGTGGAGTGCCAATACGAGCTCCAAAACCTGTGTATTATGATCTGATCATTAGGACCAGGGAATGAAAACTACGCTGTAGTCGAGTATGCTCCATATCAGAAGATACCGGGAGAGAAGAAGAAATTAGACACTCGTCATGCAACCATTGAGAAAGGTACATAGCCTTGCAAAAGTAGGAACTCGCCTTAATCCTCTTCTGTAGATGAGGATTATATCTCGTTCATCAAGTCTCTGAATACTACCTCCGCAACAGAGCCTCTTTCCCTCGAGACTCTAAGTGGGTCGCCATTATCCCCCCCTGTACTTCTTAAAAAAAACACTAATGATGAGCTTAAGTCGCTTCCACTCGGCCTCCTTCCCCTCCCAAGATGACGCCTCTTCTTGAAGCGCTTAAAGCGGAGAAGATCGCTCGACGAGATGCAAATGCTATTATCCGAAATCATCCCCACTACAAGGATATATTGACCGTCTCAAATCCTTCGGGCAGCTCTTTGAAAAAAACAACTCGGGCGGAAGTCGCTACAGTGAAGAAGACGAAGAAAGAACCCGCTGTCACACCGTCATCTTCTAAACCCGTTCAACAGAATCAAACAAAATTGAGCCTGAATCCCTCCCATGCTGTCGGGAACACCGTTTCGTCGCCGCTCGTCAAACCCACTCCACCAGTGTCCATTCGCTCAAGTCGCAACAGACATGCAGCGAAAGCTTCCAAAGAAGCAGTCCAACAAGGGGTATTACCCACAACAACTGCTGCTCCTTCTGCTCTACCTGCACCCGAAGAAGCCACATCCAATGCTGCTGTACCCACGAAACGTGGAAGACTCGGATTAGGTTTGAGGCATTTTGAGGCCGCCCTAAGTGGTGTCGGCGTTACCACAGGCGAACAGAAGCGCGTAGAAAAGAGTAAAGATGCTTTGACTCCAATGGCATCGTCGACTGCCGCAGGTCCCGATGCAAACAGCGCTGGCGTGCTTGCTGCACCTGTGGCACCGCATGGTGAGGGGGGTCGTGGTGGGAGGCGTGGAGGAGGAGGTAGAGGCAAAGGGAGAGGAGGACAGGGGCCCTCCCGTATTGGATAGTCTATCTTCATTCAAGGTGAGACGACATTCTTAAAAATAGTGCCTTTTTGTTCGATGAAATATGTATGTTTTGTGCGTTGAAAAGTGTGCCAGAGAGATTCGATGGAAAGACCTCGTATGCGAGAGGAAAGCAGGGAGAAAACAGGTCAGTGGGGAGAGTGAAGGGAGGTGGATAAGGATACCGAGAGGTTCTGTAAGAGAATGCTTGAGGTGTGAGCTGGATGCAAGTGATGAGGGCGGTATTGTACCTCGTATGATAATCGGCAATGGCTCATAGTGCACTGGGGCTGAGGACGAGGTCTGGCTCGAATGTGGGATTGAAAAAAATAGCGAGGACTAGCCTTTCAAGCAGAACGAAACCAGCGTGTACTGTAAATGTGAAATACATCGATGGAGGGACTGTGGCTGAGGGGCAGCATGTTTTCATCGGCAATCAAACAATGTTTTTTCTCTCGTATGTTTCCAATTGGGCTCTTCATCACTATTCAATGTCTACATGAATCCAATCAAACCTGCAACCCCAAGCAACAGACGCGGTAACATTCATTTCTCTCACTTCCAGCCACTCCCCAAGTCGATCAGCTGTCCCTCCCAATAGAGGCAATGTGAACATGAACTCAGACGCCCTCGAAATCCCTCCTTCCACTGCTCCGAATCTCTCAGCTCTCTGATGGACTACATGAAATCAGAGCAATTTGACCACTAGTGCCAACACCATGAAATTTTCTCAAAGGTTTCAAACCAAAATACTGCCTCGTTTATAATCGTTCTTTGGGTCTTCTTACATCCCCACAATCATCGTCCGACGCAGACCAAGACAATCTATGGTGGCGAATGCGGTGATACGAATCTCAATTTCGACTGTCGGAACTTGCAAGCTTATCTCCCTATGAAAAACTTTTATGGCCAGTTAACGAAATACCCTCAAGAGGATGAACCAAGTCTTCAAGAATTTGATGTTGGAGATTGCCGATCTCGATCAGCAAGAAGCAAGGAAAGGAATGCAAGGCGCCGAGGGTGATGATCCAACTTTCATGACCCAGGGAACATCTGGCTATTCCGTTCGTCCAGCCTCCCTAAGTGCGTCCTTGCTGAAGGTCGTTGCAATGGTGTCAGGTTGACTTCCCAGTAATCTTCGACTCCGGCTCACTCGGTCTATAACACGCATAATCCTCATTTTCATAGAGTAAAAAATACCGAGGTCTGTATTGATCTTCTTAGCATCTAATACTGGAGCCATATTCATATTATCCACCGTCAAATGCGTTATGCCACTGTATTCATGATAAGAAATGCCGAGATCGGGGCTTATGACAGTACAAAGTCATAGTAATTACCACATGGTTGAGCAAGTAAATCTGATCATTGAGTCGGGTTCCAGGATGGATTCGATTTCTTGACCAGCAAAGAAGTCAAAGAAGCTGTCACCAGCACCCCCCAAGATTGTAAGTTATCTTCACCTCTCAGGTTTTTGGCTCATTATATTAGTTGGAAATGAAATGAGAGGCCTGATCCTTGAATATACAAACGACGTTAGCAAAGATGAGCAATGGGCTGGGAATATATACCTTGCAATGTTTGTCAGGTGGGGTACAACATTCTGATGGACAATCACCAGCATCTCTTGCATGTCTTCTCTAACATCTAAAACTGTTCAAAAGCTAGCAGTGATGGATAATTGCGTTTGATTGCCTAGTGCTGATGGTGTAAGGCATGAATTACAAAGAGCATGACATTGTCAAAGTCGCCTGGATATTCCAATAAACCACTAGAGAGTCTGACGAAGATACATCCTCCTCCTTCCTTTTCTGATTCATGCGGGTGAAGAAACTGGATCCGTGTGGCTCTTTACAGAATCGAGACACTAGTCTGGAACTACGTCGAGGATATGGTCCTTTCTGGATTTTCAAATCAAAATAAATATCCTGAAGACATCACACTGGGCTCACCGTTTGGCACAAGATATCGAGGAGATGCCGACCTTTTTTGGAGGCACTGACTGTTCAAGAATGGATTTTATGAAATTCACCAACGGTGTAATCTAGACTCATGAAATGAGGACTGAATTCTGACCCGATGAGCAAATGCTTCAAAGGAGTTCCCAGTCCTGGTTAGGTCATTACTTTCCTATATGTGCCATTTTTACATGACGGATTCGCACCCCATTCCAAACTACACCCACAAATTAGATCATTCGTTTCACGATCCAAGCCTCTTTCATTTCAATTGGCCAAGATAATCCAATCCAAGTTTCACCGAGCTTATGTTTGCTGTTCCTATTCTAAACTGCCAAGATTCTCGCATTCATACTTCTTTTTCTCCCCGTTTTGCGTACACTATGATTACCAGCGGTTCCTGTCAAAGTGCATTTCTCAAGTCCCATAGCAGGGCTGTGAAAAGTATACATCGCTTCTGAGCTCCGCATAGGACCTGGTGAACGTATTGTTTGGTCACTTAGTCTCTCGACAAGCCAAGGATGGGAAGATAAGACAAGACTCGGGGAGTAGGTCATACATGGTTGCTGTTGCCATCGCTACCGAACTTCTCGGTTCCATGGAGAAATGTGTGCTACAATTCTGACAGTTTGACTAACCAAAAAAAGGTCTCCAAACCTTAGTTGTTCAAGGCGCGGGGGAGAGAGTTGAGTTGACAGGCTTCTTTGATTGACTAGCCAGCTGGTTTCCTTTGTGAGGCATTGGTGATCTTCTCATTTGAATATTCAGATATTTGCGAAATATGGTGGCGTGCGTCACTACGTATTGTCTGAGAGGGAGCTGTTCTGACCAAGTATTGAGTATCGTCAACAGGAGTAACCATTTTGAAAAGGCTTAGAGTCGTTCCGAAATTATTTCCGGCCTTTTTCCTTTTACTGCATTCACCCCAGGTTTACCTCACCCCTTTCCTCCGAGTTTTCTACGTGAAAAGTGGGATCTTTAGAAAACTAGGTGCTTTTTGATGCCAAGAGTCGCACATGTTCTCAGATAGCTCTCCACCAGTACTTCTGGTGGTCCAGGTCACTCCGAGAGCATTCCGAGGTTGAAGCGTTGTTTCTGGGGATAAATACCATTCATGCAACGAATGGTTCAATAATGAAATCTTATCTTTTGTCGCTATCTCTTGCCTGGCTACTCAGTGCGGTAGCTGCTCACAGCATCTTTCAAGAGTTGTATGTGAACGGGGTTTCGCAAGGGCACTTGGTGGGAATCCGGGTCCCTGACTATGATGGGGTATGTTGATGTTTAAAGTACATTTCTACTGGATGGTGAAGGTCGGTTTTTTAGCCTATAATGGACGTCACTTCGAACGATATCATTTGCAACGGTGGAATTAACCCCTACCATCAACCCATTTCGCAGACGATTATTCCCGTTGCAGCTGGTACTCAGGTCACTGCTGAGTGGCACCATACTCTGAATGGTGCTGACCCTAGCGATCCGGCTGATCCAATTGATCCATCTCACCGTGGCCCAGTATTAGCTTACTTGTGAGAGATTTTACCTTGGCTCAGAGTTCCCATTTTGAGAACACCCTGAAAATACAGAGCCCGAGTTGATAGTGCGACTCAGATGAATGTTACTGGATTGAACTGGTTCAAGATCTACCATGATGGCTATGTGGATGGAGTTTGGGCCGTCGACACGCTTATTCAAAACAAGGGGAAAGTCAGCTTTGCAATCCCAAGTTGTATCCCTGCGGGTCAGTATCTGTTGCGTGTTGAGATCATTGGTAAGTACAACGGTTCATATGTGCTCACACCTCATCTGATCCTCGTATTGCAGCCTTGCATGCTGCCTCGAGCTACCCTGGTGCTCAGTTCTATGTATGTTGGTGTAATGATATCTGAAGTGATGTTAATAAATCCACCAGATGGAGTGTGCTCAGCTCCAAATCACCGGAGGTGGAAGCACATCGCCTGCTACCGTCAGCTTCCCGGGTGCATACCATGGTAAGCCGAAAAGCTACTTGGGAATGGTGGACAACAGGCACTGACTGGGAATTTCGTTAGGATCTGACCCGGGAATCACCATAAATATCTACACCAACATCTCGGGTTACTCTATACCAGGTCCTCCCGTGTTTAGCTGCAGTGGGGGAGGAGGAAGCTCGACAGCTGTCCCTCCCTCGAGTACTAGCACTATTGTCGCGCCCCCGACTACTACGCCGGCTACTGGGGCCGGTACTGTTGCTCAATACGGACAATGTGGTGGCATTGGGTGAGTGGCTACAGAAAAAAAAGGTTCTTTTTAATGTTGGCATTAGTTGGACTGGAGGTACTGTCTGCGTGGCGCCTTACACTTGCACGGAATTGAACGACTATGTAAGAATGATTCCAATGCTTGTGAGTGATGCTGACAAGTTTTTTAACAGTACAGTCAGTGTCTGTAAGATAGCAAGTTGATAGCAAGTTGTACAATTGTTTGATGCCAAGTGCAGCGTACAACCTATAAATAGACATTTACGTGAGCGGCGTACGATTAGATATTCGCCGGATTTTACTGCTCGACGACCATGTTTAGCAGCAGCCCCAAAGGGATGCATGCCCTGCCAGTCGAACTGCTGACTAGAGTGTTTGTGCTCGGTGCAGAAGTCGACGAAGAGACGCCGTTCCTGCTGAGGCCGGACGAGAAGTACTATGCCATGCCGTCGACGGTCTTCCAGCTGACGGTGTCGCACGTCTGCCATCACTGGCGCCACGTTGCACTGCAGACAGCGAGGCTCTGGACGACACTGTGCTTCCGAGAGCCGTCACATCTGCCTCGAGCTGCAGCATATCTGGAACGGTGCCGACGGAGCCCAAGTCGGCGGTTGGACATCGTGGTGGAGACTGTGGCGGGCAAGGAGCATGTGCAGGGAGTGACACTGTGCATGGCCGAGCTGTGTGCAGTCTTCGAGCTGATCTGTCCACATGTGCCGTTCTGGCGAGCCTTTCGTCTTAAAATCCGAGACGACACGTGCAAGCAAGTCGCCCGCAAGTATCTCGGAAATGCCCCTCCCGCCCCAAACCTCCAGACCCTCCAGCTGTATCATTTCGAGGACTTTCGTGTCGCACAGGACCTCTACATTGCCACCTACAGGCGTCCAGTTAGCATTTTCAGTAACTCCCTTCCAGCCCTCAGAAACGTTTCTTTGATTGGCGTCAACCTGCCCTGGGATGCAAGTCCATACTTGCAGAACTTGCATACTCTGGAACTTGCCCTCCATTCAGACCACACACGTCCGCCCTACGTCTACTGGGACAGAATGCTCCGCCTTAGTCCCCGCCTCCAACGCTTATTCCTCCACTATTCTGGCCCGAGGGCGGAGAACGGCACCGAAGACCTTGCCTGGACAACGCATGACTACTCCAGTTCTATTTCCACACACGCGGAAGACACGGTGGGCAAGTACAATGGCAAGGGAAGAGCCAAACAGGCCTGCTTCGACAACCAAGACAAGAGCCGCGTCCTGCTCGACTCCTTGTGGGAGCTGAGCTTGACCGACCTGGATCCAGATTATCTTTGTCGTGTCCTGCAACGCCTCCTGATGCCTAGCCTGAATAAACTTAGTCTTTACCTGCCGGACCAGGATTTCACCCCCTTTGTCCGGCTTATCGCGCCACCGCCGCCGTTGCTGCATTTCAACGAGCAACAATTTACTGCTGCCACTCCTGTTCAGAACCCTGTGTCTGCCCAATTGCCTCCATCAGGCCTAGATCTTGCTTATTCTGGCTCTAGCCCTTCATCTACAGAACAAAGCTCAAATGTTTGGGCATCTTCCGCACAAACACCTCCAGAGACACCGTCATTTTCTGTTCATACTTCTCCAGCATCATCATCTAGTTCTTCGTCTGCTTCTTTGACGTCTCTCATCAAACCCACATTGTCCTCCAAGTCCCCGTTGACCACCACAGCAGCAACCCCAGTTTCAGCATCAGGATCCTCTTCGATAACGTCCACCTCGCGGAACACGGACATCGGTTCTATTTCTATCAATTCATTTGGATCGACATCGATTGCTGGTTCATCGCGACTACAAACTCATTCCGGATACTCACTCCTTCATTCCGCTCACTCAACAAGTCCACCTTCAGCTTCTTCTTCGTCCACAAACACCCCATGTGACTGGCCCTTGCCGAGATTATCTGCGACCTTGCATACGCTCATTATCACAGCCCTGGATTGTGATTTTAGCGCGTGGAGAATATTTATAGCTACACTGGAG
>Ga0153976_1000276_pt1 | contig 18054 bp, 21 predicted proteins | sample TSGA060MetaG_FD_104717 | JGI IMG/M metagenome (GOLD analysis project Ga0153976, IMG submission 104717) | Attine ant fungus gardens microbial communities from Georgia, USA - TSGA060 MetaG | ecosystem: Host-associated > Fungi > Mycelium > Unclassified | place: USA: Georgia, Yuchi Wildlife... | reverse complement strand
TGCTTTTCCGTGTTCTCAATCATCGAACATCTGTAGATTGAGAATTGCCAGGTGACAGCCAATATTCGTACTGTGCGACGCGACCATTCGGTATATCATGCTGTACAAGTTGCCGCCTCGGATAAACCAGAGCGAACAACAACACTCCAGATGCGAGGTCATTTCAAAAAAGCTGGAGTATCTCCAAAGAGGATTGTCAAAGAATTTCCTGTGACACCAGATGCTCTCGTGCCTGTCGGTAGGTCATCAATCACACAATCGGTCCTCACTGTCTCATGTACATAGGAACGACACTGTCTGCGATACATTTTGTCCCCGGCCAATATGTGGATGTGTCAGCCAATAGGTGTGCACAATCATCTGGTTCCAGCACTTATGTTGCTCATTCCCCCAAAGTATCGGGAAGGGCTTCCAGGGTGGGATGAAGCGATGGGGCTTTCATGGTCTAGCGGCCAGTCATGGTGTATCTATATCCCACCGTTCTTCCGGTTCAACTGGTCAACACCAGGTATGTTCTTTCCTCATGGTTTCATTTGACTACAATTTACAATAAAATTTCCAGGACCCAGGACGTGTTTTCCCTGGCAAAAGAATGGCTGGTCGCATGGGTGGTCAGCGCATTACGACACAAAATCTTGCTGTCATCCGCATCGACTCGAAGCTTGGCTTAATTTTTGTCAAGGGTGCCGTTCCAGGCGTTGACGATGCTCATATACTTATTTGCGACGCCAAGAAAATCATGGCCCAAGGCAAGCACAATCAAATTAAAGGCCTCTATGAGAAAGTTCTACCAAAGGGCGTAGATGACCTTCCTTTCCCAGCTGGCACCGCTGAGCTCGCCGAAACTTTACCTGCCATTATTGAGGCACCCGCATACAGGACGAGCCCCTTCATTCCTCGAGAGTAGATTATCTTGATTTCAATATTGCTTCTTTTCAATCACTCTTGTTAGTTTGATAATTTAGATGCAGAAATGGACTGGGGACCAGTGAGATTCCGAGTGAACTGACTAGGAAACCATGACTCATGAAGGAATGCAATCCTCTGTGGTATGGAGCAGGCGATGCAACTAGATATCATATATCTAATGTAATTAATGGCACCTGACAACTACTGACAATTCACGTTCAACTGAACCAACACCATGTCCTCTGACCCATATCCCCAACAACATCATGTACTCGCAAAAGGGTGTGCATGACCGCATTCATACCCTGAGGTATTACCTCAACGGCTGACCTGCCTCATGCACTCATCTCATTTTCAGAGGGGAACAATTCCGCCACCTTGAAAACTTACGGGGCTCTCGATCGCACTTGTCTTCTAATGACATCCATAACATTCATGCAATACCACCCCTGCCCCTCCGTTTAATTTACCTAGCCGATCTCGCACACCACGAGTCTGAGTCACATTCAATTCAGCTCAAATCAAACACAGGAGAGCCGATGTCTGATGGCGTGTCTTGTCGATCACCTGCAGGTCCCCTCCCACCTAAAAGCTGGAAATTAAACTCGAGAAAAGACACATGGGAGACTGCAATTTGGAGAGACGAAGCTTTATCACTAGTCTTAAGTCCCCGAGTTGACCTACCTCTGGTTGCATCATTTACCTCGGACTCTACTTTGCCTTTCACACCTCGGAATCCGAAACTCGAAGTGTTCATGCTGCGAATCCCTTCCCTGTCTCTCTTGTGCTTCCAAATACTCCTCGATACATGCACTATCTCCGAATTCCAGGATGGGATCGTGCCTCATATACCTACTCATCTCCGGAAAGATCTCATACGATTCTCGGCCGTCCATTCTCCCTTGAGTATTGCTCATCTGTATGCACTTTGGGGGTCAGAGGGACATGCGGATGGTGAGGTAATCGTTGTCGGTCCCAGTGTTACACTTAGAGAAGATTATTTCATTCGATCGCACTCTGAAAGTAATGGCGTGATTACAGGAGAAGATCCCCACGCAGATTGGGAATGGGACATGGAAGAAGCAGACATAAACCCGCCCCTGCATTCACTCGTCTTCCTTAATACGTCCATCTCTTCATCAACTCTCTTCAGTCTCCCGCCAACACTCACACATCTTGCACTCATAAATATGTCGATGCCGGTTCCATTGGATCGGTTACCCCACATTGCCCCATTGATCATTATCCTGGACGTGTCGTACAACGCATGGCTGGGTGCCAACTCGGTTCCTGATGGTCAGGGAAGACTGAAGGGACCGCAACCATCTAGGGATACACCGATCATGGATTTGAGGCATGTAGACTGGCCCCGATGGAACCATCTAAAGGTTCTCGGATTCCGAGGGAATTATGTGGCAGAGAATTTTCTGAAAGGTGTAAATAAAGGAAGGTGGGATGAGATCACGGTCGTTTTGTGATCATCTGCACTAGAACCGATTGCCTATTGTACTGATGTATCCTGGACTTCACTCCTATCAACAAAGTTTCTATCAATCCGAGCTCAGAAGAGGAGCTAGAGCTGCTTCAAAAGAGCGGAGCCCTCATTGAAGTCAAAGTACGCGGCAATGGTGAATCGACGACCGGAAGAGTCGTATTCACGGTCAGACAGTCCTGAGATTTGTTTTCGATTATCACAGGTTGAGAAGTGTCTGGAGGCTGAACGGCGACACTACCTGTCGCTATGATACATCTTTAAGAGTTGCCACCACACGCTACTCAAACATACCTGGTCACTTTCAGAAACTTGCTTCGTCTGCGAAGGTGGCGTGGATGTTTTCTGTATCGAGATAACTTGCGGTACAACAGCTCCAGGTCTCACCTTAACCTTCAGTTCATTAGCCAAGGTCCAAAGGATCGTGGTATATCTTATAAGAGCCTCGATCTTTGAGATCGGCGATTGGCCTGTCCGAACTAGGAGCAGAACGATGGCACATTAACCTGGACGTAGAAAGTTGAAAAAATCGGTGAAATCAAACGTACCAAGAATGGCTTTGTTGATCTGCTCAGCGACAGCCTCCCGCCTCTCCATCGAGAGGTATCTCGCAAGAGGACTGTTCTCGGGGTGAGGATAGGCTAACAATGCTCCCACGTTAATCAACTCCTGTACGTATAAATCCTTTTCGACGGGATTATTAATTTGTTCTAGGAGAACATAGAGTTTCTGTCCTTGTTGGATCATCTTGATAACATGAGGATCGTCCCTGATTTCATTTCCAGTAGCATCATGAGGGTCAGAGGTAGCATAGTCATGACCTTCCCCAACCTTATTTGAGCCATCTTCGCCTTCATTAACAGCCTCATCAGAAGATGCAGCTGACTCTGACAAGTCAATCGCAGTTGTCCGCAACAAAGAAGAAGAGTACACCAGAGGTTGGGTTCTACATAATTCTGTAAAGCCAAGGATCCGAAGGTTCAAAATCAAATGACGTGGATCCGTCGTTGTTGGTATCAGGTGTTTACTCAAATTCATGGCTTCCAGTGCCGAGGGATACGAGGAAGTAGTGCTTGGATCTGGAGGAGCAAGGACAGACGGGAAATATTCATTGAGGAAGTTGATGGCATCATCGACTTGCCCAGAAAGTATCTTAACACGAATACCTGCATGTAAATTTGATATGCATGAGCCACCATAAAGTTCTGTTGTGCTAGGACAGTCAATGACGTACTGTTACGAAGCTCTGCCTCCCTCAAAGTTTCTTTGGTCAATTCCAGAACGTCTTGGTCAGCCAATATGCCTCGGACTTCCGGCTGCAGGATCTCATCACCATCGGCATCTAAGTGTCGCACCGTACTTTCTTTCGTGAACGCGGCAGCCGTACGGGTATAGCAATTTTGAAAAAGATAATCCAACACCAACGAACGCTGTAGTCAAGAATTCATCGTGTATATCATCTCGTCAAGAACCCTGAGCTCACTAGTTGACATGCTGTGGGTTCAGAGAAGGATTCTCTGGGCGATTTACCGCTCTTGTTAGCTGGTGGTGTGCTAGTAGTTGGGCTAGGCGTCGCAGAGGGCGGCATCACAAGGAAAGAGGCAAAGCACAGAGGTCATGCTCGGAACAACACTGTCGATCATGGTCGCACGTGAAACTGCTATGGAAACAAGTATATATATATATACACTATCTAGATATGCTAACCGCGTCTATGCAATCTTCGAGATTTTCGCCGTATTTTCTCCGGGGGCCATTTTTGGAAGGCTATCTAAACCAAGGTCATACTGATAAGTGTACCAAAAGGATACAAGGATCGAACGAATCACCTTCCCATTTGTGATCACGAGCTGTAACTCAGATTCCTTCAGATGTTCATTGTAGTGATTGCTAACAAGGTGCATAAACGCCATCTGAACCTCAGAATCCGTGATATTCTGCCATTTCCTCGTCCGCAACATCTCAGCATAAGGGTTAGGAATTTTCTCTAGCTCGTCTTCATCCACATGAAGGAGATTAATTTGGTAAACTCTGCAGCCAGGACACCGCCATACGAACTGCGAGGCCTCGAGTACTGGAGGTGTACGGCAGTACCATGGTACCTTTTCCAATAGTTTCGATTCAGCAGCCTCAGATTCTGGATCCGATGCAGAGGGTGTTGATGCCTCACTGAAATCGCTGTCGTACTGGAACTCAACAATCGGATTCATGTCGTGATGACTTGAAGACGGCCGCTGGTGTGATGGCTGTCTGAAGAAGGGAACAGTCCTAGGTGCCTGCGAGCTTGACGAAGCAACGGGGTATGAGAGGCTAGTTTCCAGGCGCTTCTGCCAAGACTCCCGCTTTCCACCGAATTTTGTCAGGTTACCTACAATGTCTGGTTTTTCCCGACTGGTCGACGAACCAATGGACATCCTGTACTCTTTGATGAATTCATACCACTGTCGAATATCTAAATATCGTGTATGAGGCGAACGTCGAGCGACAATTTGATCTGCCAATATCCACTCTGCATGTTTGGCGAATATCTTGCGGATCTCTGCCCTGTGAACAGGTCGTAAAGATCGTGGCGTGTCGAGCATGAGAGCACCGCGAGAGTTGGTTATGATGTTATCCGTTTTTGGGTCGTATATGTATCGTATGTACCTGTCTAAAGGGATGATCTGTATCATGTATTGCTCCACCAGCCACTCGATGTTTCTCTCGTTGATTGGAGTACCACAACCAAGGATGAGTTGGTGAATGAGACGTCGAATAGTGTAGCGCTCCAGAAAATTTTGACTTAGGTCGAAAGTCTTGGCATCGAGGCTAGCAATGCGAAAGGAACGACTGCTAGGTGCAAAATTGTTCAGAAAAGTTGAAACGCTCGTGAAGACTAACATACTCTTTCGAAAACAACACCAAAGAATCTGGATCCTCATCCACTAAAAACAATCATATTCAACTATGCGTTCTCGAAGAATATAATATGAAAACTCTCACAAGTCTTATAAGCCGCACTTAACACTTTTACAAAGTACACCCACACCGAGATAGTGGAACCGCTGTTTACCCCATCTCCATAAACCGCTTTCAAGGTCAACTGACTAGGTTTTGTGGAAATCGATTTTTCATCATCCCGTTTCCTCAGATCATGATCCAACCATGAGCTCCCTTGCTCCGATAACCAATTCAACTTCTCTATTTCCAGTACGCCCATTACTTTAACATCATGTTGGATAATTCTACTCGTAGGCAGAGCCTCATCGAGTAATTCAGTTTCATCCAGACTACCCAAAAGTCCTGAGTAAAAACAGGAAAGGTAAAAGCAGTGGGGATGTTTACCCAATATCATCCCCCCCACATCTTATTTGTACTGAAGTCAATGTCGGTTTGAAGGGGCCAGATCGTGCCCAGTTTGGATTGAGGATATATTGCTCAGGATAAGGCCCAAATGGTTCCTCGAGTAGTTTCCTGAGAGACATTGTATGGGTGTTGATATCAAAATGGCACGTCCTTTGTTAGCCAGGATGTTTTGACGCCACTCACTTTCGCAAGCAAGACATTAAGTAATCTTTCAATAGTGATTGATTATTTTTCTCTCTATATCTTCGTGCTCGTTCAAGTGAACCAGTACGGTCGAGTCATTCATTAATCCTCAATTGTAGGGATGTCATAAGATCTCGATTTCTTCGAATCCAACAATATTATCACGACCTACGAACCCAAGGACATTACCACGTAGTAACATCAACACGGTAGATGGCCATTCCAATATTCTCCCTCAGAAATGTGCTCGTTGTCAGTCTCGGTCTTCGGATAGCTTTGATATTCTACAGTGAATGGCATGATGCTAGGTCATTCGTCAAATACACAGATGTTGACTATCGTGTCTTTACCGATGCCGCTCAGTTTGTCTTCCGACCGAGCCAGGACAACTTAGCTCAAGGCCCATTATCTCAGTGGCTTGGCTATCCTATACCCATAGGAGAGTACGTATTCTTATATATCTCTTCGGTGAAGCACTAATGATTTTTCTGGAGGCAGTCCGTATACTAGACATACCTACCGCTACACGCCGCTCCTCTCTCTCCTCGTCATACCTAACATCATCCTTCATCCGTCTTTTGGCAAATGCATTTTCGCAGTTTTTGACATCATAAACGGATTACTCATCTACGACCTCCTCATTCATCACATTATCGTCGCCAGCGAGGGCGCCAAAACGCTCAAGAAAAACTCTCCGTCAACTTCTACAAGTTCTTTGCAAATGAAAGCCACGCTCTATACCGCAGTACACCTTCTCAATCCAATGGTGTTCTCTATATCCACGCGTGGTTCATCTGAATCCGTGCTCTCACTCTTTGTCTTGCTTACTCTGCACGCTATCATGAATGAACGCTGGACCACTGCTGCTGTGTTCTTGGGATTCAGCGCGCATTGGAAGATATACCCTGTTATATATGGCGTGAGCTGTGTTTGCCTCATCGGTTCTCTCAGCCTATACACCAAACGAAAAGGGCAGAGTGGCCATGTGGTTTGGATCAAGTACCTCGTCAATCCAGATACTATCAAATTTGCAGTCACTAGTGCCCTGACATTTGGGCTCCTAGGTGCTCTTTGCTATGCTGTGTACGTTCTGTCACCAAGAGTCTGCCGATCCCGTACTAAAGGTCCTGCGAATAGCTGGGGTTATCCCTTCCTCTACGAAACATACTTGTATCACCTTCATCGGCTCGACCACCGACATAACTTCTCACCCTACTTCTACCTCACGTACCTCACTTACCCGTCTCTTAACTCGTCTTCACCCCTTCCATCACCAGCACATCTTAATCACCGGTTCAACTTGCAAACAACCATAACCGCCATCCTCAGTTCTCCACTAATATCTTTCCTCCCACAATTAATCCTCTCGTTGGGCACAGGCCTCCTCTCTCTCGACCTTGGAAAATTCCGTACTCGCCAGACACTGAAATCCGATATACCATTCATATGGTTCATCCAGACATCTACCTTCGTTCTCTTCAACAAAGTTTGCACGTCTCAATATTTCCTATGGTACCTCCTCTTCCTCCCTCTCCTCCTTCCTAACCTCCACATGTCTCGTTTAAAGATGGTGGTTTGTGTAGGTGTATGGACAGGCGTACAGGGTTTATGGCTGAGTGAAGCGTATAAACTGGAGTTTTTGGGTCAGGATGTATTTTTGGGTTTGTGGTTCCGCAGTTTGATTTATGTCATTGGGAATGCTTGGGTCCTGATCATGATCATGCAGTCGTATAAATCTTGATACTTCAAATCACTCTATACCCTTCATCCTCACTCAAGTAGTAGACACGAATTGAATTGAAACATAGTACAATGATCAGCAGCAAATTTCTTGTACACATTATGAGAATTATAACATAAGGTAGAGACATCGACTGACGGCAACACGACAGACGCGGATACTGAGTTGGTAGAGAAGGCCATGATAGCAGTGCAAGGTGGTATCAAGAGGAGGGGTATCACACACACGTATTCTACAACGATGGGGATTGACGATTAAGCTCATAAGACAGTAATCAATCACTTACGGGGTGAATGGGACGCTCTCTTGCCAATCCGAAATCTCCTTTACCGGTGCTTATCACTCCCTGTGCTATCTCTTCCAAAGTCGAATTTAATGAGGCAGGTTGCCGATGTGCATTTCCAGCTAAAAGTCTCGTTCGCTCAGACTCCATCACATCTTCACTAATGTCGTCCCCATTCTCTAGATTCACAATCTTACTCCTGCTTCTAGAATTTCTATGCTTGGATTTATAAATGAATGATTGCGCAACGATTGTAACATCAAAGACGAGTGTCCCACCGCTCCCCAAGAGATATCTACATGAGAAATCGTCAATGATCAGAAAAAGGGACTCAGGAGGGTAAAACATACGGTATACTCTCTTTCAAGAAAGCAGCAGACTGGTGCGATGGAAGATAAGCATTTGGCGAGAAGAGAATAGACGCAACATAGAATACGTTTCCTAGAAATGCGAATACGAATAGATACATGGATAAACCCTGCACCACAAAACCAATCAGTCAAAGCTTCACTAATCTCAGAAAATATACCTCTACAGATTTTCTAACAAACTTTGTTGAATCAGTCGGATTGGCATCATGAATGACATAATTGGTACTCACATTCTTCCAAATTTGGGGTAACCGAGATGTGAGATAGAGTGTGGCGCATAACCAAGCTGAGATACGCCCGATAGTACGCTCCAATGAGGGTTTGGAATCATTGAGTAGGACATGTTCCGTGGGGGATGGCAGATCTTGATCTTCGGATGCAACAGGTAATCCAGGAACGGTATCAGAGAGAGTCCAGGGTTCTGTAGCAATCAGGGACGATGTAACTGCAGTTGTAATAACGTGACCTCGAGCAGGACTCGATGGTAGTACCCTCTCGATATGCATATTAGACTTATTCCTCACGAACATACCGACCCCAAACAAGGCCCAGGTACCCAAAAAGACCAAAGTAGCGCTCTTCTTGCCGGCCCTAGAATTCCTGCGATTCCAAGGCGAAGATGAAGACTCATCTGCTTGTCTTGCTTCTCCCGAGTCCTGAAAAAACTCTTCCGCATCCCTTCTCAACGATCTTCCTCTCCGAATGCTATCCATATCACAGGTCGCATGTGAGGGCGCGGCTGCTAATATGCTACTGGAACTGTTTGCACGTGTCCGATTTCTTCCCATGCTCCATGATACACATTTTCTACCAATATCTCTGCCACTCTCGGAATAGAAGCTGTCAACCAAGGTAGTTGGATGCTCATCCTCAGAGTCATCGGGGACATGACCTCGACCTAAGGGGATGGTTGACATGATGCTGAGCGGGCCACCGAGGGTGTCAGAGTTCTGCCTAGCAGTGTGAGAGGCAGAGCCTTGATCTTGATATCTGGCTGCAAGAGCTGCTGCTATTGCGATATCAGAAGCAACTGCGGAGAGAGTTTGATATCGAGTCCTGCTTCTGTCGGCGGAGAGTCTACGAGAAGCGGAGATAGAGGGCCCAGCCCGCCGAGAATGGAAAGTGACAGGGGAAAGCGAGGATGGAGGGTTGAGAAAGTTCTGATAGTAAATATACTGAAGCAGAAGAGCAAGATCTATGGAACAAAAATAAATTGCGAGGTATCTCTGTGGGGAACATGATCAGATTTAGAAACGATGCAGGATTTCGCGAGGGGCGCACTTGGAATGGGAGCTGGCCAGTGAGGATGCAACCTATGAGATTGGAAAAATCGCCTAGACAATAGGTAAGGAATCATGTAGCAAGATGAACAAAAAACACACCGAGAAACCAGTTGGCGAGAAAGGCCAAGGCAAGGCCATCACAGGACTGTCTGTAGAAGTTCTCGAATAATTGACTAGACTCTCTGTCAGCGAGTCACCAAAGCAAATTAAAGATACCGACGGCAATTGAGCACCAAGCCAGCAGGCAATAGAGGCGTACCCCAAGAGATTACTAAAGAGAGCAGAACCGGACATGAAGGTGGAAGGCAGATAACAGGCGCTTAACCGGAATATTAATTTTAGAATCCAAGCTTTCCTGCTATCGAGGTGGGCTGGTGCATGGTGACTCCCATTCCATTATTGTCCGAGGCATTCTATACTCAGACCCTACTAACATATCTGATAGCCTCGGAGGTTACTCGTATCCCTCAGTTGTCCACTTCCTAAGGTGATCTCTGAGTGACGCTATTACCTGCTCCTTCCATCGCGGGCCCGTAGACGTCCGTATGACTGCGAGACGTGACCCAGCCGTTCACAACTCAGCGGACGCCTATATACCATTCCCACTATTCCGGTTATTTCAGGCACAACTCGGTCATCCGCCCCATCCCATGGTACTACAAATCCAACAATAGCGGCCGGACCGTTGGTCCGCAATAAATGTGACTTGATAAATCCAACTGAACCTCCGTTGACCACCAAAATGTCAAAACCACAAGGTAAAAAACGATCGCTAGCAACGACTAGCTCTCCCTTGCGCGATCCTATCCCCCACCAAACACCTTCAATACCTAGCCGCGCTGCAAAGAAAACTCGATTCGTCGATCCAGACGAAGATCCAGCTAATTTTGCAGAGCAAGTCGATGAAGCCCTTGAAGGTCCCACACGAAAACGCGCTTTAAAGACAGAAGGCTACGACTCCAATTCAAGTGATGACAATGATGAGCCCGTTTATTCTCGTCGAAAGGGTGACAACGAAAAGGGAGGTGACTTGGGTGGAGAAGACGACGATATGTTTGCTGCTGCTGAGAAAACTACCCCTTCCGCTGCTGGTGGGGCTGATCTGGACAGTGGTCATCAAAATAAAAAAACAGAAAGATACATGCGCCTAGGCGACATCGAAGGCCAAGAATTCGGTGGTAACGCTTCTGGAGGCGAGGACTCCAGCTCTGAGCAAAGTGAGCCTGAGCCAGAAGACGAAGACGATGCCGAACGCTGCAAAAAGGCTGGTATGGGGTACGAACTGTCGTCTTTCAATATGCGTGAAGAAATGGAAGAGGGCAAATTCACAGCAGACGGGATGTATGTCCGTACATTCGATCCTCATGGCCAGCACGACCGTTGGATGGACGGTCTTTCCGAACAAGAAATCAAATTAGCTAGAAAGAGAAAGAAACACCAAGAAAAAATCCAGAGACACAAACAAGAAGAAGAAGAACGGGAGTTAAAGGAAAGTGGTGGGAAGGAAGCAATGCAGAAGCAGCTACTTTCGCATCTCAAGAAAGGCGAAACCGTGTTGGAAGCACTGCAGCGACTAGGTGCGCAGGCGAAAAAGAAACGAAGTACAGATAAAAAGTATGTTTCTCACCGTGTTGTCTTGAACACAGAGCGCCAATTCCTCTTCCACCCACAGAAATTCAAAACAGGTCACTTTTAATTCAAAAATAATCGAATCATCGCCAACCGATATCGAACACATAACCCACCTCGCGTCTAACTTGATGGGCCTCGGTGATATAGACATCTATTCCAAAACTTTCGAGGAACTCGTCCGCGACGTTCGCCGCTCTGGTCTCGTTGACCAAAATTGGGAACCTTCCTCTGCCGATGTCAAATTTGAGTACAAGTGGGACGTACGAGAGACAGATGATTCACAAACGTTTGGTCCTTTTTCAGAAGAGGAGATGCAGTCGTGGTTCAAGGCATCATATTTCGGACCTAGTGGCGAAAAAGTCAAAATTCGACCTGTAGGTGGGGAATGGGTGGGGTGGAGCGATATCTTTGAATGAACATATACTCTAGTCTCTTTGGATCGTTGTATGTATTATAAGCACTGGGTATCTATACAATGTAGTTCTATGGTACTAGTTCCCTACAAAACTCTTGCGAGCGGAAGGATACAATACTTATCTAATGGCTAATATACTGGAACACGTATGACACCTCAGGCAGACCCACTTCGGCACGTAGCAAATCATCATGATTGTTCTTCAACTCTTCATTCGTAAAATGATTCCAACTGCCAAAAGAATTCGCTGAGTTCAATAAAGAGGGAAAAAAAACCAAAAACCTACGTGCTAGCGTCACCATAAAGGAGCGTAGGAGACTTGACCATCTGTCTGCCATCCTTACATCGTTTACACTTGAAGGTTTCATGGGTGTCACATAGGGTATTCTCGTTGAACGTGAACAGCTGCCGAAGAGCATCTAACGAGAAGTGGCGCTCTGCGTCTTCCTTCTCATCAACCACGGCCGACGAGAGTGCTTGCTTGTTAGCTTGACGCTGAAAAATCTTCTCTTCTATAGTACCGGTGGAAATGAATCGATACACAAAACCTCAAGAGGAATCTCAGGATTAGTGCCCAGCCGTAGAGGTTGGTCTACTTACACTCCTTCTTCTGGCCGTCACGCCATACACGAGCGAGAGCCTGTTGATCGGCAGCAGGATTCCAGTCTGCAGTGATCAGCCACACTGAATATGGTCCAAGTTATGTGAGCATACCGGGGTCAAATAGAATCAATCTGTTTGCACCAATGAGATTGATACCACATCCGCCGGCTTTACTGCTTAACAAGAAGACAAACTCCTTGCCATGAGGATCATTGAACTGATCAACAAGCTTCTGTCGTTTTGGGATCGACATAGTCCCATCAAGACGAAAGTATCCATATCTAGTTCAACATCAAGAACGAGGCGGTTTCAAGATACAGATGCCTCACTTCTTGTTTCGACATAACCTCTCGAACAAGTCGAGTGTCTGTGTATAATTACTGATCAACACGATCTTGTCGCTAGTGGTCTGTCGGATCAGGTGCAAGAACCTAGAGGCACCAAGTCAGCATTGTCTGTCTTCCAAATATACCATCACTGACCTCTCTAGAACAAGGAACTTGCCACCCCACTCACTCCTTACCACGGGATTTCTGTTACTCCCTCTGCCACTGCCATTGGCAATGGCATAATCTGGGGGTAAGAGTTTCTCCGAGCCTTTCAAGTCCTCTGCGAGGTTTAGTAAGTCCGGGTGATTACATAGTTTCTTCAGAATATTGATGGCCTTAAGGGGCTGAGAGTCCACTCCGCGCAACAAGGCTTTAATTTCGGGAGAAGTGATGAATAAACGGTATAATGATAGTTGGAAATCTGAGAGGTGACAGAAAACTACGTGCTCGTATTTGACGGGCACTTGGAAGAGAGGGAATTAGAGTTTATGTCGTGGAAAAGGTTTCTGTACATACAGTATTTTGATAGCAGATCGTTGGTTCTTCGAATGATAAATTTCATAACAAGCGAACCCAGTTCCTTCAATTTTTTTTCGCTCTCAGCTTTTGTGGCGTCACTAGCCAAGGCATCTCGGCCACGAATGATAGCATTCTCAAAATTCTTTCGAAAATCATTCTTGGATCCCAAGTAACTGGGATTGGCAAAGCTGAGGAGGGCGAAGTACTCAGAGAGGTCATTCTGGTAGAGATCAGAATTTGGTGTCCACTCAGGATGAATCTCAAACCTGGATCGGTGTACCAGTCAAAATGACACGACGCTTGACGTCCAGGCTATTTAGGGCTTGGAAAGTTTGGGATTCTAGATGAATTTGTAATCAGCATATAGTAAAAGCTCATTTGGCTGCCTCCAAAATACCGGAATTCTTGAGTCTATGTCCCTCATCACATAAGAGGAGCCCGACAGTACAGCTCGCGAGATAAACAGTAAGAGTGCGCAGTGTTTCATACGATACAATCATCACTTCATGTGGGGGTCAGTGAACATACAGCACTGCTGAATATCCACACCCACCTGGTTGAGTGACATTCCTTCCCCGAGCTGAGACCCATCGCTGTACTTTAGGTATCAACTCAGATTTTCCACCCTTACCATCAACAGCTAGGGGCGCTACAGTATCTTTACCGAGCCATTTGACTTATCCAAGGCATCAGCTGTGTGCAAGTAAGAGTAGGGAGAGTGCAGACCTAATTCATTCGCCCAGTTTTTGACCAGACTAGAGGGGCATGCAATGATACATTTCTCGATAGTAGGCTTGCCAGGATGTGATGATTGTTTAAGTAATGTCCACATGAGCGCAATGCACTGCAATGTTTTCCCGAGACCCATCTCATCTGCCATAATGCACCCGTACTGGTTGTCAACAACCATACCTGTTGTACATTTATAGAGAAACTAGGTCACAGTCATTTAGGGCATCCTCAGTACCAAGGAGGACATACCTTGACTCCTTCAACCTGATGAGGCCGCAAAACCTTTGAAAGTCGCGGATCTATCACAACAGGCACTTTCGGCACTTTTTCCTTCTTCTCGTCACCCTCCCCAAGCAACTTTCGAAGACTCTTGTGAGGATTGTACAACCCCGCAGTTTTCACTTTAATCTCTTCTTCTGCTTTAGCCTTAGCCTCCTGTGCCTCACGCTCTTTCTTTTCCTCGTCTGTCTCCCTGATATCTATCGTAGGATCGAAGAGGACGATGGCATGATCCTCCATTGGGTCATGCAAGGGTCTTGGGAGCACCTTTGTTTGAGGTCTGATGCCGAGCGATATATTTGATAGCACCGACACGACAACAGAACCATCCTTACTTCTCATGGAAGGAAGGGAAAATCGACGATTGATAACCTGGTCAAATGGGGTGGGCCTAAACACAGGGTACTGCTTGTGCATGGCAAGGAGTTTGTCTTCATTGAGGTAGCTACTATCCTTCTCAGCCCTCTTCTTCCTCTTCAAACTACCCTCATCGTCCGAATCATTGTCTTCTTGCTGTCCAACATAGGAAACGCGTTTCCGTTTCCGCTGCGGCTGAACACGTTCCAAGGACTTTGCAAGTGCTGGAGCTTTGAAAGGAAGATTCACGCGAGAGCTTTCTTGGAGTCTATCTACGACCTTGCCATCTGTTGTCGTTGGCACTCGTTTCAGCATGGATCGGAGAAACAAAAAAGGTTCGCGTTCAAGTCATCAGAGTCATCAGCTGTGTAGACGAAGTCACGTGCATAAACATCAGCCGGCTATTAATCGTCTGCCTCCAGTTGTCTCCCACCACATAAGCACTCAATGTTCAGATATAACGAATGAAGCGAAAACTCGTTGCAAGTTTGTGTCTTGTCTCAACCACTTGTATTGATCTCTATCTACCATCATTGGATGAAACACAACTCATTTCTAGTGTAGCACTCGGCAATTTCATAGTGACAAGTGATTTAATGTCATGGTTATAGCCTGAAGCCTTAGGAATTGTGTGCCGAATAATCCAACCTCGTGTAGATATAATAAAAATTGTTGGCATCATACAGCTACAGTGTTTAAATAACAAGACCAGATAGTGTCGTCGGCACTCATGACAACGTCCGCAAATGCAGATTGGTCCTCAATAGAAACATGTGCGACAAGTATGGCGTTGTCCGAGAAAAGGTTCGGTACGAGATTCAGTCTCTGGGTGAAAGAGGCGTTGCCTGAAGAACAGAAAGCGAGTAAATCCTGACCAAACATTTCAACGAACTCCAGAGGTGTAATTGAGCAACGTGGCATATAAGAATGACCAGAAACTCACTAGCTCGTTATTGCGGAGGCGCTTTTTGAAGTGCTCAAAGTTGATGATATGTGCTTCCGTTGCTTCCGGGGATAACACAATTCTGGCAAAGAAGGATTTCGTTTTGAGGGTCGCCAGTAGATCCATAGCATGAGATCCACAATAAAACTTCCCAGGAGGTCCCAATTGTACGATCTGACCTAGTGGAAAGATTGAAACCGAGGCATGATCTTTAAATAGGACTGGTAAAGAAACCCTTGAATCAAGGTTGATCTGAAAAGGTATCGAGCTGTTTGGAATAAAGTTCAGACCAAGGCGAGCCTTTCATGGTGGAAAACGTACTGTTCGTCAGGAGATACACGAGATTCAGGATATGAGATATTTGCTCCTAAGCCTCTACGAGGTACTTTTTTCAACGATCAAAGACAGCCATCTGGGCCTTTGACTTACAATAAACCAAAGATCGTGGGACGCTTCCACTCAGGATGACCTTTAACTTCAGATGGATCTGTAGGGAACAAGCTTTCCCTCACTGCCGGAGACAAGGAATCACCACTGATATTATAAGTAACTTGGATTCCATCTTCAAGTAAGGGTAAGAGCTCACACCAAATGCGCATCCACAATCTGATTTGACAAGGCGGTTCCTGTGTTATCATTTAATGCAGGCAAACCCGGATAATCTGTACTTAAATCTGCTAGATGAAGGAGTTCAGCAGGCTTGGAAATTGCAACGGAAATATCTTCATGCGTAGTTATACCAGAGACGCTTCCATCGTCCTCTCTGTTGCTCGATTGATCCTCTGCTCTTCTCTCTCCCCTTATGTTCTTAAACTCCTTTTCCCCAGCAGTTAAAAGCACTGGAGATTGAATCGTAAGCCCATCAGAAGAACGACCGGGACCTGGTTTCTTGCGTTTGAGAGTTGATGAGTTTTTGGCTGAAGTAGTATGTCGTTCTTTTGATGGAGGTTGTACTAGTGGAATATCAATATGAGTTCGATGCAAGGATGCGTCGGATTGGATGTCTCTTGTCAAGGATGGCATAACAACACTCATCCCAGTCTTTTCCCTTGCTATTAGGGTTGGCTGTGAAGTATCTGAAAAATTTAGAAGGTCAGCCATGCTACCCGGTTCGGGTTCGGAGATGTCGTTCGTTGTGCTCTTGTTTGAACAGGGCTGCGGTCGTATAGATGGGTCTGGAGATGAGTTATTTACTGGCATCAATTTGGGGGAACTCCTAGTTCTCGTCAAAAGGAGGTTGGGCTTGCTCCCAAATGTCTGTAGTGTAGGACGTGAACGCTTGGAAGGATATTCATCGATGCAAATCTCGCTAGAGCCTCGTTTATGAGTTCGCAAGAATGGCAAGTCGGGCTCTAGTGTGTGCTTTTTTTCTTTGGCATTGCGTCCTTCAGGTTTGGTAAGGCATGAGCCTCAGTCATACACGCAAAACATACTGACTCATAGGCGGCCCGACAGGAAAAAAGTATTCTCCTGGACTGAACAAAGTCAAACTCCGATGATCTCTCCCTCCTGTATCCATATGTTGAATGAAATGCCGCAACGTTTCTTCTGAACCTGCCAAATTTTCTACTGGTTCCCAGCTGGAAAAGAAGAAGGTAAAGCAGCAGACAGATGGTGTGAGTCAGGAGTACTCACGTATCATCCGAAGGCTTGTAGCCTTTCCACTGGAGCAATCATTGAGCGAAACACGCGAAATTGAATGGGCACTAAAGAATGTTACCCGAACGCGAAATTCCTGTTGCTTTTTCAGCAAGACATCCAAGTACACAGGAGTTTCGTACATACCCAGCGCTTGCCCTTGTTTTCTCCCGAGACACGGGCCTCCATGATAGACTCTACATAAGTTAACATGTGAGTTCACGTGTATTGAAAGGAGCGCACCGATTTCATATTCTTCCTCATCTGACATCAGGACTACAGAACGACGGAATCGAGCTGCTTGACGATTTGGATCCCTGAACACTGTCGGCGAATCAATCCTACGGTGTGATCATCTTTGTCACACTAAGGTCGGACTTGTGTCCGACAAAAGCCATGCCTCGGTTATAGTTAACTTGATACTTTGTAACCTTTTGTGATGTAGTTTTCAAGCTGTCAGTCAGTTTGAATCTCTCTTAGCAGGTGCATTATCTTGAAATGGGTTCAGAGGTTCCTTGTTTTTATGCATGACAGGATGGCATCAAAATTAAGAAAGATTCATTGATATTAAATTGATTAAGCATGTAGATTTTTTTAAAAGAAAAGTAAATATCACTGTGCAAGATCAATCCCTAATTAAAACCATTCAAAAAACAACTCATTTTTCATCCATCCCCTTAACATTAAAATCTCTTGAGCCGGACTCTCACCACTATCCAGCAATGTTCATATCTATTATCTGGGGGAACTGCAACATCTGTGTGGTCCTCCCACACCATTCTCTGCAGGAGACTTGAAGCCTCTGCTCACAACATTCTGACAATTGATGTCCATGAACCCCCTGGCATCTCAATTGTAAAACTAGAAGCACCTGGTTATCAGCGTTCATAGCTGCTCTAACGGGTGTTGCTGCCGATAGGGGACACTCACGGACGAATGAGATGGTCATCAGGGGTATCCAAAGGCCTCGATAGAAACCCACGATACCCTCCTCTTTATA
>Ga0153976_1000273_pt1 | contig 18115 bp, 18 predicted proteins | sample TSGA060MetaG_FD_104717 | JGI IMG/M metagenome (GOLD analysis project Ga0153976, IMG submission 104717) | Attine ant fungus gardens microbial communities from Georgia, USA - TSGA060 MetaG | ecosystem: Host-associated > Fungi > Mycelium > Unclassified | place: USA: Georgia, Yuchi Wildlife... | reverse complement strand
GAAATGCATTGTAAGGATTCCAGCCCATAGGAGGCGTTCTTGCCAGTCCATCATTCAGAGCCAGAGTAAGACTAGCCGTTAAAATCGACACTAGGCTCGAGGATAACATCTCAAAATGATGAGAAGTAATGGGGGTCTAGACCTCGGTTCATATGTGAATTTTCGAAAGATTATTTTCGTTGGAGGGAAGACGGACCGCTTAAAGGGCCGCATTCAAGGGAAAGTGTACCACGTGTGGAGTACCATGTGTACTATTAGGCCTATCAATGAGAAGACATTTTCTCACTGGCGATAGTACATACACGGAGCTGCGGCGCGTCCGAAGACATCTATATGTATGTTTGATGTGATTTCGGCACATTGTTACTTACTTTGGAAGGCCGCTGTCAAGATAATGTGTATGTGTCCTTCAAAATCGTGGTATTGGATCGGCGGTATGGGATCATGGCCGTGATCGATCACATGCAATCTTGTTTTGTGCACATGGGTTGGATTTTTATTTCCTTCCCCTTTTGATAGGATCAATGAATCTTTTCTTTTCTGTTCATCATGACTACTACTGAAAGAGATAGCTTGGTTAGATCTACTGATCCTCTTCATGTATGCCGCCTGAAAGTTGGTCCTCTATTGGAATCAGACTTAACGGGATCTTTTTTTTTTGGTTAGCCTGCCAATTTGATTCCTGAACTTTGTCGGTCTTTCTACCACGTACGTTGTTGTGTCCACAGGAAAGGTATTTCGAGTCATGACTCAAAAAATATATATTAGCTTGGTTGGGTAACAGGTACAGGAGGAGGGATTTGCATCAGACAAGGGTACGTTATTTTTTCTTCCACACACACACATACACGCACTCTTTCTCTCTGGATTTGGCACATTTACGATCTATACGTAGGGATAAAGTTTACATTGCCCCTTCTGGTGTACAGAAGGAGAGAATAGAACCAGAGCATATCTTTGTTCTTCCTTACCCTCAACCCACCACTTCGCCTCACGCTGACCGTGTGTTCTTACGTCGACCTCAATTGAATTTAAATGAGTCGGCTTGTACTCCACTTTTCTGGAACTCGTTTGAACTTCGAGATGCCGGTAGTTGCATTCATACGCATTCTCAGCATGCTGTAATGGCTACTCTTCTTTGGAAGGGAACTGTATTTACTATTTCTCACCAAGTGAGTTCACCGTGAAGAAACCTTCTTTTTACTCACGAACAAGGAGAATAGGAGGTAAAAAAAATTTATCTTGAATTACGATACTTGAGAGGAAATTTACTTTTCTCAGATGATAAAAGGTGTGAGGGTAGGTGGTGTTGGTGCTGCTTTATCTTATCTCGACACATTGGTTGTTCCGATCATCGAGAACACGCCGTTTGAGGAAGATCTACGGGACAGTATGGCCGAGGCTATGAGAAAATTTCCTGATGCAGCTGGTGTTCTTGTACGTAGGCATGGTGTCTACGTCTGGGGTGAGTTTAAAACTCCTGCCTGTTTCTCGAGTGATTAGACATAGCCGCATGTAGGGAAAGACTGGGAGAAAGCTAAAACACAAACGGAGGTTTGTTTTTTCTAACGCACCTTGTATGAGAGAAACTTACAATAAGCCAAGTGCTTGGATTACCTCTTTGAGATAGGAGTTAGAATGAAGCTTGCAGGACTTCCAACTGTCTTGAACTCATGATAGAACCCCCAGCCAACATGAGCCATGGTGATCATCACACTGTCAAGCTCCCTTGAATTACCTATCAATACGTACAAGTACATCCATCTCCAACCCTACAAAAGACTTGACTACTTCATTTCCAACATTCACACCTGACTTAGAATGAGGAATGACTGAAGCTCGCGTGTGGTCAGTAGTGTACCGCCATGTATCTCACCCACTGCATCTCAGCACCTGTCTGCTTGTTGCGGTATATAAATATAATGGATATCTGGCATGTGACTTTATAATGATATCACGTGATTGATCACCACGTCTATCGCGACCTTCCTCTGGGTTGTGTTGTGCAAGTGAGGAATAATGAAACCAGAGAATGGGACTTTTCTTGACTGCTATCAGTGAGTCTCTTGCTGTTCTATCAAACGTTGTCTGGATATCAAATGTGTCTCCAGGATACTTCACCAAGGTGCTTCTAATCGTGAATCGCAATATTAACCACAAAAATTTGATGGCAGTCAACCAACAGTTTTCGGACATCGTGATTTTAAGGGAGAACAAAAGGCCATTGTTGAAGCTGCTGTTGCTGGTGAGCGTTTACTCATATTTAGCTTTGCCTGGATTCTCAAAAGGCATGTTTTTTTGTTTTTTTGCAGGGCGGGATGTATTTGTCCTTGCTCCTACGGCAATGGGAAAGGTATACATCGGAAGTCTACTGTTGTTGTTAAGCTTCAAAAGGCTTGATTGTATACAGAGCCTATGCTTCCAATTACCGGCTATCTGGGCAAAAGCTGGTGTCACCCTTGTCATTTCTCCGTTATGCGGTAAGCACAAGGGGACTTGTTTGGTGTTGAATGTAGAGCTGATTACTGTCCGTTGTCAGCTCTGATGTCCGATCGTAATTCTTCTTCGTCGAATTTACAAGAATGCTCTGATAAAACAGAATTCAGAGGTCGAGAATCTTCAGAGGAAGGGAGTGAATGTGGTAGCATGGATGGCTGAGACACGGATAGCCGAACGACAAGAAGTGAGTACGCATTTCGATGATAACTACAGAAGCTGATGCTAGACGGCATTGGCAGATTGAGAAGGACTTGGTATCGCAGTGTCCACGCTTGAGGCTACTTTATAGTCTGTATATCCTCGCATACGCATGGAATTATTCTGCGACTCATGATATCACCCATAGTCACCCCTGAAAAATATGCAACATCAGAATGTACTCGATTACTGGATCAAGTCTATGAAAATCGTAATCTCAATCGTTTAGTTATAGATGAGGTAACGCACTAGGACTTGGTTTGACAGTTCTACTTCATCTATCCGCAGGCACACTGCATCTCAGAATGGGGTCATAGCTTTCGTAACGATTACCGCGGTCTCGGAAAGTTCAGGGACCGTTACCCTGATGTTCCAATAATGGCATTAACGGCAACGGCGACACAAGTGTATGTGCTTCCTCGTATTGAACTCAGTTTCTTCATTCAACCATCTCTCACCTACAAGAGTCCAACGCGATATTCTGCACAATCTGAAGATGAACTCGCATAATCTATACCATGTCGTTCATCCTTTCAATAGAAACAATCTATTCTATGAGGTGAGTAACTCGTCAGGCCTAAAAATCATTTGTCTTTATCTTAAATTTCGCTAGGTCCGCTATAACTCCACTTTGGAGCCCAACGCCAGAATGCAAGAAGTCTTTGATTATATCACGTTGCTGTATCAACGGCGAAATAGAGCTTCCTCGGGTATCATCTATTGTAGAACTAGAGCTACTTGTGATGCGCTTGCTGCCTTTCTTCGCAGAAAAGGTTTGAATGCGAAGCCGTACCACCGTGGAATCAAGTCGGTCACCATCTATTTGGTTTGCCGTGAAGTCAAGTTTCCTGATCCTTATTCAAGTACCGATACGCTCAAGCAAACGTTAAAGAATTGGTCGGCTGGGGGGCACGGTGAGCTGGGTGGAGTGGACTTGGTAAGTCTTTTACAGACAGGTCCTTGATCGTGTCATCTAATTGGGGATTTGAGGTTGTTGCCACAATTGCTTTTGGTCTTGGGATTGACAAGGGCGAAGTTCGGTATGCTTCTCGTCAGAAACTGCCCTGTTACTCTTATTAGGTCATCCTTAATATAGATATATCATTCACTATGACATTCCGGCAAGTTTCGAAGGTGAAAAGTTTTTTTAGCATGCAGTCTCTTGTTGATCTATTGAATAGGCTACTACCAGGAAACAGGTATATCAGCCATGATTTTCTATCACACTCTGCCTGATTGATTTGTTGTCAGGGAGGGCTGGGAGAGATGGATTAGTAAGTATCTACCTTCGTAGACTCCCATCCCTAGTTTATCTCATTCGTCCAAGCCGTCCAAATGTATTTTGTACTACTGTAAGCACCTCCTTAGCTTTCTGGCCTCGAATTTTTGATGCAATGGTCAACAAGCTAGGGAAGATGCACACCGTATCCGTGAATTAGTCGCAACTCCTAACTCGAATCGCCTACAAGATGGGTTTGATGGACCGTCTCCGACCCAAAGGGCAAAAAGTAGTATAGATGAGGTGAAAGATCGATTGAGACAGCGAGGACTCCCACTAATGATTGCTTCAGCTCATTCAATTCGCTGAAAATGCGACGACCTGTAGGCATATAGTGCGTCTGGAGTGACCTGAAGAGCCTCGGAACGACTGAATCGATATCGACAGACCATCTGCCGTTATTTCGGAGAAAACATTGACAGCAATGATCCAGAAGTGGTAAGGAGGTACTGTGGCAATATGTGTGATGTGGGTACAGTCTGAGATGTCCTAAGACCAACCTGACGGGGGATTAGGTTTGCAAATACCCACAGAAGACTCGAATGCGCATCAAGATCTTGACAGCACTGAGCGCAATGAATCGGCTAGAACCTCCTAAATCAAAACAAGGTACGTGTAGATCGGAACACAGGTCGTAGATCATTTTTTTTGACTTTCATTTGGGCGCATCCAAGTGATCAAGATGGATTTGAATGCTCCACCGTCGTGCCAGGCTGATCGTGCCGCTTCGATAGACAACAAACGAGGAAATATTGAAAACTCAACCAGAAATGCCAAGAAAGCTAAAGCTTCTTCGACTCGACCACTGAGTTAGTAATTGATGTGCTGCAAACAATGGAAAACTAATTTTGCTTTAGCGACCGTTCCTTTCGAATCTGCGAAGATTTTGGCGAAGCCGTTCAAACCCCCATCCAAGATAGGCAACCATCAATCTGAGATTCCTCCACCCCAAATCACCACGACCTCTAATTTAGCTGAGAAAGTTGGACGTCACTTGGATAACCCATTACCAAAAGCCTCAAGTATTGAACCAGTCCCGAGAGCAGGTGAGGGATCTTCATTACGATGAAATTTTCTAACAGATTTGTCCAGTTCATTTACATCTGTTTGATATTGAAGTTGAACTTGAGAATCCATCGTCAAGCAAAGTTGAGGTACGATCTTATATTCTCCGAAACATCGGCTTGTGTTAATACGTTACCAAAAGCCGGCCAGACGCAAGGCTGAATTCAACAAAATACGAAGAGGACTTTTCGCCCTTAATTTCGACCAATTAGTGGGCTCCACTGGTGTCAAGCAACCAAAATGGCAAGTTCAGAGGTTGGATATCCTAACTCGTTTGAATTGATTTTCTAGGGAACATTTGGTGTATCACGTTGCCCGAGAAATCGAGTTCACTGCTTTGTCGTTGTCGAGCACTACAAATGGATACATCAATCAAATTGAAAGGCTGGTTCGAGCTGTCTCCCATATATCTGATAATCGCAGCAGTTCGAATCATGACGACGATGTAGCCGATGATATTGAAGATATCAAGATTATTGTACAGAAGCAGTGGAAATTGCACATGCTGAGTGGAGGGTGAATTTTGAACTAGGTGATCCAAATGCGAATACCCTCCTCTTCTTTGGCCATCATGTCCAAAAGCTTAGGCTTTCCCACTGCCTGACTTAATTGGAATAAAGCTGATGAACCTGCAAAAACGGTGCCTGCAAACATATTGATTCAGATAATCTATACTACGATTAGGGTGACTAGTCCCACCATTCTCTTCTCCTGTTCGATTACAAATGACAACCATTGTTTCATGATGTGCCAGCGGTTCAAAATTATTGTCGGTTTTGTGTTGGTAATGCCACAAAGGGCGTAATCTGGTTGCCCAATATTGGAGTGTCCTCCATGAGGGTTCGTCAGGTCCGTCATCTAAATCGTAGTCGTACTCTAGCCAGGCATTCAATAGGACCAAAACATCGGTGCTTTGAGCCTGACAATATTCAGCCAATTCATACGGTCCCGTTTCAAGTTGCCAATCTGCTGGGGGCGAAGGGTTGAGATCCATACAAATAGCCAAAGTAACGGTATGCAATGGGTGAGGGAGGTGGTACGTCGTAAATCCGGGACCTGTTCAATGCTTTTAGGGGGAACGGTGCTTTGAACGCTGTCTCTGGATTGAACACACCAGCAGCTGCCCACGTCTTGTCTGTTTTGAATAGATTAGTCTTTCTATACCCTCCGATCCATTCTCCTTTGGGACCATACAACATGGCGCTATTGGCACCAACGATATTCCGCTTGGGGAGAGAGTTGCGTTCTTCATCAGCAAACTCAGATTCATCAAACATGACCCGATCACATTTCGAGTACTTCTCGAGATCTTCTGGCTCCAATAACTCTGGATATCCAGCAACGATATAGCATTCCAGTTTCTTAGCGAGATTCGAGCAGAAACTAGATGTCGGTCCGATTCGTGGTTTCTCCAGGTAAGGAGTCACGGCAGATGCGCTTTCAAAGCTGTAGCCTATAAAAGAGCGTTTTGATGTTTATCTCTAGAACAAAAAGATCTTTGAAGCTACCAGTGAAAGCCATCTCAGGGAAACAAAGAAGGTCCACAGAGCCCGGCTGGATCCTTTGAATAGATTAATATGAGGAAAAAATCTCAGCAGAAATCTGATATAACCTCTCCGTTAGCTCCTTGGCCCTCCTTAGATTCGCATGAATTTGGCCTATCTGATAGATATGTATTCTTAGATAGATAAACTGAGCCACTCAGGGTCATACTTTTGGGGAAAATTGAACAACCCCAACGCGAAGTCTTGACCGGCGTGGGTATCCAGAAGTCATGGTCTTGTATCCACAGCGGGAAAAGTAGGTACTTCTGTACGCAAGCAAGAAGTGTGAGTCCAGAATCAACGACAGATTGATTCAAGGTTAGACAAATAATTCTTACGTAACTTAGTACTGAAATGAGGGGTGTCTGGTGAATGTATCACACTTATATACGCAAAAAGAGGTAGTTGGTGTCCCTAACTCTTTATGTACAAGAATTGTCAGAGCAACTACAAACCATGCACCCATACAGGAATACAGAGCCCAATTCTCTCCCCCCCTCTCCCCCCATGAATCAACAGCATGCCCATGTGATCGAGCACTCAGTGAAGGAAATCATCCTTTTGTTTCCCAGACTCATGGTTCAATTGACGCTATGTATCATCATGACAGTGTATTCAGTGTTTCTCTTTTTCCCTTTGCTTTGTCAGCCTTTTTGATACTCGGTGGAGATTTTGGTGGATGTGAGCTGCGAAGAGCAAATTGGATTGGTGGGTGCATCAAGGAAGAGGGATATGTGGAGGAAATGACATCATATCTAATCACATGCCATGCCACCAATCAGAGCCGTGTTTTTGGGATTCAAATTTTCTATTCCGCATTAGTGTTCAGATGCGGAAGGCCTTGTCTGCGGGGCACGGCAACAGAAGGGATTAATCAACCAAGGGAGAGACGTGTGGGCGAATTGCTGCAGAAAGATGATCGAATAGGTGAACCAGAGGTAAAAATAGAAATGAAACTTATACTTAACAACTGTGTATATACCTGGTCAAACAAAAGAGAATGGTAGATGGTATTGTCGTGCATCGCGGGTATTCCTCTTCCGTTGACGCCGAAGTGTTAACTTCTCTCTCAGACATTTTGAAGGCTATTCAGACTCGAAAGTTCCTAAAGTTCTGGAAATGCACGCCACCCGCAGAGGAGCCGTTCATCATCTGCAAATAAACGCTCGATTCACAAACAGAGAGATCTTCTTGGTGGCACTCTCTCGGCATCCTCTTATCCTGGGCTCGTGGGGGATTGAAGATCCCATTGCAGGACAGAGTCAGTCAAACGGAACGACTGGAACTACAGGAGCATGGTGGACCATATCGAGCACCTTGCCTGCATAGATGAGATATACCTTTTCTGTGTGCAAGTAGGATATCTTGAACCGTATGTGTTAATTTTCGCAACATAATTCCTATAGGGTTTTTGCACAGCTGCGACCAAACGGATCTCACTGGTTCTACGCCGATTTTCAAAAAACACCATTCACTAGGATTTACCCCATTACCCGAGGTTATCTTGGACAATAAAATATAGCACAAAATCAGAGTTATTGAATCTAGTGCCTGCTTCACACTGCTAGGTAAATATCAATTCATTTGACATCATCCCTATAATTGCAGCACATAACGTCCATTAAGGCTTGGCTCCTTATGCGAAGAAATATACTCCCTGGATGATACTATGATTTGGCTACAGTCTACACAGCCTTGTCGCAAACGCCATGCCATTCAAGCAGGTAAGCCAAGTCAACAAGGATCACGAACTACAACAACGCAAGTGTCTCTAACAACAATTGTTTACCCCTTCCACCACCCTCCTTGATTGCCGCCTTCTCCTTCTCGCCGAACCAGCTTTTCACTTTCTGCTTCTCAGCTTTCTTATCATTCTTCACAAGAGTCTCACAAAGGGCTGCAATGACAAAGCTACCATTCCTCTCTCCGTCGCTACACATTGCTATAGCGGTCTTTGGTGGTATGATGTCCACAAATGTACTCGCAAATTTCGAAGCATCCCAGCTCTTCGTTAGCTCAACAGATTGGGTTTTCTTGTTGAAGTGGCCGCCTTGGAGTAATGATTTGTACAGTCGCGATGTCCATGAATAATCTATCGGATGCGGATTTGACGGATCTGATGATGGATAAGGTACAGCGATGGCGTCAAGGAGGGTTTTCGTCGCGCTTTCTTTGTCTGAAGATGATCAGCCAGAGCGCAATGAATTCAAGGAAAGAGCAAACCTCCATCTGCATAGAGCATTACTTCAGTTGTAATCAAACTCCCCCTAGGGTCGCTTAAAAGCTGAGTGCCACTCTGCGCTATCCATTCAAGCAGAGCTTCACTCGAAAATCTACAGACTTCAGCTATGCGAGCTTCTGAATCTTTTTTACTCGTTCTCTGACGGACAGCATCAATTTCTTCAAGTAAGGCAATTTGAACCGGCATGAGATGTCGCCTGCTGCGCGGTGTAAGGAGATAAACAAGAGCACGAAGACCCTGAGGTTTCTTGTAAATGTTATGTGCTGAGGTGGTCATTTCTGAAATCAAGGACTTGGCAACAAGTTTGGTATCACTGCAGGATAAAATCAGAAAATAGCAGTAACTTGGATATGAAAAGGTCAGACTCGATGACATCAAGAGCAGTAAATAAGACCAGTTGAGCTTCGTCATCTATGCACATGCGTTCGATGTGAGGTTTGAGGACTTTGAGGACTTGTTTTCGATCCTGGGTATAAGTGAGTACTCTTGATGGCTTCCATCAAAATGCATAGACCTTAGCCGTTCCTTGGGCGATGAACTCTCGCACGACACGGCTCCCATCTTTTGTGTGTACCATTTCTGGCAAGAGCTCCTGACAACTGTTCTAAGGATCAGTATAGATGACAAGTCCTGTCAGACAGAATATACCTTTCAAACGCTTCTCTCCGAAGCTTTTCCTGTTCTGATGCATCGGGAAGTGCGTTGATAGCAGCCAAATATTCCCATAGGATCCGATGTACAGCCGCATGTGTTACAGCACCTTTATTGGGATTATTGAACCTGGTGAAAAGTTGTACTGAGCAACAAGGACCAAAGATCACCAGAAACGCACACAAGAAAAAGGTTCTCTTTCACTGCGCTTAATATTCGTAGTCGTCTTTCGTTAGTTAGCCCTTCTAGTAACCCCGAGAGGCCTTTCTTTGCGCGCTCCTTATCTTCAGCGCTGCCTTGTGTTACGCTGAAGAGAAGGGCTTCTTTTCCATAGAAATCACGTAGAAGAAATGTCCGTTCGTATGCATTTGCATAGAGTTCAAAGGCATCGGCAAGTACAGAAGACGCTTCCCGGTGAAGCAGAAGCCGGATAACATTTGACTGAAATTCCTGGAGAATAGAAGCTCGGTGAGCGGGACAGAGACGGACGAGTTTCGCGACAAGGAACTGGGAAATTGGTCAATCTCACTCTTGAAGATACAAGAAGCTTGGTGCAACCTTTGAATACTTGTTCTGAACGAGGTTATGATAATTACCCTTAAGCTCAAGAGCAATCTCATCTCGATCTTTCTGTTGACCCCATTTAACGATAGTCTGGACAATCCGACTAGCGTCGTGTTTGAGAACAGTTTCCTTAACTTTTCCACGCAGCACGTTCATGAGTCCTTGGACGTGTTTTTGACGTTCGGCAATCGGAATGTTTTTCTGTCGAGCAAGTGACCAGGCCCTCTTCGCATCACTCAGCAATGTCGAGTTAGGCTTGGCCGTCTTTCGCTGTTCAAGCAGAATCTTCTGCGCTTTATGAGATTCTCTGGTAGCTGGATGTATTCATTATTGAGTATTCGAACGAGATACAAATCTTCACACCATTAGGCTCTTTCTGTGCTTGTCTCTTTTTAGTAGCACCCTCGTCTACATCCATCTTATTTTCGTCTAGCAGATCATCGTTTATGGAAATCTGACCCTCATCAGGTACACCATCCCATTCTCCGGAGCTCCCTTCTTCTGAATCTGACTCCTCAACGATCGGAAATGAGTGTGTTACAGGCCGACTCCGTTTCGTCGACTTGGAAAAGCTATCAGGGGCTTCCGTTCCTGTGTTATATCTTTTGGGTTTTGATTCCAGTTTTGAGGTTTTCTGGCGTTTTTTCTCGATGATCATAGGTGGAGGAGGGAGGTTTGACGTGACAGTAATTTTATGTCACAGAAATTGATCGCCATCCCATTTGTGTGTACAGCTCAGAGTGGGAGGTAGAAAATTCTGTAAAACACAAAAGGCAAGGCAAAACAAATACCTTGTCAGATGAAAATGATTTATTTAAGGCTATAATACGATTAGCCCCGTGGTCACGACTAAGATTGAGTATATATTATCTGATAAGTAAATGATAATGATGCACTATGAGAATCTCACCTCAGTGGTCACCAAGCGCGATAAATGACTGAGGTGAATGACTATTGACTGAACTGACACAATATTCATCGTTTTGGGCACACGGAGCCCGTAATACCGACGACTGTACATTCCTGATACTTCATGACTACGTCATTTCCTCCCTCCGTAACACCTTAAACACCCGGCCCTCGCACATAGATTGCCCCATTCCTAGCATCAGTCGTCCACTATATAAGGTGACGTCTGAGGCAAGTCTTCTCCTATAAACGTTGTCTACCTTAGTTCACCTCACTGTTACAATGTTGAACATTTTGAGTAATAGTTGTTGATATGTAAGTCCTGGAAGGTACTCCTACCTGAGCTATACTACATATAATCCCACCATATGCAGTAATTCTACGTAAGGGCATGTAGCCTTGTTAGAATAATAGAGTAACTTACTGTAACGTAGACAGAAGTATATCTGAGAAGTAAGACCCACCTACAAAGGTAAGCCTTAGAGCTCACCCCGCTGCACAATGCAGACAGGCTGTTCTTCAAGAACGGTTCCACCAACAGGCCTGAGATCGAGGGTAGGGTTGGGGAAAGAAGAAAATTTCCTTGCTACTCTAGATTAACATAAATATTACATAGTGATTAGAATATTTAATATTTGGTCACTTCTTAAAATGAGGCAACACTCAAAAAGTTCCGGTGAATGAAATATGACCGAGGTGGGTACTCAAAATAAGAAGTTCATGAACACAATCCTGATAGACAAGAGGACATCCTAGCGTGTGTGTATGATGCGGGATCTGTTGACAGCATGTCACCTGCCTTGACTTGAAAACTATATATGGTATGCATTGAAGATCCGACCGGGGACCTCTTGGGTGCAGCCGAATAACGGTTCGTATATATACTCTTGATCATTCTCTACTCTTCCTATAAGTCAGTTTCCTTATCCAATGCTCTTCGCCTCTATCCAAACTTTGATACTTTGCTTCGTATCTTGGATTACCCTGAAATTGTTCAGGAGAATTCTGGCTAGATCTTCGCTGGATACTTTACCCAGCCCCCCACCAACTTCCCTGGTTTTTGGTGAATCAATACATCATTTCGCTTCAATTCATCTGACTGTTCTAGGCAACATACCCGAATTATATCATCCTGAGGGATGGGACTTCCATCGGAAGATCCTCGAAAGCTGCAAGTATCCAGTATCCATTTGGCGAGCTTCACATTTTCTCACGGTGGTTGAACAGATGGAACCACTATGAAAATAAAAGGCGCTTTAGGAGTATGATGCCTTTCATTGTCCAGATTGGCAATTGATCCATCGCTAAGGAACGTTTATTGATGACTTCTGACCCAAAGGCACTCTATCATATCCTCGTTAAAGTTCAGTTCCATCCGTCGCAACATACAATTATCTTACATTGCATATTAGGATCAATGGACTTACGAACCATCAATATCGTTGATAAAGTGAGCAATGGTTGAAACTGTGACAAATGGCTTGACGCATTTCTGCAAGGCGTAACAACGCTTATTTTGGGGAGGGCCTTCTCTCAACTCTGAGTGGGATATTCCTCAAATTGAATCTCGAACGCCTCACCTATTGTCACTATCACAGGCCAGCAGCATCGAAAGCAGAGGAAGATGCTCAACCCAGTCTTTTCTATCAATCACATGAGAGACATGAGTACGTGCAAATAATTCCCTTGCACTGATGACATTTCTCATGCAGCTTTAGTTCCATTATTTTACGAAGTGACAGATAGAGTATGTTCTACTTGAGTTTTATGTTCGTCAACCAACATCGACACTCAGTTACGCGCGGTTCTTGTCAAGAAAGTGAAGGAAGGCCCCCAAGAGATCGACATTCTACATTGGATGACTCGTACAGCCTTGGAACTTATTGGGCAGAGTGGAATGGGTTATTCATTCGACTCACTAGCGGATGAAATCGATTATCATCCATATAGTCGATCTGTGAAGAGATTCGTGTATGCTTTTCACGTCTGATAAACGATTCTCTCACCTTTTCTCTAAAGGTCACTTACGGGAGGGCCCATTGGTTTCTTCGCCAATCAATTTGCTTTCCCCCTTGCAGCAAGGTTCAATTTTCCCCGACTAAAGAGAATGATCATCGATCTGATCCCCTCAAAACGTGTCCAAGATTTGAAAGAAGTCGTCGACATCATGTCCCAAACCTCCATTGAAATCATCAAGTCAAAAAAAGAAGCTATGAAAAGCACAGATCCTCAAGTTGCAGTTGAAATACAAAATAAGAAAGACATTATTAGCATCTTGAGTGCGTATTAGTCTTCAACTTCATTCTTTTTGCTAATGTAGAACTCAAGTGAGAGCCAACGCCGTGGCATCTGAAGAGGATCGACTCACTGACTTGGAAGTCATTGGGCAGGTTTGTTCTTCGTTTATGTGCTATATTTTGACTTGCTGATGACGACAAATAGGTCTCGTAGGTTGATGCGCCTGCTTTCTATCCCAGAACTCAGTCGTCTGTTAGGACACTGGTCTTCGCTGCCATGGATACTACTTCATCTGCGCTGTCCCGGATCCTGCAATTGCTTGCAACCCACCCTCATACCCAACAAAGGTTAAGGATGGAGATACAAGAAGCTCAAATGAACGGTCAACTGGATTATGATCAGCTTGTCAGTCTTCCTTACCTCGATGCTGTTTGTAGGGAGACTCTCCGGGTGTGAGTAACAGACCAATGTCATTAACCTGGCTTCTCATAAGCCATCTTTTAGATTCCCTCCTGTTAACTTGGCCTTCCTACGGACGTATGTTGTTGCTCTATGAATCGTACAGGATTGAGCTGAAAAAATCTTAGAGCCGAAAGAGATGTCATTCTTCCTCTATCAAAACCTGTTCAATGCACAGATGACCGACAAAGATCAGAAATATTTGTGGCCAAGGGAACAAATATCATCGTCTCAGCATTCGGAGCAAACTGCAATCCGGAACTTTGGGGGGCAGATTCATATGAATGGAAACCAGAAAGGTGGCTTTCCCCTCTCCCGGAAGCCGTCGTTGAGGCACATATGCCGGGGATATATTCCCATCTGCGAGTATCTGTTCCACGATATGCAATAGTATTTGCTAAGGTTAACCGTAGGATGACATTCATGGGAGGCAGCCGTGCATGCATGTGAGCTTGCTTCATATCATTCTGGTTCATTCTGACCATAATTTGTAGAGGGTTCAAGTTCTCGCAGCTGGAAATGAGTGCGTGTGCAGTTCCTTCTTCGCTCTAATAGCACCCTGATTGTATCTGATAGAGGTTGTCCTATCGGTTCTTCTCAGCAAATTCAGGTTTTCTCCCTCAGAAAAGGAAATTGGTTGGACCATGAACGGTATCGCAGGCCCATACGTCAAAGGTGCCGACAGAACCAAACCACAGCTTCCGATGATCATGTCTCTGCTGGAAAAGTAGGGTTTACATGGACAAGGATAGGGTCAAGAATCAAGATCAGAGATTCTTGTGTGACATCCATTCTAGTTATTTGTGTTATTGTATACGGAATCCTGAATAAACAAAAATCTGGTAGATTGATTGTGCGTTAATTATTCAGGAGTCCACAGGTGCTGAAACCAGATGTGAATCACTGGGATCGCGTTGCAAACTTCTGTTCCCTTGGCCACATGCCTCCTGTAGACATGCATCCGACATTGGGCCCTGTTTAGGCCCTCCGCATCTTAGTACCAGCTGGTTTGTTGCGGAATAAAAATGCTGAAAAAACTGGATCACGTTCCAACTCTCATCATCATTGAAAAACATAAGGTTTGGCCCAAATCATGAGCTATTCTGAAAAAATGGACAAAGAGAACACGGAAAAATCAAATCTCATGAGAATGCCAACATGAACACTGATTTTTGAGTTATTATAGTCTCTCAAATATCCTAGAGATTTTATCTAATTTCTCTTATCTGTTTTGTATTAATTGTTGATATCTAACACACTTTTCAAACTTTGCAATGCATAAGTGTTGTGAATTGAAGTATGCACTATTTTTTATGGACGCAGGCTCGTTCCTTTTACCTAGTTCATTGCTTGTGAGACTGTTTTTATTGCTTACTTGATATTACTCCTTTTCATTTCGATGTTGATGACACTCATTCTATGTATAAGTTCTTAGACTGATTGCCTGAGGTCTGCATGCACAAGGCTCAAAATGAGAGATTCAACCGTAGGTACCGATGGATGCGGATCTCAACGCCTCGTTGCTGACGTGACTAAAAGTACACAAGCGATTATGATACTTCGAAAAGGTCATTGTAGTCCACGAAGAACGGAACGAAGATTTTGATTTCCATTTCAAAAAATTGATACTAATCTGGGCCTCGTAGATTATGATTGCCAGGGGACTATCTCGGACATTGAAGCCCATTCAGAAGAGATGCTTTTTCTCGCCGTTGAGCATCTGACTCAGTATATTGTCTTTGGATTCTCCCAACTGGGAGCGAATAAATCGCATCTTCTGCGGGAAACATACAAAATGACGATCAGTAGCTCGGTTGTCAGCATGCCTTACCAATATGTGGACACATTTACGACTCCGGCTCTCTGAGTAAACCAATCAGCTCTCAAATTCCATAACGATACCCAATTTTAGCCTTCTGGGCGGTTGGTCATGGCTTCGTGTATTTTCATAGAGTGAAATGATACCAGTCAGCTGCATTTACATGACTAACTTATGTAGTCTAAACGGAACGAAGACAACTCATAGGAAGACAGGTACTCAAAGAAATTACTGAACGAGCGGTCAAAATTAAGAGGAGTACTGCATTATCAGGGATCCGTGGGAAGATAGGAACAAATACTTTGTAAATGGAAGTCTAAGTTCATCACTCCTTAGGGGCTCAGTTCGGCTTTTCTGACATGCAGACTTTCTTTGCTTCTATCTATGAACACTTGAGTACTTCTATCGCTAGTGTTGACGCATAATTGCACATGTTCAAAGCTTCCTGTTCAAGATTTTGACCACGGCTGACGAGATATTCACATAGTAAGGGAACCCGGTGGCAGTGTATTACATGACGAAATGAGAGTAAAGTGCGACCGCTCGCACGTAGTAGTCAAGCCCTATCGTGTCATGACTGCGAAATCGAAGCCACTAAGGATCAGGCGACCCAAGCCCCCTTTCTGTGGAATCATAAATAAACAAGGGAGCCTACACCTATAAAACGAGTCGACAAGCGTAGTTTCTCTTTAACCTGTCTGATACAAACTACACCATCATACATTGCCATTATGTCGACGGGCACGTTTTTCACCTTTATCTCGACGTGCGCGATATCTTGGATTGTCTGGAAGATTTCCAAGCGCTTTATACTCAAATCCCCGCTTGATAATCTTCCAGGGCCACCATCTCCTTCGTTTCTTTCAGGTATGACATCTAATTTCTGAGTGAACGAAGGATAACCAAGCTGCGTGCAATAGGTAACATCACGCAGTTGTTCGATCTAGATGGCTGGAAATACCATAGGGATGTTCTGGATCAGTGTGAGTTTTGCATCATCTTCTCGTTTGATGACTTGGCTGATGTTTTGGACTCAGACGGACAAGCATCGAAGATCACTGGCGCGTTTGGGGTGAGGAACTGAGTTATGGTTCTGAGGCAAGATACTCATGAGAGCAGGAACGAATTCTTTTTACCTTTGACCCGAAGGCCCTGCACCATATCCTTGTAAAGGATCAGCACTCGTACGAATTGGAAGGGTTTATTACGTATGTCTAACACCTTGTGTCGATGATCAGGAGATTCACCCCTGAGTACACTTTAGTAGGAACAAGGTCTACTTCGGGGAAGGCCTCCTCGCAACTCTGGGTACGCTTTCATATTAACATATATGCTGGTGTACATAGATTTATCGCACTCAAAGGGGATCAACATAAGAAACAAAGAAAAATGATGAATCCAGTGTTTTCAATCAATTATATGCGTGAACTGAGTAAGAAGACCGTCATCTTGATATTCAAAAGTACAACTCATTTCTCTTCATATAGTTCCACTGTTTTATGAGGTCACTGAACGGGTATGTCTGGACCATCCATACTCTGTGTACTCGAAAGATGTCGTCTGACTTACGATTGCTCAAGCTGCGGACAACTCTGAAGACAAAAATGAAGGACGGCAGCCAAGAAGTTGATGTACTTCGATGGATGTCAAGAACAGCGTTGGAGTTGATCGGTCAAAGTGGAATGGGCTATTCCTTTGACGATCTCGTAGACGAACATGCCACTCATCCCTATCCTGAATCAATGAAGAAATTCAGGTTTGTGACCAAGTATTAATCCCAGGAACATGTCTTAGCTCTTCTACAGTATGCTCACTGGTGGGCCTTTTGGATTTTTTACCACTGAGTTCGTCTTTCCTCTGGCTGCGAAATTCCGCCTTCCTCGTGTGAAACGTTTCATTGTCGAGAGGGTTCCTTGGAAAAGGATTCGAGAGATCAAGGAGGTCGTTGATGTCATGCATAATACATCCCTTGATATCATTCAAATGAAGAAAGAGGCCTTGAACAATACCAATCCGGACGCTGCCAAGGAGTTGTTGGAAAAGAAGGATATCATCTCCATTCTCAGTAAGCCTCTCTATTCGTTTACCTCTGATCCCCTGACCATCCAATCAAGTGAAAGCAAATTCTACGGCAGATGAAGCTGATCGCATGACTGATGAAGAAGTTTGTGGACAGGTATGCTCTACTGAGGTGATCTTGTTCTTTTTCTGATGTCAATCAAGGTTTCGTACGTTGAAGGCATCTTCAGGTGACATCAGAAATTGAGAAATTGATAATCTGTTCGTAGGACCTTTGTGATTGCCGGAATGCAGACTACATCTTCAGCAATGTCGCGAACCCTCCACCTGCTCTCCACCAATCCTGATGTCCAAACCCGACTTCGCAATGAAATACGTGAAGCTCAGAAGGACGGACAATTAACCTATGATCAACTTGTTTCTCTGCCATACTTGGATGCTGTGTGCCGAGAAACTCTTCGATTGTGCGTATCTGACTCTTGCTCATGCTGTCATTCGACAGGTGATCCAAATTATCCCAGATATCCCCCTGTAAACATTCCGGCGACCAGGACGTATGTAAATCGTTGAGGCATGGTGTTTATCGTTAACGTCCCTTTGGTAGAGCTCGCAAAGATACGATACTTCCT
>Ga0153976_1000272_pt1 | contig 18137 bp, 18 predicted proteins | sample TSGA060MetaG_FD_104717 | JGI IMG/M metagenome (GOLD analysis project Ga0153976, IMG submission 104717) | Attine ant fungus gardens microbial communities from Georgia, USA - TSGA060 MetaG | ecosystem: Host-associated > Fungi > Mycelium > Unclassified | place: USA: Georgia, Yuchi Wildlife... | reverse complement strand
TACCAATATCATTTACTCCCTATTTTTAGTGTGACGCTCGACATTCCAACATCGGCACCATGAGAAATGATGTCGCTAACCTGATACTTTTGCCGGAATATCGAATTCACGTTTTAGAGCCTTAGCATAATTGATCGATCTGAGATATGACACTTTCCAGCCAAAATTCTGAGCAAGGACATACAATACAGATACTTGTCAGGCCATAAAGACATTCCGAGATTACTCAATCTCGTCTTCTGCAGTTCTAATCCTCTGTTCTGCGACGCAGCGTAAGTAATCATGAGTTGGCCACGATTCACTGCCGAAGAGATGAATACACCTACTGGGTTAACAATCCAGATCAATGTAAATTATCAATCAGCCAGTGACAGATAATCATGTGATCTAAGTGCTTCCAGTAAATTGTGCTCGAGACACACTTTCAAGCTTCGTTTGACAAGTTGGATCATCGCCGAGGGCAGAGGACATACAAGAGTACGGCTAGCTTCTAATATTCCTGCCTGTCACTTGGCGACATATGAAACAGACCGTTATTTAAGGTATCTACCTGGCTTAGTTTGCATTTGGACTTCCATGAAGTATCCCATAATTCCCTGTGAATGGATCCAAGTGTGGCTAGAAACCTCCCAGACACGGCTAGAACCTGACTCCCAGCGAATATCTGTTCTCATCTCACGGTTCGGTCCTCTCCGAAAAGTCAATCGCTTTCAGGCTCCCTGACTCATCACCATGTGGAATGCGGTCTAAAGATGAAACTGCCGCCAAACATTCATGTGGTCGATTTGTTCGTCTTGTGTAAATTAGTAATAGGGAGCGAGACCTCTTATCTTCCGCTCCAACTCAGCTATAAGATGACTGAGACACTGAACTTAATGATGGTCATGCCGCCCTAGTTGGCCTAGCAATCAATAGTAGTTCTGTCAATCAAATAGACCGAGTTGACATCCATGCATTATCCATTACTCGCCACGAAAAGGAGACTGTTCCTAGCTCTGGTATGCCACTTTACCAATATGGTCCAGGGCTTTGAGGTCTTTGAGATAAGGATTATTATCATTAGTCATGCAGCTTAGCTTGAAGAACATGTCTGTTATCATTTATTCATTGGATGAAGGGTGGTTCCCAGGTTGAGCAGGATTCCACACATGCATGAGCTCACCAAAACATATACATACCCACATGAACCGACAGGTTTGCAATGACTCGAATACTCCTAGATCAAAAGAATGAAGATGCTGTTCTAGATCCTGGACTTGGGTTGCCAAATTCAGGGAAATTGAAGCAGTAGTAGACAGGGGTCGACAAGTTCATTATGTGGTTACCATTGTCCACCACGCGCCTCGGATATTTGGAAGCTCATCCAACTTCATCGAAGCAGAAGGAAAGACTTCTGAGTCATGTCGTTGGATTTGGAACGACGGAGATATTTGAGCCCAGACATGCCAAAGAGAGAGAGCACCATATAATCAATAGGGAGGGGCATAGATTCACAAAACGGGGAGGGCTGGCTCCCACACGCGAAAGGGGGAATAACAAGGTCATCAGAGTTGTTGACCCTCTTCGTTTTCTTCGTTCACTCGCAGGACTTTGACCCATTCTCGATAATTGAAATTGCCTTGTTTATCTGTGAAGGGGCCCTTTAGGAACCTATCAATCTGGTTGTGAAAGGGTAAGGACATGACGAAGCCAAGGAACCGGACCATGTACCTTATAATCATCCATTTTTTCCCCGACTTCACTCAACCATTTCCGCATTTCATCCACTTTCACCAGACCTGAATCATTCTCATCAAATGACTCAAAAGCCTCTAAGAGATCCGCTTCCATGTCAAATTCAAATAAGCGTTCACTCATCATGGTCAGAAACATCGTGAAGTTCACCCCACGATCGCCCAAATCTGACCCGGCGCTTAAGACGTCTCCGCGTGACTGTCCACCCGGTCTTGAGTTCAAAAGCTCGTCCGTCATCTTCTTGGACAGTGAAACGCCTTAAGAAGTTCCAGTTTTATTCATCATTCAGGAGTAGTTATTTTTTCCTACCTAGGCTCGAGAAGATCTCCTTTAGGTCTCCTTCACTTACCCATCCATCTTTATCATGATCAATTAATTGGAAAGCTTCTTTGAATTGTTGAATCTGGGTAGGCTGGAATAACGAGAATACACCAGATGGTTCGCGTCTTGTACGCGACTTTGGGGACTTCGAGAAGCCTTTTGTTGGGGTGACGTTTGGTGATAAATAATCAGGATACCGCGACATGAAAGGAAAAGAGATCGTGAAAAGCAGTGAGCAGTGAGCGAGGTCTACGGTGAACGCGTCGGACAATTCAGGCACGTGTGCATCACACGGCGCACATTTCGATGTCAAATCACCGCTTGAATTGGGATGACCTGACAGCGTCACGCTCTGCCAGTGCTATATAACTGTTCGGGAGCTTTGAAGTGGCACTTCGACACAAGAATTCTTAAGAGACGAACTAGAAGAAGAGCATAACTTGGCAGACCATATATATGTGAGACTTTAGGATGAGCGAAAACAATTCAGAGCTGGTGCTGAATTGTTCTTCACACATTTTGTGTGGAATTAGTGCCTTTGACAAGGCAACATTTAGTGGTCAAGACGCGGTTCGAACTCCAACCCGCTTGTTGAAATACACTAAAATTAGTTTGTCGTTTTCTTGGTATTAAAACAATGGATGACGTAGCTATTGTACTGTAGCTACTATATATACAGTAGTAAATCGATACATGACCGGTGCGCGTTTGCCGCGGTCTAGCCTTGCCGTAGCTTTATTCAACACCGATTGCATCCGCGATCGAGCAGTATGCCCTTACGAACTCAGCCATCTCGCCGACTGAGTTTATTAACTTTTTCTTACACAACACCTGTAATGAGAATTTTTGTGTCAAGGTGCAACTTCAAAACTCCCGAACAGTTATATAGCACTGGCAGAGCGAATTCAAGCTGTGATTTGACATCGGAATGTCAGAATGTGCGCCGCGTCAATGATACCATCCTGGTCCACCACTTTGGAGATATACGTCGAGTTTTTCCGCTCAAACTCGATCATACTGCGACAGAAGTTCCGTGGTTTTGGGAGAACCATATTTATCAATTTTTGAAAGGACTGGGTGCAGGCGTATATTGAAGGGTAGACGATACAAGGTGGTTCAATTAATCAAAATCCTGGAGCACTGAACAATGTACGGTTGTGCACTGATTTCCCAAGACCAAAAAATGGGAAGCATGTGGGTTGGTTCACGCGACTGAGCCTTTCATATGACTGTTCTTCTGTGCATGAGTCAGGGCAGGAGGATCGGATAGCAGTGTGACGGAATCTCACGAATCCCCCAAATAGATTGCCTCTATCAATGACCCCTTGCTATTCATCGCGTTATATCCACTTTCACAGCTTTTTCGAGAACCGCCTCCACATCAACTCCATCACTACGGCTCTGGGAAACCAAGTCAGGATAGTCAAAATGAGAGATTGTCCGCCCAGGCATAAGTACAGTGGAGGGTTCTTTTGTAGGGCCTTTGACACAACTCTTCTTGCGAAGGCTTCTGCCGGCATGGAATGTGGGCCTTGACTACTATAAATCCTGTCCATAATGTTTGCCAGGAACGACCTGTACAAAGATTTCGGCGCAAGAGAAAAATGACGATTTCCTGTCTCGGAGAGATTTGATTTGACAGATCCTGGAGCGACGTGGAAAACTTGAATGCCAAGGGGCCTGCATTCCATTGAGAGGACCTGACTAATGGAATCGACTGCTGCCTTCGATGCACAATATATACCGTTCCAAGGCGTTGCACTAGAGCAAATTAGCCTAAATACTAATATTCGCTCAAGGGGAAAGACGTACACTTGACCGACTATGGAACCAATGTTGACAATGACACCTTGATTCCGTTTAGCCATCTCTGGTATGACGGCTTTCGCAACGCGGAGAATCGCAAAAGTATTCGTCTCAAAAGTCTTCCTGATGATATCCATTGAATTATCAATGAGAGGACCTGTGTCCATGAATTAAATCCCCCACCGGATTTATGTATTCGAATAACTACCTGGACAGATGATCCCAGCGTTGTTTACAACAATGTTAAGTTTGCCTTGTTTGTCGATAATCTCCTGAACGACATTCTTAATGTTTTCATCACTAGTCACGTCCAAAGCGAGTTTGTGGATCCCAGGATCTTCAAAGTCGGCAATAGTTTCGACTCGACGGGACGTTGCATAAACAATACAGCCTTGGCGAGCAAATTCCCGGGCCCTGCAGTCAGTTTGGTGCTTATGAGTAACAGGGTAAAAGTATCGCTTACAAGGCATAGCCAATGCCACCAGTTGTGCATCCAGTGATGAGCACTACTCGAGACATCGAGGCAACAGAAGAAGGGCTATACAAAATCCCACGTAATTATATCACCTGACTAAAATGTTTTTATTTCATTCGTCTAGCATCTCTTACCATTGCTTAGTAAGCTAGAAGCTTCTCAGTTCTGTGCTATCAGGGACTGTTGACATCTTGACAGGAATGACTGTGACAAGATGGATTAGGTGTGTAAACTATTGTGATGCGCGAATCCATGTAATCATCATTTGGAGTCAGGGGGAGCGAAAACTCGTTGCGCGTTTGCAGCGAGTCTTGTTTCAACTACTTGATTTATATCTAACATCATAAGATGAAACATATGACACGGACCAATAAGAGATGAAACTTATTCGTAATTTAGCGCTCATAGAGTCTTGAGTACAAGGGGCGGGGACGTTCTAATGTAGAAATGTCACAGCAAGCCTTGGTATAGTTGCTCGCAGCGCTGGCCACTCAAACGTGGAAATTTGGGCTCACCGCTCTTCTATCCCACCTTTTCCATCACAGTAGTTGTAGTCTAACAGCCTAGCATCAGCACTTATAAGACTTCACTCGTGTTCTCGATCACCTGCATGCTGGTTAATTACCTAATCCAGCTGGTTATAATTATGCCAGTATTACTCAGAGCTGTCAAATCATTCCCTCTTTCTGTACGCTGCTCACCTTCTTTGCTTCCGGTTTGGTCTGTTCCTTTCCTTTTTTTGATTTCCTCCACTTTTCCCATTTTTGTCTTTGCCACATCCTAGATTCGCACTGGTCATGCGATTCTCACTAACAAAACGCTTACTACAATACTCATCCCTCATCCTCATCTCCTCAATTCTCTCTGCATTGGGATTACCCAGACATTCTAATTCGGAAATTCAACGTCGCGCCACAATATGCAACGGTTATACTGAACTCTGCGAGAGAAGCTTTGGCTCGGTATCCTTTGTTGGCGCTCATGATTCCTATGCCATCGGCAATTCCCAGAATCAGCGTAAGTTAGAAGTTTGCAAGCTGGACATTTTTGAGAGCTAATAGGACGTCTTTTTGTTCCTCTTCTCTCTCCTTAGTTGCTGCCAACCAAGATCAAGATGGTTTGTTATTCTTCTGCATGTTTTGATACAGGGATCTAAGTGAATCAGTCATGACACAACTGAACGATGGTATTCGGATGCTACAGATGCAAGCACATAATAGTTCAGGAACCATTGAGCTTTGTCACACAGATTGTGCAAGTACAATGGCGATTACTAAGTGGTTAAATCTGGTGTTGATCCCAATAGTAGAGACTCTTCGATGGTGGGACGCTTCACGACTATCTAGCCAAAGGTAAGTCATTTTGTGGTCTGGTTTGCCGAGTAATCCACAACATTGAAACCTATCTACATAGTCAAAGACTGGCTCGATACAAACCCTAACGAAGGTTGTTATCTCGTACAATGAAGTAATCTATACGGAAACCTGATTGGAAATGCAGTTTTAGCATTGTTGATTGTTAACATTGACAATCTGCCGGTTGGCTTGTATGGCGAGGTATTCAAGGCAGTGGGCTTGGATGTCCATTCATTTAGACCATCGTCTATACCTCTTCCAGCTGCTTCTTGGCCAACCCTTGGTGGGATGATTGATTCTGGTCAGCGTTTAGTCATCTTTATGGATAATGGAGCAGACAGCTCAGTGCCTTATATCCTTGACGGTGTGTTGCCTGACCTTCCTTCAGATATTGCAATTCATGTGGAGCTCGCATAGAATTTACTCACGTATGGGAAACTGCATTTGATGTCACTGATCCTACGTTCGACTGTAACATCAACAGGACTAGTTCAAACGTCGACCCCTCTGGCACGATGTACCTCATGAATCATTTCCTCGACAAGACTATCTTAGGCAACCCCGTTCCATTTGTTGAGAAATTGAATCAGACGAACGCAGCTACAGGTGCTGGATCACTCGGAGCACAGGTGGATGGTTGTGTGGCACAGCACTCGAAACCACCTAATTTCATGCTCGTTGACGTAAGATTCAATCACAGATTCTCGTCAAGTTGAGACTGATTTTGATAGTTCTACGAATTTGGTCAAGGTTCCGTGTTTGAGGTTGCTGCGCGTATCAATAACGTGCAATACAATATGTCTAAACAAATCGCTTTACCAATATCGTCCGGGGCTCAACCGTCGGCCACTGCTATGACAACCAGCAGGCCCTTGGATAATGGGGTATTCTCATCTACCAGTGTACACCAGGCGACATTACTTTTCGTATCTGCCATGGTTGGGGTTGTCTTGGGATCTTCCCTCCTATCTCTGTAGGAATTAATAATCACTTGCTTTGGGACTCAGTGCTACTCATTGCTACTCACATCCTGCAACATTATTACGTTGTTCAGTGATATTTGTACATATGCAGGAAATCAGATATGGACTACCGATGATTGAGGTGAAATCATGAATGTGGCGGGCTTTACCGTTTACGCTCCATCTTCCACTTGTATACTCGAGGCTTATATAGCTCTTCATCTATTTTTTTGACCGACTTACTCCGCCTCCCTTTCCGCGCGTCGATCTCATCCTCGTCTTCCTCTGACTCGAACCCTCCGTTTGCCTTTTCCACCCCAACAATTTTTGTCCGGGCACCTTTTCCCATAAGTAACCGCTGCATCTCAAGTTCCCTCTGCGCATAACGAAGCTGGGTATCGCGTCGTAAGCGCGCGGAAAGTTCTTTCAATAGGTGCCGCTTAGTTGATGTATTCGTGTCATTTGCGAGTTCCGAGTCGTCGTTGATGATTCCTTGTGGAACATCGGTCTGTCCCCGTCTAGTCGGTGACAACTTCCAGTGTTTCCGTTGAAGCTCGTCTGGTTTCCAACCAAGGTCTGACCTAGATGTTCCAGACGTTGCAGAGAAGTCATTTGTTGTGGAAAATCTGGGAGATTCTTTGGCGAATTGTACCGCTGTATCAAGGGCAAAATTGATCATGGATTATGAGAATACGAAGGGGAAAAATAAGTACCTTTCTCCGACGAGTCAGCAAAAATGATATGTTTGACTTTCCGTTTCCTGATAGCCTTCCCTGAGCTCAGGAATATTTTTGCCTCGTGAAGAATCTCCAATTCATCCTGTTCAATTTCCTTTTTGTCTGTTTCTGCCGATGGGCCTCTGATCAGGTCAACCATAGTAGTCAACTGGTTTTTGATCTTATCGATTTTCTAAAGGAGAGTTAATGTCAATAATAACAGATAAAAGAGTAGCATCCAACCTTGTAGTTGGACATTCGCATCGTCCGAACATAATTTTCGTCCTGGGTCTTGAGAACCTTGACAATGTCGACCGGAAGAACAACACTTCCTCTATCTTTGACATGTACACCTTTCTATCACACAGTGAGTGCACCTATTCTCCTTGTAAACACAATCGCCGCACGTTGGTCTTCTCTTTAACCATGGAGAAATAAAATTCATCTTGGTTGCGCTCGGCCGCCTTCTGCCTGAGACGGTTTAGCCTGTCTTGTTTGGAGTGATAATCTCTGGCTCGCTGGACATAGTCCTTGTGCTTTTCGAGAATACCTAGTTTACTGCGGTGTGCAAGTTGCGAACGCTCTTTGTGATTTCTACGATGAAGTGAGTTCCTGAGAGAAGACGCCATGATTGAAAGATATCAAGTCGAGTACCCTTAATTTCAATGTGACGATGTGACAATCGTGACTTTATGAACAGGAGGGAAAATCGTGCCAATCTCATCCCAAAAAAGGCGGACAAATCTGTTGCAACTCATTTTGTCTCCGGAAATATAACATCAGGGGCAAAAATACGTTGCAATTTTGTTCGCATGAGTTTCCAGCATTTCCGTCTTGGGGACCTTGCTCTTCAACAGCCAATTCAACATAACCTCCATTCTGTCCATCACCAGCAGCAACCACCCCAACAGCAACCCACGCCGCAACATCAACACATCTCACCCCAGCCCATACCAGGCCAGTCCCAGTTCGCGGTACAAATCGAAAACCCAATTACGACTTTTTCTGTCAGTCTCAAAAAAGACACCCAACAGCCGCCCTCACGACAACTTTCGCCGAAACTCCAGCAGTCCAAGCAGCCATATGGATCTGGAGATGCAGACGATGGTTACACGCTCGTATTTGCTAGTCTCCAAGAATTTAATGATTGGAGGCAGGCGGAAGAGGACCGGACGATGTGCGAATTCGTGAAAGTGTGTCTCAGCCTCCTTGCTGTGCACTGAGATCTGAACATCAGAGCAGGGGGATACGCACGGCAGCAAGGCAGTACCTCCACGTTTCAAAGATCACACCAAGCTTGTATGTGCGAGACACTCACGTAGTGGACGCAAGAAGTACATCAAGAAACATCCAGAGCGCATTAGGAAAGTTCCAAGTCGCAAGGCAGGTTGATTTTGTGCTAAAGCTGGTAGCAACTTCACATGTATCTAGTTGGAAGTAGGCTGTCCAGCTTCAATCAGCTACAAGACCTATTTCGATACGGAGCAAGTTCGCGCATGTTGTGGGTTCTTCTCAGCTTCTTCAATCTGCAGCATATTTCTGATCACCGCTCAGACCTCTCGCAACACTCTCATGAAATTGGCTTGGCCAATCTCCCTTTTACACGTCGTGGTAGGAGGGAGAAAGATGCTGCAACCATGAAATTTGATAAAGACAAACCCAACATGACATCCACTCAGGCACAGACACCCGACAACGACTGTGCCTCAAGGGCGACTTCGCTGCCGCCTTGTTCAGCTACGAACAATGATCATTCGGCTACATCATCTGCAGATGTGTCTCCCCAGCCTACAATGCCGATTTCTCCAGCTGCTTCCAATTCATTTTCTACCGCTGTGCCCATGCTGGCACCACTACCGCCTCAGAACGCATATCCTGTACCTCCTCAGCAAACGTATACTTATCTTTCACCTGCACCCCCTTCACAAGTAACCTATACTCCTGCTCCTCCTGCCTCCCAGTCTCAACCTATCTTGGCTCCAACACCGACAAACCTGATGAATGACCGATGGGAGAGGATGTCCACGCTCTTCCAATCTATCCGTGAACACGCCCGAAATTTTGATTACCCTAGCCCCAGTGTGGCCGCTCTGGAAACCATTCTGCTACGACTGTATATCGAAAGTCCAGTTGGCATGAGTGTTCAGTCAGCTGGTATGAGTAGTTCGATTATGCCGATGACTTTGGCTCATGCAAGGGGCATGCCGAATGCTCCAATAACCATGCAGGCTAGCTCTACCTCTGGTAGAACGGTCACAGACGTTTCTGGTAGCTCGACAAGGACAGAAGATGGTTCATGAATTGATATCAGGTTACGATATTAACGAGGAAAAATGAGTGACGAGATCATGAACACTCGCTTTCTACGATATGTACTCTATTATCTTGTCTTTCCGTTTTGTTTTTCCACTCATGGGTTATAGACTTGATTTACATCCGTGTTTCTGCGATCTTTGTATTTTGTGTACATCCTTGTTTTCGGTCATCACGATCTATTATGTAATGGACGAATGTTTATATCGTTATCTCTCGTTCTACCACGATGTCATTACCAGGATTCAATTTCAAGCATGCATTCGGCCGAGAGAAGCCACAGGTAGGACCTGTAGAACAATGTCATGATGATGATTGACGACGCTGTCAGTCCTCTGTGGCGAACTGGATAGAGATAATGACTGGGCCACAAGTAGCAGAAGAATCGTATGAATGGTAGGTCCGCTGTTGTGGGAATATACATTGATGCAAAGCCTTCAAAATGTCGATTAGCATGCCCGAACTAGTTGATGCAATAAATCTGCAGCCTTCTGGGTGAGAATGATTGCATCGTCCCTGATTACTGATGTATGAAGATAAGACTAATATGTTATGTGATTGTGGCGGTTTATCAGGCCGACCGAAGCTGCTAGGGCACTGAGGAAAAAAATAAAGCACGGAGGACCACATCAGCAGTATCGAGCTATAGTGGTCAGTTACCTGACCATCAAAGCTATTAAGTTGGTTATGTATCTTTGTGGGTTTCTGTAGGTCATGCGCCTTCTGGTTGACAACGTACCTCAGAAGATCAAAAGTGCGCACTGATCTTGATCTCTGTAATTATTATTCACTTCTTCCACAGATGCATTCACTGATACTCAATTTACTGGTGCTCTCAAAGGTCTTTTCGTTGATATTTACGCTGATAAACGGACGAAGAAGAAGCTGACGGCAGTTCTCCTTGCCTGGCAAGAGCAATTCAAAGATGATGCGTCTATGTCTGCATTTGCAGGGCTGCATGCACGATTCAAAAGGGAATTCCAGCATGAACTTCATTTTTATCTTGGACAAGGCGGGCCTGACGATGGAAAGGCGAAGCCAGAAAATGACAAGAAGGAAGAACAGGAGGCAGAGAAGAAGAAGAGGAAGGGAAGAGAGGTGAGAACGGAACAGGGAGAGGGTAGCGCGCGACGAAGGTCTTTCAACTTTGAAAGAGTGTGTAAACCATATCTCTACTGGGCGAAAAGCTGAAATCTCTTCTAGGACAAGGCAAAGGTAACGAGTAGTATCGTCAAAGCGTCCCAAGCATCCAGTAATCTGATGAATGCGATCAAGGTGTGTTTGGGCATACCTCTCCAAATTTTGCCATAGGTTTAAAAAGTGTTACTCAGCGCGCAAATCTTGACACGGACACACTTGAAGGCAACGTAGAGGTGCAGTCATGGTTGGCGCAGGCTCAAGATGCAAAGAAAGTCATTGTGCAGTATACCCAGGTCTGTTTCTGAATTCATCTGTTGCGATTGTTGGCTCATACACTTTGTAGCTTGTTGAGAACGAAGAACTGATAGGTACTCTAATTGAGACAAACGAACGCCTTCAGGAGGCGTTGAATACCTACACTCAACTCACCGCAATTGATGGTGGGACCACTCTTGCAGGCGATATCGCGCAGCTTAGCTTAACAACCAACGAGCTTGATCGAATACAAACTGCCGAACATCTTGGTTCCTCTAATAATATGTCTGGCCGCTCCGATATTCATGAAAAAAGTGGTTACTCCAACAACCCATATTACCAGGATATTGTACACCCAGACCTTGCAGACCTGGACTTCAGCCCGCCCGCACAGTATCTGCCCCCTCCCTTGCGACCTACCTCAGCCTCAGGTGTCAAGACCCCAGAGAAGGGAATCGATGAAGAGAGAAAGGGGTCATTATCAGATTACAGTGATTACGAAAGTTCGGGTGAAGAGACTCATACCGCGGCGCCGAAGAAGAATTATGTGACGACATCAGATAATATGGACAACAAACATTCCAGCCCAACGAATCAGCCTATCATCCAGAAAGGGACACCCACGAAAGCTAGGAATCCCTTTGCTGACCCCTTTTCCTAGATGTACGGATCTATATGTGTGTAAATTTGAGTATAACTGGAACGACTCGCTAGTGAATCGCTGGCAGATGTTGAACATCGTCTATACATCGTCTATACCTCGCCTTCCCATCTAATTACATCTCTCTTATTTCCAATCCAGAATGGTTTTAAGGCTTTAGGCAAGCAAATGTATTTAACTCTGTCATTCTCGTCAAAGACAGCGCCATTCTCGAGCAAAGCTATAATGAGCCTTGGGATGGCAGCAGCTGTGCCATTGAGAGTATGAGCATAAGGCAACGAGCCAACAGGTCCAGACGTTTGAGGGCCTTTACGAGAGAGAGGTCGATAACGGATATGTAAACGACGGGCTTGGTAATCAGTGCAGTTGGACAGAGAAGAGACCTCGCCCCATGTTTCGCGACCTGGCATCCAAACTTCCATATCGTACTTGCAATATGCAGATGCTCCGAGGTCTTCGGCTGGCATATTCATAATTCTAGTATGGTGATAGTCTCGTTTAAGAGAGATGCGATGCAAATGATAGATAGCCTACCTATATGACAATCCAAGTCCTTCTAGTATCTTTCTTTGAAGGTTTTTCATTGACTCCATCATGTCCTGGCTCTGATCCTGAGTTGTAACCGCGAACAGCTCTACTTTTGTGAATTGATGAACGCGATATAGCCCACGACTCTCCGCAGAAGCGCCAGCTTCAGAACGAAACGCATGTCCAATGCCAACCACTTTTTGCGGGAGTTGGTTTGAGGGGTGGATCTTGTCTACAAACATTCCAGCAAGCGGGATTTCTGCTGTTCCAGCTAGGACTAATTCCGGATGTGGAGAGTGTGGTTCCTGGTTGGTGATGTGATACATTTGGGAAGTAGCACCTCTAGATTCTCTGGGCACAAAGCCACACCTAGTAGCAATATCTGCACGGACAACGTCTGGAGTGATTACTGGTGTGAATCCATCATCTACTGCCAGACTCAGTGCATATTGTGTCAGTGCGGTTTCGAGTAGTGTGGCTTCGTTGAGGAGGTAGTACCATGAATTCCCCGTAACAAGTGAACCAGACTCAAAGTCGAGTAAATCAAACGCTCTGCAGATGGATAGGTGATCACGGGAGGCTGTGCCCTGGATGGGAGGGGGACCATGTGTTGAGAGTGCTATGGGCATTCTGTGTGGAGTAGAAGGGTGGGTATCATTGGGTAACATAATAAAGTAAGATAAGAGCTGTTCCTCGAGTCTGTCCAAGTTCTGCTTGGCTTCCCCTAGCTCCAAGCTGAGCTGCTTTGCTTCCTCGCGCAATTTAGCCTTCTCCAAATCGTTGGTTGCATGATGTATTTTAAAACCTAAGGAGCGTTGTTCATGGCGCGTAGAGTTGACATTTCGAGTGGTATCTGTATACTTATTATATATGTCCAAAAGAACTTCCGGCGTAACAGGGGGAAATGGTGCATTACGACGAAGGGCGTTCTCAAGCATGCGGGGAATTTCGGGAACTAGTTTCCGATAGTCAAATCTGGGCTTCGAAAGTTCGCTAGGAGTGGCTGTGATCAATTCAGACACGTTAGATTGGCTAAAAAGCCGTCCCCATTTGTTGACTGCGAGACTACGAGTGAGGATGAACGCTGGAGTTCTTTTGACTTGGAGTAGGTGCATCAGCTTCTTATATAGGACAGTGATGGAGGTGTGCTCACCAGGCTTCGAGGATATACGACTACAGCATGATATACAATTCGTTTGCCAGATTCTGCTTTGCATATTCTCGGGGCTTCTGTCCCTGGGAAAAGCGCGCGATCATTTGTGATTGTCACATCGACGATGTGTGACATTGTACCTATACGACTCAACAAACGGCATCGCTGCAGACCCTTACGATCAACATACCTGTCTGACCTTACTATCCAAACAATGGATTGAACTTCTTGCATCGTTATCTCTACCGGGAGTAGACGATGTGACTGTACAAATTTATTGTAGAGGTATCGGCGAAATGTAGGTCTCTAAGTCAATTGTGTTGGGCCGTCATGGATTAAACAAAAGGAAATTACGTTACCTCCTCACTGTAGGTGACACCAATGGGTCTGTCGCTCAGCTAAACGCCGGGCCCCATAACCTAGTTTGATACCAGGTGTGCAGCAAGAACGATGGAAAATTTTTTAAGCACGACAATGTTTTGTCTTGAGTGCGGTCAAGATTCTCAAAATCATCCAATCCGGATGTACAACCCTGCATTATGCCGAATTGCGGAATTAAGAACGACTCCCTGAATTTTGTCCAGTTGAAAAACTTCAGGTAATATAGTGTGGCGACAACAGCTCCACCGAAGGCGTCAAAGTAATCTGTAATTGACTTACTCCTGACTTTGTTTCAACGAGACCCATTTGTCATTTGAGCGGCCATCATATCGTGTTCGATAGAAGGACCCCTATATTTGATATTCGATTGTTGTTGTGGCCTTTATTTTGTTACACCGGGGAATTCGAGCATCGTGCGAATCTGCGCGATGTACATGGTAATGTTGATTGTTATTAAGTATCCTTGCGAGATCAAATTACCATCGCTCGATAATTTCAACGCAAAACGTGGACATTGGAAGGTGTTGGAACATTTACTCAGTTGAGAACGGGACTGCACAAAATGGTGGCTTTGACGAAGTTGCTGATTCAGAGAATTGCAAGTACAAACTGTTCAAGGAGTAGATTACGGATGGAAAGGCACCTGTGTATGCGGATGCCGGAGCCGGAGCTGGAGAGCAGCAATGTTGAGTATTGGGTTCTCATCGGAGAAAAAGGAAGACTCTGATATTGGAGAGACAACAGTTTCTGATTGACGTGAGCTGAGCTATTTCCCAAACAAGAAACGGGGTATGGTGATATCGGCGGTGATAGACGAAGGGCGTCCGTACTGTGGTGAGAAACTCAGCCCATTTACACTCGGAGATAGCAGGCCGATGTTCAACTACCAAGATCGTCAGCAGATCGAGGATAGTTGGAATATTTAGCTGGATGACTGCAAAAGTGTCAAATTGAATAATGGTGAGTGGCGTGTGAAGTACGACGAGAATCTCAAACCCACTTTTCTCTTTCAACCTTGCACAACCTACTATTCCCTCCGTGTCATGCATGATCACCCATATACAACCCCGGAAGAGGATCCTTTCAACGTCCACCACGTCGTCCACGTCTGTCCTCGCCCATGCAAGTCCAGCCTCTTTGGCAAATGGATCCAAGAGCAACAACGCTTTACCGACATTGTAGGTCTCGATGGACCCCATTCCTCGCATCTCTCACATCCGTACTTTGAGTTCAATGGCCCTGAGACTGAGGGTCAGCCGGCTCTAGGATCAAACCTCGCTGTTGATCTCAACAACACCGCTGTATGCACTGTCACATAGGTTCATCCTGGTCACTTACATCTGATTTAGAAAAATGCACCTTTGGCCATCCGCTCTAGCAGATGCCGCCCGAACATATCTACAGGACATTCCAACACCCAGTCTAAATTTGGCGAAAATAATGTTCCTTCTTTATCTCGCTTTTTAAGCAAAAGCAGCCGTCGCACTTTTCTTGGTTGCGCTACGACAACGCAGAAACCCTCTAGACATGCATCTCACATCTCACCCTCCCGGAAGGATTCACAAGTCAAGACAAGGGCCAGCGCAGCATCGTCTGGATGGCGTCCATCTGTCCTCGGGCACTCGGGTTCAACTGAACTAGCTACTTCCCAGACGTCCCTCCAACCGCCGTCGTCCGATTCAACTCATACACCATTTCGATTCAGTTCATCCTCATCTGTCGACGCTTCCCACACAGATACTTTACTCACTGTCCCGAGCATTGAGATCACGCCGTCTGTTGTGCCTCTCCTGCCTCGACTACATCAGGATTTGAACTTTTGTACCCCCCCTGTTGTGTCCTCCTCTCCATTTGTCAATCGAGATATACATCCAGGAAACATTACAACCCACATCCAAGAGGTGTCTACCATACCAACTCTCGATGAAAGCGAGCAGGAAACTGGTCATCATACAATGATAAACCCCTTAGTCTACGATAGTGGTGTCAAATCACAAGCCCTCGGCATTCCACTTATCAATGTATTCAATGGTATCATCAGTGCTTGGAGGTCACACACCACCGCCTCCAATGCAGGCGTTGGTGCTGAACATGACCTCGACAACGTTGAGGAACTGACTACTTCTGGATCAGATTGTTCACATGTTCCACAAACATACACTCTGTCTTCTAATCAACATCCTCATCCACAACAGGTACATCAGAATCAATTACTGCGACATGGCATGAAAAAGAAAGCAGATGTAGTGTATAGTTCGGCTGGTTCCCATAGTAGCAGTGGTAGCACACTGTCCAAGGTTGTTTCATTTCACCTTGCACATTTGTCAACCATGTCGATGAGGAACAAAAAAAAGAAGAAAAGATTGATAGTGAGCGGTATTGCAATTGATGATGCCAAGAAATTTAAAGGTGTGAAGAGATGGTGTGAAGTAGGGCATTTTGCCTCTTTTGTCTCGTCTTTGTCTGATCGCCTTTTTAGAGTTTCGGCGAAGTGCGACAGATCCTGCGTATGCCTAATGGGGATCTTGTTATATCATTTCAAAGCGCAGAGGTAGCTGACACAGTGTGTCGCATCCGTGCAAGCGTTTTCATCATGGACGTTGGGAGTGTACAAATGTCTTGGACGACCGAAAAAAAGTGATGAATTTGATCTTTATCACTTTTGATGTGCGATCACAATCACGACAATAACGAAAAACTAGTGTTTCCCCTTTTTCTCTCTCTCCTGATTCGTGTCTCCTCTGTGTTTTGGGCATATCCATCATCTTTCTTTCTCCATGGAGTCCCAAAACTTACCTCTTTCAGGCACGCCTCAGACCGACATTCAGGCCACCATTTCAACTTAGGTCATTTTCCATCTTCCTTTCCAACCCCTGATGATGCTTCAATTCTTGCTTGTATTCCTGTGACGAATCCATTTACGACTCTATCATGACCTTTACGCTCCTCATCCCACTTTCAATCCTTTCGATGTAAGGCAATTTCTTGGACGACAATTTTGTTTCCAAAATATTATAAACAGTACGTAATTCCTGTTCCGTCTGATTGTTAGGCCATTTGGAAACTAACATTCATCTCTCTCGATTAGTTTGTATTTTCTATTCACTTTGTCTCTTCCATCCCTTTCAGCCGCTTTGGCTGTATCTCTTCTGGAGACCGTGCGATAATCAACAGCCGTTACTGCGCTTGTCTGAGTGTTTCCAATTTGCTGTGTGTCGATTCATCATACAATCCTCATGCGATCACCCACCGTCTGGCGTTATTGTTAAAATATATCAGAAAACAATATCTGATCCCTGGGGTTCAATCAGACCTTGACAGTCGCATCAGCATCAGATCAGGTTTGCGAGGGACAAATGATCAAAATTATGAAAGGTCATCAGAGAAGATCGCTACTAAAGAAAAGATACGATAAAAAAAGGTTCTTGTTTAGGTTTTCATACAAATTAACAGTAACAACGATAGTAAAAAATCTTAAAAACTGAGAAGTGTGATCAAGAAGATAGAACAAAATTGAATAGGTAGAGTAAAAAAAATAAGAGGGTTGTTGACATTATCTCAGCGCCTGGCGTACCGATTCCAGTCAGAGGTATTCCCAAATTGAGGATTTCGGTAGTGCGAGTTGACTCCTTCCGTATTTCCAGTGAGATTTTGGTTGTGTATATGACCGCGTCCATTGCGAGCATGGTTATTCGAACGTGAGTTCCGATTACCGTTCTGCGTCGGATGGAGATTTCTTTTATTACCACCCTGTTTCTTAGCTAACGGGGAATTTGTTTCCGAATGATCGTGAGGTTCGCCAGTTCGAGTAGCAGCGTGAACGTTGTACGTCGGCGTGGCAGGGCCGGTAACGATCCCAGTGGGAATGGGTGGAAGTAAGGGAGGTAGAGGGTTCCAGAAAGGATGGGAAACAGGTACAGGATGTACGATATGTGGATTGCTGCTGGTCTGAGATGGCACGCTTAAGGTGGGCACCGGTCCATTGACTGCTTGCATTGGAGGCCAGACTGAAGATGAATTGAAGGATTGCATCAAGGTTGAAGAATTACTACCACCATTACTTCCATTACCTTGTCCAGACATGTACTGGTCGAGCGCATCTGGCGAATAGACTGCAATGAGTGTGCCTTGATCGTTCTGAATGAAACCAGATGGAGCCAAAGGTGCTTGAGGAGATTGTGTGAACTGAGGTCCCGGAGCCGGTTGAGGGCCTTGTTGATCCATGGCCGGTCGTGGTGGACCGAAATAAGGTGCATAAGGCTGGAGATATTCTAGTGGAAGACTCGAAATACTACACAGGAAACTCACAGTATACATCACGTTTGGCCAGGGTATGG
>Ga0153976_1000269_pt1 | contig 18170 bp, 31 predicted proteins | sample TSGA060MetaG_FD_104717 | JGI IMG/M metagenome (GOLD analysis project Ga0153976, IMG submission 104717) | Attine ant fungus gardens microbial communities from Georgia, USA - TSGA060 MetaG | ecosystem: Host-associated > Fungi > Mycelium > Unclassified | place: USA: Georgia, Yuchi Wildlife... | reverse complement strand
TAGTGCTACTCACAACGCCGACGGCGTTTTGCTGTCGGTGATAGCTCCACCATATGTGAAGTTTATTGCATAGATGTAATACATAGTATCATATGTTGCGATTCGAGACTTAAGCTCATGATCACCCAACGGAATATCTAGGGTTCTATGCGTTCTCTTCTCACACTCAGTAAATACATAGAGTATGATTCCATCATTTTAACTCCACTTGTGTGGGAGGGTCGATGAACATCGTCTGTGTAAGTGTGGACATTTGAGCATGACACGAGAAATTGGAAAAGAACATGAATTGACTCACCGTCACGAATTTCAACACCTCGTCTATAGCAAGCACAGGTAAGCTGAGATATAAAACCATTTTCCATTCAGCCAAGTTCAGTGGCGTTATTTGGAACAGTGCCTAAAAATAAATAACTTAAATTTTCAAACACAGCGAAATGGAACGCATGACACTGACCGTGAAGAATGGAATGTACAAAATGGCAAAGTGCAGTGCCATGCTGAGAGTTATTGCAGCCACAAGGAACGGGTTCTTCCATACAGGTAATCGAAACAGGCTCTCGTTTTCAGAGAGTGAGTTCATAGCGTTGAACATTTCCACGGTTACAAGGATCGACAGACTCATGGTCGTCGCTCGATGCGCCATAACGTTCGTGAACATCTCGCACCCAATTTCCGGGAAGAGTGTAGAGCATTGGTGGAAATGTGTCTATCAGACATCAGCGGGGGGCGTACGACTCAGTTAGGACAGCACATACAAGTTGATGGAACGTGATCTGCGGTCCTTCGGAGTAGAAGATAAACCACCACGCATATCCGAACACGGTGGCACATCCGACATAAATGCCAATAACCATGTAGCGGAAGAACAGCCATTTACCGACAAGAGGCTCCCGGTTGTTTCTCGGAGGAACTCGCATGATAGAATGATCCGGAGGGTTGAAGCCAAGGGCAGTTGCAGGTAAACTGTCGGTGACGAGGTTGACCCACAGGAGTTGCACCGGAATAAGAGCCTCTGGCATGCCTAGTAGGACGGTCAAAAAGATGCTAAGAAAAATTGTCAGCTTATTTGCGGAGAAAAGGGCAGCAGTCAATTCCTACCTGACGACCTCACCAATATTCGAGGAAACTAGAAACGGTCAGCTGGAACTGAGAAGAAGGTTGATTGGACGTACTGAGGTATCGGATAAATTGCTTAGTGTTATTGTATATGAGTCTACCTTCTTCAACCGCTAACTCTATAGTTGCGAAGTTGGAGTCCGCAAGCACCATATCAGCAGCCAGTTTGGCAACATCAGTGCCACTTCCCATGGCGACCCCAATGTCAGCCTTCTTGAGTGCCGGGGCGTCATTTACACCATCACCAGTCTAGAAAGAGAAGCGTTAGCTCACAGCAACGATGTCAAGTAGACTGACTCAACCATTGCCACAACCAGCCCGAGACCTTGGAGGATATCAACAAGTTGGCTCTTGTGCGCGGGCTCTGTTCGAGAAAAGAGACTGGCCCGTTGTACGGCTTTGACCTTCTCCTCATCACTGAGCCCATCTAGTTCCCGGCCAGTATAACTCTTCCCTGTCAAGTCCTCGTTTTTCCCGAAGATCCCGATCTGCCGACAGATCGTTTCCGCAGTTCCCTTATTATCACCAGTGATGCAGATAACACGAATGCCAGCAGCTTTACAGTTCGCAACAGCGAGGCGAACCTCGGGTCGGGGAGGATCGAGCATTCCAACCAGAGAAACGAACACCAGATTCTGTTCAAAACGAAGATAATCGTTGGTATTTTGACTGAGATAGTGAGTGGGGTCAATGTCTTGAACGTCTACGTAGGCAAGGGCCAGAGTGCGGAGACCAATGGAGCCGTAAGAAATCGTTTGTGCGAGGAGTGTTTTACGTAGGTCCGCAGTTAATGGAATGACCCGACCATGTACCATGACTGAGGTACACCGGTCCAGAACGGACTCCGGGGCTCCTTTGACAAAAAGGGCACCCTTCCCATTGAGCTGGACAAGGACGGACATCATCTTGCGATCACGTGAAAATTCCATGGTGAGCAGTCTTGGAATGGAACGCTCAAAGTACTCATTCACTGCACTTGCTCGCACGGATGGCGAAAGCGTAGGAAGGGAATCAGATACCTCCTTATCCGGACAACCAATTTTCTCTACGAGAACTTTCAATGCAGCTTCGGTCGGCTCACCCACATTACTGTACGAGTTCTTGTCCTAGAAATATGGATGAGGACGGAAAGCGCCAGTTAGAAACGCAGCTCACAGAATGATATACAATCTTCGCGTCGTTGCAAATCGCGCTAATCTCTGCGAGACGCTTGAGGGGATCAGACCGCAAATTCGCGAGCTTTCCGTTGGCAGAGGTGATCGAGCCATGTGGGGAATACGTTGTGCCTTCGACGGTGTACTCTTCTGGGAAGCCGCTTTGGGCATCTATGACGACAAACTTACAAAGTAAGGTCAGGTGAGATAGGTTTCATAATAGCAGTAAATCAGATGTTACCTTTGAAATGCTCATTTGGTTGGTCGTGAGAGTGCCTGTTTTGTCCGAGCAGATGACATTGGTACATCCAAGGGTCTCCACACTTGGTAAATTCCTGACAATTGCATTCTTCTGTGCCATCTTTTTCGTTCCTAATGCCAAACACGCAGTAATGACGGCAGCGAGACCTTCAGGAATAGCAGCCACAGCAAGAGCTACGGCAATCTTGAAGTAGTAAATTGCGCCTCTCATGGCACCATGGTGTGACGGGTCCCAGAAATGCCGGAAATTGACCAGCCACACCAGAATACAAATGACAGTGATCACTTTGGCTAGCATGTCACCGAAATCGTCAAGTTTGCGCTTGAGCGGAGTCTTTTCACTAATCTGGTGCGAAATTGAATGATGGATATGGCCAATAGCTGTCTTCTGGCCTGTGAATGTGACGATGGCTCGCGCATTCCCGTTGACCACTGTGGTACCCTAAATACATTGGTGAACTCCCTATTAAACGTTTTGGGAAGGTAAGGAGGAGCGCTTACGGAGAACAACATATTTGTCATGTCTTGCTTTACGGCGCCAGTATCAGCGACAACGTCAACCGACTTGCTCACGCTAACGCTCTCGCCAGTGAGGATGGCCTGGTCGACCCTAAAGCTACTGGAGGAGATAGAGAAGATTCTGCAATCCGCTGGAATTTTGTCACCAACTGCAACCGAAACGATGTCACCTGGAACAATTTCTGAGGCATGAATGCGAGCCAATTGGCCAGACCTGAGAACCTTAGCCTCATCTGGGGAATATTCCTTCAAAGCCTTCACGAACATAATTAAACAATTTGTGTACCAAGAGACCACACAATATAACTCACGTCTATTGCTTTCTCGGCGTTCGTTTCTTGTATTACCCCAACAGCTGCATTCGCAATAAGAATGAGCAATATGACAGCAGGTTCAACAAATGCTCCAAATAAAGTGGTATCCTCAGAGTCATCTAGCAAAGCCAAAACGAAGGATATAACTGCCGACGCTAGAAGAATTAATACTAGCTGGTCCTTGAATTGTTCTAGAATAAGTTCCCATAGTGGTGTCGGAGGCTCTTCGGGAAGCTCTGCGCGAGTTGTTAGGTGGCAACAAACTGAATGAACCAACTGGACTGACCGTTCCTTCCATACACCTCTGCATGCTTTGCCGCTTGGTCTGCAGTAAGTCCACGAGAAGGGTCAACGCCAAAGTGTTGTAGGACTTGCTCTGGAGTGCTAGCCCAGGGATGGTTCATGACCGTAATGAGGAAAGAAAGTGACAGACGCCGGACTCAGCAGTAACTTAAATTCTTATCCGCGAGGCCTCCTAGTGGTCGCTGAGAAATTTCTCGATATAGCTGACGTGTTCCTGTTTGTTTGTGCAAGTTGTGTCCATCATGATGAAACCTGCTGCTTTCATGTTGGCAATTTGGGATTGCGAACCTCAAGGAGGAGGGGAAACAACAGTCAGACTGATCATATTCATGAACGTTCGGCGTCAAAGAGAAGGGGTCAGTATTACATACGACAAGCACGCCATCGCACGCAAAGTGCGCCCACTTAAGTGCAACAATATTTCCGATGGGGCGTCAAAGGACCTATTGATACCATCTCTAATAATACAGTCTTAGCAAAGTACTAGCTGTAGTATCCCTAACTTATCATCTTGTCTGCCAGCTCACGACATGTGAGTAGTATTTTCAAGTTGCTCTACTCTACGCAGCTGTAGTCATGCCGTGTGCAAATCGGATTTCGTCTCTAGCCACTAAGGACAAATACAAGCAAATACACTATAGTGACGTGAATCAAGCATAGTCGCGGCATACAATAGTCTCGCTGCCCTTCACCATCACACTCGGCAGGACGTTCTCGTCTCTGAATTGAAGTCATGGGCAACACAGGCTCGTCCTCCTCACGCGGCCATCATGATGAAACTGTAGACTATGGTCATCTCACTCCACAAGGCGTCTACACTGGGCCCAAAGACTGGAATCATGGCATCGTCACCCAGCTCATCGTAGATCGCAAGCTCGCACCTTTCTATCGCCCTCTAGAAGATTACAATGAAAATTGGGATGATGAACAGATCATGTCAGCTAGGAGGGTACTCCCAGATTCTGACAGCGGTCATGACGATGCTTCTCCCGCAAGAGTTGATTCACGAGATGTTCCAAAGCCTATTAATCCGTCTAAGCGCCCTGGCGCATTGAAAGACCCCTCTCGTTGTCCAGAGGCCGCCATTTATAGAGGCTCCATAGAATGCCCGATATGTTTCCTTGTGCGTTATCTCTTGCGTGTTATGCAACCACTGACTTGTGCCTTAGTATTACCCCCCTAACATGAACCATTCGAGATGTTGCGATCAGGCAATATGCACAGAGTGTTTTGTTCAGATAAAGAGGACTGAACCCACAGCTACACATCTCGTATCTGAGCCTGCTGCATGCCCATATTGCGTCCAAGAGAATTTTGGAGTGGTATATACTCCCCCTCCATGGCGTGCTGGCATCGGGAGTGATGGAATGGTCCGTTTTATTTAACAATGTTTCTCACAATGACTCATCCTTACTTCGCTCATTGTTGTTCGTAGCCTCCACCAATATGGGCGGAGACTCCCAAAGGCCCCCAGTTGAATTTACCCAGTGCAGCTCAGAAACGACGTCGCAAGAGTTTTGGTCATGATAGTCCAGATGTGGTTACGACAGGTAAGTGGCTGGTGTTAATTATCGGGTATCCATCATGTCTTCCTGTGCATAGATCAAATACGGCCAGACTGGGAAGCCAAGCTTGCCGCTGTTCGAGCTGCGGTTACGCGCCGTGCGAACCGGCGAATAATCATGCGCCAAGTGGGGGATAGGCTTATCCCGGTTGGTGTAACGAGTGGCCGTGTTCATGCACTACCGACCGGCGATGGTCAGGATGGCGGTGAAGTTGACTTCAATGGCGGACGAAGGAGGCGACATAGAAATAACGGCCAGCAAGATATTAGCCAGTTGCTCGGTCAGATGGGGCTCGGTGGACAAGATTTGGAAGAGGTATTAAGTTTCTACTCTAGCGTCATTCAACTAACACCCCTTTCCAGTTAATGGTCATGGAGGCTATGCGCCTTTCACTTTTGGAACATGAAGAACAACAAAGAAAGGAAGCGGAGAAGCGGAAAAATGAAACTGCTGCTGTCGCTGCCACTTCAGGGGAGCAGCCTGTAGAGGGTGTTGCTTCCCCTCATCGGTTCAGTGAGGATCAGACGACTACAGGCACAGTAGGGAGCGACGCTTCCAATGTCGTGTCAGCGGCTCGCAGCTCGGAGTCGGGAGAGACTCTGGCCAATGCGGCTGATGATGATAATCGAGCAACAATTCCAGTAGCAGGTCAACCACCTTCTTCATCTCAGTCACACACACCCATTGATACCAGCGCCACCTGCAGCGATGCGGGAATCTCAGTCCCCGCCCAACCACAATGCATAACATCGGGCACTTCATCACCAGTGGCTAGCGATGCTGCTGATTCTTCAGCGTCGACAGTGCCCAATGGAATAGTCGAGCTTTCAAGTCAGAATGCTTCCACACCCATTGACAACATAAAACTTTCCCCCGAACCCACAGGGACGCCTGGTGCGGCTTCCTTGTCTTCCTCTATTTTCAGCAACAATACTCCAGGACAGTCATTATATGAGACACTTCCATCTTCGCCAGAATCGTCGATGGAAGAAGAGTCATTAGTTAGGGCTGCCTCTGGGACTACTGATTCATGATCGCCAATTGGATAGTAGGGGGAACGTCGCGTCATTCATCGTCTATAGATCCTGGAGCATTTTTCCGCGATTTCCTAATGTCTGCATACTTTTCTGACCCTTCTCATTTTAGCTGCCGAGAAATACATCACCACCGTAGCTACATACTGACTTCCTTCAAATAATTTAATAACTTTCTTTTGCCGCTTATACATGACATGCGTGTGTCTGCAAATTGGTTCCAAGTTGCGAGTCGTTATGAAAGGTTCCCATGTTCTCAGTTGATTTTAAATTCGGAAAGCATCGCTTAGTGTCTGAATTATCACTTAGACAATCAAGTGGGTGCTAATTCGATGCAGGTATCCGTGAACGTGGGAATTGTCCGGAAGCCCATCTCACCAATATTTGGTGAAAGGGCCTCTGCAGGCGGGTACATCCTAAAACAATCGGCACCTTGTTCGGGTGCCGTCTCACGGCGGGTCTGGAAAGCCGTTTCAGCGGTGCCGCAAGCCACAACACGATCGTGGGGTAGAGGAAATGAAGACATGATAAATGCAGGCGAGATGCGGGAGCACCTGGCATACTAGTACTACTGATATGTAAGAAATTTGGGATTGATCATTGTTCTGACATGCGCACGCGTAGCATTGCGGAAAGTGTGGGAGATATCAGGAAGGATATCAAATGGGCTATAGCCCTACGGCTGATTTGGTCGGTTTGCCCAAATGGGCTTTTGTGCGTTAGGATCGCTCTAAAATAGCCCGCGTCGAAAAAGGCGTATAAGTAAGGTAAAAATAAGAACTCTTGTCGGAACCACGTGGGACGTTTACAAACCTGTGCATCGATTTGGCGCTTCATTGTTTGCTCTTGTGCAATTCTGGCGGCGCGGTGCGCATCGACCTTTCGCCGCAGATCAGGTGCCATGGCCTGTGATTTATGAATAATATGTAAGATACGATTCTCTTGAACAAGACAAGAGCAAAAATATGACTCGGAACTGCCTCGGGACGGCGGAAGAAAGGGGATGAACTCACGGCATATGTCTGTTCAGGTGTAGGTACAGTTGCTACAAATCAAGAACAAGGCAATGTCAATTCAAAGGAACCAGCCGAGAGGCATCCATAACAAGTGGGCGGATCAGATGGTATAGGAGTCCCCAGTAATGATAGAAGACGAACCACGCATCAGAAGGTAACCCATGCCCATTACTAGTACAGGCAATAGCAAAGCGCCGTGCATGCAGTGAAAACACAGTTCCAATATTAATTTGTGCCGCAATCGCAGTTACAGTCAGCTTTTCTGCTTATTCAAGATTGTCAGAAAGACTCACGGCCGCTGCCCAGTAATGTCATTCTGAACCATGGAAAACTCATTGCGCAGAACTCCTTGTCGGGAACGATTGGGAGGTTGTCAAGTGAGGTAAGCTGAAGGAAAGGGACACATACTAGTAGTACTATAGCTAGTAGCTCGGCGCGACCTTTATTTGCAATTGTATCTCCCAAGTCGAACCATGTTGGATGTATACGCACAGCATCCTTGATATTAATATGTACTGACTGGGTAAAAACCAGGAAGGGGTATATCTCATTACAAAGACAATGATAAGTATGCAGTGGTAGTAGTGCTGATCGTTCAGCATGAGTCGGGTTGGTATAGAGTCGATGACAGTATGGGGTGGAAAAAATAATAATGCCGAGAACTTTAATGCTAGAGAGGGAAAGCACGACAGCGGGAGAAAAAAGATAGCAAGGTGCAGGGGATCCATGTACTCAACCTTCCGCATGCAGATATGTCCGTATGTCTTGATGGCCGCTCATTTTCCTCCGTTGAGATACAACACCCATCATATCCGCAGTGCTTCTGCGGCTCGCCGATTCAATTCTTGCGAGTTCCTCCTCCCACGCACGCATTTCCACTTGTCCAACCTTCTCCAATAACGAGCTACTTTCTGGGTGTGCTTCTTCCGAACTCGCATGCGCAGTGAAAGCACCACGAGTAACGCGTCCATTGGTTGCGGGGCGTATAGGGACGGTGACTCGGCTGTTGTGACTGTGAAGAAGCTCATATCCCCGTGAATCATACGGATGCGGCTTGTCCCGAGGCCCAGCAGAAGTATGGGGCCTGCGCGTAGATTTTACCTTGCCTTTGCTTCCGGGATGTGGGAACGATGCAGAAGAAAATTTGTGGGAGTGCCCGAGCGATTCTTCAAATTCGTGGTTGGCTTTAGGAATGTTGAGTGCCGTTGTAGGAACTTCGGCAACTGTGGATAGACGAGGGCTACGTTGGGGCGATGGTAGTTGAATATCTGGACGATCTTGCTTTGATCGGTTTGGAGATCTAGACTTAGACCGGCCAGCAGAATAGCGCGAAAGAGCCAATTGACGTTGAGTCTCATTGGTCGAGACTACGATGATTTCTTGATCCTCGAGTTCAACTGTTTCAGCGCTGGAATTCGGAGAGAATACGATCAACTGAAATACGTGATTAGCTAAATAATAAGGAAATCCGTGCAATATACCTTCAAGCGGATAAAAAATCTGACAGAAGCCATGCCAGTCTGAAGTGTTTCTCCAACCGTCCATCGGCTACTAGGCCTGGTATCAGGCCAAGAAAAATTGAGCGTCTGGCGCCATGTTCCAGTAGTATCCCTGGTGAAGGGATGGGAAGATTCAAGATGAGCGAAAATATGTGTGGTTGTCCGCTCGCTCGCGTTATTCAGGGTTGAAGCATTAGGCACGGAAGATTGATGTTGCAGTAGAAGAGGTCGGGTATCGTTGTCCGACATTACGGACGAGGAGGAGGAAATGAAGTGAAGATCGTTGGAAGATGATGCTGCTGATGCTGATGTTGATGCTTCTGACGTGATGTCGCCTGAGTTCACTGCGACAAGGTGACGATGATGAGGGCGTGGTTCTTGATTTGACATGGAATATGAAGATGAAGATGATATTGGCGCCGATGATGTTGAGGGAGGAGAAGGAGATAATGGGTGTTCGGAGAATTGTATTCTTCTTTCTACAACGGCAGTAGCAATGCGAACTGATACAGTCGGATCGAGTGGTTGCACAGTGACTTGGAGAGAAACAATATCGAGGGGGCCGATAGGTTTAGTGGGCAATGAAATACGATAACGAAGCGCAGGTCCTCTAGACTTGCTGCTTAAGGAGGACATATAGGAGGTTGGGGTTACTGGAGAGGGAGGAGATATCAACCCAGGTAGGTCATGGCGAATCAAATGGAGATCGTAATGTTTGAGTAAGCGAGAACCGACGGCCGGAATAGGAGCATGATTGAGTACTGTACTAGGTAAGACACGAGTGATTGAAGGTCTGAAACCACATACCAGCCTCGATCCGCCAACATATGCGATACTCTTGGAAGTAAAGAGCTGAGCTGGGTCCAGTGGTATGAGATGGCATAGAAATTCGAAATGGGTATTCTAAGTTTCCGATCTCTGCCCAGTCTTGACCTTCTGGTTTTCTCCACAAGGTGACAGAGGATTCTGCCAGAATATTGCTCTGTGCTGTCCCTAACCTGCCTTGCCGAAACTCATAACACCGAACGAAGACTGTGAGATCTTTGGCAGGGAGAAGTTTACCATCCTGCTCGATTTCGGTTCTGACCACTGAATTGACATAGATCAGTGGATGGTATCAGTTGGGAGGAAAAACCACCAACTCCCTTCAAACTTGAGGGGTGTCAAACCGAGGTAACCAGTGGAAGGGAAGAAGCGAACACCATGATTGCCTTTCGGGGAGACGAGGGTAAGCTTGACCATGATGTTGGGGGGATGGAGAACGACGACAGCGATGACAGCAAGCGAAAGAAAGATAGAAAGAAGTGAAAGAAAAGAATGATGAGGAAGGAAAAGACGCCCAGAAGCCCAACTGCGATAAATAACTGGCACCAGTGACTAGAATAATTCATGACAGCCAGCGAAGAAGCAAAAGTATTAGCCATCACGACACTTCAGATCGATCTCCCGATCTCTCATCTAGATCTCCGGCCTTCCGGCACCCCCCGGTAGTCACGCCGGCTAATTGTCACTCCAGCAGTCACTCAGCAACACTGCTCTCGTTGGTTGAACTGAACCAACCATGCCTTCGTCATTCTATGTCCCCATTCTGCTTGCGGGAATGATCATCACGGTCTGTTTTCTGCTCCTTACATAATCTTGCATCAGCTCATGTCTCGTAGGGTTCGAGCAACTCATTATGGAGCAAATGGCAGGCACGTTCAAGCACCCATAGTCGTACTACTAGTATTCACCATGCTTACGTCTAGGACATGCAATGTGTGGAGAATTGTAGTGACCCAGATCCAGCCAACCACGTTCTCTACGAGCAACCTGTGTGGCAAACTCTTCAAATGTTCCGTACGTGGATTTCATGTCTATCTCACGTTTTGCATCGCTAACTACAAGTATCCGCGCCAGTCGGCGAAATGCTTTGTCAGTATATCATTTCACGTCCCTACCCGATAGGCAGTTGCTCACTTTTACTTTCTTAGGCTTCCTTCCTGTCGCTTACACATGGCTTCGTGCACGCCAGCGTACTGCACCCGTGTTTCTCCCGGCCGATTTGGAAGAAGAAGTGCATCCATCCACTAAACTTGAGGAGCATTGTCAAGAGCTGCGAGGCTGGAAGATCCTTCTTTTATGGCTTCCTGCTGCTTGCGATCTCGCCGGAACCACGGTTCGTCGCTCTTTCCTCTTCCCCTTGCGATCAGTTTGTTATAGCCTCATTGACATTGTGCTCATTCGTAATGGATATGTCAACAGCTCATGAATGTCGGCCTCCTCTATACCCCAGTTTCAATTTATCAGATGACGCGTGGCGCTCTCGTTCTTTTCGTCGGCGTCCTTAGTGTCATCTTCTTACACCGTCGTTTATGGCTATATCAGTAGGTTCCCTCTACTGGCTCAGTCGGTCACTGCTGAATGGTTCATAGATGGGTCTCTCTCTTGACAGTCATGGCCGGTGTTTCATTAGTAGGGTATAGCGGGTCCCTTATCAAAGACGCTGTCCAATCCGCTTTGCGTTCATTTCTGTCCGAAACCGACCCTTCAACATCGGAACCCGCAGGAGACCCGCAAGTGACGAAAGTTCTCGTTGGTAAGACATACTGTCACTCCCATCCATATAGGAGTTTATAATAACCATACACAGGCGTCTTCTTCGTTCTCTTCGCCCAAGTGTTGTAAGTATTTAGTCATTCCTTATCAGTGACTTCGAATAACTGGCACCTAGTACGGCAACGCAGTTTGTCGTGGAAGAGAAGATTATGGCTCGATACTCCGTGGCACCTTTGGTTGCTGTTGGTTACGAAGGTTTATTCGGTGCCCTTACCATCATCCTGTGCATGCCCATTCTGGCTATGCCGTCAATCGCTTCTAGCTCGCCTTTCTTCGACCTTCCTAGGGGCTGGTACCAAATGGTGAATACGCCCAGCGTCCTTAATTCAGGAATTGCCATCGCATTTAGTATCTCGCTCTTTAATTACTTCGGCTTGAGCGTCACCAGGCATGTAAGTGCTACGGCGAGGAGCTTGACCGATACCTGCAGGACACTCTCGATCTGGCTAGTCAGTCTTGGCCTAGGCTGGGAGAAACTTCTTTTCCCCATTTCATTACTGCAAGTCCTGGGATTCTCCTTCTTGGTGTAAGGAAGTTCCTCATAAGATTGCTTTGCGTGGTGCTCACATTCGCATTCCACACAGGTATGGCACGGTATGTCTTCACTCAGTTTTCTGATGGTAATGTTCGTTCAATTTGGTATACTAGTTCCTTTTCAATGGTTTGGTCAACCCTCCGGTTTTCCTTCGCCCACCCTCAGTTCTAGAGGAGAGAGCAGATGGAGATGTAGAAGAGGGGGAGGTCCTGCTTGCATCACAGCATCTGGACGATACCGCCGCTCTGCCCGTCGACCTCGGTCAAAGTGGTTACGATGTTTTGCCGAAGGACGTCAGAGTTCACGCGCAAGGTGTTTCCACAGGAAATTGAGAATTCATTTAGACGATACTTACACATAATGTGTGGATTATTCTGTGGACATCATGTACCGATAGGCGTTAATTCATGCACACCGTCGTTCATTCAAAATACCGTTCACGGTGCCGCGTGTGGGCAAACTCCAGCACCATGCGGTCTCCGACTCATCGAGCAGCCTCATGTTGCACTTTTTGCTCAGAGATTAATCACGAGGTCAGCCTCGAGTATCGCTGGCGATGAATTTCAAAGCACCAGCGGCAACTTTCGGAATCTGCACGTCTATTCATTCTATATAGATCCAGAGGACTTGAAGCCGCAGATGCAAGGCAAATTTGAACTTATGGAGCGCGGATCTGTGGAGTGAATGTTGTATATTGGGTATGGCTTGGCTTCGAGAGTTTCGCTGTGGAACAGACGTGAAAACGAGGCAGTCTAAATACGCTGTGGTTGAACGTTGATGTTTCAAATTTGAAAGCTTCTCGAAGGTTTGTTTCTATAGATCAATGACGGGCGCGAACAAAAAGCGTTGGTGTTGAAAACACTTTTCGCTGTCGAAATCGCCAAGGATTATGTCAATATGTGCATTCATTATGAACGGCCCGTCGATGCGAGATGCATGCATGGTACTACTGCGCAGTTCAATTGCGCATTAGGGGACGCTGGGGAGTCCCCAAGCCAGATGCGGAGAGGCTTCCTGAGTCGCCAAACTTTGACTAAGCTATTCGCCATAGCATGAGTGCGCCAAACCAATTTCAGCTTTATCTAGCTTCGAGGTTGCTTGTTTCGCGAGCCCGGGGAATAGAAGATTCGACCTGATTGAAGTGCATAAACTTTTTGTTCAAGTTGCTCTTAGACTAACGGCAACTATATTTGACACCGAGGAGCTGTCCATACCAACAAATTAAAAGCTTATTGCATTTTGCGAGGTAAAGGGGGGATGCGTGATTTAACCGTCGGCGGGCATCGCGGCCGAAAGTCGCACCAAAGGAGAGTGTACAGTGCGGCATGCGGGTTGACCTTGGCTGCTAAAATCTTTCGAGCGATAAGCCCGGACTTCGAAACAGAAAGCACGTTTGCGGGAAATGTTACAGCTCCATCATGATTGTGAGCATCAGACTCGGGGGATCAAACGTCATTTGAGACATGCAGCGCGGACGCGAATTGGCTCCGCGGAAGTAAGAATCTCGTTCTTACATTAATATTATAGAGATAGAGAAATGCAGGATAGTGTGCCCCACGATAGGCCACGAGTCGTGGAACGGGGATACTGTATTTCACACAAGGTCATTCGGAGGACTCGTCATCGCTATCACTAGTTGTGGCGTCTGCCAAACAAGTTTTAGCTTCTAAATCCTCGAGGTTCCAGCCGATCATGGATTTCGTAATGGCTAATGATTTCAAGCGCTGCGAGATATGCAATAATATCTCGTCACTGCAAAGGGAACATTGTCAATCCCGTGGAATTGTGACACTGACAAAAATGCCGCACCTAGCGGATGCTTGCATCCAAACGCAGAAGTCATCCACCCAGATCTTGCTATACACGTAATATACTTCGTGGTGGTCCAGAATATGTTTCATTTCCAATAGGTAACGCACGACCATTCTTCTGCCCTTTGCTAAAATAGCTGCTACGTCCTTTCGACAAGCATCGGCCATCGCAAAGGACCGATACAGAGGGAAAGCAAGGGAACGCCGATAGGACGGCATTAAGGTCGAAGCGAGGTCACCGTCGGTTAATTCTGACGTGAGCGTAGACAGAGGGACACTTTCTGCAGTAGTGTATGGAGGGGGGTCCAACGCTGAGAACGCAGGTACGAGTGAGCAAATTGTCCAGGCGCTTTCAGGGGTGGGGTCGTGTTGTGTCGTGCGCCTATCATATGCGCATGCGAATAATAGGGTCAACAGCGTCAGATATAGATTGCGTTGTTGCGATTCAGTCGGCAAGTCTGTCAACAATGATTTACAGAGTTAAAATACAATCAGAACCGGAGATCTTACATTCTTTGCGCGGTAATTTAAGCATCGTCATATTTTCGTTCTCGGTGAATACACACTCCGCGCCATCCGCGAGCTCGGGATCTGTCCAAGTTAGAAGTTCTTGGATGTACTCATCGTCCACATAGTCCGCCCTGCAGAAGAGGTGGGTGAGCACTCGAAGTGATGTGTTATTTATGGGTCTTACATATAATACTCCTCGTCCCATTTCTTCTCCTCATGATCCAACCTTTTCGCTCGTCGTTCGTCGGGTAAGCAACTTTCAGCCTCATTCCCAAGTTCATTGATATCATTTTCTGTGTGAGCAACGTGGGTAAAGTACCCTGTGTACATGTCCAAGAATCCATAGTATCTCTTCGTAGTTAGATGTAATGGAGAAGGGGATTCTGCCACAGTCTGAGGAAACTGCCAGTCATTTTCAGCAGCTGGAATTGGGTTGAGGAAGTTCACTGGATCATGAAAGACAACGTATGCACCTTCCAAGAATTCCCGCTGTTCAAGAGATATCGCACCAAATGAATCGACTAGTTCTTCTGACTCGTTACGGATGGAAGTCTCAGACCCGATGACTTCGATAGCAGGGGGCCCTGAGACTTCGATGTTACGAGGAGCCAGTAGCTTTGCTAGTAAGTCCAAGTCATGGAATTCTTGTCCCTTTGTCTCCTTGGTCAGCGTAATCGTTAGATATCCACTGCCAGCATCATATGTTGCGGATGATTGCTCATCCTCAAGGACCGCGTGTGGAAAGTTGATGCGAAGGAAGTACGGGTTGATGTGAACGGACAACAAGGTTTCATCAACGTTGATCTCTGCTTCAGAGGCCTATTCAGAAGATATTGTTGGTCAGGTGGGTAAAAGATCGGCTGCCGTGCGGAACGCACCCGTACTGATGGGCAGTAAATCGATACTGCCACTGTTTCGGAAGTCTGTGCACAGGAGAACCGGGGAGTTATCATCGTGTGACGTTGCAGACGGCTAATCTGTGTATTCCGGGCTGTACTAAGTTAGAATGTTGTCCCAAGAGGGAGGGTCAAGATGAAATCAAAACAGGTTTCGATCTTGTAAACTGTTGTCAGAGTCATAACCTGTACTCCGTGGCCTACATATACTCGGTCGTGGATGATTTTCACTTAGCACATCGAGAACAAAATGGACCCTCAAGTATTATTATTCGTTAATTCATGAGACTTGGATGCTAATAGTTCTCCTTGAAGAAATGCACAGCGTATCCATCGCTCGCGACTGTGGAGCAGCTCATCATTCGCGAGAAGCGAGGAAACTGCGTCCCAATATTCATTCAGCTTTCTGCAGACCTCATTACGCCATGCATGGCATACCTTCGGATAGCCAAAGACTCCAAGTACAGCTTCCTGCTGGAGTCCGTCATCGCAGGAGAGAACATTGCTAGATACAGTTTCGTTGGTGCAGGTAAATCGTCACTTGTCTCTTTGTTTTCATTGTTATTGACACGCTTTAGACCCATTGAAGGTCATTAAAACTGGACCGAACGAGGAGATCCAGGGAGACCCACTGTCTGCTCTTCAACGGGAGTTTGCCGTCCACCAATACGTAAAAATACCAGAAATTCCAACTTTCACTGGGGGCGCAATCGGATACGTCTCTTATGACTGTATACAGTACTTCGAGCCCAAGACCGCGCGCGATCTCAGCGATCCTTTGTCGATCCCGGAGTCGGTGTTTATGCTTTGCGATACCATCCTCATATATGATCACCTATACCAGTCGATCAAGGTAGTCTCTCACGTCTTCTATCCGAAAGACGCCGGCGCCACGAACCTTCCATTCATATATCAGACTGCCGAATCAAAAATACGACGGCTGGCAAAAATCCTTTTGAGTCAAACAACTCCAGAAGTACCTCAGCCTCCAATTGTCCTGGGGAACGAAGCCGTATCCAACATAGGCAAGAAAGGCTACGAGGCATATGTAACCAAGCTGAAGGAACACATTGTCGCTGGCGATATTATACAAGCAGTTCCATCTCAACGTCTTGCCCGCCCAACGAATTTACACCCCTTTAATGCATACAGACATCTTCGTCAAGTCAACCCTAGCCCTTACATGTTTTATTTGGATTGCGGAGAGCTGCAAATAGTCGGTGCTAGCCCGGAGACTCTATGTAAAGTGGAGGAAAACAAGGTCTATAATCATGCTATTGCTGGAACAGCAAAACGAGGCAAGACTCCGGAAGGTCAGTCTCGTCAGATTCTGAACGGGGATATACTGTCATATTTTTTAGAGGATAAGAAGCTCGGTGAACAGCTCGTGGCATCTGAAAAGGACCGAGCGGAACACATCATGCTTGTCGATCTCGCTAGAAATGACGTTAATCGCGTATGCAAGCCAGAGACCGTGAAAGTCGACCATCTTATGGCGGTACAAAAATTCAGTCACGTCATTCATCTGACGTCCCAAGTTTCGGGGAAGCTGAGAGAAGGCTTGACGAGGTATTTGACTGATGCCTTGTTTTTGCTGCAATCATAACAGTTTTGACAGGTTCGATGCTTTCCGCTCTATATTCCCCGCTGGGACCGTATCTGGGGCTCCGAAGATTAAGGCTATCGAACTGATTTCCGAACTAGAAGGCGAACGAAGGGGAATCTATGCCGGTGCCGTCGGACGTTTCGACTTCGCGGATGATGAAATGGACACATGCATCGCCATTCGTATGATGACATTCAAGAATGGGGTCGCCTACTTGCAGGCAGGAGGTGGTATTGTTTTCGATAGTGTGGAAGAAGAGGAGTACACGGAGACTCTCAACAAGCTCGGGGGTAATCTAAGAGCACTGGCTGAGGCAGAAAGTAAGTTTGTTAATTGTTAACGGCGTTGCGATTACTGAAGGATGATGCAGAATACTGGAGTGAGGTTCAAGCGTCATAGTAATAGAGTGGTAGACAGCATGTAGTAGCACTAGTACTATTCGTCGATATCATATGGCTTAGCGCCTCGTTCTTGTGCACGCTTGTATTGGTATCGTCGTGACTCCTTGTTGAGTTGTTCTTTCTCTCGCGCAACCCTGCCCTCCCTTCCTGCTATGCTAAGAACGCCTGCGATTAACTCTGCTGTTCGAGGGCTCTCGTCATTCGCAGGGATGGGATACATAACGACCCGAGGATCGACATTCGAGTCGACAATGCCAATGGTAGGAATATGCTGTATTGCACACTCACGAATGGCGTGAGCATTTGCCATGGGGTTTAAGAAGATGACGAGATCAGGTGTGACACGCTGTTCGTTTGCGACGTCAACCCCAAACAGCTGCAATCGGTTGGTGAGTGTGCCAGGAAGCCATCTTTCTCCAACATGGTAAGCCTGTTCTCCAATCCTCTCTGCTGCTTTGCGCACGACGGCACGCAGATCTGGACGAGTGCCAACGAAGACAACTGTACCATCCCTTTCAACGACCGCGCGCGTGACATTTGCAGCCCTCCGCAAGAGCGGGAGTGTTGAGTCGAGGTCAATTATGGTAAGGCCGGCACGGACACCATACGCGTAGGGCATAAAATTTGGGTTGAGTAATGCTTTAGCGTGCCCAAAATGGGCGCCAGCGGCGATGAGGGCGGATAGTGTTGCTTCAGACGGTGCTAGAGGTCGATGCAACGGGTGGTGGGGTTGGAAGGTGTTATCTCGCGTCACGGTCGAACCATGTTCGCTGAAAAGATCAACTACGCAATACGATGAGAAAAAGTCTGCCTCGTACTTGAAGAAAAAATCACGCACCGAGCATTTTGAAACGGAAGCGGCGGTCTTGTAACAACTGCCAATCATCCGGTGACTGTAGGGGAAACGGTTCGTCACTGGAAGTGAATACATTTCGCCTGTGTTGCGAGACTGCAGGCTGACTTCTACGCATGCATCTGGTAGCAGAAAGCCATGGCCTTAGACCTGCCTTGGTGGCCATCTGGAAGAAT
>Ga0153976_1000265_pt1 | contig 18192 bp, 22 predicted proteins | sample TSGA060MetaG_FD_104717 | JGI IMG/M metagenome (GOLD analysis project Ga0153976, IMG submission 104717) | Attine ant fungus gardens microbial communities from Georgia, USA - TSGA060 MetaG | ecosystem: Host-associated > Fungi > Mycelium > Unclassified | place: USA: Georgia, Yuchi Wildlife... | reverse complement strand
GCAGCGGAACAAAATTTGACAGTTCCAAACTTTTTAGTTAAACCTTGACCCCGTTACCACCGAAACTCATCGTTACGTGGCCTTGCAAGACAAATTGGGAAAAGATGCGACCTGATCAAGTGCTAGTATCCCATTTATATACTCAACACTGCACGCGCCGTTTACTCTCGACTCTTCATCCCATGGCCACCCTACCAATCCCGACCCTTGACCGGAGTCGTGTGCTACTACGTGTTGTGATCCTGGTTGCTATCGTTGACTTGGTCACTTTTGCTCTTGCTTTTGTCCAGCAAGATATCTCACACCTGAAGTCACTGCCATCATGGAACGGATTCGTCATTATGTATATTTTGCCTCCGCTCTTGATAGGGGTTCATAATGTCGTGCGGCAAGTTATTTGTATTCTGCACGACTTGCGATGGTGTTGAGTGTCTGCTGAAGCCCGTGGATATGGCAGTCGATTATTTTGGTCGCTTTTGACGTTCTGTACTCCTTTATCGAGCTTGCTGCGCGTATGTGATTCCTGCTACCAAAGATAACAGTCCCCCACATTCAAACACTATCGCCAGTCTTGTTTCTGGTCCTCTTTCCCATCAGGTCCAGACAGTACGTGGATGCCTTATGGACCTTTCCTTCCAGTGGAACTCTATGTTGGTTGTCAACAACTGCCCTCGCACTCAGTTATATGTTCGCAATCGGTGCTTTTCTATGGGATATCGTTTCTCAAGAGTGCTCCGGTAAATCCACGCCACTTGACATTCTGATGGGTATCAGACCATGGGTGAAACAGTACTCGTATGTCTCCTTGGTTTTCATATCTAAAAGACATTTCATTCTCATAAACTAGCTTTGCAATTCTCCTGGCAGACCAGAGAAGAACTTTGTTCGATGGGCCCGTGGCTGGGTTGCCATTGGTTGTTTTGTTTTCATCGGAGGCTGGGGATTCACCCTAATCGTGGCACAGCCCGCATATCTGCTATCTTACGGCAGTGAGATTCAAATCATGTCCTACTGGAAACCACCCTTGAACGTGGTCAGCTGCCATTGGAATATTCTTCTGGTATATATTACATCTTTTATACATATATTCTCGAATTTATTCTCAAGGTGTTGCCTACTATCTTCTCCGACCTTCCATCCATTGAGGGCCTAATGCAAACCAAGGTGTCTGGACAATCAATACAAACCAGTGAGTTGAAGTTCACCCCTTATTGATTTACTGACAAATTGAGTCTACAGACTGTACAAGCAGAGGATACCATAATGCAGCAATCAATACAACCGTCATACTATGTAATTATCAAGGTGGTACTGTGAATAATTCAGGAGAGGTGTATGACTTCATTTTCACCATCAATTTCTTCGGCAACTCTTCTTCCCCCAACCCTAGTTTTATTTCATTCTATCTACAGGATGCTCCTCCTGGTGGAAGTATGGACAGTGTCGAGGATGTCTTTCTGTTCAGCAAGCCTGTCATACTATGGCCTGGGCAACAACTCTTTGGTGTTCCGATGATGTCTAGCCAAAGGCCTCAATCAAATTCGGGAGCCGCTTTGTTCTCGGTACCACAGGTGTTGTCTCAACGTCCCGCCAATGATTCTTTACCTGATGTTTCTGGCTTTCCCTACAGTATCGCAAGATATACACTTGGAACATTGAGTCCTTGGTCCCTGACCCTTCGCCTCTCGCATACAATAACTCACGAGCATCATTGCGCCTAATGATGTCTCCGATTCAACCAAAGATGGTCTTTGACTACGAAGCACCGGCATCATTTTTGGGAGGGATCTCATTTATTGGAGGCGTGTGGACGTTTGTGGAAGGCACTTTTGCTGCGACCTTCGGAACAACGTTGTTCCTCGTTCTCTTTGGTATGTTATCGAGCCATCTCCTTAGATAGACCCCAACTCTGTTGGAACAGGTATAAAACCACTCTCTGTCTATGGGCTTGTCCATAAATTTTCCAAAGATTGGCCTGTGCTTGCAACAATTGAAAAAGCGAAGCCACTCACGGACGCAGAACGGGACCAAATTATTCAAATTATGAGGGAGCACCTCCTTGACTGTGACGATATACCAGAAACACGTCCAGGATCCTCCAAAGAAAATGTGCCACCAATCTCCCTGTGAATGCAATAATGTGCCTTCATCTCATCATTGGTCAGAAAGAATGTCCATATCTAATGATATATATTTATCTGTGCCTACAAGTCTTGATCTCTTGATATTAGATAGCTTGTCATTTTCGAGTGCTGATTTTGGGGTATATTTATGCAATCTCAATGTTTATAGATCTTATGGAATGATGTTGTATATGAGTGTTAGCTAGTTGTGAGATTTTCATCAGTAAGAAGTTTTTTTAAAAGAAACAACAATTTATTACACGGTGCTCGATCACAGTCCATGGTAATCAGTAATCAGTAAGAATAGAGATTGAAAATATAATGGTGATTTGAGTTTCCAATCTTACACCATCATTTCAGATTGATTTTCAAAAGTTCAACTCCACACTGGATCTCCCTTTCTCTATTTATTTTATTATTATTTACACTAGTCCACGCGGCAAAATCATCGTGAACAGGAGAAGCAGGAAAAAGAGCAAGAACTAACTATCAAATAACAAGGAAAGATAATATTAGAAACCATTCGCTGTAACCCTCAGCTGATCCAATTTTTTCAACACCTCTCCAACCGTTCTGTCTAATTCACCCGCAATCGCAATCTGCTTCGATCCGGGCAACTTTGCATACATTTCGCACAAATCACCATCCACAACAGCCTTCACAGGCACATAATACCCCCTCCATGCCAAATGATCCCTCCCTACGAGACTGATTTGTTCTGTCCTCATGTGCTGTTCCAATGTTGAGATGAAATCCACATCTTCCTTCGTCACAAACGGTACGAGGATACCTATCGTCCCATGTAGACCGGTATAGAGCAGAACTTCATGACCGCCGGCAACAAGAGAGACTTTATGTATGGATGTAATGAGATCACCGACGTGGAAGTGGCAAATCATTTGAGTCTTATGTGGAGCGCCCATGAGTATCCCCTTTTCGTGTAAGATACCAGCGCCTGTTGGATCGTCGTCGACTTGGTCGGAAATCTTGGAATCTAAACGGTTCACGAATATATTGCCGAAACGATCTGCGGCAGCCACAGTATTATAGTCAACCATTGTCGCGGCGGTAATCCATCGAGGTTGTGAATCGTCTGCGAAGATTAGAAGACGGTTTTCAGGCGCTTTGTATGCAGCAAAGTATACCGATTCTTGCATATCACCGACAAGTATACGCGAGCCTTGCGTTGTAAGAGTGACAATCGCAGAAGCAAATTGCTGATCATATGTCAGATTGATGAGAGCGAATGCCAGCAGATTACTAACATACCTTGTTCTCAACCTTCCTTAACATTTTCTTCTTCCCGATATCATAAATTCTCAAAGCCTTCCCAACACCTGCCACCAACCTCCCCTGGAAAGCCAACAATGCCAATGGCACATCATCGATCTCTGTCTTATGCACCAGCTCCAACGCGGCCCCCTCCTCTCCAACAAATCTATACACTCGCAAAAACCCACTGGAGCATGTCCTCGGTGCTATTCGCGTATCAGCTGCTGTACCAACTACAAGATGTAGTTCGTTGTTCCGGGCTACAAAAGGGACTATAGCAATAGAGAACGCTGACTCATTATTGTCAAGAGGGAATATAGCGACTGTTTTGCCTTCAACAGGATCGATGATGCGGATGTTGGATGCCCAGGTACCCACAGGCGCTTTTGGACGACCAAAAGTCTCAGGAGAGAGATCGAGGACATTCTGGTCGAGCACCTCGCCTTGTTGATGCTGTGAACCCATGAAATAAGCATCAGCCCAGTTGAGAAGGGTAAAAAGTTGACACACAAGCTCAGCTAGTTTTTTATCAACAGCATCCTGACCCATAACACGATGGTCACCCTCGATAAGATAGAAATAGCTGTTTGAAGGGTGAGTGATGAATTTTCGTGGCGTATATGACAGCGGAATAGTGTCTTGTTTCAGCTTGATACCGAGCCTGGGCACTTGAAATATCCTTGGTAAAGACGAAAGGATGAATGACATAGCCTCGGAGGTTGTGCAAGGAAATTTACCGCAAAATAGAACCAGAGATACCAATCAGACCTTCTGGACTGAGTTCTGCTGAGAAACTCCATGCATAGTCCAGGTTCTCGTAGATTAGCGGAGTAAAATGCATGAAATTTTGATATGTATAATTCAGCCATGACCGAGATGATAGTGCCAGGATACCAGGATTCTGGTGGACCTGGACTCGGAGAAGCTTAATTGGACGTGTTCCTAGAAACCTGAAATACCATGAGCGAGCTTTTAGCAAAACAATTTGAATCTCACCTCGTCCTTGTATCTGTTAACTGCCCATTGATCGGATCCAAAACAGTCCTCAATAATACCCCATTCTGCAATCCAATATTCACAAACATGGTTGGTTGACTCTTATTGATACTTGCGTCCAACATATCCGCGATGCAAATTGCTGAAGGTGGTGCAGTCAACGCTTGCAAACTTATCGTCTCCAGCGTGCTCTCCGGATCCAATGAGATGATTCTTACTGTCTGGTCTTCGCATCCAACAGCAAGATATGGTGTTCTCTGTCTCCCTTCAGTCACTTCACCGATAGATAACGCAAGGATAGTCGAGCCCATGGCTTTACGATCTTGGTACTCGTTTAACTGGCCATCCAAATCGAGCTCAAAGTAGACAATTTCAGCTGATGAAAGAGCAACTACGACTTGACGTTTGTTGGTTGTCGCTGCTACGATGGTTTTACCAGATGGAACACGCCATTCATTGACACGTCGATCAGCAAGAACATGTCGGATGCCGTGAGGATGGACTTGGAGCAGAGCATCAGAACCGATCTGTTGAACTGCGAGGGTAGGTGCAGAAGAGAGGAAACCAGTATCTTGAACTTCTTCAATGGTTTCGCCGATGGAGAGGACAAGAGTGCCGTTGACAAAAGAAAGGATGATGTAGGAGTCATAGGGGTCTTTATCGAAGATGTCAATATTGGAAATGAATCATCGATGAAACAACACTTACCATCTTCAGTACGTTTTGTTGTCCAGACAGCGTTAGGGATACCAGGTAACTCCGAGCTCACAGATTCTTCAACTTCAAGACCGTGCCTCAGCGTTCGTAGACTGCTTCGTGCACCGCGCCCACAGGCAGCAAATATCTGCGGCGTATCCGAGTTTGGGAGGAGATTGAGAACTTTTGAATCAATGATGGGATCTAATGACTCGAGTTCATCTGCAAGAGCCAAGTTTTCGAGAGGGCGAGGAGTGAAATATGCACGAGGAAGTCCAACCTGTGCATCTGACATTCCAAAGTCGGTATATGAAGTTGAACTGAATTCGGGCTCGTTATCGTCGTCTCCGAGCTTCTGGAATTGGTAAAGGTAACTAATAAATCGAATAAGTCCGATAAAGAGACGACAGTGAAAATATACCTACTGGTTACCAAACTCAGAAGCGATAAAGAGGAAGCCGGATTTCAGAATGCACAAGCTCGAAGCAACTGGCACCGTATCAAAGTATTTAATTTTTAGGGATTTAACCTCTTCCTCCTCGTGCTCAATGGTCACCTTAAAGAGGTCACCGTCTTCGGATTGGAGCAAGAAGAAGAAAGCACCCTACGTTTGGAAATGAGTCGAGTGAACGAGCTTGAAACAACAGGTCAAGCTGACCTTCATCTTGTGCATGACAGCCGAAGTGATGATGACGCCTTGGTCTCTATTCTCTAACGGATGTTTTCTCCGTGGAATCGGTACGCGGTGTTGGGGAACATCTATGTGACGGTAAATGATGTGGTCTTCACAACATACTAGGACACCAGAAGGGCCGTCGTATCGGTCAGAAGATGCAAGCTGACCACCAGGTACTTGCACAAGGAGGTTAGCGCGTGGGTCCGTCGGTTCACTCCACTTGCGAACGACATGGTTCAGACCTAGATCAAGCTCGTAGTAGGTAAGCATCTAGAGAGATAGATCAGTCTCGTCTTGAATGATAGAGTACAAACAAAATGACTTTTCCAGTCCTGTTGAACGCCTCCCCAGAGGTATCCTGGTCCGACTCAAAATAATCCACCTCCAACGCTGCAAAGACAGGATTCTCAAACCCGACATCCAGTCCAACGATGTGATGAATAATTGCTGTATTCTTGTGCGCTTCGAGAGGAGACGATATTGTGAGATGTGCAGCGGTATCACGGTTGAGAATATAGACGAGTTTGGCTTTCTCCATTGCGGAAATCATGACACTGCGTCCTTTTGGGTCTGCGGCCAGATATTGACCAGGGACAATTCGACGTACACCAGACTTTCCAAAAGTCTCCTGGTGAAGTTTCACAAAACTACTTGTCTTCGCGTCATACTCGAGGATGATAATGCGTCCTGAGTCCGATCCTAATATGGCGTAGTCTGAGAAACAGAAAGTTAAAGACACGGCGAAAACTGAAGATACGTACGGGGTGCTCACCCTTGGTCGCACCAGTCAACCTGAATGAAGTTATAGAGCGAATAGAGCCAAAAACGTCTGTCGCGATGACTGTCGCGACTTTTCCGGTTTGAGGATCCGGGCGTAGAAGCTCCAGACGAGTTCCATGAGAGACAATAATTTCCTGTTGTCGTGCACCGGAGAAATTGCCTACTATTGCCTGGATTGTAGCAGTAGGAGGTTGTAGAGTGAGATTATAAAGATGCATTTGATAGCACTCTTGTTTTTTCAGCTCAACGTGCCCGTGCTTTTTGTTGACATGTATTTGGCAACTCCCAACAGCATATAACTTTCATCGAGTATGAATTCAACAGACAAAACACTGACAACAAAGTTGAAGGGATAGGTGAAACATATTCAAATATATAACTCATAAGCATCTATTTCTATGATTTTTCTTGAGAGCACTGTGTATGAATATCTATGAACAAAAACATCGCTGCTACAAGCAATAACCCTTCAAACCAGCTTTCATTATTACTGTGTTCTTAAGGAATATGATTTACACTATGAAGGGGGATAGGTTTCTGCAGAAAAAAGGTAGAGAGACAGACCATGAATGATAAGTTCCTTATCAAAAGAGGAGCAGAGGAGCAGACAGAATGACCTTGGCCTCAACTAGGTGTAGGGTATATTCCAAAGGGTAGGGGTGAGGTATGTTGGAATATCGAGTCGACGTCACGGAAGGTTCAAGAACCTTCTAAAATGTTGCCCTTTTTTTAATACATAAAGCCAATAGTTTAACATTTTGTACTTACTGGTTTGCGACGGAATAAAGTATTCCAAGGCAAACCATCTTGCGACTCCATTTTCACAACAAGGTAAGGGTAACTATAGTCTACCCTTGACTCATAAGTATGGATAGAATCAGGGGTATACTCTCAAAAGTATCTCACTCTTGGATATACTTTGCTCCCAGGGGTAAAATATACTCTGAGTCCAGTACTGGAAGTACCCACCACAAGTAACCCCAAGGTAAGTCATTGACTACCCTTGGTAACTCTAGAAGTATCTTTAGATGAAAGTAATGCATTTTGGTATACACAAAAAGTACAGATTTCAAGTACATTTACTAGACATATCATATCATACCACGTCAGAATTCAAATAATCCTTCAACAAGTTCTCAATTGGCCGTCCTTGTCGAGGAACAAATCTGCATTTGAAAGGCAAGGGCTCACTACGAGTATGATGTTAGCACGACCGCGCAGAAGAAGAGTCATTTTGACTTACGAAGTGAGGGAATCAGAACTAAACTTAGGAGTGACCTTAATTGAATGTCCCTGCTCATCAATCTCAGGTAAAATGTCAAAGAATGTGAGGGTAGATGCTGCCGCTAAGAAGAGTATTGGATGTACAAGATAAGCACCAGGACATATTCTTCAGTATCATCGTCAGAACAAATCTTTCATACAGGATAACCCCAACGAACCTCCTCCCAAAACCGAAATTCACAGACTCTGCAGGATCAATGGGGATATCTGAGGTTAGTCTACCGTCTTTAAAAAATCGCTCGGGTTTAAAAATATCAGGCTCTGGGAAGAGCTCTTCATCATGAAGCATAGCACTAGGACCAGTGAATCATCTGTAAATGGTTCCAAATGAGACGCTCACTATGCATTAGCCAGGATTGTACTTCCTTTCGGTATTAAATAGCCCTCGTACATATCATCTTCTGTAGAGGCTCTTGGAACACCTAAGGTAATCTAGCCAGTATCGTTTTCAGAAATATGGCTAAAGCTTACCCAGAGGAACAGGTGGATTCCATCTAAACATCTGAATCAGTAAGTACGGAATGGGAGAAGTGCTGGTTGCTCACCTCAGGACCTCTTTCAAGACAGCTGTAAGATATGGAAGCGAAGATTGATCAGATAATGTGGGGAAACATCTGTTTGCAATGACTGAGTCAAGTTCTTGGTGTACCCTTTCCTGAATGTTGGGATGGACAAGCATTGCAAGCATAAAAGTGAGTAGGGCAACAGAAGTAGTTTCAAACCCAGCTAAACAGCAACGAGAGTAGTTAGGAATGAAGTACACAACAGGAAACCAGGACACGGACCGCCATATATCTGCTGAGCAACGCCCTTGATGTCATTCAAAGTGATTTCCTCGTTCGGATGTTCGCTTTGAAGGGTCATGCTATCCAAGAGGAACGACTTAAGCGCAGTACCGTTATTCTGTATTGAACATTGTTAGCAGTTGTCCTTTTAGGGGAAAATGCGAACACAACTAAGGACTTCAAGGTTGCCGCATAAGAGTCATCGGACATTTGAATGACCGTCTGCCTCCACTTCTTGGCTAATGCTTGGAATCCCGCACCGGGCATCCATTCTGGGAGGTGCTTCAGGACAGGGATGGCATCAACAAGGAACCGGCCAGGAGCCACTGCACTTGTGACAATGTCGAAAGTTTCTTCTGAAAGCTTGATAATTGGGTCACTGAAACGATTGATGCGAATACCATATGAAACGGCAATGAAGAAACCTCCAATGCAGCTAAGGTGGTGGGTAGGTGGTGGGTACTATCACTACAAACCTATATTAACCAAGAGACCACACACCTTCTAATATGTGAACGAAAGTCCTGAGGAGCTTGGTAAATCCCGGCTATCAAGACCCCACGAACAAATTCTGTTATTCTATCCTTATCCCGATCGAGCGTCTTAGGAGAAAGATACTGAGTGAGGAGACGACGATCACGTCTCCAGATGTCGCCATAAGGCAGGAAGGAGAAGAAATAATCTATTTTCATACTGCAGAAATTCAGTTGTAGCGGTATCCATTCGTCGGAAATGTGCGCACATTTCCAGAAACATCGTCATATGGGGACTGGACCTTATGGTTAGATCAATCGCACGGGTAAGGCAGATTAAACTACCGGTTGGAGTATGTTGAAGAACGTTTGTCGAGGAGATCCTTCCCTGCTTGAGCACTGTTGAGGACAACAATAGGCTGACCAAAAACCTCAAAGTATATAATTTTGGATCCTAGCATCGAAAATGTCGAGAAAAGGTCAGGCTTGAGTGTCAAGTTCTTTTGATACAAACCTAGCTGATCTCCAAGACGCTTATAGTACTTCTGTGGGTAGTGATTCGGTATAGAGAATGCATTTCCAACCAGAGGTAATCGTGAGGGACCTGGGGGTAGAAAGGCCTTTTTCCCCTTCCGGAATCGATAGATCAGCGAGGGAATGCCAATGAGGAGGAAGGCAGCTGCTCGCAACCAAGGGAATGTCATGGTAATCAGAGGTACCAAGGTCTTGCGTCAGTAATTTATAATTTGACAACCCTGGCGACTCGAATCCGATGACTGAAAGCGGCGCCCGCACTAGATACAATTCATTCATGCAAAGTGACAATCCCGATGGGAAAGTCCATTCGATTCAGTTCTTCATCTGAACAAGACCCTAGAGACTGGCAGGCCAAGACATTACTTGTCACGTCTCGTTCTGATAAAACATCTGCAAATGATCATTTGACTTACTACTAGTGTGGGACTGGTGGACGGCAGAGAGAACATGATTGGTTGGATTTGACGCGACTGCATCTTCGTCTGGATGCCATCAGTTCCATTTTCCGGTAGAACATATTGACTCGGACGATGACGGCAACCCATTATGCTTTCCTTGGTCTACTTTCTTCTTGGTTATCTTCTGTCATCCCCCTTCCGAGGCAACCCAATTGATGACAACAGTAGCTTCGCAGAATCCATTTACGACCGCTCAATTAGTCACTGACTCACTAGTTTACGAGGAAGCAGTCACATTGATTATAGCGAACAGAATCAAGGGGCTTATGATGGAGGAAAGATATGTCGCTCATCAGCACTAACAGTATGACTGACGAACAAAGCGTGAGGCGAATTTACCTAACAAAGACACCCCTCGAAAAGGAGATATTACTTCCCCTATTGCATATTTTGGCGGGTCTGCTTGAACCCTGCCTGAACAAGAGGTATTGGAACCGAGCAAATGTGCCAAGATTGTAAACGTACCTTTCTCAAAACAGCAACACATAATTTTGGATGATCAACAAGGAACCAGATGCAGATGGCTTTGTATATAGTCTCTGATCTATTGAATGAGTGGAAAACGCTGTCATCTTCATTACTAGGTCAAACACACATGCAATGCTTAAATTTCGACCTAGTGTGTGACACTAGTTCTTACAAGCATCAGATATCACTCTTATAACATACACAACTGCTTAGTGACATCCTTCTCACTTCAAGAAGCTAGCTGAGAAAAGAGAAGTCTTTGGGCAACTTTGGCAATGTAAACCAGGTCATCGTGCCCACGTAGTGAAGCAATACAAACTTGACAGCACATCCAATCCCAGAAACAAGTGTAAGGTATCACAAACACTATACCTACTGGACCTCATTAAAGACAAGCCCGACAGACTGACGGATGTCAATCTCAACAGAGAAGTTTTCCAATGGTACTGGTGTTGATTAAGCTTTTTACCCTATATAACGCAATACATATATCGGCCATCATTGTTATTGAACGAAGGCCGCTTTCAATAGTTTTCGATACTTTGTATTTGAGAGGGGTGTGCAGACAAGATATTGTACAAGACACTTCATAAGAGAACAACGATATTCCAACTGCAAGAGGCATTCAAGTAAGTTTGGGAACGATTTCAATGATGAAACAGCTATAGATACTTGGAAAAATAGCAAGAATAATCCTCAAAGAGTAACGATTGCCTCACCCCTCGATAGCCACCAGTGTAAGACCCTTGTATTGGTTTCTCAACTTCAAACACGCCACTTTTAGCATGCACTGACTTCAGAACTTCGTGACACAGAGTCCGAAAACTATTTGAAACCAGCACAAAACCTCTGAGAGAAAGTTACATTGTTGAAAATACAGTCTGTTTGGCACATTGTATCTCCAGAGGTAGCTTGATGACACCAAACAATCATCAACTTCTTTCATCGTCAATTATGAAGCGCAAGCAGTCCAACTCTCCAAAAGTAAACCTCAAAAGGCCCCGAGCTTTAGAATCGCCAGAATCGCATCAGACAGCGGAAAGCTCAGAATGGACCAAAGTCGAAAGGCGAAAGGCAAAGAAAGGTCAAAAATCAAAAGCAAAAAGCGATGTGTGTGTGCTCTCATACTTACCATTCTCATTTGTACGCCTCTGAACGGCATTCTGTCATTCCGTCTCTCTTCCCTGTGCTTCGCTTTCATAGCCGACCCAACCGCGATTCATGTATAACAATAGCGAAATCAACAAACGGTCGCATGCTGTAAACATAGACGTATGTACTAGTCAAATTTCACTCAATTTAATTTATGTTTCATTTACAGGATATTCGGGATCTAGTTCTGCACGTTATCGCTGATGCTCCGCCTCCGAACTGGCTCCGAGTCGATGTGCGTCCACGCTCATCTCCAGATCTTTCTGCTTCTAACTCCTGTCATAGACTGCTCACCGCATCCAGAAAGTCAGCGTTCTCTTGATACCTGGCCTGACTCCAGATATCCTTGCGCTTCCTCCTCTGCCAACAGCTGCCACCTCAAACCCTAATCTACCAATTCCAATACCACTTCTTACTCAGTCTCAAGACGCCAGCCCCATTGCGGCCAGCCTACCCTTTATCGCATCGACATTCACCCATGCTTGTCCGACTCGTGCCCCAGGTGACACGACCAGGATGCATAGCGTATTAAATGCATTTTTCAGTCGACCGATTAGCGGTGAGGAGAAGAAACGGCGAGTCGCCCAGAGGCTGCTTTGTGAGTCATAGCTCTTGTCTGAAATTCCAATCTTTTTACCTGCTACATAGCAGAGTCCAAGAAACAGGAAGGTCCTGCGCAGTATGTGTTATCACTGGAGCAGATGATAGAGAATGACTACCCTGTTCCTTCTTATATGGCCGACGTCTTTCAGAAGCCTCCGGGATGGGTGGAGACACCAGAGCCTTTACAACTAACTGGCGAACAAAAGAGGAGCGCACCGAAACAACGAATATACGCAGTAGACTGCGAAATGGTTCGTTGGGGTTTTCAGCAGCTCTATCGCCATATCCTGATGTTTGGGCCAGTGCATTACTGAAGAGGGCAAGGACCTGACACGTGTTTGTGTTATTGACTTTTACACAGGACTCGTTGTCTACGACCAACTTGTCAAACCTGCCAGTCCAATCACAGACTATCTTACAAGGTACATCATGTCTCATCCTTCTTCATTATATCCAAAGTACATCTCTTTTTTTAGATGGTCTGGTATTACTGAAGAAGCCTTGAAAGGTGTCACAACAACGCACGCTCAAGTTCAGACCCACATTTTGAAATTGCTATCTCCCCCGACATCTAACCCTTTCTCAACAAATGGGTCTACACCTCCCCCTTCTCATACGCCCATTCTCCTCGGCCACTCTCTTGAATCTGATCTCAAAGCCCTCAAAATTTGCCACCCTTTGTGCATCGACACGGCCATAATCTACCACCATCCACGTGGTAGACCTCTCAAACCAGGCCTGGCATGGCTTACAAAAAGATGGTGTAACCGTGAGATCCAGACGCGCGGCGAGAGTGGACATGATCCTGAGGAAGATGCTCGGGCATGTTTGGATTTGTTGAAAAAGAAAATGGAGAGCGGACCTGGGTTTGGTGAGTTCAAGGTCGATTTTGAGTCTATTTTTGAGAGGATGTCACGGTCGACAAGACGGGCTGGCGGTGGTGTAGGCAGCATCAGGTCGGCAGTGGTGGATCACGGTAACCCGGCGGTCATGCATGGGAGTAAAGCGAGTACCGCGATAGGATGTACAAGTGATGAGGAGATTGTGGAGAAGTTCTTGGAAGTGATTCCATCTCATGAATTTGTTTTTGCCCGATTGATGAGTTTGGCGAACATTCAAGGATGTGAGTGCTTCTGCCCTGCTTTTTGCGATATTCTCAATTACCAAATTCGCAAATAAGGGACGACACCGAAAACAACACCGGATGCTCCTTCTCCACTCCCAACACCTGTTCCTACTCCCGAAGTTCTGCGATCGACGCTCGAGATGCTCAACAAACACCTTACACAAATCTATTCCCACCTTGAACCTTATACTGCATTCTTGATTATCACTGGACATTCTGATCCCCGAAGGATGTCAGCTCTCAGTACACAGAAAACACAATTTGAGACGGCTTTGAAGAGTGGGAAGGCACCGGAGGAGTTACCGGTAGATGTTAAATGGACTAGTAAGGATGGGAGGGATTTAGAAGAGGCTGTTGAATTGGCAAAGAGAGGACTGTTGTTTTTGGGTATCAAATATTAGCTAAGGACTATGGGGGAAGCTGAGAGGAAAATTTGAATTTCCTCGATGATTGGATATGGAGTGTGTTACGACTTGGCCTCGTGACCATCCAGTCCGATCTCGACATGTACATACATCAACCATTTGTGCTTTCTGGTTATCGATACACCTTTTACTTGAGCACCGGGTCAGGGTTTTGGGACACAGATGGAGCCTTTTGAATGTTGATTTACCGCGGTGATTAGTAGTTGGTTGGTGCACCAGAGCGCGTCGCACCTATGGCTATTCTTCGAGGTTAATGGCCTTGCCAAATTTGCCATACAGTGTACTCTTTAGAACTCCCAGTTGTGTTTCAGTCGATTCCGCTTCTTTCGTAGCCTCACTAAAACGTGTTTCTACTTCTTTTTGATCGCGTTCCAGTCGCTTGAGAGCCTGGGGCAGAGGCATCCGGACGAATGATTCGCCAATCTTGTAGCTATGATATGTCGAGATAATGTCGATTGCCGTCAAGAGGAGACGTACAGTATAGGGTCATCCTCGTCTGCGAGCTCCAATTCAGTCGATAGATCGTCCAGGGCCTCTTTTTGTTGCTAGATATTGTGTTGGTTATAGCCCACGTGAGTCGCGCAGTCCTTACCTTGATCTCCTCTAATTTGTCCTCCAACGTCCTCAAGCGAGTATTGAGTTTTGAAAACGAGTTTATCCGCTGCTGGTCCTCTAATATCCAGATTAACCAGAGTGCAAATACCCTTGAAGACAACGTACCCCATGTAACGTCTGCAGCATCGTCCTCATTTTGTTCTAGCATACGCATCTTGTTCATCGTCACAACAAGATGAACTGAGTAATCATAACATACTTTCGATCACGTGAGATCGACCAACGATCCCATTTCTGTCTTCAAGTCCTCAACCACACTGATCCCAAAGCAGTTTCCATCTCTCATGTCCTCAGACTACGAATATTCAGACGGTGATTTCGATTATGATGACGATGAGGAGATGCTTGATGCCACTCAGGATGATCGTGAGTCACTTTTCACTCTCGTGTGCGTTATATGACTAGCCATTCGAGACTCTGATGATATGATGGAGTACGGTGGCGACGACGAATTCAAGGTCCCGACAAAAGGAAAACGCAAACCGTACGAGGCTGATTATGAATCCCTCAGCCAAAGTGCTGTGGAGAAGCTCATGGCAGGTGATGTAGAATATGTCCGCAGTGTGTGCGGAGTCGACGTTGGCATCCAATTTTCTGTTGATTTGGATAGTAATCTAATCTCTGTTCAGGAGAACATGGCCAGCATGATGCTGCGGTATAGCAAGTGGAACAAGGAAAGATTGGTTGAAAAGTATATGGATAATCCAAAATCTCTCCTTGTTGCAGCAGGAATAATTGTTCCTGAACCAGCATCCTTTCCCACAACACGCACCCGTACCTCCGATCCCACCACGTCTTCACCAAGCTCCTCGCGCCGTTCAAGTCGCGGAGCTTCACGTCTCCTAAACACCCTAGTTGGTGGTTCCAAGACCAAGTCCCCTATAACCTCACCCCCACTAACCCACCACACTCCTCGTTCACTGAAACACAAATCCGTCGATCCTCCAGACAAGTTCGTTTGTCCAATCTGTTTCGATGATGCTCTAGCTTTACGGACACTCTCCCTCGATTGCGATCACACGTTCTGTAGTAATTGCTGGAATGCCTACCTCATTTCAAAGATCAGAGATGAAGGTGAACATTCTGTGAAATGCATGGCTGAAGGCTGTGCGTTAGTATGCCCTGACACGTTCATCCGTACCGTTATCGGCCCCTCCGTTCCAGGAGCTCCCATCGAACCAGACCAAGAAGAGGAGAATATGAAAGCTTGGTCGCACTTTCAAGAACTATTGCTCAGGTATTACGTTGCATCGAATAAATGCCTAAAATTTTGTCCTTATCCTGGATGCACGAATACTGTTTCGTGTCCATCTGCCGCTGATAAATCAAGTTTGACAACTATAGTGCCTACAGTCTCGTGTGGTGCGCGTGGCATCGGCGATCAGATGACGCAGAGTCAGAATGCTTCCAGCATGAGTGGATGGGGTCTGTCAGGGAGGGAACACAAGTTTTGCTTTGGGTGTAATGTCGAGGCAGATCATCGACCCATAGTGTGTTCTGTCGCGAGAATGTGGTTGAAGAAAAGTAGGGACGACAGTGAGACGGCGCATTGGATCAAGAGTAATACAAAAGAGTGTTCGAATTGTCAGAGTACTATCGAGAAGAACGGTGGTTGCAAGTGCGTTAACCCTATCCTTTTGCCATCGAAAGATAATAATTTTTGTTCAGCCACATGACATGTAAGAAATGCAAACACGAATTCTGTTGGGTATGCATGGGCCCTTGGAGCGAGCATGGGACAGCGTGGTATTCGTGTAATCGTTACGATGAAAAAGCCGGTGTAGAAGCTCGTGATGCGCAGAGTCGTAGTCGAGCTCATCTTGAACGATACTTACATGTGCGTATTGTGCAGTCCAAGTCTACCATTGACGTGACATTTTCCCAGTACTATAATCGTTGGGCGAATCACGAACAATCTGCAAAACTTTCGTTAGATTTATATGCCAAGACAGAAAAAAAGATGGAAGACATGCAGATCACTTCGTCTTTGACTTGGATCGAGGTTCGTTCATATGTTGATTGTGCCTGACATCATGGTTTATATCTTATACCGCAACGATATCACATTTTCACAACTTGATGCTTTTGTGACGTGTATCAAGGTTCAGTTTATGAGGAAGGCAGTAGAGGAAGTTGAGCGGTGTCGTATGACGCTCAAGTGGACTTATGCCATGGCCTACTATCTCGCGAAAGGCAACGAGACAGATTTGTTCGAGGACAACCAACGGTACGTACTCTTCCCCTAAGTAACACATATCTTGATGCCTACCATTTGATTCCAGTGATCTAGAGAAAGCTGTAGAAGACCTATCAGAGCTGGTTGAAGGGCACATTGAACCAGATGGCATCCCGGCACTGAGGCAAAGGGTGACAGATAAGACGGTGTATGTGCAGAGGAGGAACGAGATCGTGTTGGAGGACACGGCAAAGGGGTACATAGAGGGGAGATGGAAGTGGAATGTTGTCGTGGAAGGATTTGAAGAGCCGGAGAAGTTCGAGTATTGAGTTTGTTTGATGTTCATTAGTTGTAGAGCATGTGTGCTGTCAAGTTTACTTTTTTTACAAAGTTATCACGGATCATTTGAAAAAAGTCCAGTCACTTGGGATGATTGAGGGGAGTAACAGATGATTCATTTGAGACAAAGGAAGTGGTATAGTTTTCATTCGGGAGACAAAGCCTGAATCTAGGGATGTTCAATATTGGTAGGCATGCAATAAGATGAAGATCACATCACCCGGCTCTTAATTACCTGTCAATCCTCTGGTACTTGTCGTGGATTCCAGCGACTAGCGTCCAGTATGCATGTTGTCTCAGCCGGAGACAGCAATTCGAAGCGGATACACGAAAAATCATAACAAAACGCCACGAAATTTTAGAGGTCCTGTTTGGTAAAATTTACCTGACATCCAGGAATTCCGACCATGTTGGAAAAGATATGATAAAGAGTAAAAAATCCACGCTGATCTGTGCAAGAGGATCAACTTTGTAACTAGCAGTAATATCACATTTTGTGATTATTTCTGGCAGAAAGCGAAAACCAGTATTACATCTTTGACTGACTATCCTTGCAATTGGATGATAGTCATAGAAAGCCAGACAGGAATTGTCTGTGCTAGAGTAAATTTATGAATGATTCTGATGTGGGATATGTAGAGATAACAAGTTGGTACCTGATAAAAAGCTGTATACTAGATAATACCATTGTAAATGGCAACTACAGTCACAATGAGCCTAGAGAACAAGAGGGTTAAGCAGGGGTTGATGGGGGGTGGGGTAGAGCCAAGATTAGCATGATTTTGGCTATAAAGAAACAAACATGTTTACTGCTGTTGTGCTCCCCGACCTAGAATATTTCAATACCAATTCGGGACCACTCCCCTCTCCATATCGACTAGCTCTCCTCCGAGGGTCACAGGCTCACCCGTGGCACCCCATCTTTGTCCTAAAAATACAAAACAAGAATGCAAACGAACGGAGAATCTGTGCATTAACAACCCTGTCTAACATCTCACCTGACCACTAACCCGCAGCTGCTTGGCATCCACGCACTCTTTTCCATATAATCCTTTCCAAACCTGCTTGAGAATTTTTCCAACAATACGTCCCTCGATAGTGTGATAGACGCCGGCGATGTCATAATGCCAATTAAGACCCGAGCAATCTCTGATGTCACCTGAGAGTGCAGCGAAAATCATGACTGAAAATTGATGAGTCAAGTTAGG
>Ga0153976_1000259_pt1 | contig 18310 bp, 24 predicted proteins | sample TSGA060MetaG_FD_104717 | JGI IMG/M metagenome (GOLD analysis project Ga0153976, IMG submission 104717) | Attine ant fungus gardens microbial communities from Georgia, USA - TSGA060 MetaG | ecosystem: Host-associated > Fungi > Mycelium > Unclassified | place: USA: Georgia, Yuchi Wildlife... | reverse complement strand
CAGCCACTACCGCTTTGGGCCGATCCGAAAGGAAAAAAAAAGAACTCACGTGAGTTCCCAATTGGGTGATCCTTGTAAAACACGGACAAGTCAGTCCTGGGAAAACACGGTTATTTCAGTCCTTGTATCCTGACCGTAGTCGGTCCCACATTTCCCGACCTATTCTGTCGTTACCTTGACGTGTCTATCTTTCTTTTCCCTCACTCACCTTTTCCGATCGTTTCGAGGTTACTACTAAGAGCTAGAGACCAGTCTAGACACCCCCACTTTTAAAAAACCCGTCTTTGTCGAAAGGCCACACTAGCCACAGAGTAACACGACAAATCAATGGGCATGGTAAATGCCATCTCATCAGCCCGGGGTAGGGTTTATAAGAGCACAGGACACCTATAGAAGTGAGAACTCCTCGTGGCGGGGTCGACCGTCCAGTTCACATACTGGAGACCGCGAGAGTTTCTTGTTTTTCTACATATTTAACGATAAGAACGTGGGTGCGTCAATTTCGTACAACATCAGTGGTACAAGGTCTGTGGCACGCTTCATCAAAGATTGGGGGAACGGGGGAAGGAGAAGGAGAGGGATCAGTGGCGCGGCCAGTAGGAGAAGCTCAAGACTAGTATATACATCGTTACAGTATGTGAGAATGTATTACCCCTTTAAGTCTGCATGATATCGTCTGCGCAAAGACTCTGCTAGCGCCCAATCCGATGTCCGTTGCAGAACCCAAGCGCAATCAGCCTAAGCAGAAGCAGAAAGATCCCAAACCACAAGCCGCCCCTCATGGAAACGAACGTCTGAAAACCATCGTCCGCCGCCTCCCTCCCAATCTTCCAGAGGAGATATTCTGGCAGAGCGTCCAACCATGGGTCACTGATGATTCTATCAGTTGGAAGGTGTTCCATGCCGGGAAGCTGCGCAAGAGGTGTGTTTCTCTACCGCGTTCTCTGTACTATTTTGCGGTGTGATTCAGTGTCGTGTTCGTGGCGGCAGGCAGAATCAGGAGAATGTTCCTTCGCGGGCGTATATTGCATTTAAGAACGAGGAGTTGCTTGCGAGGTTCAGCCGCGAATATGACGGTCATCTCTTCAGGGACAAAGCAGGTTTGTCATGTTGAGCGTAATTGTACAATTATAGTTCAGTGATCTCTGCTGCAGGTAATGAATTCCAGGCAGTAGTGGAGTTCGCTCCGTTCCAGAAGATACCCTCCGAGAAGAAAAAGCCCGACGCGAGGAATGCGACGATTGATAAAGGTGCAGTTGAATCAGCGTCTGAAATATCACTACGCTAATGGCTCATAGACGAAGATTATGTATCTTTCCTCGAAACGCTCAAGAACACTGGGAAGTCCGAGCATGTATCCCTTGAGACATTAAGTAAGGATCATGTTATGTGCTGTGTTATCGATCTTTCTGATGAAGTCTGTTCTTGTGCAGTTGCAGCCTCTCAGCCACCTGCTGTGCCAACAACTACGCCTCTCCTCGAAGCACTTAAGGCAGAGAAGTCAGCTCAGAAAGATAAGGAAGCTATCTTCCGTAACCATGCACACTACAAGGACTCTACCGCCGCAACTACTTCCTCCAGAAAAGAGGAAGCCAAGAAGAAAGCTACTCCAGCGACTGTAGCATCGCAGAAACATTCCGAAGCTGCGCCGGCTCCTCCTCTCAGCCGTAAGGCAAAGAAAGCTGCTGCCGCACAGAAGGCCGCCTCTCCTGCTCAGACCGCACGTGTGACTCCTGCCGCCAAAAATATTTCTGCAGAGAGTGCTAATCTGCCAGCCAAGCCTCCCCCGCATACATCTACTACTCAGACGAGTCCTCGACCACCCCGTACTGCGCGCCAGCAGGCACCCAAAGTCCCTGCCACTGCATCGCTCCCTCCCCAACCAGTAGCACAGCCTGCTCCTTCTGTCACCACAGAACCCGCACCACCTGTTTCGTCCGCAAGCGGTCGCAAAGGACGTCCAGTCGTTGGTCTGGGACGGCACTTCGAGGCGGCGTTGAACGGTGCTGTTGGCCCAAGTGGAGGGAAGAAACGTGAGAAGGAAACTCTGCCGGGTCCTGCCAACGTAGCCTCGCAAAAAGAAGTTCCGAGCAAATCAAAGGATGTATCTCCTCCCAGCCTTGGTGTGCCGAATATTCTGCAGCGCGGGGAGGGGCACGCTTCTGGGGGTCCTGTGATTATGCAACGTCCTCAGCCTACTGGTATTGCCGAAGGTCTCCCTGGTGAACCGCTTATTGGTGGCGTAGGGCATAGGAGACATCGTGGCAGGGGTAGGGGAGCTCCTGCTCCCCCTCGTGGTGGCTAGGTGCAATATTGGTATGCATTTTCAACTTCCCAAATCGGCGATGGCAACGCTAACCGAGATTTCAGTCATGATACACGGCTTATTTGGCCACTTCGCATGGCAATGTCGGCACCGGAAAATGGGCCTTCTGAAAGGGTGGTCACATTCACTTTGCGCGTGGTATGGTGTTAGCCAAGCACCATCGAGCCCTTCTTGCAGCATGAGATATATTCTTCGAGTAGAGATTACGTCGGTAGTCAGACCCAACAGCACCCCGTGCTGTGTTCACCAGTTGTTCCCGCATGCAGAAGAATTAGCAATTAGTTCGTCTCGTTCCGTTATTAAAGATCCTGACTAGATTCTACCGACACGCCGCATTACTGAGAACATCGTCAAGAGAACTACATACAGAGCAAGCGAGTCCCTCTATCCAAATGATGCCAGGAAACATCCAACCGATTAAAAATGATCCAAAGATGGTGATCCAAAGCAAGTAGATGATCAGAAAAGGGCTGCTCCGAGGAGCGATGCAGCAGTGCCGATGAAGCATGCAACACCAGCGACGCCGACTTTGCCTGCCGCGCCGGTGCTAGAAGTTGAAGTGGCCTTGGCAGTGGAACTAGAACTGCTGGCGTGGGACGATGTGGCAGTAGTCTTCACGCCGCTTGAGGTAGCGCCAACTCCCGTAGAGCTAGAAGTTGGTCCGATGGGTGCTGTCGATTGACCGTCGATTTCAGCTTGGACGGTAGAGTTGAAAGTTCCGCTCATGCCAGTCATCCTATCAAACACATGATAAGCACATTATATATATGTATATATATTCTGAGTAAAATTCACTCACGTGAATTTAGCAGAGAAGGCTTGAGCAGGATATTGAGTGTTAGTAGCATCTTTCAGGCTGAGCGACTGGAAACGAATGAAGCTGAAAAACAAATAAAAATAAAAAATGATTTGATCAACTTTACGGTATTTGATGGAAGCAGCAGATAACTTACTAATTGCTGCCACTGGGGCCAATGGTGGGATCTGGGGTGAAAATGATCGACGAAGTGGTCGAGACGTCAACGCTGCCAGTGATGGTTTGCAACAATGTCTAGCAAACACTAAGAAGGCCGTCTCATGTACATTTGAATGATAACTGACCTGTTGGTTGGCATTGCCGACGTAGACGCCGACCATAGCGGGGCCGAAAGAGGCCAGGGTTGGGGTCAAGCCATCATCCTGCCAGGTGATGGTCGCCTGCTGGCCACCAGTGAAGGTGGTAGATGCCACGGGGGAAGTGATCTTTAAATCCACAAATCGTATCAATTTAATATTCCTCAATAAATTGGGGACCACGCACGAAGACGTTGGCAAGCGCGGAGGCTGCGAGGGTGAGAGAAACGACGGCTTTGCTGAACATGTTTTTTCTACGATGGGGAAGGAGCGTTATTTGTAGGGAATGTGGGGAGCTTGTGAAAAGCTGAGTGTGCGTTGATGATACTTAAGGTTGGGAAACGGAGGAAAGAAAGTGAGCAAGTGGTGGAGCTTAAGAGAACATTGGACGGAGTTCAAACTTTTTACGCGTTCCCCTGCCAGTGGGCGGGCGAACAACATAATAATACAGCGCCTCCATTCTGCCGATTAATCGATTATCGTGGGCCTGTGATTTATTGTGTTGCGATGAGCTTCATCTGCCAATAATAACTCGTGATAGTTACCAAATAAGGGAATCGATCCCGTTGTCGATCCCGGATGTCGCCAGGCTGCCCATGTCGCGCGTGAAATTGAACACATACATTTAACTTATTCTGCGTAGTCCAAACGACACTAGTATTGCGAGTCAATTGTTAGATTGGGACAGACTACCACAACACAGATGCAGGTCTTTGTAATCCATGGGGCCCATCCCGGACTCACCATCGAGGTCCTCAGGTGCCAAATCCGCGCTCTTGGTGGCTGCTGACAGCATGATTTAGCTCTTAGCGGTTCAGTGAGTGCAAGGACATCAACTCGTCTATTCGGGTCTGAAACTATCTGAGACCGCCGCAACGTCAAGTCGAAAGGTGGTCTCACCTGGTGGCAGACAAATAGAGCAAATGTCACTCGTCAAACGTCTCACAAGGTTGGCAGTCCGGCACTTACACTAGCTTACGTTCCGAATTCAGACCGAACGCCGAGTGTGACATATATCAAGGAAGTCGATATCGTGCCTGGCTTGCTGACAGTTCGTGCACATATTACACACAAGAGTAGATCATTCAAATAGCAGCAAATGTCAGCGGCATCTACAATAATACCCGACGAACATCAGAAAAATATACTTTATATACATAGCGCTCACTTCAAATCATTCCGGGGAGTCAAAAACAGTCCGCATGACATGGTCTACTTTTCTCCCAGTGTGCTTGATGAATCCCAGGAAATCCAGTTCCTGGAGGGCGCGGATGAACCGCGCTTGCACTTCCATGTGCCATTCCTCCTCGTTTTCTTCCGTGTCCTCACGACCGACATCCTCCTCCACTTGCTTCTGTTTCCCCTTCTTCCTCGACGGCGTCACAGAGTTTCCACGGGTACCATCAGGAACACGTTTCTTTACCAAGCGCCGTTTCCGAGCTTCCAAGACGACCGCGAACGACTCAAACCAGTCATAGACATTGATCATTTTCCCACTTTCTAGGTAGCCCTTGAACAGGATGCTTATGTCCGGCATGTCGTCATCCTCATCATCCTCATTTGTGTGTCCAGGAAACACGTAGTCCTTGGGATAGATCAATCCGACGAGGATGGAAGCACGAGGTGACGGGTTGATGAGCTGGGGAGAAAAGGAGGTAGCGAATCAGTTTGCATCTATTTAATAACACGAACGTATGGGCGTTAAATACCTCGGATGGGAACGGCGTCGAGGCAGTGTACCAGATGTCCCACAACGGAGTATCTTCCAGCGCAACAATGCGTAACCTGATCATAAACTTCAGATCAACAATCGCGGTGATAACAGCGGTACGTACTTGAAATACTCTGACAGCCAGTTCCCGAGCGGATCTGAGATACTCTGCGCGCTCATATCCCGACCAAGCATCTTATACGCCGTATTTACGCGCGAGATGACTTCGTCTTCTTCTACTCTTACGTCCTCAGGGACATCCTTGAAAAAATCATGTACGACCCGCACGAAGTCATCAAGCTTTCCTTCGGGCAGCTTCCTATAGGGTGCACCAATGGTCCAATTAACTGCTTCTGTCAACACAGTGTAATTGAAACCCACACACCTGACCAAAGAACACAAATAGCCGTACACATTGCTCAGACGTCCGCGCAATGCCATGCACATCAATTCGGGCACCGTCTGTTCACCTTGAGCGGTCTTGTACCCTTGTGCCAGCATAAATTGGCGAACACGCAACACAAGCCGAAATGATACCCGGAGCAATTTCGCGCGCACCCGAAAAGTATTACGGGCGGTATCGACTGAAGATAAGAGTGAGTCGACAGTTGCGGTCCGCCAGCGAGTGGCATGCTCTGCAGGAACAATGAGCGCCGAATCGTGCACCCGAGCAAAGAGAGCGTCAAGAAAAGGGAAGGCATCGGGCGTAAGGAGTAATTTGGCAGCATCTTCGGGTCGTCCAAGCGGTTGAGCAAGAGCGAGTACACTGAGGGGCTCCTCAAAGTGCTTCATATGTGCGAGCTGCAAATGATCATGTTGATTTCTAATTATCGCTGGAAGAACAAGATAGCGCACCTGGAATATGGATAATAGACCGTCAAATGATGAACTGTGACGAGTGAAAAACTCGACTGCGAAGTCAATAGCTGTCGGACCCATCATAATCTCTGGCTCGAAAGTAGGATCAAAAAATGTCTTGATGGATTTCATCAGGGTGAATAATGGTAGTGTCGAGATTTAACAAACCTCCAATAAAATACTGTGCATAGACTGCTCTGCTAGCGGGAAAGGGCAGTCTCTCACTCGCAGCAACGCCAACGTGGACTGAGGATATGTTGCATGAATGTAAGATGGGGAAGGAGGTGAAGACAGCGCGAGGATAAACACAAGTGGTAGGCGCGGAATGTACGAGCTAAAGGACATTTAATAAGAAAACACGGACCAGGAAGGGTGGTCTGACCTGCAAATTTCAAACATATCTTGAACGATCTGAGGTTCCAGTTGTTCGAAGTCATGCATTATAACTACCAGACGTGCTCGATTACGAGGATCGTCTTTTACTTTCGCTCAGCGAGAGGCAGGATGTGAATGATTGAATCGCTTACCTCGCACTTCGCATGCAACCCGATACCATGCCTCAAGGAGCGCAATATCATATACTGCCAGGGAGGTAGACGGCTTGCGTTTTACGGCTAGAGGCATCAATGAGTAGGTTAAACGGTCAAAGAGGCGCGTATAAATACCTTTTTCTCCATCGGGAGATCGAGATACAAAACCTGAAACGACTGCCTTCATCGCTCCCATGATATTTGGACAATCGCTCGGAAAGACATGGGTGACGAAGTGATCATTTGCGTCCCCAAAAAGCTCGCCAGTGCTTCCTTCTAGTCGGGAAGAAATCTCGTCGAAGAGAGAAGACGACGTGCTAGATGCTGCCGGAATAAGAGGTGTGGTCTAACTCGAGAAAGAAAACGGACATGTGACAGATACTACTGGCAACTCAGGGTATGGTAGCCCCGGAAGCTCATCTGTGTAGGACTTCTTCACATACTCGACAACACTCTCCACAACCGGTGCGTGGAGTGAGTGGATGAGTTCCTGTTGATGTGAGTGTTCGGAAAGGACCAACGGATGAGCCACATACTTGCATCCTTCTCAGACATTTGGCCCAGGCTGTTCTGCACAGTTGGAAGCGAACCTGACATCCTTGGGGAAAATCTCGCTCGGGGAAAAGGGATTGGGGTATTGTAGTGCTTTCCACATCATCTGGGTGATCTAGTTCAGCTGTATTGTATAGATATAATGCATATTTATGCTACCAGAATCGCTGAAGGGGATGTAGACGGTGGTCTAACAATGAAATCAGTACATGTTTCGATGGATCATTTTGTGGAACTGACCTGGGCAACGTCTTCTAAATCTGCGTCGATTGTCATGATTCCACTGTAGAGGATGGCAAAGAGTTCAAGTTGGATTGGACAGGCTTTGACCTGCCCTTAATGAGACATCATTGACGCGTCGCGACGCGTCTGACAACCTACGTTTTGCAAACATCACACATACGCAGTTGAATTCTCGCATTCAGGATGTCATCTCCTCCTAGAGTTGATTTTCCAACGTCCGATATCGATGATATCGAGATGGATGGGCCACCCCAGGATGGCACCATCGAACAATCATTATCCATAGCTCCTCCGCCCCAGCGTCTTTTTCTACAAGGAACACCATCTGCTGCAGGCACTCCTGCCCGGCAAAGATATGCTAACAGTGTCGTAGCCACGCCTATGAGCGGTGTCACCGCCAGACGGGCGTTGGGGATGAGTACTCCTCGTCGAGCACCACGAACACCTCTTTTCGCTCGTGAGTGCTAACTCTACGTCCGATTTATTGCTACTTATATTCTGTGCTAGCTGGAAGCTCTCCTCTCCCATTTCCAAGCTCTTCTCCTACAAAAACTCCCCGGAGGAGGTTCACCATCGATTCCGATGCCCCAGACTCTGAGCCTCTTGCCTTTCCCTCGTGAGCCACCATTCATAACATCATTGTAATTTAACTGATAATTTATTAGGAGTCCAGCAAATGCTCTCGCTACTCCAGTCAAGAACCGTCGCGGGGATATTCACTCGTCCCTTTCCTTGACCCCAACCGCACGGCGAACGAGGCGCGGCGATTATAACAACGATTTAAACGATAACCTCAACTCAGACGGAACTCACCTCTCCCTTCCTGCATCATCTGTTCCTCATCTATCAGCACCCGCTGCGCCCTCTGACGAGCCAGATGAAATCCGCGCTATCTGGGGAACCACCGTTAACTTGGCAGAGACGATGAAACTCTTCCGTGACTTCTTACGTGGCTTCAAGCCCAAATATCGTGCCATCCATGATCGCCAGGAGAACCTCCGTACTCGGACATTTGCTACCCCAGAAGAAGGCGAAGTTGTATTGTATGAGACGTACATGCGCCGTATCCGCCAGACGGGTGAAACCAACCTCAATCTCGACGTGATGAACTTGCTTTCCTATCCGCCGTGCAAAAAGCTCTTTGCGCAACTTCAGAAGTACCCTCAGGAAGTGGTGCCCGCGATGGATCAAGTCCTCAAAGATCTTATGCTCGAACTCGCGGACGAGGACCAGCAAGCCGGAATGGATGGCATGCAGGGCGACCAAGGCGACGAAGAGATCGCCGACATCATGGGCAAAGTTTACAAAGTTCGCCCCTTCGGGTTGACAGCTGTGAACATGCGTGACCTCAACCCATCTGGTATGCTGTCCTGACCTCCTAAATATCTTCGATGATCCTGATGTACTACAGATACCGACAAGCTCATATCTATAAAGGGTCTGGTCATTCGCGCAACCCCTGTTATCCCAGACATGAAAGTGGCCTTCTTCCGCTGCCTCACGTGCTCTCATACCGTCCAAGTCGAAATCGACCGTGGTAAGATTGAGGAACCAGCTCGGTGCCCAAGAGACGTCTGTGGAAGCGTAGGGACGATGTCACTCGTGCACAACCGCTGTGAATTCGCGGACAGGCAGGTCATCCGATTGCAGGAGACTCCTGACGCCGTGCCCGATGGCCAGACGCCTCATACAGTGTCGCTAAGCGTGTACGATGAGCTCGTTGATGTATGTAAACCTGGTGACAGAGTCGTCGTCAATGGCATCTACCGCAGCGTCCCTGTCAGGGTGAATCCTCGACAAAGGACGATGAAAAGCTTATTCAAAACCTACCTTGATGTCGTTCATGTCCGACTCAATGCAGGAGGCTCCCTAGGCGTTGACCGAAGTACACGTCCTGCGGGTGGCGATAGAATTCCGGGTATAGGTGGCGTTGGGGATAGTGCCGATGATCAAGAATTTGAGGACGTCGAAGGGGGCCAAACGCGCAAAGCACAGCTTGAGGCCAAGCTCATCGAGCTCAGCCGGCGGCATGATCTCTATGAACTCCTGTCCCGTTCCCTTGCACCATCAATCTGGGAAATGGACGATGTGAAGAAAGGTATACTTCTCCAGCTCTTCGGTGGTACCAACAAGAACATCGCAAGAGGTGGAGGCGGAGGCGGGCCTCGCTACCGCGGAGATATCAATGTGCTTTTAGTTGGTGATCCCGGTACCAGTAAATCGCAGATTCTGCAGGTATGCCAGTTGCTACTGGTGTGTTTGTAAAGTTAGCTAACTCATTGTCAGTACGTCCACAAAATCGCTCCTCGCGGAGTCTTTGCATCTGGTAAAGGCTCTTCGGCAGTGGGTTTAACTGCGTATGTGACCCGAGACCCTGACTCCAAGCAGCTCGTCCTCGAGAGGTAAGGAGGCATGACCATTATCTCGGAGGCTATTATTCATGGACTTGCAGTGGCGCTTTAGTGTTGAGTGACGGTGGTGTCTGTTGCATCGATGAGTTCGACAAGATGTCGGATGCGACTCGGAGTGTGCTCCATGAAGTCATGGTCAGACACATCCAGACAATCTTTTGGACATTATTGACATTTTCCTTAGGAACAACAAACCGTGTCAATAGCTAAAGCAGGTATCATTACCACCCTCAACGCCCGTACGTCTATCCTCGCGGCTGCAAATCCCGTGGAATCAAAGTACAACGTCGACCTCCCTATCACGCGTAACATCGACCTCCCTCCAACACTCATCTCCCGTTTCGATTTGCTTTATTTGGTACTCGATCAAGTAGACGAAAACCTTGACCGAAAGCTCGCGCAGCATTTAGTCGGGCTGTACCTCGAAGATGCACCAAACACCGGAGGCTACGATGTCCTGGTGTGTCTTGCATCACTCATCTTATTTATTGAGCTAACATTGTTTCAGCCTCTCGAAGAGCTCGCCGCGTACATCGACTACGCGCGCACGCATATCCACCCCGTCCTTAGTTCCGAAGCAAGCGACGAGCTCGTTGCCTCTTACGTCTCCCTGCGTGCCATCGGCGCCTCGGACCCCCGTTCATCTGAAAAACGTATTACCGCTACTACCCGTCAGCTCGAAAGTATGATCCGGCTCTCTGAGGCCCACGCCCGCATGCGTTTTGCTGCGCACGTAGAACTGGAAGACGTACAAGAGGCGTGCCGCCTCATGCGCGAGGCCATCCGGACGAGTGCTATGGACCCTCGCACAGGCAAGATCGACATGGGTTTGCTGAACACCGGGACTGGTGCAGGGCAACGCAAGATGCGGGATGACATGCGCAGAGAATTGCTGGCGATGCTTGATGGTGGTGCTGGCAAAGGTAAAGGTATGAGATGGGGTGATGCGATGAAACGCCTTGCAGAGCAGAGCAGTATCCGCGTTGATGCTGCAGAATTTTCTGAAGTCATCAAAGCGATGGAAAACGAGGGAGTGTTGACTGTGGTCGGGGAGCGGGATAAGAGGATGATACGCAGAGTTGAAGGAGCTTGATAACCGGGTCGTGCACTCTGGAGAACAAATTTAGTCTTATACCTTCCGTTTTCACTCGATGTATTTCCCTGTAATTCCCGCATGTATACTGTATTCTCCTTCGTGCCCTAGTCATCCTCCGGTATTCAAAATAGAAGATACCCATAGTGCATAGACACCCGCGCTTTACCACTATCATAAAGCCATATATCCTCGCTTTCACTTCGCATTCTACATGCATGCTGACCCCTTCCTCAGGGTTCACGATATCCTCGAACGGCCGAAGCATCCAAGATCCTTAATACTTCCCCACACTTCCTCATCCTCCCTGACATGAAATGGGACACCGCCAGCAAGCTATGTAAGTTGGCCAAGTACGGATGATCAGCAAAAAGTCAGGAGTGTTCGCGGGGAATGCCGCGACGGAGTCCCAAACCAACAGATAAAAATTTTGAGCAGCTTCAACATCTCCGACCTTGCAGCTTCATCCAGAACTCGTTCCTCGTTCGTAGTGACCTTGGTAAGTGATCTTATCACAATTCATCTCTCGTTTCTCCTTGGACCCTTCAAGTTTTTGATGAACACAATATCACATTCAAGCTCAACAGTCTTATAGACCTCATTCGTCTAACTGCTGACCTCCTTACTTCTGCAATTCTGATTTCTCTTCAGCATTCCCCCAAAATTTCATTTGGTTCATCATACTGATCTACCTTTTTGCAGGCGTCAAGTTTGCAATTTGTCCTCCCCGTCCGGTTGTATAGAACTGGACCCGGAATCATTCAGTAGTATCAGTCCTGCAGTTTACTTTGTTCAATCTCACCATACGTTGACTCTAGTTACTTTATAACAATCATATGAACCGCATGTATCTGTCCTGCAACCTCAGAATAAGACTCCCTGGCATTGTTTCAACTTTCTGGTATGAGGTAAGGACTGCGAGGATGGACATGACCCACCCACCCACCAGCAGCGGTCATCCTTCTCCCGTCCCCTGAATGTACTGTCAATTGATACCAACGTCACGTCTAGCTTTGCATGTAGAATGTCATCACTGTCTAGATCTACAGTGTTGCTACAATTGAACGAGAGTTAGTTCGAGCCGTTCAAGGAGAGTCACAATGTCAGTTGGTAAAATCAGCGCTCGAGCACATCCACAGGCTGACACGGATCAAGTTGAGGAAGGAGAAGACTCATTGGTCCATCAACCAATCGCGCAAGAAACCCCCAAGTCCACCTGACTGCAGTGATCAAGTGTCTTTGGGGCCAAATTTGCCGACGGGGGAGAAGACGTGAATCGTAAAACTACTAGTGAGTCTGGGCGAGAAGTATTTAACAATCGACATTCCATTCGTAGCGCTTGAGTTGCCCAGTTACCAAGTCAGGCTTCCCTCCATGAGAAATACGACTTCTGGACGCGCTGCAAGGCTATGCAAATGCAGGACCGTCCCGACCGAACTCAAACCTCGCAGACTGTCGAGGCAAATCTGCATATGACCAACTGGTACCCACCTGCAGGTGAAGGCCTTGTGACAATTCAAGCAGGACAGAGGCTAACTGAGGGGGCTGTCAACAGGACCAACTAGACTGGTAAATCTGGGTATGACTTAGATGTGGGTGGTGCGCAGGCTGGAATGGTCACATGCTCGTTAAGCCTGAATTCGAAGGGAGATAAGACGATATCCATCACCACCAGAACAAATACAAGTTGACCACCCCGTCGAGGATCGAAGTCAGGCACGTGTATCAGTATGCCATCCCATATGCCTAGTGCAATGACTTGTAAGTTGTCGCTGCAAAGAGTCTAAGGACTCGGATGAACTCGAAAGTACATGTAACATCCATTCTATCCAACAAAGTCTTCTCAATAATATTACAATGCCAAGGTTGAATCTGCGGTGTTCATAACGCAGTTCCCCGCTCGAAACTGGCCCGAATCTCTGAGGTATATTTGTCGTAGTATCGCGCAATCTGTGACTCGTCGTCAGCCCGTATTTCAAGGATTTTGAACATTAAAATGATCCACCTTTTTGTTGAACACACGATTCCGCTCATTGATGTAGGTAATGTCGCCATCATCTTCGTTGAGCCTCTTGCGGGAGAATTTGCCCTTCTTATCAATGCTACGGCGTAATGTCAGTGCTACGAGGGGACTCGGAGCGTAAGGACTTACTCTCTGTTGATCTTGCCAACTACTCTGTCGATGGCGTCCTCTGTAGGCTTATTGTCAGCGTATAACAGAGTGTTGGCATCGCGGTAGAAGCTTTCTGCAGCCATCCGTTGTTCAGCAGATGGAGCCACCTGAGGAGTGTATGTGTTAAGTGAGACAGCGAAGCGGAAGGTTCAGCAGTACTAACCTGTCCACCCGAAGGATCAAACGTTGTGAGAGCAGACGACGATGGCGTGCTGCTCCCAGATTCCGCAAGCGACCCAGGCGCCAACCCCAGCACGACCTCTTTCTGTCGATTGTATGCAGCAAGGTCCGGTTTAATTAGGTCAATGTCCTTCTTATAGCGCCGTCGAGCTGCATGGGCGTCGTCTGTACAACTATTGAGTGACATCATAAAAGAGAGAGCCAAAACCACGCACCATGGAACTCGAAATCCGCTCTCCGTGCTTTCCTGGCCTTTTTCTTTTCCCAGTTCTCATTCTCTTCTATCGTCCATTCCCAATTCTTCTGCCGCTCCACATCCTCTCCCTGTTCCTCAGCTTCGGCCTGCGTGCGCAGCGTCTCCGCAAGTTTCCTTTGTCGTTCTAAACGTGCAGCATCCCTCGCTGTCATCTTGGCTTTGGCAGACTCTTCGATGAGAGAAGCGCGATTCGCTTTTGTCGACGAACGCTGTGGCGGGATGAACAAGGTCCCGAGTTAAGTGACGGACTCCACGCACCATTTTTGCCCTTAGCTCTTCCATTTTTGCTTTTCTTGCTTCCATTGTCAGTGTATCTTGCTCCATTCCAAGTGAACTAAGGAGAGGACTGCAATGCGAATTCGAGTCTCGACGAATATCACATGATGTGACTACAGTGTGACATGCTTATGACATGGTGATGCCGGAGCGGCAAACGCTGTGCGGAGCCACAATTAGGTCCTAGAGCCGCAGTGCGGTAGCTTGCAAGGTCATCTCTATAGTCAAGCTCTGTTCTCCGATTTCGAATTCATATGCGCGTGATATGGCCAGAGCCTCTCTCACTGTGTGCCGTTTCTGACCTTGATATCAATTCCGATCACTCCAGCTCCCCTGTCATATGGCTGCTTTCTTACTACTGTGTACTTTCTGATGCTTCCACCACACTTTAGCACTCCTTTGCATGCAATTACTCGCTCCATCCACTTCCTATTTCTCCCTTTGAAGCTCTGTTTAGTTTCTGCGCCACTCTCTCATATTTGCATTCCTTGGCGATCCATCTCTCTAAACAAGGCGATTTATACTCGATCGGCTCTATGGCCAACAAAGCTGCATGGGAATGTGTTGTTGAACTATGCCGACGATCAGACGGTTACATTATGAACATCTACGACAACCCTTTCGGTGGAGTGTCATCCCTTGGTTTAGGAGATTTTCGTCAAGTCGCGCCTGTTGTCAGTGGAACAGGCGAGTTACCTTCCCTCGCACCATCTGCGAAATCTTCTTAGTTATGGACAAAAAAAATCGGGTTTTCATGCCCAACACCTCTATCTGCAGCGTCAATGACCCTGAATGCACACACATCGGAGAAGACTCCTCCGGCGAACGACACTGCTTCGTCGAAGTACAGATCCCAAACGCAACAGAAATTCATTGCCTCCCTCGTATCACGTTCTCTTTCAATCTTCAAGGCTCAAGCTGGACAGTGAATCGTAGACAGTTTCCCCTTCGAGCCGCATATGCAATGACGTTCAATGGCTCGCAAGATCTCACTGTTCAGCGCGCTGTAATCGACCTGCGCAACGATCTGTTCGATGGTCAACTGTACACCATACTATCGAGAGTACGAAACCGTAATGATATCAGCTATTCGCTCCGAATAACGAAGACAGAGATACCGCAAACATAGCACAAACAAAACGTTCTGCAACATTCAGTGACGTTCTCCCATTGCTTCCCTCTTTCAGTTCAAGCTGCATATGCAACAATAGCATACTTCATGTATATAAATTTCCCATCGCGTCCGAAGGTAGGCTGAACCTCTCGTATAACATATCTTTAAAACTGCAGATTCGGCACAGGACCAAATAATGACTGGCTCACCAAACTCGAGATGCCTAAACTAGAGCTAGGTCGTTGAATGGCTGTGCGCGCATTTTGAATGGTGATTTAGAGTGACGAAATCTGTTGGGGCCGACGACGAATTTCGGACAGGGGATGATAGACTCGGTACCCAGACACGCAGGTGTTCAAAACACAGAAGGACCCGAGTATCCCTAGGCCGACCAAGAAGGAAGACAAGTCGGTTCCTAACCGGTGTTCCACATATATCATAGTTCAACAGAATCAAACGACTTGGATTCGACACTGCAGGTGTTCAATCTCCACCAGCGTAGGGATTCCAAGAAGTTGGCATCAAAATGACTTGGTATTCATTTTTACCAATGTGGGGATTCCGAGAAGCCATGTAGCACCTCTGCCGGAGATGTATGTTTGCGGTGGCGAACTTCAAGTTAATCTAGCTAAGTAACGACCTCATTTTAACTTACGCGTCATACTGTAACCGCTGTACGGAACCACTGACAGTTCTTATGCTTAGAGAATTGATATCTTCTAGCGTCATAGAGGTTCGGCGTCCGGGCAACAAACGTTGGAACTTATGGTATTAAAGAGAGCAGCAACTTAAGCCTATAGATGTTGACATTTCCGAGTCCTTATAGATGGTTGCTTTTACTGGCACATCATTTGCCTTGCTTTCTGGCCTTTCCAGCCTTACAGCGACCTCTGCTGTCTCAAATTTTCTTGATGCAGGTCATGTTCTCCGAGGTACGGTTTGCGAGGAAATCGCGACCTCAGTCTCTCCAAGCTCTATGGTGTATTACAACGGTGCGTACTTCCCAACTAAGACCTTGCCAGCAACATATCGAAATCCCTCATAGGCTCGAGTCAATACCTGAAGGACAATTATCACTGGGCTTCGTCCAGTAGTAACACTTCTGAATGTTCCTTTGAGCCTGCAACAGCTCAAGATGTTGGAATCGCGGTTCGTACGAGCCGGCCAGCCTCAGCTTTCACTAATATTTATTGCTCTTCGTACCAGCTTCAGATTTTGGGAAAGACGCAGACGCCTTTTGCAGTGAGTTGACGATTTATTCGGCGTGCATCCGGCTTTGATGTCTGTGGGGAAGGTCAAAAGCGGAGGACATGCCACTAATCCAGGGTTCTCTTCGACGTCAGGCGTCCAGATTGCAATGTATTCGTTTTCGGACATCGATTACGACGCAGCCACACAATCAGTGACCTTGGGTACAGGTTTGGTGTGGGATGACGTATATACTACCCTGGAAGAATATGGCGTCATGGTCGTAGGGCCAATAGTTACTGGCATTGGTATCGGAGGCGTTACGTTAGGTGGAGGTATGAGTTTTCAAGTGTGGTTTCCTATGATTTCCATGAAGCTCATTTTGCTTTGTGTGTTTAACAGGGTATTCATATTTGACTAACCAGTATGGTTTGGCCATCGATAATGTCATTGCATATGAACTTGTTTTACCCAATGGAACGGTGGCTGATATAACAAGTTCCACAAATCCGGATCTGTTCTTTGGCTTGCGAGTGAGTTCTCAGCGTTTTAGGATTCCATCACTATCTAATTCTTGCATGAACGCAAGGGAGGATTCAATAACTTTGTGCGCAACTCCTATAGGTCTCTATTGATAAGCACTCTAAATTGATATGTCATAGGGCATCGTGACAAGGGTTACTCTCAAAACACATCCTCAGTCCCAAGTCTGGGTAAGAAGTCTGACCTACCTCTATAACAATGGTAGCTTGATGGTTATTCTCATGGACAGGGTGGACGGATCTCGTATTCGCAAAACAACTCCGAAGCGGTAGCCTCGGCTTTGGTCAACTTTTGGGAGAATGTCTCCGATCCGAAGGCAACTGTGTACAACACATATAACTACATCTCTGGATTTGTGCGTCGCAACAACTATCGGTGTCCTCTAATACGTATCACTGATCTCCGTATTGCAGGCAGAGATATCAACTATTCTATTTTATGATGCTCCATATCGCCCTGAGGGAATGTTCGACGACTTCTTGTCGATCCCTTATATTGAAGAAGACATCTCCATCAGGTCCTACTCGTCTCTATTGCAGCTTCTTCCATTGAATGTCACCTCCGGGCTCAGGTAGGTTTGTGTGAATTAAATATTGTCTACTCAGCTCACTCGAAAAAAAGATCCGTCTTCTATACTGTGTCAGTGGAAAATATCACAGCGTCAGTGTTGGATATGGTTGTAAACGAGACGCTGGTATGCCGCTCTTTCTCTCTGATCCCGATTCATCGTTGACGCATCTGACCAGTTTTGGGATGAAAAATTGACGAACTCCAGCGCGAAAATCGTTTCATACGATGTTGACCTGCACCTCTCCAGTATCCACGATCATACCGACACGCCATCTGCGTATCCACCATCACGAAGCCGGGGTTATTCGTTCATCGAGATATACTATGGATGGTCAGATTCGAGTGATGACGGCACGATGGTTGATGCTACCTACACAAGCGCCGATTATATGACCCAGGCGCTCACGGACTATGGTCAGGACATTGCGGATGTCGCCGTGTACCCAAACAATGCGCCTCCTGGCTTCCCTTTAGAGGACATGTATGGCGATAATCTGCCTCGCTTGCGTGCCATCAAGAAAGCTGTCGACCCGGATAATGTGATGGGGTTGACAGGTGGGTGGAAATTCTAGCTCTAGTTTAGGTATCTCGAGTTTGGTGAGCGGCTTGTTGACGGCTGGCAGTCAGTGGCCGCCCGAGACAAGGCTACCTCGCGCTAGTATAAACCGAACAACTAATGCACATACATAATACAAAATCGATTTTTGCAGGATATACAGACAACTTTGTTCTCACTAACCCTACAGATAGACTTTAGCATAATATATTTCCCAGGTATATTTGGTTGTGTCTGGACTCCGGAGTGTGCACCATGAACCATTTGGTTCGTGAGGCTGGTATCTACATTCTCTCCACCATCGCGAAGCTATTCCACCCATCCACCAAGCTCGATCACAAACCCTACAGCGACCTTCGCGAACTCGAGAGCATGCTGTTGTATTCCACTTGTCAATTATTTACGACGCAATGTAAACTGGGTAAAAATGCACCTCAAATGAAAACTCGCCATTAGCAAGGTCCATCCTGTCTTCCGATGTGTGGATGTATGGGTTGAACGTCCTGAATGGATCACCTTCGGCGGCGAATATGGCAGGGAATCCCGCTCGGTGCCATGACATGTGATCTGAGCCTGCACCAGCGCTTTGCACAAAAAAGTCTATACATGAACGCCGT
>Ga0153976_1000255_pt1 | contig 18412 bp, 26 predicted proteins | sample TSGA060MetaG_FD_104717 | JGI IMG/M metagenome (GOLD analysis project Ga0153976, IMG submission 104717) | Attine ant fungus gardens microbial communities from Georgia, USA - TSGA060 MetaG | ecosystem: Host-associated > Fungi > Mycelium > Unclassified | place: USA: Georgia, Yuchi Wildlife... | reverse complement strand
TTGACCTGTCCCCGGAGATGGAGCTTGAGCGCGAATCAGGACGAGGGGGAGACTCTATCTTCCCGCTCGCAAATTTCGTGTAAGAGGACACGTTGGATGGGACTGGAATTGTTTTGGCCTTGGTAAGGTCTCTCTCGAGCCGAGTAACTTGAGCCTCAAGGTTCGCAACTTGGTCGCGTAACTTCTGCTCTCGGTCCTGCAGGTTAGACAAACAGTCAGAACGAAGCACGTGAGACTGATGGTCAAATTCCCACCTTAACCAAGCGGTCATTTGCTTCCTTTTCTTCCAGTTGGAGCTTAGCCAAAGAATAATCAGTATCAAGTTGAGCATGGGATTGCTCCGCCTGATCGAGCCTGGTGCGTGTCCTCTCCAAATCACCCTCATACTCTTTTGCCCGTTTCTCCCACTCAGAAGCACGCTGTTGGGCTTGAGTCAAACTCTGTCTGGCCGCATTTGCGGTACGTTCAGCATTGGAAGCTTTGTGCTCCTGTTCCCGGAAATGCCTTTGAAGTGCTGCGTGCTCGCTTTCGAGGGCGCGACTCTGTTCGCGAGCCTGTCGGAGTTCCTTGAGTTCTTCATTGTCAGCTTGACTCATACGGGTGGTGAGCATTTCAATTTGTTCTGCTGCGCGGCGAAGGTCATCCCAGTGGCTCTGTTGTGTCGCCAGGCGCTCGTGCTCTTTCTGGAGGGTACAAAGAGACTGCGCAGTTAAGTCCTTCTCGAGGGTTATAAACTTCACTGATGTGTCCAATTCTCTAATCTAAAGAAAGGTGTTATCAGACGAAGAAAGGTTGTCATCACAGGGCAACTTACTTTAGAGTTGAGGTTCGCCTGTTCGGCCAATGCTTCCTTGTTCACCTTCTCCAGTTCGTTGATGCGTTCCTGATTAGCTTGTGTCGCAACGTCCGAAGATTGAAGGCGCGCGAGGCTTTGAGAAAGTGCTGCCTCCAGTTCAGAGTTCCGCGACTCCACAGCAGTCATATCTGCGCTCTGGGTTCTGATAGTACTCTGCAGTTCTTCGACCTGGGAACGAAGCCTATCTTTCTCGGACTCAACGTCCCTGAGGCGTTCAGCAAGGTTGTCTTTCTCAACCCGAACTTGGCCATGAGCTCCGCGAGCCTTTGCCACTTGCACCTGGAGTTCGGCATTGGCTGCCTTCAGTTTACGAATCTCTTCCTGGTCTCTCTTTGATGCGTCCCTGGAGACTGCGAATTCAGCATGGGCGGTCTGAAGAACGCTGACGGCTGCATGTAACGTTTCAGGTAGTGCATTCAAGCGTTCAGCAAGGTCCTCGCGGAGGGACTTGTGCATCGAGAGAAGCTCTTCGTTTTGGGTGGAGGAGGACAGATGAGTACTGGCCAAGGAGTTGATAACAACCTCCAACCCGTGGATGGCTGATAGGACGTCTTTGTTACTCTGCGATGACGCTTGAGTTTGCAGCTCTTGATTACCTGACTGAATTGCACGCTTGAGATCATCAAGTTGAGCAGGGAAGCTAGCGACGGCGGCATGGAGATCAGTGTGTTTCGAGGCAATTTCCTCGCCTTTTCTGACTATGAGCTGCTGGGCCTCTTCCAGTGCATCCAGTTTGGGGGCCACATCACTAATTGAATGAAGCAGGCCAGAGATGCCCTCAGTGACTTTGCCTGAAATCACGTCGACGTTGAACGCCCTGTCGCGTACAGCGAGACGCGAGTCCAAACGCTCCACTACCAGATCCGCTACTTGCTCCTTGATTTCATGTGCGTCGATGGGGGAAATGACACGGCGAACTTCGGCGGTAATTTGGGTAATCATCGAGTCGGTATCCAGCGACAACTTGGGCAGCAGAGGGACAATGCTGTCAACGATCAGCCCAGCCGTCTCCCGTTTGTCAGCTGCGAGATCAATCAACTGTTCTATGTTTGGCTTGACGGCTTGGCTGAGCTGGGTAGTGAGAACATTGTAGTCAACAGGATCAGGTCTCAGAACCATAAATGTAGGTTTCAGAGCCTCCATGAGATCAGTAATGAAGCTATCTCGTTCATACTGACCTCCGAAAGGACGACACTGTTCTGCAACTTGTGATGACAGCTCGGCAATGGAGTGAAGGACGACCTTCATGTTCCAGTTGTTCGTTTGTTCCAGAGCATCCGTGCTTGATCCCGTAGGTCGAGCTTGCTCGAGGCGTTTGACGAGCTCGCGTAACTCGGTCTGAATCAAAAGTAGACCCTGTGAATGACCTTGTTGTACTACATCGCGGATGAGCTCAAGGTCTAATTCGCCACGGGCATCCATTTGGCTGTCGTCGAGGCCACGAGCGGCAGATTCTTGCAACTGGGTGCGGAATAAACCGACAACCTCCGTGATCATGTCTTCTGTGGAATGGCTAATTGATGATCCACCTATTGATGTGCTGGCCCTGGCAATCTCAGCGCGGAGACTTTGGAATTTTTCGTTTAACAATGTCTCGATCTTGTCTTCTAAAGCTTGTGTCTCGAGACGCTTCGTGAGGTTGATCGCAGGGATTGAAACGTTCGAAAGCTCCGAGTTGCGGGCACTATGCAACGCGGGCAACGAGGAGCGACGCTGGATGGCGGGCGTGAAGATGTCAGGAGACCGAGGTGGTTGTGGTTGAAATCCGGGGTCAGTGACAAGCCGTGACCGTGAACGACGCTGTGACATCGAGATAGCGGGCGCTGTAAGTTCATCGAGGGACGGTTGTTGCGAATGCTCGAAAATTTCGCGGGAGCTCAGCCGGGAGCGCACAGTACGGCGAGTTTTCTCATCACCCACCAGAGCTTTGAAGACACCGGCAGGTACTGTGTTGCTGGAAGTAGGATTCTTGAAGTCCAAAGGGATAGGAGCGCGTTTCATCCGGGTAGGTGCAATCGACGGGAACGTGCTTGCAATGTCAAAAGCGTTGTCATCCATCTGATGCGATTCCAACCCGCCGCCAGTGACTGGCTGTCTGTGTCCTGGTACTTCGACTTCCTGCACTCCATCCTCATCAGGTAAGGCGAGAGTGGAAAACCCAGAAAACGTCAGAGGTTGCAGGGGCCCGCCACTTACATTGACATCCTTTAATCCTGATGTCCACGGCGACGTAGGAGCAGAACGACGGGTGCTGCAAGGAGTCTCGCCCATTGCAGGGAATCTAAACGAGGCCATGTTCTCCTTGCTGCTGTCATCATTATCATAATCAATTGATAAACTGGACTCGCGGCGCTGCCTTTTCTCCCGTCCCTGTTGTTCACGTGCGGCTGATGGTCCGGCTGGCGGTACTGGCAGAGGTCGCGAAGACTCAGATACAGGGAAGGACATTTGAGGCACACCAGGAGGCGGACGGAAGGTAAACCCTGTGGGCTTAAACTCCTGTGCGGCCGCGTTGAGTGGCTTTCCAAAGGATGGAAAACGTGAATGACCAAGGGCAGGAGCCTGCGGCGGTGCCACCTCGAGGGACAACGAATCAGACCTCCTGGCTGCACCAAAAACGAAAGGCTTCGCGTGAGGATTAAGTGCCCCAGAAGAAGAGGAATGGGGGACAGAGATTGTTGCCTCAGTATTAATGTTGAAGTGCTCGGAGGTATTGCGCGAGTGTGCGAGTGCGGGGTCATGCACTGAGTACTGCCCTGATGGACCACGAGAATGGGGAAGAGGAGGAAGAGGCCTTCTTCCTGTTGTTGAAGCCGACAACGGTCTAACCGGGAAGTCTGCCGGATCTACACCAAGGAATGCACTATGCAGTTCTCCACGGTGGCCATCCTCGCTGGGATTCGATACGACGTCATAATCACCCCGCAAAGACATGCCGAAGCCACCACTTGGAGGAACAGGGAAATTGGGCAGACGTCTCGGTGTCTCAGCTTGATGTTTCATTTGACGCAGTGTACGGCGCTGCACCCGGTTTTGGCGAGCACGCTCTTCATCTGAAGGATTAGACCATTCGCCGATGCTTTCCTTCAAGTTTGTCAGGGTTAATGCGTGAATAGTGCAGAAATTCACGGCATACCTCGTCTGATTGTTCCCTATCTGGGTACATGTCCTCGGATCCCGTCCACTCTCCAACCGCCTCTTTGTCGAGGTCATCAATGCCTGGGTTGCCAACCGGACTCAGGATGGGTATCATGTTGACCTCTGACATGGCACCATCTGTAATGCCACCGACTGACTGCAATGATAGCGCAGCCGACAGCCTTGACACGTGTCTCGAATGCAGCCTGCTCAGCGCAGCAGCTGTCGTCATATCTCCACCTGTGCCTGCACTGTCAGCCCTAGTAAGGCCTTCAACCTCAACCACTGCATTGTGATCCATGTCCATGTCAACGAGTACCTCCTCCTGAGGTTCTTCCTCCTCCGGTATGTCGAGGCCAAACCCGCGTATGAAATCAGGACGACTGCTGCCACGAGAAATACCAAGAGGAACAAAGGATGGAACAGAAACTGGAACACGACCTTGTGGAGCATGGATACCTTCGGTAGGAGCTTGTATCGGCTCGGTCGGGATATCAGTTTCAATGCTGTCTGAGCCGAGGACTGCACTCGGGCCAAAGGGATTGAAGGCTGCGGTTGGAGTGTAGAAGGGTTCGTGGAACACAGGAGGGTGTGCAAGGGACAGGCTATGACCGTGCCTATTTTGGAATCGAGGTTGAAGTTGATGCGGAAGGGGAGACAGACTAAATGGTGGCTGAGGCGAATTTGACAGAGAATTTAATGAGGATGCGGCCTGGGACTGCTGCAATTTATTCAACTTGAAATGCAGCAAAGACGGGTCAGCAGGAGATGATATCTTGAACACGTGGAAACACGCCGTGAGGAAGGTGATATATAACTTCAAGGGACACACATACTGATGCAGCACGAGCATGAGGGGCGTGGATTGGAAGAGCACCTCCTGAACCTCTCTCTACACCCAGCTTCTCAAGCTTATCTTCGATAACTTTCTGCTTTATAGCATCCCATGCAAACTGTGAAAGAGTTACTACACTGCTTAGAGGCAACTGAGATGTCTTCTCACCTTGCCAGGGAGAAATACGTCCACCGTATCAGGTACGTTCTGCCGCCACGAATCCGGCGGATAGGGCTCAGCTGAGTAGATTTCAGGTGGTGCAACCGTTAGTTCTTCCGAGTTCGCTGAAGGTACCGGTGTTCGGGCCCACTGTGGACGCGTTGGCGTTTCTCCACCATCACCCGACGTTGTCTCGACAGGTATGTTTACGACTACCTTCTTGCCCTTCGGGGCTGGAGTAGATGCAGCCTGTGGAGGGGGCAAGGGGCTATGCTTGCGCCCTGGACCTCCGAGAGGTGCTTTCGGTGGACCACCTATGCTAACGCTTGGAGCTCTTCTGTTCCTCGGAATGAAGGGCTGAAAGGGCGGCACTATTTGAGGCGGAAAAGCAGATCCCAATGGAGTCATAGGAATGGCATTAGTTGGTGGGTAACCACCTGGAAAGTGCGCTATGCTGGAGTGTCCTTTGTGTTGGGCATAGGTGGGACGACCGGGAGCGGGAGGAGGTTGATGAGGAAAAAATGATTGCATAGGCGTCTGAAGAGGAGGACCGCTCATAAAGTAGGGTGCAGGATGAAAACTTTGCTGGAGGGTTGTAGGCAGACCTGGAGAAAACATGGGTTGTCTGCCGTCGAAGGGCTGCTGCATGGTGAGCATTGGGGGTATGGCGAGCCTAGGCAGTGGTTGACGAGGTTGCGGATCCATTACGCAGAGATTATGTTTCTGAGCAAATTGGCGCTGATGGAACGAGCACGTCGCGAAACTTGAACGCTTGAGCTGTCCACCTTTCTACAATTCCGAATATTCCTCTGCGTATCTTAAATCCAAAGCATCTGCAAGAGACGCGCACACTACTGCTGTCGACGCTGGAACACGGAGAGTGATCTGTCTGGCACTTCGTGAGGACAAAACAGAAACATGGCAAGAATTTCGCGTCCATTATACAAGCCACGTGCACAAACAAGTTGCCGGCATAAGAAATCGTTCATATAGACGTTGGTACCAAGAAATACAAAACAGTCGTGCGTGGATAATAAAAAAGTAGAAAGGTACAGAGCTCAGTCATCCTCAAACATAGACACGTCGTCCGCCTCTGAACCGGACCCTACCTCAACATATTTCTTGCTCTTTCCTCGTGCTGCCCGCTTCGGCGCCATAGCTCGTGGTGCAGGTGGTATATCAGAGTCGTTCTCAATGCTGATATCGTCATCGCTGTCCTTCTTGGCTACAGTTTTCTTAGCAAGAGCCGGTTTGCTACTCGAAGGTTTTCGAGCGACAGCCTTTTTTGGTTCTGGTATCTTGCCGAAGAAGTCAGTCACCGGCGCCTGGGTGATCTTCTTCTTCTTCACAGCAGGCTTGATGTAGTCTTCCTCGCTGTCCTCATCTACTTCGAGACTAGAGAAGTGGATGTGAGTTAGTTGTTCATTTCTCCTATGAATCAAATTACCTCTTCCGTTTGGGAGGGTCCTCTTTAACTTTGACTTTGCCCTTGCCTTTCGCTTGTACAGCTGGGACCATTTCTACATCTGAGTCAGAGTCTGCTTCCACCTTCGGTGGTGCCTCTTCTGAGTCAATTTCTTTCTTTGCAACTTTCTTGACAGGAGCTTTCTTTGCCGCAGGGGCCTTCGGAGGCTTTTCATCATCACTCTCGACCTTAGATGGACCACCGACTGCAACTTTGGACTTTGGCTTTGGCTTAGACTCGGCTGCTTTCTTCTTTGCTGCGGTCTTTGACGGCTTGAATTCGTCATCTGAATCATCAGAACCATAGCCCTTCTTCCGTCCGGGACCAGGTAGTGACTTGCGAGTCTCAAGAGTTGCTTGCTTTCTCTTGATCTTCTTGCCGTTAGCGTCGAGCAAGGACTTGTTTTCATACTCTTGACATGATTTCTAACATGGGTCATTCAATATAGTAGCTGTCGAAACGAAAAGACGGACTTACTTCCCACTCCCTTAGGAAAGCATCCAGGTCCTCATTCCAAAGCTCAATGGGACTGCGTTCGAGAAGAGCCAAAAGTTCAGCATCCTTGTCTGCCGCTTGTTGCAGGAGTTTGTCGATCTGGAGAACATTTAATATCGAGCGGCAGCAGAGTCGTAGTGATATATACCTTCTCCTTCGTCAAGCTCCAGATGGGCATGCCAAGCAAGTAGTCGTAGTCAGTCGATCCACCCTCTTGTTCTACATCTTCTGCCTCGGCGTCTTCGCCTTCGGGCTGGACAATATCCTCCATCTCACCAGCAGCCTTTGCCTTTGCCACTTTAGGGAATGGTCGGAACTTGAGCCTGCGTAGCTCAGCCATGAGATCGGTCTTCTTCTTGTTCGACACAACGAGCTCCTTGTCTACAATCATCTTCACGAACCGTGCCTGGTTCGAGAGGCGCTCAAATTGCGTTTGCAGCTCATTTGCGAGGAAGTCCTGCACAAACAAAACATATCAGTCATCCACTCTCGTATTCCAAATAAAAATAAAAATCGCCTTTCGCTTCTGATAGTACGCAAGCCGTTGCGGGTAGAACTCTTCAATAATCTCCTCAGGAGACGCATATTTCTGGATCTTGCCCTCGAAATTGAAGCACATCATGTTGCTCGTATTGATCTTGGAAGTCAGCTTGAAGAACTCGGTGAGACCCTGTTCCTCGGCCTTTTCCAGGTCCTTCGCAGCCATGGTAATCACAAAGTGGACGTTCACGTTATCGTGATGTTCCTTGTAGTCCTGTAGACTTATACATTAATGGATAAACAAGAGAACCCTAGATGCCTGTTCACCTTGATAACGCCTTCACCCTTCTCACCAATCATGGCTTCGAGCTCGGCCTTGTAGGTTTGAGTCCACTTGTGAATAGGGAGCTCCGTAATCTCAACGGTAGTATCATTGATCTTGCGAGCGAGACCAGTTACGTCGTACTTGTGGTCACCAACTTTCTTGATTGTTCCTTTGAAGCCACGCCACCAAGGCAACATTGGAACCATCTCTTGGCCGGCCATCAAGCGGCGCAAATTATCCACGATGTCAACAGGGTTGTAGCAAGGGATTGTCGTGCTCCAACCTGATAGAAATGTAAGATCACGAAAAGCATTTTAGTAGTCCACTTACCGGTTCCGATGCCCTCAGCGCCGTTCACGAGCACGAGAGGAATAACAGGCATATAGTACTCAGGTTCAATCCAGTCATTATCTTCCTTCAAGTACGTCAAAAGAGGGGCATCCGAAGGATGAAAGACAGCGCGGCTAAATGCCGACAGCTCGGTGAAGATATAACGAGCAGAGGCGTGGTCTTTACCACCCTGGTCACGCGTACCGTACTGACCATTGGGCAGGAGCAGGTTTAGATTATTGCTCCCAACATAATCCTGGGCCAAATTCACAATAGTCATAGTCAAACTGGCTTCACCGTGGTGGTATGCGGCGACTTCGGAGATATAACCAACCAGTTGAGCAACCTGCACGAACAGTTAGTAAGTAATGTGCATGAAAACAACGCATATACCTTGATCTCCTTCTTCAGCTTACGCTTGAAGCAACCCCAGATGACCTTGCGCTGGCCAGGCTTGAGGCCGTCCGCCACTGAGGGTATAGAACGAACATTATCTGCCATGGAGAAGAGGACTAACTCCTTGTTGATGAAATCCGAGTAAGGAATTTCGTCCATGTTATGGTCGAGATACGTCCCAGGCTGAAAGATATTGATGAGTAGGTCGATTTATTTTCTTTGTTTCCCGTTCACCTTGAACTGACGGAGCCATTCCTTTCGTTCATCAGCTTTCTTCTTGCTGAAAGCGAGTTCGATCAGCTCCCTGTCGCCCTCTTGTGTCGTCGCAAAGGGAATCATGTGCTTAGCCATATTGCTGAAGTAGTAGCGGGCATCAGAATCCTTGCTTGTCCCAAGACCCTAGATCACGTGTAAGAAAGGCGGGACCAGCTAAAGAGGCAGGAAAGACCTTGTAGTACTTCGAGTCCCACTTGTGGGCATCAGGGGTATCCTCCAGCCACTGCTCATATTCTGGAATGGTGAAAAAATCAATCCGTTTGTTCCCTTTCGTGACCTTCTCACACATGAGTAAGAAGTAAACATATTACAAACAAAGGTTGCGCACCCTTACGATGGGTGTTACGAACTCAACCAAGAAGTTGGGTAACTTCAACAACGACGGGTAGAAATGGTCCAAGAAATTAATGAGCAGACCCTTGATATGAGATCCGTCGTGATCCTGCGCACAAAGTGTTAGCTTACTCATTTATGTCAACATCCAATACAAGCATTTGACCTGATCCGTCATGATCATCAAGCGTCCATACCGCAGACTGCTGACATTGCTGTACTCCTTGTTGTGCTGGAGACCCATGATCTTCTTGATGTTCTGAATTTCTTCATTCTTCATGATCTGGTCATGCTTTGCTTCCCGAACGTTGAGCAACTTTCCACGCAGCGGGAAGACACCAAAATTGTCGCGGCCAACAACACCCAACCCCGCCACAGCCAGAGCTTTCGCAGAATCACCCTCGGTTAATATTAGAGTACACTTTTCAGCCTGTCTCGTGCCTGCGTTGTTTGCGTCAGCAAGCTTGGTCATTCCAGTCAACCTGAGCAACATGATCAGATCAAAGCTCCTTGCACGTATATCCCTATCACCTGTTACGCTTGCTCCCATCGGTTTTCTTGATCTGCTGGTCAGCCTTGAACATTGCCCAATTAAGAACGTGATCAATGATTGTTGACTTTTGGACTGAACGAAAGTGAGATCCCAGAATTTGAAGCTTCACTAGAAACATACCTTTCTTCATGAACTCTTCGGACAACGCGGGCTTCGTACCGAACTTGGAAGCGGTCAAAGTCAGCGTCTCTTTAGTCTGACTGTCGAATGTCGGGTTCTCAATCAGAGCATTGACAAAAATCCACATGTGGTTCTTGATCTGTGCGGGCTTCACTGCTGCACCTTTGTTTTTCTTCCCAATAGCAGTGATGATGTTCTTCGCAATCTGGTCAGCTATGTGATTGACATGCGTACCGCCCTTCGTGGTTGCGATGGAGTTGGCGAAGGAAACCTGTTGAAATGTACCGTCTGACACAGCAAACGCTACCTCCCACCGTGTGCCAATCTGCTCGTATATCATAGCTGGCTTTGCTTGAGCCGCCCCTCCCGATGCCTCCAGTGCCTCTGCCGCGGCAGAGTTGAGGTACAATTCAACGTACTGCTTGAAATTCTTGATTTTCAACCGCTCATCATTGAGGAAAACCTTCACATCCTTGACTGTGCCCGCAAGATCGTATACGCGCCGTTTCAATAAAGACAGGGTGTCTTCGTCGATGGCTTGCATTCCGAAGCGCTTCAAGTCTGGCTTGAAGGTGACCTTGGTGTACTCCTCGCCCTTTCCATTCTTTGTAATCTTCGCAGCGCCGACCTTGCCCATATTATTTGTCCATGTCTGCTTGTACTTCTGGCTTGTGTTTTTGTCCGCAGTGTCGATGGTGAATTCATGGGAGTAGATGTTGGCAAGCTTGGCACCGTAACCATTGCGGCCACCGGTAAGCTTCTTCTCATCGTCGTCATAATTCGAAGAAGAGAGCAAGTGACCGAAAATGAGTTCGGGAATGTAGATTTTCTCCCGCGAGTGCACCTCTATGGGAATGCCCCGACCATTGTTGTAGACAGAAATAATGCCCTGCTCCACATCGATATTCACTTTAATGGTATCCATGCTAAGGTCGTTTATCTATGTCCCTTGATTAGTGGCGCAGGTCGTGGACGAGGGTCGTACATCCGAGCCTCACCTTGTTATCTGCAGCATTGACAAGAATTTCATCCACAATCTTGAAGAAACCCGGGACATATTTGACCTCTCTATGAACCATGCGCTTAGTCTCCGAGTCGTATGTCCACATTGGCTGTGTGATTGTCTCTACGCTTCCGATGTAGGAATCAGGACGTTTCAGAATGTGCTCTAGTTGAGACAACTGCCAAGTTTCAATTGTCAGTAAACAATTTGCTAGGGCCTCACGCATACGTACTTTGGTGTAAGTTTCCGATGCTGTCTTATTCTTCTTCGGTGGTGTGGGCTCCTTCGGTCTGGATGGGCCTGTACTCTCGTCACCCGATTCAACTTCACCGATGTCCATTACGCTGGTATCTGCATTGTCGTCCTTATCCACGAGAATCTTCTTCTTTGGTGGAGGCTTAGGTTTTGCAGGAGGTTTAGATGGTTTAGATGGGAGTTTCGCTGCGACAGCCTTCTTTGCTGGTGCCTTCGTCTACAAATTGGCACTGAATGGCGCGTTATGGTTCAACAGAGAATACTCACAGTCTTCTTGATGGGAGGAGCATAATCATCGCTCTCTGAGCCTGAGACGTTTTCGATGTCAAAATTCTCCCCTTCTGTAGAACTCATTACGTTGTTGAAGGATGAAGAAGAGAGTACAAACGCGGTCGCGCTGAGTCGCGTTTCACAGAACTCACGTGACCTTCAAGAACACCGCGTTTTCCCGGGCTCCGCTTCCGTGAGCCATTGGCTTACATTAATATTGTATGTAGTCTCTAACATCATTTCAATACCTACCTGCACGGCGCTAGCAGAATATCATTACAGGCTTTCTTCAAATGCAGGCAGCACAAGTCAGTGCCCTCAGCACTCTCGCTGACCCTCCTACTCGAATGGTCGATGCTGCAGTTATGGACTACTTCCTCATCGAAGCTGTGAATGCCCTTCGTATCTCATCAGCGGCTGCTGCTGCTAGGGCCAAAAAGATTGAGAGTGATATGGCTGAAGCTGGGTTGCTTCCCCCTCCACCACCCGCAAGACAACAAAACAACAGAGACAGCGCCAGTAGCACGACAGGTAAGGTACTGGGGTCGGTTGATGAAGAAGAGGGCATCAGGTCAAGGCTGGAAGCTATCGGCATGCATGTTGGAGGTAATTTTGCGGAGAGGTACGTTGCGTTATCTGCAATGGTAATGCTTAGCATTTTAATCGCCTGCAAGGCTTTGCCGCGATCGCTCATTATTCAGTGACTCTCTGGATGCTATCAAGTTTGTTTGCAAGGACCTTTGGGTCTCTTGCTGGGACAAGCAAATCGACAACTTGCGCACAAATCACAGAGTGAGCAACCCTTCCGCGACTTCGTCGATTTATCACGGAAATCTTCAAAGGGAGTATATGTTCTTCAAGACAATGGCTTTAAGCCAATCGCTCGAATATCCTCGTGGGAGGGTCGGCAAGAAGCCCTCAGGCGAGCGAAGCTGGTGTGTCAATAAGTTGTCTTTAACATGCTTCTAAAGGCTTTGACATGTCCTAAGTATGTCGCACTCCCCGCTGGGATCGTCAAAGGTGCATTATCTCGAATTGGCTTTCACGGAACGGTGGTTCCTGAAATCACAGCTCCACCTCAATGTGAGTTATCCTCCTTCGAAAAGATCACCCTTTGCGATGCTGAGCTTCTCATCATTGAATAGGCACATTCCAGATCAAACTACCAAAAAGTACATGAAGTTCTAGTTATCATCATTCTGATAGCACTGGATAACAATCAACGACATCTAAATCATCGTGGCTGAACACACAATCGAACAAGTCGAAGGTATCGAGTTTATGGAGTGGTTTGTAGGGAGTCCGAAACCGCCGAGTATCCTGCACGTCAAAAACCCGATTCAAACATTACCCATTTATTGAAAGCAACAGCGCCTTAGATCGACAATTTCTTTAAACCCTCTTCCTCTACAGCAAACCGTCACAGCACTCCTAAATGTTGCTTCGTACCTGTTCTAATCACTTCCGAGCCGCCATTCTATGCAGGACGATCGTGATAGGCGATGAAATTGCAACGGCCATGATAAACGAGAGTCTGCGAGATCGAGCCTGAGAGACGGCAGAAGCCTTAAAATAAGAAAAGACAAGACAGGGAGATGAACAGACGGGAACGTCGACAACTTGCTCATCGAACTTGATTCTCGTGTAACATATCGTTTGGCTTCATCTATGACGGTGGCGTGACAGCCTACTGCTCAGGGTAGGAGTTATTATTATGGCATCTGGCATATTACTGCTCCTGCAGAACTAGGCAACGAAAGTGAAGAATTCCAATGGCGATGTTTCGGACAAGCTCTATGGTATCGGAGCGCGCGCGGTTAGAAGAATTCACTCAGAGTCCCAGACAGTCCCTTCTCGTCAGGAACTATGAAATAATGGTTATGTCTCTGTTCACGCCTGTTTCCCTCCTGTGAACCCGCTGTCTGCATAATAGTTAAGCGCTACCTACACTGACTGTCTGTCGCTGGCTCGAACACTTCAAACATTCCCATGGGCGACTGCATCACAGGGGAGAGGCGGACTCGTTCCAGTCAATGATTTCATCAGTACTGCACCGTTGTTCGATGGCAGCGGGCTAATAAATGTCCCGAGTAAACAAATTGGTGGAATCGTAGACTCGAAAGTCGAATGCGAAGAGGTTCGAAGCTAATACGATGGCCGTATAGTAGAATGAAGTCGGCGATCATGGAGAAGTCATATTAAAGTTCTTGAGGCAGCAGGGGGGGAAGGACGTGTATCACGGATAACCAGCCTAGCCTGGTCATGTCGGTGGTCATATATATGACTTGAAAGTAGAAAGTTAAGAAATGAGATAGACGTCCGGTGAATGGATGTACAGAAAATATGTCTTACGGAAAGGCGTGATACCTCTATTTGGCTATTTTACTACTTACAACTCAACTTTTCTACTGGTCGCGGCAAGGAAAGATGGCCTCCGCACAGATTGCGGAAGAGATACGCTCTATCTTTCCTGGGACTGAAGAATTCATTGTGCAGTATCTTTCAGGCTATCTGGTTGATGATGCTGGAGAAGAAGAAGATGTTCTTCAGGTGGCCGATGATATGCTGAATTCATTGGGCATGAATCGTCCAGACGATGTCAAGAGGCTCATGGCTCGCCTACAGGATCTCCTCGCAGAGCAACTAAGTGCACGAGCGAAAAACAGCGGTCGACCAAAGCTGATGAAACTTGATAAAGTGATGGACATGAGCAAGGTTGGTGCTATGTCGAATACCATCGCGCTCGGTGAGGGCGTCGATCTTGAGAGCATCAACAAGGGAAAGTGAGCGTATACTTTTGTGTCCCCATATCTGCCTCGAGCTCAGTGATGATCCTACGCAGAGCATCTAGGGTAGATGTGAAAAAGCTTGAGAAACAGGAAGCCAAGCTTAAGGTGAGCAGAGGCGGGTTTCCATGTGAGATCGAACAAATATATAACTTTTTACTTTCAGGCTAAAATTGAGAAACGTGCTCGCCGCGATCTTTATGAAGGATCTAAACTGCTCGACCAGCACCGCAAGCAGGTTGGTTGTACACCTTTCACCTCTGTGCTGGCATGTTGATCTTATGTTGTTGTGCAGCAAAATTATGAGGAGATGTTCATGAAGGTCTCTACATTTATTTTTCTTCCTTCTTTGTTTGACTCGTTTCAGATCAACCCCTTGGAAGCAGCAAATGCTGCCAAAAACAAGAGCAAAGACATACATCTGCCCTCGATTGACGTCAATTTTGGCTCCAATCGTATATTGTCTGTTTTCATATTCGTTTTCTCTGATACTGGGTCTAATTTAATCCCTAGATCAGGGGCGAGTCTTACATTGGCGTATGGTCGTCGGTACGGGCTTATAGGACGCAACGGTGCGCTTTGTGATACATTATCGTTTGCCACGACTCTACTGCTTCATTAGGTGTCGGAAAGTCCACCCTACTGAAGCATATCGCTATGCGGGAAGTTCCTATTCCTGCGCACATCACAATCTTGTTCGTGGAACAAGAGGTAAGTCGATCAGTTGTACATATAACCTTGTGGATGAAATTGGTTCAGATTGTCGGAGATGACACATCTGCTCTCGATTCCGTGCTTAAAGCTGATGTATGGAGAGATCACCTGTTGAAAGAGGAAGCTTCCTTGAATACTAGTCTGGCTGAGCTGGAAAAGGAAGGTGACGACAAACGGTTCGAGGACGCCAGGGAAGAGGCATCATCGAGATTAGCGGAGGTGCACGCTCGTTTAAGCGACATGGACGCCGAGAGTGGTCCTTCGAGGGCAGCCACTCTTCTCGCCGGTAAATGGTTCTGTTGATGTGGAAGAATACGTTTGACATGAGTGTTTAGGCCTGGGTTTCAGCGAAGCAGACCAGTCCAAGCCTACAAAGACGTTCAGTGGAGGTTGGAGGTAAGCTACAATGAAACTGGACAGGACAATGCCTGATACCTTGGGCTTAGAATGCGATTGGCACTAGCACGTGCGCTTTTTGTGAAGGTGCGTTGCTATGTGCAAATTGTTCAGACCGAAGTTTGAAGTACCCTTGAATTTAGCCTGCTCTTCTTTTGCTCGATGAACCCTCGAATCATATTGATTTGAATGCACTGGCTTGGTTAGAAGATTACCTGCAAACTTGGCCCGGGACATTGCTTGTTGTGTTAGTCGAGTGCATGAGTTGTTATCATTATGCTGACGCAATTTGATAGATCTCATGATCGCGCATTCTTGTGAGTACCTCGCAACATCGGTGTTCTTTATGAAATGCAACTCCCTGCAGAGATGCCGTTGCGACAGATATTGTACACCAGCACTCTGCCAGACTAGACTATTATAAGGGGTTCGTTAGTCGCCCCCAGGCGCGTGTGATCCTAACGCCATCCAATTGACAGGAATTTCACTCAGTTCTATTCAACAAAATCCGAACGTGACCGCAACATGCGAAAAGAATACGAAACGCAAATGGAGTACCGGAAGCACCTGCAGGCGTTCATCGACAAGTGGAGATACAATGCTGCCAGAGGTAGAAATATGAAAACAGTGGTCGCTATGATGTTTTTAACAGTCTTTGTTTCGTAGCTTCACAGGCACAGATGAGAATTAAGGTGCTGGAAAAGGTGAGTACATTACATGACATCACAACCCTAGACTGATCGTTTTATAGCTCCCCGAGTTGGAGCCCCCAGAGGAAGAAGAGGGTGAAACTTTTAAGTGCGTGAATTCGTGTTCATGTATCAATGCAGTGTGTTCGTATCTTTGCTACCAGATTCCCCGAGGCAGAGAAGATATCACCACCGTTGCTTCAGTTGTCCGAGGTCACCTTCGGATATACTCCCGAAAACCTTTTGCTCAAAGGAATCAATATCGATGTAGGGTTGGATTCACGGATAGCTATTGTTGGCGCAAACGGAGCCGGAAAATCAACGCTGTGAGCGATACATGTTTGCTTTGAAGGAAAAGATATAATTGATGCGGTTATGTAGTATCAAACTTCTCACTGCGGAGCTCAGACCCCTGAGTGGCGACTTGAATCGGAATGGTCGTCTGCGGATGTGGGTCGTAATTGCACCTATATCATCACCTACTCACTTGTTTCCCAGAGGATATTTTTCACAGCATCATGTCGACACACTCAATCCAACCATGTCACCTGTACAGTTTCTGGCGTCGAAGTTTCCCGGGAAGACAGAACAAGAATATCGTGGCCACCTAGGCAACTTCCAGATTAGTGGGATGACGGGGTGTGCAAACTTATCTTGATTCGCTTGCAGTGTCTTAAGAAACATAACAGGCTCCAGCTTATTGGCACACTTTCTGGTGGCCAGAAGTCTCGTGTCGCATTTGCTGCCCTATCATTGCAAAATCCTCATATATTGTTGTTGGACGAGGCGAGTACATAGTTCACGTTATGAATGTTCCTTATTATTTCAATCAGCCAACTAACCACCTGGACATCGAGGTATAACACAAACCGCTCTTTCTTTCCTTCTTCTGACTGTTGCAAAGGGTCTGGATGCGCTGATGGCGGCGCTGAATGCATGGAATGGTGGAGTAATCGTTATCTCTCACGACGAGCGATTCATCACCACAGTTGCAAAGGAGGTAAGCTCGCTCAACTCGGTCTTTATTGGTTATAGTCTAAGTATGCCTAGTTATGGGTGTGTGGCGATGGTGCAGTCGCCAAGTTCAGGGGTGATGTACAAGCATACAAGGTTTGCATTATGTTGTGTCAGCTGATGTTATGTATTGATCCTGCGATCACAGAGCATCATCGTGAGCAACATCAAAGCACGGCCGTGATTGTAGGTTTTCCATGTAGCAAGAGGATGTGCTATCGCTCAATCTATCCGGTATGTTGGCTAGAGAGAAATAGAGTGAATTGCGTTTGGTCAATCCAAGAGAGTCGTCGCTGTTCGCTCAATTATTGTGAGTGAAACTAAAACCCTACTACGTTGAAGGTGAGAGATGAAGTATTCATCTAATCGTTCGTGGAGCCGGAATAGGCGTTTCCTTGATTACTCGATAGCATATAGACATCGCTACCATGGAATGAGGGCTAAAGTTTTTTTTTTAAAGTCGTTCTGTTTGTATGCTTGACAGCACCGTCTATATAAATAATGAGATGAAAAGAGGCGAATTTTGTTGAAGCAGACGCTGCGACATGTTCATGGGAGCGCTTGACCACAGAAGTTAGACGAACTTATGTACTGTATATGGTCGAGTTTCATGATACTAGTATAATACAGGACTTGATTAGCCATACAAGGTTACTAGTTCGAGCTGAATCATGTGTTTGCTTGTCAGCAACTATAGTCTAAGTCAGATTTTGCTCAGACTGGTCACAAGTTTAGCTAGCAGCTCAATTTATCTGGCGTTGGCCACGAAAAAGTAATAGTCATACAATCACATCATGATCTACTTAGGCATTTGATATCTGTTAAAGCTTTGCATGCTGAAGGACAAATTTCGATGATTTCTTCGACTTAACTTTGTCAACATCTGCACGTGTGACAGGCCGGCATTCATGAGCATGGTTGTACCCTAGCCTGATAAATCACACAGGTAAGTACAGCATGCATGCAAAGAAAAGAGTAGGTTACCTAGTCTGGCCATTGATGCCTCCTGCTTTGTAAAACTCCGGTCTGCGGAGTAGACTGACAACAACTGCACCTCCAATACCAACGTTGTGAACAAGACCAAATTTGCCCCGCTTGTCTGGAATGTCAAACAAACCAGGTGCTTGCATAGGCCCTGCCCCTGACAAACATCCACTGCATTAGTATGGATGCAAAGGATGAGAAAATTTTGCTATACAAACATTCACGCAATTGCACTGACAAAGTGAATGAGAATAGCACGATGAGCCCAATCAATGCTACTCACTTGTAATATAGAAATGCATGCCCAGACCAGTTGCTCCAAGGGGATGTCCCTTGGCTTCAAGTCCACCACTTGGATTGACAACATACTTGCCACCATACTACAAAGGGTTCAGTGCCGTCAACTTAAAAGTGAACACTCTTACAGTGTTATCTCCTCTTTCAACCATCTTATGTGCCTCATTAGGGGCACAGAGGCCAAGGGCAGAGTACATGATGAGCTAAGGGAATGTCATACACCAAACAATTAGATATGTAGGC
>Ga0153976_1000254_pt1 | contig 18415 bp, 22 predicted proteins | sample TSGA060MetaG_FD_104717 | JGI IMG/M metagenome (GOLD analysis project Ga0153976, IMG submission 104717) | Attine ant fungus gardens microbial communities from Georgia, USA - TSGA060 MetaG | ecosystem: Host-associated > Fungi > Mycelium > Unclassified | place: USA: Georgia, Yuchi Wildlife... | reverse complement strand
GTTGGTGCTCACCTTTGAACTCACGAACGGTGACACGCTTCTTTTGACCCAGCTCGACATATCTTTCACCCTCGGGATTTGTGAAGACCTTGACCTCGTGATCGGCGGACTTTTTCTTGGAGCCCGACGCAGACTGACGACAACTGTGGGATCAGGGGGTTATGGTAGAGTGGTTCTAGAGAATGCGCACTGGGCTGTCTGAAGAATCAATCTTTGGTTTCTTGATGGCTAATGGTCGGTCGTTCGCCTTTGAACCATGCTTTTTCTGTGGAATCGATGGTGAGCATGGAGAGGAAGAGACGTCAACTGACCGCGGTTTGCTTGCCTTGTTAAATGTAATTTTAGTATCATCATCCTCAGACTGTTCATAGCCATCGTTTTCGTCGTCGCTGGAGTTCTTGCGCTTTCCCATGAATATACTGAGGGAGTTCGAGTTTGAAGACGACACCCACGAAACGCGTCGTCCGAAATGAGTTTTGAGGAGGTGGCTTTGCAGGACGCGTTTCGTGGGAAAGAGATACCTAATATATTGTGGACTTGTTACGTCGTCTGCTTCTCGTTCACACTTGTTTCCTATCTTCTTCAGACGAGTCTTCAGTTCATTGACACCATTAACTTTTTAGAACTGAAGCATACAAGTCTTCCCGCCTCTGTTGCGGATTAATGAAGATATCTCAGAAATCGAAGAGGGCGGTCTCTCCGGTCAGTTCTCTAGATCTCCTTTTCAACCCGTATAAATTGGTATCTGACCGCCCGTGGTGTTTCCAGCATCCTCAAGTAGCAGAGCTTGTAACAAAGCTCGTAGACACACCGAACGATGATCTCGCTGATGTTTTGGCTGATATTGACACCTGGAAATGGCCGCGATCCGATCTCAATGCTTGGACCAAGGTCCTCGACAAGTTCGATGCAATCCTAGAGGACGTCATCCGGGATTACGATGTGGACAAATTGCAGATAAACGTGTTCACCCCAGTGACGAAGAAAATTATTTGCCACATTCTTAGGTTCGAAAGGCTTTTGTTGGAGAATTCTACCAATCGCAAAACCTTCAACTCTTATGACGTGCGTGATTTCCATCATCATTTGACCCATATTTAATCATCGTTTTACTCCTTTTGATCTCAGAGGCTCAATTCCCTGCTTTTCACATCAGATCTTGACGTGCTTATCCTATCACTAAATTTACTGCTTCGCCCCGCGCAGCAGTACTCCGCTCAGCCAGCGGTATCAACAGCCCTTAGTATCTCAACTCCCCGTTTACTTTCCCTCTCCCAGCGGTGGCCTCATATTCATGAACATGGCATAAGTTTACTGGAACTTGTCAGTGCAAATGGCCTGCCACAGATCGATATTCTTCCTGCCGAAGCTCGTGAAGTGAGTTTCGTTTATTATCGAACTGAGCAGAAGGAGCAGGGTCAGGGAAAGGAAACAGATCACATCGAAGTTGCACCATCTACTCCTCGTAAACTCTCTGTTCCACCTTCCGCTTCCCACTCTTACGCGTCTACCATTCATGTCGACGATGGCACACTGAAGAAGAAGGATATCATGGAGATCTTTGCGGATACTTTGGAGACGCATCCGCTGAATAATGACGATAAGTTCGAACTTCTTTGTCGACTTCGATCCGCCAAGGCACTTGCCTCTGGCGATGAAATTATGAGAGAGAAGCTCGTTACCATACGACTACTTTCTATTGCCATCTATGGTCATACGCACAGCGAGGGTCAGGCATCATCCACCCTTTTCCTGTATGAGCCAGATCTCACTACCCACATCGCTGAGCTTCTCCAGTTGGATCGCGGAGTTTCGATACATGTGCAGACAGCGGCTATTTCAGCCCTAGACTCGATCGCTAGGTATCGAGGAAAGTTTTCCGAGGTTTTGGGTGCGGTCAATGCCGCAGTCAATCATGGAATTCTCATGGCCCTTCTTCGGAAGACTATATTGGAGGTTAGCAGTCCAGAGTGCAGACTGCCACTTTCCTTTGTCGAGTCTCTCCTTTCATTCGTGACCTACCTTGCGCAACACACCAATGGAGGAAATATGCTCGTTGGCGCCGGATTAGTTCCCTTGTTGGTACAGATCATGGAGAATAGGTTAGCCCAGAGACTCCCGATCGTCTCGAAGGCTATGCAGTTGGTGGATAACATCCTCTACGCCTTTTCAAATGCGTTTCAGGTGTTTTCTAACTCTCGTGGGGTTGAAGTTTTGGTGGGACGCATTCAGGTAAGCATTGTATGGCATCCTGCTCAGTCCATAGTCATAATTGACTTTAAAAATCTGACCAGCATGAAGTCGACTTCGATATCACGATGTATGGAAATGAGCGCTCCAGGGAGCTGTTTGGTTCCTACGGTGAGTGAATGTTGTGAGTTAGTAGAAGCAAAATATCATGACAGACTACAGGACAACTTCCGGTTCCGAGGGCCGCTGTGCTCAAGCATACATTACGTTCTATGCATCGCATGATGCAGTCGACAGGTACATCTGAAGGACTACGCGGCCTGATTGATTCTACCCTGCCACAATCAATCAAGAAAATCATGGAGTATCGTGGGCTATTCGGTCCTAATCTTTTGCCTCTTGGTAAGCACTCCAGGTACTTTGTAGGATGTTTCACTGATGACGATGAAGCCATGAACATCATGGCAACATTCATTCATAACGAGCCGACGTCTCTTCCGACAATCCAAGAAGTAGGGTTGCCTCAGGTTTTCTACAAAGTGATCGAAGCAGGTTTGGAACCTGTCATTGAGGTGGGCTCTCTTTTTCCATCAATGTGCACTAGATCACACCTTTTCTTAGGTCATCCAAGCAATCCCCAACGCAATCGGGGCACTCTGCCTTAATCAGGTTGGTCAGGACCAGCTTGCAACTCGCCCAAGCGTCATACCGGGCATCCTCTCGATCTTCACTTCTGAGAAGCATCTTAAAGTCCTTCGTGAAAAGGAAAATGCTGTACTCATCGGAACCGCTGTTGACGAGTTGATCCGTCACCATCCAACACTGAAAACCCCTGTTTTCGAGGCTGTCAAGTCTGCTTTGAGTAAAATCGAAGATTTCGGAAATGCTTTCGTGATTCCTGAGGACAAGAAAGAGTGGTATGGTCTCATGGTCGCCTCCTCAACCACAGATAAGACCGACGTCACACCGATGGATGTTGTGGAAAGTGATGTTAGCACTTCTGATGCTCAAGATGACACACCTGAGGACGACTCCCTGAGGAGCCATGACAACAATGTAGTTCTTTTTATCGATGTTATATGCCGAGTGAGTTTTGTTCACTTCCTCTTGGGACTATTTTTCACGGTGCTTTGTTCTTTGCAGTTCCTTGAGGGCCTGTTTCAACATACGCAGCACTGCAAAGATTTCATTCGAAGTGTCGACGGTCTCGAGCGTATTGGCAGGCTCACTGGCTTGCCATGTCTCCCATATGATTATGCGAACAGCATTTCGTCGGATTCCCTCGTGCAAGTTATTCGGACGATGGCAGACGTAGGACCCAACGAGGCACTCCACCACCTTTCAAAACTCGTAGAGATGTCCCTCTCTGACTCCCAGAGCTTCTGGGTAACTCCTCAATCCCATTCGAAACTGGCGCCATTCCTTGATATTTCAGGTAATAATTTCACTTAGATATGGCAGCAAAGCTTGCTTGAACATGTTTTACAGAGGAACAGAAAAGCGCAGCAAATCAACAATTCCGGAGCTTGGTGACACTTCACATCCGTATCACTGTTATGGCTGATGTCTTCTCCAACGCTGGGTATGCACACGGAAGATCAGCTATCGGACTACTCCAGACTCTCATGAGTGATCCGCCGAAAGTCATCAGAGAGCTAGGCGCTCTCCATCGCGCATCGATATGGGAGAATATTCTGTTTAAAGCCGACATGGTGGCAAAGGGGATGGATGTGGGTTCAAGCATTCAGGGCTCTCCCCTGGGTAGGTCACCTAGCCATAATTCGGTGCCTCTCCCGGAGCCTAATGTTGGCATCGCTGCCAATGGCATTCACCTGGGGACGGCTTCGACACCCGCTCAGTCATCTCCGTCGCTGAATGTGGACACCCCGCGTGAGAAGAATGCCAAGGCACTCAAGCATCTAACGCACGGTCTTCCAAGTGCTTTGGCACCCTTTTTCCAGGGTTTGTTTACGGTTTTGCGTAGCTTTCAAAGCAATTAACTTATGCGATGCCTTCCCTTAGCTATCGTCAAGTTGTTCTATGCAAGACGAAATCCCGATTCAACTCAAAAGAAGCAAATCCTAGCTGCATCAGCCACTATCGCAGATATCATGGTGGAGCATCTCAAGTATGATATCAAAGGTATGCCTCTTATTTTGGAAGTTGTTCTTCTGCTTACTGCTCTCGCAGGTGATCGAGTTTGTTGCCTAGACTATCACAGCGTCATGCTAAATCTCGTGACGATCCTACTTGTGGACGGTATATGCTTATCGCTTCTCCTCGTCTCACTCTCACTGATGTACTATAGAGCGGACAATCAACCCCACTCTTCATACAGTGCTGCTACTTGCTTTTCAGCGTGCGAAGGGCTTGGAAGACATTTTCAGGGTCTGCAAATACTTCACTGATTTGATCGACAGCGTGACCGCAGTGAAAGTTGAGGATCGAACGGAGACCATGCAACAGGAACTGGCTCATGCGCAGGGAGGACTGAAGGTCGCATTGCACCTTTTGTACCCCCTACTTTCTTCGAAGCCGCTGATCGAGTCCGGTCAAACGTCGCTAGTCACGACTCGGGACAAGAAAGATACGGAACCCGGTTATTTCGAGCCTCACCATTTCCTTGTCTGGCTTCGCCTTCAGAGCATACCCTTACTGCGCAGTATTTGGGAGGCTCATTGGTTCCGTTCATCCCCTTTGACCCTGGTTAGGTCTGTTGTTCAGATTGTGCTGGAGGTCACGGCTGGAGAGAATGAAGAGATCAAGGGTGATCTTTCCAACGAGGTTGTCACAGCCGGAACTGGCATTGCCATGGGTACCGGCTTCCATATCAGAGCTGCTGGACCAGATGAAAATCGTATAGGCCAGCTCACTGACATGGGATTCCCTCGCTCTGCTGCCGAACGTGCTCTCGTTCGCACCCACAATAATGTCAGTGCTGCGACTGAACTGCTCCTCAGCCAGCCACTCTCATTGCCTCCTGACCCACAGCCGACCGAACCTGCCGCAGAGCAAGATGGTACAGCCGACATTCCCCCTGCTGAGGAAGTTGATGAGGATCTGTCTGATGAGGAGGCGGAACTTGAGGACCCTGCTCCCAGTATTCCCCTACCTGAGTCTACCCCGCCTCTTCAATCGATTGACGCAGAGCCAATGAATAGTCTTGAAGAATTACGCAAGGAACTCGACGGAGCAAGGGAGGGCTTGAAGACGGGGTTGACCCGACAGGCGCTGCAACTGGTTGATGAACACCCTTCTTTGATATTCGAGATTCAGCGGGCATTCATGCGCCCAAATGATGAACTCCAGGAACAATCGATTCGCACATTGATTGACGACATACAATCTTTTTCCCCCGCAGCTTATGACGTTCAAGAACAACCACTGGCTGCAAGATGTCGGTTACTCGCTCTAGTACTCTCTGAATCTCCGGCAATCCCACATGCCCTCGGACAGAGCTTGATGGACACCCTTTTAGCCCTCCTCCTGTCGCATTCTGTTCGCGCGGATTCATCTTATCCAAAGTGGCTGGCTTCTCACCTCCTTGTGACGGAGGCTTTGTTCACCATTGGCGAACAGCCATCCTCTGTCACCGTGCCGAAAGAGAATGAACCCGTGATCACTCCTGAAATTTCTGTTGGTCCTTCATATGCCAATGCGCGACCCATTGTATTCGAATTCTGCCTCCGGTTACTAGCACTTCCTGACCTTCCGAGGGATGAGCTATTGTCCACACTCCGTCTCCTGGTTTTACTCACAAGGGACCATGGAACAGCGTCTGAACTCATCAAACGTGACGCACTCCCACACCTCTTTTCACGTCTCAAAGGCTACTCTGTTCCTGGTGGTCAATCGTATGTGGTTATCATACTTCGTCACATCGCTGAGGAGCTATCCGTACTTCAACGTATCATGAAGCAGGAAATCAAGCGCTTCTTCTCTCAACCACGCACAAGGATAACTGACATTTCAGGGTACATGCGCAGTTGCAGTGCAATGGCTCTCAGAGACCCGTCTGCATTTATTCAGGTAACTCAAGACCTGTGCCAGCTTCAACAGCCTTTCTCCACTCTCCATCACATTACCCTCAAGCCTGAGACTCTGCAATCGACTGCGAACGCTGACACCGTAGAACGTAATGACATGCAGGTGGATCAATCGGCACCTTCGCAGGTTCATGGGCCCGACACGGAGGCTTTGGAGATAATGGTACATTTCCTCATAAGCGAGTTGGTCAAGAATGTGCGCTCCTCCTCTGACAACGATGCCACAACGAAGCGCGAAGATGTGACGCAGACTGCCTCCGATGTCGATGCAAGCAAGGAGGGTCTAGACGATCAAGATCGGCTTTCGTATTGCTGCTTCATTATGCAATGCCTCACGGAACTACTCTTCTCTTACGATGCCTGCAAACTTGCGTTCTTGTCCTACTCACCGAAGAGAAAATTGTCAACTCCTGCCAAAGATCCCAGTACCAAGCATCGCACACCTGTTCTCCAGTTCTTCCTTTCAGATCTTGTGACCTTTAGAACTATCACATCCCAGCCAGGTGCGAAGGCGAAACAGAGCTTCTCCCTCTGTACTTGGGCGATGTCCGTGCTTGTAGCCCTCTGTGTCGACAGCTCGGCAGGGGCGGAGTCAAAAGAGGTTTCTGCGGACCTGATTTCGGTTCGTAAATCAACCCTAGAGGCCATTAGTCGCGCCATCAAAGAGTACACATTACAAGACAATCTGGATGCAAGATATGGACGACTCCTCGCTTTGGCGGATCTGTGCAACCGACTTCTTACTGTAAGGTTCAACAACGGCAGTCGCAAAATGCAGGACGACAGTAATACACACATTGCGAAAATTATGCTGGAAAAGAATTTTGTTCCAATATTAACCAGTGCATTGGCTGAAGTCGACCTGAACTACCCGAATGTCCGGGGTCTTGTAGCGTCGATCCTTAGGCCAATGGATTACCTGTGAGTATATTCACGCACACTACGCATCCTATGATCGAGTACTCATTTCACCACAAAGTACACGTATCGCCATCAAGATGAGCCGCGCGACTGAAAAGAACAAAGACAGTGGTGATGGGAAGGTCTCTCAAAGTGCAGTCTCCGAGGACGAAGATGAAAACGAGAGTATCGATGTGGATGTGGAAGACGACAACAGAGAAGAAACTCCTGACCTGTACCGAAATTCTGCTCTGGGCATGTAAGTCCGACCTTTTTGTTTCACCTCCTGATTACCGCTAACTAAGATTGCGATCGAAAGGTTCGGAGGCGTAAGTGAATCTAGGTTGTTTTTTTTTTCCCACTAACAACAATAATCACAGGAGATGGAAGACATGAATTATACGCAAGAAGACGGAATGATAGAAGGAGATGAGGATGAGGACGAGGACGTTGACATGGAATATGGCGACGAGACTGATAGCGCAGCGACATCGAATTCCGATGATGAGTTGGAGGATGGCGGGGATGATGATGACGACGAGGCCAGCAATGGAGGTGAATGGCACGATGAAGACGAAGAGTACGAGGAAGATGACTTGATCGAGAATGAGGAAGATGAGGACGACGATGAGCCTGATGTTGATGATGGGGTAGATGAAGAGATCATGTGGCAGGTATGTTTACAACTTCGAAGGTTTTTCGTCTCCTTCACAGATTTTGTAGGATATTCGAGGAGATGACGAAGGTGACGAAGTTGTTGATGATGCCGAGGAAGAGGAAGATGATGAAGAGCATGGAGGTAAATTCATTGTTGCTTCTTTGAACTTCTTGCTGAGTATCGTTGATAGAATCAGTTGCTGTCATTCATGCCGATCAAGGAGACGAACCTGATATATTATCAGATGATGAAGAGCAAGTCAACTTACATCGCTTTGGCACTGTTCCTTACATGATGATATTTAGGTTCCAGGATGAAATGGGTATCATTGATGGGCGAGGTGTCGTCCCAGACGTGGGCTTCAGATTCACCGATGCTGTTGAACTTGAGGGCGGAGAGCTTGATGGTCGAGATGGGGACCCCTTCATTCGCAGGCGTAACAGTAAGTCACTGTCAACGTATTTGTATTCAGACGCTAAGCCATCCTCAAAGCTGGCGAGGACGTGCAAGTGTTTGGTCGTCCAAGGCATTTACCAATGGCGCCAGCAGAAGCTACTATTCACCCCCTACTTCTGGACGCTTCTGCACCAGGGAACCGTCCTGTTGGCTTGACTCGTGTGGCTCGCCGCTCCCACAGGGGCACAGTTGGAGGTGTTCAACAGGACCTCATACACTCCATCGAAAATATCATTGGAGGTGATGCAGCCCATATTTTCCAGCACATAATCGACCGACATGGCAGCGTTCCGGAAGCCATAAGAGTAGATGTGGCTCCTGGTGCTATGATGGACCTTAGCCGAGGTTTCCTTAGCCGAAGGGGTACTTCGCTGTTCGCTGGAGTCAGAGTTGATGGTGTGCGGATGGATCGCACTGCTCGACCAAGCGATGCCCGAGGCGAGTCCCAGTTCGACCCCCTGTTGACAATACAAAGGTGGACCGAGGAAGCCAAGACATTAAATGGCAAGCATGTTTCCGAAAGAGCAAATAGACTGGGCAACCACGTCACTATAGCGCTGCTCCCAGCTGCCATTGAGGTCTCGAAACAGAGGGAGGAACAGCAACGTCAGGCTCAAATCAAGGCAGAAGAGGCGGAAGTTCGCCAGCTGGAGGTTGATCGCACTGCTGAGGAGAATGGGGCTGAAGCTAGGGCTGAGGAGGCTGGAAGTTCTAGTGCAGCGACCTCCCATGCTTTGGAAAATATTGTCCCTGAGCCTCCCATATCCGATCCACTTCATCTATCCACTACAAATGCTGATGTAGAGATGGACGATATACAAGTCACCGCTCCGCATTCTGGCGACGAAGATATCACAGCTCCAGGAGCCCCCTCTACAGAAGTGCCTACTGCAGAAGCAATACCGGGCCGTTCTCAACCTGCTCCCTCCGAGCGCGTTACCGTGATGATCCATGGCGGCGAGGTGGATATCACTGACATGGGCATAGACCCGACTTTCCTCGAAGCCTTACCTGACGACATCCGGGAAGAGGTCATTAACCAGCATGTGCGAGACCAACGAGCAGCAAGAGTCGAGCGCCCTGCCGATTCCCAGATCAGTCCGGAGTTTCTTGATGCATTGCCGCCGGAAATTAGAGCCGAACTCATTCAACAGGAAAGGATGGAGCAATCTAGGAATGCCGCAGTGCCCGCGCCTCCGCCTGGCCCTCCAGGAGTTCCAGCAGATATCGACCCGGCAAGCTTTATTGCTAGTCTAGATCCACAGCTCCGACAGGTCGTTTTAATGGATTCTGACGATGGCTTGTTGCAAACTCTGCCGTCTTACATGGTTGCAGAGGCTGGTGTTTACCGTGACGAGGCAGATGATTCTCGAGGCGGTATAGCTGCTCGGGCTCTCAGAACTGCTGCTGCTCTACGTTCTGCCCCTCCCCGTAAACTTCCTCCCCCGCGTGATGCCATTCAGCTCCTCGATAAGGCCGGGGTAGCGACCCTTGTTCGCTTACTCTTCTTTCCCCAAGTTTTAAAGAAGAATTTACTCTTCAAAATCTTGGTCAATATCTGCGAAAACAGCAAGACCCGTTCTGAGCTTTTCAATCTTCTTCTCAGCATTCTTCAAAGCGGCCCAGGGGACCTGGCTGCCGTTGACAAGAGCTTTGCGCAAATGACAACGCGTACTCCGAAATCTGCGGTTCTTCAAACACCTAAAGCCGCTGGCAAATCGAAAGCAACAGCAGACCTCAGCACACCGGTGGCGATTGGCGGGTTTCATATCGAAACAGTCCCAGATCTTGTGGTGCAACGATGCCTAGAAGCAATGACTTACATCGTCAAGGAAAATGAGCAGTCCTCGCTATTCTTCTTGACTGAACATGAACTTCCAGCCGGTTTGAGGAAGATGCCCTCTAGGAAGGGCAAAGGCAAAGAGAAACCGATGCCCCAGACACATTTCCCGATTGTATTACTTCTTGGCCTTCTTGATCGACAATCACTCCTCAAAACACCCTCGACGATGGATTCTGTCGTGATGCTGTTGTCGACAGTCACCAAACCGTTGACAAGTCTCAAGTCTGATAAGAAGGAGCAACCGACGGAGCTTGTGTCCGAGACTTCTGCTTCTGCGGTGCCTGCTGAAGCTGTTGCACCAAGTTCATCTGAGGATGCTGGGGCCCAGGAATCAGGTAGGTTTCAACTCCGATCTCACACTCGGTCTGACATTTATTGATAGCAGCGCCAGCTGAGCCCCCAAAGCACGATGTCACAGAGACAGATGTGAAACCCTTACTGGCTACCCCCCCGCAGATCCCTCATTCGGTTTTGCGTCTGATCGTGAACATCCTTGCTGTCGGAGAATGTTCGTCGCGCACCTTCCAACAGTCTCTTGCCTTAATCCAAAATCTCTCATACATTCCCGACGCACGCGACGTCATCGCTCAGGAGCTGAAAACAAAGGCCCAGGACTGTGGACACGCCATCCTTACTGATCTCGGCGATCTTGTCGGTGCTTTGATGAGTTCGCGTGACGATGTCTTGGCATCTTCCGTGGCGCCGAAATTCTCGTCCCCATCATCAGACCAGACTAAACTTCTCCGTGTACTCAAGACCATTGACTATATGTACACGCCTCGTGTGGTTGGTCCCGTGACGGACGAAACTCGGAAGAGTGAAGATGCGGAGAAGGTGCAAACAATCTACGAATCGTTCCATTTCACCCCCCTTTGGAGACGCCTAGGAGAATGTCTCTCTTTGATTGAAAAGAAGCCGGAGCTGGAGCACATAGCGATTGTATTACTCCCTTTGATCGAGGCACTAATGGTGGTGTGCAAATACGTGGGATCGAAGTCTGTTGCAGCTCGCGCCCTGCGAGCAGCAGCGTCCCCTCGCTCTCCAACGACCTCTCGCGAGAGTATGGAAGATCTCTTCGTATCCTTCACAGATGCACATCGCAAGGTGCTGAATGTCATGGTCCGCAACAACCCATCTTTGATGAGCGGCTCGTTCTCCTTACTGGTTCATAACCCTCGTGTTCTCGACTTCGACAACAAGCGTAATTACTTTACTCAGCAACTTCACCGGCGTCCGCATTCCCGTGAACATCAGGGCACGCTCCAACTCAATGTACGCCGGGCCAGAGTGTTCGAGGATAGTTTCCAATACCTTCAGCGCAAAACAGGGGAACAGATCAAGTATGGCAAGCTCAGCGTACGCTTCTATGATGAGGAGGGTGTAGATGCTGGCGGTGTAACTCGAGAATGGTTCCAGATCCTCGCACGCCAGATGTTCGACCCCAATAACGCTCTTTTCCAACCTTGTGCAGCGGACCGTCTAACATACCAACCTAACAAGAACTCGTGGGTCAATCCTGAGCATTTGTCCTTCTTCAAATTTGTAGGACGCATCATTGGGAAGGCCATCTATGATGGTCGTCTCCTTGATGCTTACTTTGCAAAGAGCATATACAGACAGCTTTTGGGAAAACCTGTGGACTACCGGGACGTCGAATGGGTCGATCCTGAGTATTATAACTCGTTGTGCTGGATTTTGGACAATGATCCGACACCCCTGGACTTGACATTTAGCGTGGAAGCCGATGAGGTTTGATCAGCTTTCTCACATTCCACTCATGACTAAAATTTTCCAAATAGTTTGGCGTGAATCGCATATTTGTCTTGAAGGAGGGTGGGGAGTCAATACCAGTGACGCAGGAGAATAAGCGAGAATTCGTGCAGCTCTCTGCGAACTTCCGACTGTATTCCTCGATCAGCAATCAAATCGAGAATCTTGTAGCAGGTTTCCAGGAGATCATTCCAAAGGACCTTATCACCATTGTATGTGTTTTTTTGTGATGAGCTATGTTATGCATCCTGACACATTACCTCCAAGTTCAACGAGCAAGAACTTGAGTTACTCATCTCCGGCACTCCTGATATCGATGTGGACGAATGGCGCGCGGCTACAGAGTACAATGGCTACACAAGCTCTGATCCAGTGATAGTGTGGTGGTGGAGAGCCCTGAAGTCCTTCAATCGAGAAGAGCGAGCAAAGGTTCTTAGTTTCGCTACCGGGACCTCGCGGGTACCTCTTGGTGGATTCGTGGATTTGCAAGGTGTCCAGGGAGTTCAAAGATTCTCCATTCATCGCGCATACGGAGATCCAGATCGATTGCCACAGGCCCATACTTGTAAGAACCTGCATGCGATGCGTTATGTCGACTTCTAACTTACACCTCCTCCAGGCTTCAATCAGATCGACTTGCCACAGTATTCTTCTTACGAGATGTTGCGACAACAGCTATTACTCGCCATCAATGAGGGTGGAGAAGGGTTCGGATTTGCATGATACAGAAGGCAGAGTATCTTTGGAATAGACCATCTGATCACTAACAACCATGTAGAACACATTGTACTTAATATACAACATGCATATGTAGCATCCGCACATTCTCAGCGTGTTTCGGTTATGACCGTAGCCGGCGCAGCCCCGGGCCCGGGCCTGACTTGACCCTGACGCTCGGTGACGAAGCTCGTACCTTCTCATGCTTTGAGCTAGCTTGAGGTCATCGTGGGCGACCTTCCTTAAGTCCAAACCATGAGAGCGTATGTAGTGAACGAGTGGGTTCATCCGTCCCAGCTCAAGCTTGTCAACGACGCGCCAGAGCCGAAAACCACGGGGGACCAAATACTTGTGGATGTGTACTCCTCAGCTCTCAATTTCTTCGACGTGAGTCATTGTCTTCCAATATTCGCCAGGTGTTTTCTGATTTTCCGACATTGCAATCTCTTTCTACTATCAGTTATTACAGGCTCAAGGTAAATACCAAGTGAAGCCGCCCTTTCCTTTCATCCTTGGCGCGGAGTTTGCAGGCAAAGTTGCACAAGACTCTCCCATTCCAAAAGGATGTCCTTACAAGTCGGGTGATCGAGTCTTTGGCAGTGCACAGGGATGCTTCGCAGATAAAGTGTCCATCAAGTGGCAGAGTGTGATTCCACTTCCCGACAGCCTAACTTTTAATCAGGGAGCAGGTACGTGTGGGCGCGAACTACGGTCACGGTCATCCGAATTTTTATATTTGCTAGGACTATACCTTACATGGCCAACCAGCTATGAGGCTCTTGTTGGTCGTGCAGAGCTCAAGCCAGGTGAATCCAGCCATTACGCGTATCTCACCTATTGATCATCTGTTCCAGGTGAAACGGTTCTTGTCAATGCTGCTGCTGGTGGGGTGGGAATTGCTGCTGTTCAATTGGCTAAATGTTCGTCTCTAATGTAGTTCTCCCATCTATGAACTCACCATATCCCTCAGTATTGGGTGCTACTGTTATTGCAGCAGCTGGGTCACAGTCTAAACTTGATATTTGTATGACATACGGAGGAGCCGACTATGTGGTAAACTATACAGAGAAAGACTGGCAGAAAGAAGTTCTGAAGATCACGGGTGGTAAGGGGGTGGATGTTGTCTATGATCCAGTCGGCCGAATCGCAGGTGAGCTTTTTGTTTTTTTGCGGGTATTATTCGGAGCTATAATACTCTCGCTATGCGTTTCTACCAGAATCGTTAAAATGCATCGCCTTCAAAGGGAGAGCTCTCGTAATTGGTTTCGCTGCAGGCCAGATCGAGAAAGTATGAGTCTACTGCATAAGCTTGACTACTTATTAAATCCGTTTACAGCTTCCGCTAAACCTAGTCCTGCTGAAGAATATTTCTGTCATGGGCCTCCACTGGGGGTTGTATGCTCGTGCGCTATGCAGTACATCAAGTGGAAACAATGTCTAATGTTTTACAGATAAAGAACCATCTCGCATCCCGGTGGTATGGAAGGAACTATTGGAGTGAGTAGTAATATGTTAATTGAGGTCGCTTGTTAGTTGATCACAATGATTCTCTAGATTACTCGCATCTGGTCGCGTTAAACCTGTATTATACGACAAGGTCTTCTCCTTGAATGAGGTCACAATTGGGTTGGATGCACTGGAGAAACGAGAGACATGGGGGAAGGTGATTGTATGCGTTAAGGATGAGGAACAGAGGATCGTAGCAAAGCTTTGACATTTGCATGTTTATATTGATGCAAATGGCTCTTACTGTAATGCATATGATACATACACCCTTCGCCAGGCAAGTCATGTGATCCACTTTTTCCGATCACAGGCCGCGTTAGGCGGAATTTCTTGATTACGATTCGTCAATTCTGCCCTCCTTGCGAGCAAAAGATCGAGACACCAACCACCTGTAAACTGTCAAGATGGCCGACAAAATCACTCGGATTGCCATCGTAGACTCAAATCGCTGCAAGCCGAAGCGATGTGCCCAGGAATGCAAGAAGGTGACGTTCCAGTCCCTCTCGAGCAGTCATGCAGATCAGTCACTCATTAATCCATGAGCAGTCATGTCCCGTGGTCAAGATGGGTGCGCCTTCACAAGAGGAACCGGTGGGTTATTCTTACTGACCGATATTCTAGGCAAACTTTGCATAGAAGTGAAATCAACCGATAAGATAGCGTTCATCTCTGAATTTCTGTGCATCGGTTGTGGCATCTGCGTAAAGAAGTCGGTTCATCGTTTTTAAACATCATTTTCATCATTGAGCGAGACCTAGATGCCCATTCGAAGCCATCGCTATCATTAACTTACCGACTAACTTGGAATCACAAGTTACACATCGTTATACCGCCAATGCATTCAAGCTTCATCGATTACCTACCCCAAGACCAGGACAGGTCCTTGGACTCGTTGGTACCAACGGAATTGGCAAAAGTACGGCACTCAAGATTCTCGCTGGTAAACAAAAACCGAACCTTGGCCGCTATGATGTATGTAGTACCAGACAGTTAAAGGAAGAAAGGACGACGTTGACCTTTACCTGGCAGGATCCCCCCGATTGGCAAGAAATACTGCGTTACTTCCGTGGATCTGAACTGCAAAACTATTTTACCAAGGTCCTCGAAGACAATTTGAAGGCACTTATTAAGCCACAATATGTGGACCACATCCCTCGGGCGATTAAAGGCAACCTGACTGTCTCACAAATGCTGGACTCGAAACTAGAGCTCGACAACAAACAAAAAATGTGTGATGAACTGGAGTTGAATAATGTTCTTGATCGTGAGGTTTCGGCACTCTCTGGTGGGGAGCTACAGAGATTCGCGATCGCTATGTCATGTATTCAGAAAGCCGATGTGTGCGTATATGTCCTGTATTCCGTGCCAAACAACCTCTAACCACTAGCATTGCGTAGATATATGTTTGATGAGCCCTCGAGTTATCTCGACATAAAGCAGCGGCTAAAGGCTGCCGAAGTAATTCGATCCCTACTCACACCGGACTGTTATGTCATCGCTGTCGAGCATGATCTCTCAGTGTTGGATTATCTTTCGGACTTCATTTGTTGTTTGTACGGAAAGCCGTCCATGTATGGGGTTGTGACCATGCCTTATTCCGTCCGTGAAGGTTGGCGTGAACCCGATCACTCCTTGGAAATATCTCACTCTTTCACAAGGTATCAACATTTTCTTGGACGGTTTCATCCCCACAGAGAACTTGCGCTTCCGCGAGGAGTCACTGTCTTTCAAGATGATGGAGACAGCTGAGGAACTCATTGTTGACAAGACCCGCCATTACTCTTATCCTGCTATGACGAAGACGATGGGAAACTTCAAGCTCACTGTTGAGTCTGGAAGCTTCACAGATTCCGAAATCATAGTCATGCTTGGCGAAAACGGGACAGGCAAGACGACCTTTGTTCGCCTACTTGCAGGCGTGACAACCCCAGATGATGAGGCTGATAAAATGGAGTTGGCGGTATCGTTGAAGCCCCAGACGATATCGCCGAAGTTCCCAGGAACTGTCCGCATGCTCCTGTTGAAACAAATCAAGGCGTCCTTTATGCACCCGCAGTTTCAGACAGATGTGCTCAAACCGATGACTTTGGATAATATCATGGACCAGGAAGTAAAGACCCTCTCTGGAGGTGAGCTGCAACGTGTGGCTATTGTCCTTGCACTTGGTAAGGTTTTGTCCAATTTCATTTGGTGTTGTCTTATACATCACTTCAGGCAAACCCAATGTATCCGTATATTTGCTTGATGAGCCAAGCAGGCACGTCAACCTTTCCTTTTCGTAATGAACGGTGTGATCTGATGCGATACTGAAGTTTCTTGGACTCTGAACAACGTATCATCGCCAGCAAAGTCATCAAGCGGTAAGGAGTTCGTCCAATTGGCCAGATTTCAAATTTGATCAACAAGTAGCTTCATCCTCCATGCCAAGAAGACTGCATTTGTTATTGAACACGACTTCATCATGGCAACCTATCTAGCTGACCGTGTCATCGTCTTTGGGGGTCAGCCCGCCCTTCGAGCAACTGCTACACCGTGAGAAATTTAGGCTGCACTACGTAGTGCAACGGCATTAACTTGTTTCCAGACCGCAGTCTCTCCTCACCGGAATGAATCACTTCTTGGCATCCCTTGAAGTCACATTTAGACGTGATCCTACAAACTACAGGCCACGAGTGAACAAGCTCAACAGCGTAAAGGATAGGGAGCAAAAGAGTGTGTCTTTGACCCTTTCAGAAATACTGATATTTATTGATATCGTTTTCTGCCTACAGCAATGGGTAACTACTTCTTCCTTGAGGAGTAAATAAGCTTGTCAGTTGGGAATGCGCCGATATGTGTCCATCATGAAATTCATATATTAGGGGCAGAATCACTGTAATAAATCCTGTCGTACATTGTAGCTTTTACAATTCTCTGGTGAATCACGTAAGATTACTTGTGCAGATTTACACTCTTAGCGGAACGTTTATCAATCAAATGTATCCCGGTTATTGGGTGCACGGGGTCCTCCAAGTGCTTCAAATGCGATCATGTTTTCAGCGGCTTGCCTTCAAACCACGACCTGCTTATTCGACCTTATTTCCATAACCCAGCCATGCAGACATATGAAGACAGTGAGCCCATTGTGCGAATACGCGATTACAAGCAGGATCGAGTGAACTTTATGCTTGAGAATGTCGACCTTGCGTACGCATAGCAGCTTCTTATGATGAACCTGGCTGAACAACCTCTAGGTTCGCAAATTCTTTTCGACGAGTAGTACAGGCAGACATACCAACCATCGGTCGGTATCCTCGGATTTATTAATATTACATTGCTTGACTAACTTGCTCTAGCTGTCGACATGGTTGAAGTTGAAGCAAACACAACAGTGTTACCTGATGAATTCATAGCACATCGCATCGGGATGGTCCCACTGGTCAGCACAAATTGCGATGAAGGCATACGATATACTCGAGTACGCCGAATTATATGATTTTATTTCTAGCCTCCTCATGGTTCTTATGCAGGACTGCATATGTTTGTCCGGTTGTCAGTATTGCTCGATAGAGCTGAGATTGGACGTTTCGTGCAATGATAACCGCACAATGGAAGTCACGAGCAACCATCTCGAGGTTATACCGCCTTTTTCTCAAGACCAAGGCAGTCCTGGCGATGAGCTCACGAAACGGGGAGAAGATTTCGGGCAACCAGTCGGGAAAAGTATGACCTTACTACTCATTGATTCATCTTCTTACTCAGGCATTCTCTCAGACAAGGCTGATGTACCACCAGTCCTCATTTGCAAAATAAGGAAGGGCCAAGAGCTCAAATTACGATGTGTTGCCAAGAAGGTGTGTGGCGGCACCCTTTTAATTAGTGCCCGGGATCTTACAAGTATGATAGGGTATAGCAAAAGAGCATGCGAAGTGGTCGCCGTGCTCAGCAGTCGCATTCGAATACGATCCCTACAATAAATTGCGGCACACGACGTATTGGCATGAGGCAGATCCACGGACTGAGTGGCCCGTTGGTGAAAACGCCAAGGAAGAAGAAGCACCGAGGGACGACGAGGTTTTTGACTTTAATGCTAAGCCACGGAAATTCTACTATGAGGTGGAGACGGACGGGAGCCTGGGGCCCCAGGAAGTGATCATGAAGGTGCGAGATTTTAGTCATCCTTCGGTACTCACTTGAACACTGTCTCTTGCTCACCACCATTTTCAGGGTCTTGCAGAGCTGCAGACCAAACTTGCCAATTTAATTCTTGGCTTGAAGACAGATACGGATATACCGCCGACTGGAGGAGATACGGGACTGGCTGGAGTAAATGGCCACGCCCCCACCGCC
>Ga0153976_1000251_pt1 | contig 18455 bp, 25 predicted proteins | sample TSGA060MetaG_FD_104717 | JGI IMG/M metagenome (GOLD analysis project Ga0153976, IMG submission 104717) | Attine ant fungus gardens microbial communities from Georgia, USA - TSGA060 MetaG | ecosystem: Host-associated > Fungi > Mycelium > Unclassified | place: USA: Georgia, Yuchi Wildlife... | reverse complement strand
TTCACATACCATATCGCATCACAAGCAGTTTTGGCATTCGAGAACGGCAGTAAGGATCGAGGAGGGAACGTGTACATCTACCGCGGTGGACGGCCCGATCAAACCTGGGCTAAACAGAGTGTATTGAAAGTTGGTGACGGAAGTGCTGGTTCTTTGTTAGGTGTCGGTACGTTCAAGACAGCGCAGGGGCATACGATCGTCTGTCTATGCGAGAACGAGCTAGTAGTGATGCACAACATCTTTTGAATAAAATAATAGTTGGATCGCAGTACACTGGAGGGAGGGAGAGAGAGTATAAGCTGTATAATACTGCATGAGTGGATATGAACTGTCGATATCGGCAACCTGCAGGCAACACTACAAACACTGGAGGGACGTTGTAGAAGAGTATAAGGTGTATAATACTGCATGAGGGAATATGAACCGTTGTCATCAGTAACCTGCAAGCAACGCTACAAACACTAGGTAGATACAGACAAAAGTAGAAGCCCAAAAACACAACTTGAATCAGCAATCACTATCAGTGGAATGAAAGAAATTATTATGGAAACATCCCGAAGGTTAACAGTTATGCCTTCCGATGATCTTGACTAGAATCCATCATATCATCGACTTTTAATGCGGGATCTAGGTTTTCTAGAGGAGGCGACTTGAATTGCTGGACGGGAGTGATGTCTCCGTTAATTCTAGAATTTGTCGGACTAGGTGATGGACTGGGGGATTTCGGGACGTCGCTTTTGACTGGAGCAAATGGGCTAGTCACTTCATCGTCTTGTATCTCCTCGATATGTGCAGTGCTAGGCACATAGCCCTTGTCAGAGTCTTCATCGTCAAATTCATCGTCGTCATCCTGAAGGGCGGCAAGACGAGCTCGCAAGCTGGCACCACCGTCCGTCGATTGTGTGCGGGGATGCTGCCCGAGCGCGTCGGCGAAGAATGAGCGTCCGCCAAGGCCCGTCGTGTCCATCTCGTCACTGCTGTCATCATCATCATCATCGTTATCGGCGAACATGAGGCGACCACTGTCACTCATGATTCCAGAACCTGGGTGAAAAGAAATGCCACCAGTGCTTCCTAGAACTCGAGCAAACCCCGAGAAGGCACTGTTTCCACCAAACATACTGTTCGACGAACCATCCTCCCCTCGCTCCTTCCTCAATCTGTCCCTCTCCTCCATCGCCTCCCTCCGCGCTCTGTATGACGACAACCGCTCTTGTGAGTAGATTTGCGGGATAACGTCAGGTGTTGCATAACCGTAGTGATTCTTCACACGATCTGTGACCCAGTCGTACCACTCTTGTTTCGTCTTTCCGTGAAGGATAGCCACGATAAGGACAGTCATGTTATCGCACCCGATTCCTGTTTTTGACGATGTGTCGGGAGCAAGACAATGTTCGCACATCAGCTCCGCGATATCCTTGAGTTCCACACCCTCTGAGACTTTCAATCGCACGAAGTCAATGACTTGTTGTGAACTTAGACAGTCCCAGATGCCTGACGAAAATAAACACCACGTCGTGCTTAAAATTTTTGCTAGCTTACCATCGCATGCCAGGACGAGGAATTCGTCCTCATCTGTAATATCATGGATAGTGACGTCAGGGTCAGCTGTGATAATTTGTTTCTGAGGACCAAGTGCATAGTTCTTCTTGAACCCAAAATCTCCCAAAGCCCGGGACAGCGCAAGGTTTCCTAAAAATTCACGGTCAGTACAACATTGGAGAGCAATCGGATGATCAACCATTAACGCGCCCGTATTCTACAAACCCTCCAGCTTCCGTGATCCGTGCATGCTCGGCTGAAGAGACTGGTCAATGAAGCCCAATATGTAAATAACTGACGTACTTTCGCATACTGGTTTATGATCGAAACTCAAAGGTTTAACTTCACCCTTGACGCTAAGAACAGATCGGGAATCGCCAGCATTGGCCTGCCAGGAATTGTTGAACAAAAGACTGATATAGGAAAGAGAATTGAGCGGACCACATAAATCTTGTTTTCGTGAGTTAACAAGGCTGCTACGGCAGTACAGCCTGATGGATCATGGGTATGTGATGGATCTGAAGTCCGCCATTGTAGTAAGCGGGGTGTGCAGACACAATAAGATAGTGTGGCGCACTAGCGAGAAGGTCTTCATCTGTGCCCAAGAATGCTTTCTTAAGCGCTTCATCATAACGCTTTTCATGATACGTCTCTTCTGTAACTAGCCGCTTATGAACGTGCTCGCCTGCAAACCTCGCAACGGTGCTTCCTGTGAAAAGTTAAAACTTGAAGGAGACGATCCAGAAAAAAAGAGTGAATTACCACCGTGTCCATCATAAACAGCAAAGAAGGTGTTTTTATCTGTTGGACTCTCGTCAAGATTTAGGACGGTCACATGCGCATCCTCCATAGCTACATTAAGACGGATACGAGAGATTTGTAAGATAATCAGACACGAGGACGGTGGTTACGCACTAATTCTCCATCCTTGCATCTCGGAAACTGCGAATAAGTATCGATCATCTTCGCCTGACTCTGATTTCTTCGCCGTGGCTGTTGGAAATGGAGATGAGTCATGAGTGCATTAAAGACGGTCCCCGAAGGGCCGTAGGAGTTCTTACAAGGGACTGAGAGTGTTTGACCCTAAAGCGCAGCGGGGGAAGTGAGACTGGTCGTATGATGTGATAAAAATGTGTCAAGACTCACCATGACAGAGAAAGACGTAAAAAGGAGTCACTCAGCCGATGAACGAAATCTGAAATGTGTAGGGGTGAGTGTTCCTGCAGTTTAGCGACTGGAAAGTATGGAAATGAAAGGAGAGGATAAAATTTCAGGACGAGGTAGATATGGTTGGTCTATGCTGGATGGATTGCCAATCCGCACAGCACGCAAGCCCTAGAATACAAATAAGACAAAATAGGAATCGCTCTTCAGCTCGACATCCAATGAGGAACAAGAGAAGGCAGGGCAAATGGTTGTAGGAGGATCACCGTGCAGTGATTGCCTACAGCAAGGTGCAGCTCCATGCTGCTTGAGTTCTAGGGCATCCCGTAATGTTAAATGACGTCCCCCAAGGCTTCATCGTGTGTCCTGCCATTGGCTGACTCCAATGAAACAAACGTGTCCAGTGGCAATTTAAAAGGTCAGGCAACCCGGCTTCAAGCCAACTTGAAGTCCCATCATATGGCACGTCTTCTCGTTTTACGCTGGCCTACAGCATAAGATTTGAACAAATATCATGTACAGCCAACCTCCCGGCCTTCTTCGAACTCTCCTTAGAACGCACACTTGGAAGTCTCAGTGCTTCCTCTTGGAGCTGCGCAAAGCATGATCCATCCGGCGACTAACACTACCAACTTCTGGCACGAATTTCGAGATCACCCTAAAGCTACTCCACAACACATGACGCCCACACCACTCTGGCACAACTCATCAGTTATGCCTTTACTTTTCTGATGTACGTATAATCTATGCAGGGACTTGATGACTGCGGAGGTAAACCGCCAGAATGTCGTCCAACCCTGGCAATATGCCGTGCTGACGGTGGTATGGTCGAACCCATGGCCAATTGTGTCTGGTGTACATATACCCAAATGAAATCCGGAGGACCGACACGTCCTTCGAGAGAGTGCAGCTTCTCATGAGTGACGTGGCAGCCACTCGCACCGGACGTAACTCAGTAATTGGGCAATGGCCACGGAACATCGAAGGAATGCCACGTCTTTGAAAACTGCGGCAAGTGTTGGGCCTCTCGATGGATTTGCGACTAATTAGCATTCTTGACGCCATTATCTCAGATAAGCGAATTTACGTGGGCATGACAGGTATTGCGGCAGTGAAGGTACCCAATCCGAAGTATGGCCGGCTACTAACGTAGTATGTATTCAGGACACTGGCTCTATTCAAAATGTCTTCCTCATGCTAACTTCTCGTTATTTAGAGTTGAGGCCGTGCGGTCTTGCCTATCTCGTTCCAATATATGGACCCTCATTCAACGTTATCCCAAACGGCAAATTGTGGATTCACCTGGTTGTCATTCTCGCTATCGCATGAAGAAAGGTGATAAGCAACTCGCGGTACGCGGGAACCTCGTAGAGTGAGAATCAATACTCAAATACCCAAGCTGTCTCAAAAATTCGTCCAAGTCACGGACTTTAAGCGTCACGAGGATGTCAATGTGATTCAGCCGCATCAGTATGTATGCGGGTATGAGTGGTATCCGTGATATACTGTATGTATGTGACCCTGGATAAACGTAACCTCCATAATTAATTTGTCATCTACTCCATCGTCCCGTGACCTACTGCGTTTTGAAACTTATAGTGCATATGGAGTCCGGAACGACTCTGTACACACACTTATTCCTTGAATCCTTCCATTTGGTCTACCTTCAAGTTCGCTTCAGGATGTGTGTCACAAAAAGATCCTTTCAAGGTACGTTAACGCGAATACAACGGTTGATCTTGCATGCGGCCGTCCTCAGACAGCAACATGTGACCAACTTATACTTGGGACTAGTATGCAATATTTATGCTTACTCTGAACCGAAGATTCCGGTGGCCTAGGCAAAACTTTCGGTGTGTCCAACAATGTCTATCCCATGCCGTAAAGAGGACAAACTTCTTTAGCCACTCAGTTTCCGCCATAAAGCAAATCATGTTGGACTGGGGAGGGGGCGCACGACCACTCCTCCTCTGTCGTCATTTGCTCGCAAGTGCCCCAAAGCTTGGGCAAGCTTGTTATATTTCCCCCGCAAAAGCTTATCACCACGCTTCCGTTGTTTAGGCATCCTACGGTGCCAATCTGAAGTTTTGACGAACAAGCCATCCATTGGCCGATAACTAGGGGTTTTATCTACCCTCGAAAGTGTGTGTAGGGAAGGTCAATTCTGTACCGCTACCTCACAATGAATCCTGAGGTATGTCTCTGGATTTCACGTTGTCCGCGTCCCTTATACATCAACTTTTTAGGAGCATCAGAAACATTCGGCCACGGATGTTCGCAGGCGCGAACGGGCATGGAGTACCTCGTGCTCTTCCATAACCTCCCAGTTGTCTACAGCATCATGGTTGCCCCAAAAGCTTCACGAAGCATCGCCTGCTGAGGTCGTTCAAGGCAACCTCCAAGCTTACGGCTCATTTACGACCACTGCACCAGCAGCCTTATGGCTTCGCTCGTGTCTCAACATCCCTATCCCTTCCAACTCGCGCAGAAAGCGACGGGAGACGGATTGGGTCCACGAGCATAACTATGAACACATCGGATCATCTCGATCATCGTCTTGCGGACCACCACGTCCATCCATAAGCCGTTCATCCTCTATAGCCTCGAGCTTGGGTGAGCACCCTACCGGTGCTTCATCCTCGCATGACTCCCCACCTGCGTCGCCTCTTGGAGTCTCCACTGTGCTCCATCCCATTCTTGAAGCCGTCGAGAATGCTTCCAAGCTGTCATACCATACAGTCTGTGCCACATGTCTGAAAACAGGAAAGGACTTCCCCCGGTGCCCTCGATGCGGTGACATGTGGTGCTCTAGGGAATGTAGGATGCAGGGAGGGAAGAGACATGTCTGCCGAATGTGACCTCCTCATCTCTGCAATCAAAACAACCGTAGTTCGAGTCGCTATCTCGATCTTCTTGCAAAAAGTGCTTCCCATAGGTGGTGTCGTGTGATAGATTTTACAGTCATCATTTGCGCACGCATTATGTAGTATTCCCTGAAAATACATAAGAAGTTGATGATATATTAATGACGATACATGGTGTGAAACAGGGTGGATTCTACGCTTTAAACTAATTGAAGACAATTCTTGTACCCTGCGCAGGTACAATCGCGACATTTTGTTGTTTCTTTTTAGCCTCCCAGGACGGATGAAGGGATCTCTCTTCCGTACGGGTGCCTGACGTGCGGGGAGCAGAGAAGTCGTTTCTGATCTTATCCGGTATTCGGGATTTGCCACCAGACAACGGTGCGCCATCCGACTGGCCCCAATTGCCACGCCTGTACCCCCGTTGATCTTGGCGAATGGCGGCGACGCCAGAAGCGGGATGAGAACGGATGGGGGCTCTGCTGATATCTTTTTGTTTCATCACATGATTTGCATGCCTTCCGAACTTCTTCTCCCAGATTCTGAAAAAGAGGTTTAGGTTTAGGTTCCCTCGTTCTGAAATAGAGGGGGACTTACGCCCTACGTGCCCGCTGACCTCGCCTGTTTTTCTTGACCCCGTCAGCTGCTTGAGCCTCGCTGTCGCTAAAATCCGTCTCGGAGTCTCCGCGGACAAAACCCACCGAAAGGGAAGGCAGAAAAGAGGATTGCACTGTAGATACCTTCGGATTCCGCTTGACATCAGGGAGTGGTCGTCCGATAGGGACACTGGGACCAACGTCGTCACGTTCAGAGGCGGAGTTGTCTTCGTCGTCATCATCAGACCCTTTATTACTCATTGAAACAAGCCTTGAGTCCCCCTGCACCGAATGACCTCCATCGCTAACTGTACCTGATTCCCAGCCATCGTCATCTTCATCTTCAATATTTGCACTCGGTTCACCACGATCAGAAGGAGCGTCCACCGGAGGGACTTTGATTGTACCCTCTTCTCCACGTGTCTTTCGTTTCTTCTTTAGAGGTTGTGACCTGTCAGGAGACTCAGGGCCGTCCTCTCCTGCATCGTGGGCCCGCTCCTCAGGGTTCAGTAACCGCCGGAGACCCTTGATAATACGAGAAACATCTGCGGCAAGAACCTTGGAACTAAGTAGCCTGCTTTGGACTTTGCTTTCCACGGAACTCGGCGCGGCAGATACGATCAACGCCGACAATGGTTTTGACATTGCAGATCGCAGGTTGGGATCTTGTGAAAGGAATTTATCTTTCTTGATTTTTGTCGAGAGAGCTGATTCGGCGATGAGGTCGGAGTCAAGGCTCTATGGAGCTCGATGAGGATGGATATCAGACACATTGTATATGCGTGCTCACCTTGAGAGCTATATGCTGTGCCTCAATATCTTTGACTGCGTTATCATCGCCTTTCTGTCTGGGCGAATTAATTATGAGAACACTCACCACGATATAGCAGAACCGAGTACACACCTCGCGTCTTTTATTTTTTTCAAAATCTTCTGTGTCTCGAAGGTCTTTGCCTTCCTTGCAGCCTTTCTGACTTCTTTTCTGTCATGGTGCTTAATGAACAATAGGATTAATGCCTGAGATGGTAAATATTGGAAGACACGACGTGCCAGTTTTTTCTCCAACTTAGTTCCAATGTGCTAGAATGGTACTTATGAGAACTCACGCAAGGCATGAAGTCCAGCTGTGATGCGCACCTCGTCTGCTTGAGGCGGCCCCTTTCTCTTCGTTTTTGCCAATGGTATCTCAGTGGGTGACATCAAGATGTGTGTTATTTCTCCAATGGCCTCCTAGAGTTTGCGAGATGAAATCAAACAGCGCTGAAAGTATGGAGAGAGAATTGCATGAAGTTGCTGACGTAAACGGAGCTATTTCACTGATAAAGTGTCATCTAAGTCGTGCAAGTAATAAAATCACTACTAGGACATACATTGCCCGCTGTTTCACTTCGTTGCTGACAAGGTAGTGATGGATGAGGATACGCACGACACCAGACTGTTCACAGTTTTCGAGCGCCATGACGAGTTCGTAGAAGCTCAAAACACTTTACTGGCAGCCGATTTGTTCGCGCAGCCTAGTCGCGAAGAGCAGGATGCGGAAATTGAGTGCAGTCAAAAATTGAAGATGATTGTAAGTGTTCATCATATCCATGGCTGATGCACCTTGATTGGGTCAATAAAGTTTGGAGAATATCAAGAACAGTCGTATTTGTTGGATCCGCATCTTGAAAGCCTCGTGTCACCCGTGGCGGGGTGCCTTCGAAAATATGCGATGGCCTGCGTTAACACGCCAGGTTCTCAATCTTCTCGTGACCGTGCCGAGCGCCTCGCAGATCTTCTTCATAACTATATCAAGTTCCGCGGGTATAAAACAATCAGTCAGTGGCATGTATGATATATATCCTCCTTCTATTCATTCCAAGCAGCTAGATTCTTCCCTCATGAAGTGGCCGATCTCTCGATTGCCTTAGGTTTCATTCAGTTGCCGTCAGGGCCTGTAAGCGAAGCTAGGCAATGGGGACTGCGTTATGCTGTACTACTTTGGCTATCCCTCATTTGTCGGATACCTTTCGACTTGCAGAAATTCGATGATGCCACTCGACCTGGCGAAACAGCAGATGCAATTGAGGCTATTGGAAAAGATCGCTTGGATATGGCTGGTTTGGAACGTGAAGGAGCGGCCACGCTTTTGTCGCACTTCTATGCACGGTGAGCTCCACGCATGCGGTAGCTTCCATTTCCTGAGCTTCTTCAAGCAAGGATACCAGGCAACGATTCGCCTCTTTTGTGGAGTGGTCAATAACGATATTCCACTCTTCAGATCTCCTCCTTGTAAGAGAGAACTTGCTGCTTCCAGGAATGCAGCTCATTTGAAATAGTCTATTGGAGCCTTGCAGGTCCTTTGTGAAGTGGTCAAATCTGGTTCCTCTGAACAGCTGCACGCTTTTACACGACAGTTCTCGGAAATTACTGATACCTTGGAACAAAGTTCCACTTTGGCCAGTAACACACTGGTTCGCAAATATCGCACAAAACTGCTGTCGCGCGTTGCGTTGCGTCTGATGCCTCCGAAGGTATCTAGGTCTTGCTTAACATGTAATGTAACCCGCAAAATGCGAATTAAGCTGACCATTTAATCCGTAATTTCAAGTCCGTAGCCTGGAAGGTGAGACAAGCAACGAGGCGGTTCAAGAGGACGTAGATGAGGATACCGACGTTCCTGAAGAAATCGACACAATTTTGGAATCTCTATTCAAGGCGCTCCAGGACAAGGTTTTTTTTTCCGCATATCACACGTGTACGTTGATTTAACAAGATATAGGCAACGGTGGTACGATGGTCAGCAGCAAAAGGGATTGCTCGCCTCTCCGAACGTCTTCCATCGGATTTCTCCTCCCAGGTCTTAGAGACGATTCTCAATCTTTTCTCAATCCACTCTGCAGCAGGAGCAAGTGTTTATGATACCCCTGCTATTGCAGAAGCAACGTGGCATGGCGCCTGTCTTGCCTCTGCAGAGATGGCACGCAGAGGCCTGGTTCAGTCTGCTTTGCTACCAAACCTCTTGGGCTGGCTCTCAAAAGTGAGCAAAGCCAAATGTAGACTAAAATATTTCATATGTTGATGGCATTAGGCTCTTTACTTCGACATACGTAAGGGGGCCCACTCCATTGGATCAAATGTGCGGGATGCTACGGCCTATGTGATCTGGGCTTTAGCGAGAGCACAGGATCCGAAGTCCTTCTCTCCGTACGCTCGGGAGCTCGCGCAAGGGCTCGTTTGTGTGGCGTTGTTCGACAGAGAAATTCACATTCGAAGAGCGGCTAGCGCAGCCTTCCAAGAGCATGTCGGCAGAATGGTGCACTTCACTTATTCTGACATGTGAATTACGGTGTTGATGCAACGTGTTTTAGGGGTTGTTCCCACATGGTATTAATGTCCTTAGAAAAACAGACTTTTATGCAGTGAGCGTGCGACGGAATGCATTCACTGTGGCCGCTCCGCAGGTCGCTGAGTAAGTCATACGCATCACGAAGGACCGTTGATTCAATATATAAATGAATTTGCTAGGCACCTGGAGTACAGATCTTCTCTGATCGATCACCTCATTTCGATCACTTTGCGTCACTGGGATGTTGCGATGAGGGAGTTGGGTGCTCAAGCTTTGCGCCGGATATGTGAACTTGACTTGAAGATGCTGGGACCAGGGTGTGCTTCAAAGTTGGTGAGGAATTTAACTTAATCATCAAGGAACGTGTCTCATTTTACTTCAGGCCGAATTCTTACAGTCCGTCGATGTAGCCGATGTGCACGGCGCACTAGTAGGTTTGTTAGGCATTTCTGAGGCGTACCGAGCACAGGGGAGTGAGGACAGTGCAATCAATCGTCAGAAGGTGCAAACTAGGTCCTCGATGCGTCCCTCTTGTTGATCGCATATCAGATATTTGCCCTCATCGCAATTGTGCCAGAAGAAGTCATATTAGCACCACGTAACGGGCTTGTACTTGCGGCGACTTGCGATCTCATTGCCAGCAGCTTGACATCATCGGAGGTCGAGCTTCAAGGAAAATCATCTGTTCCCCATTGGAGAAATATTGTAGATCAGGCACTGCGACACAGAAGCTCATCTGTCCAGCAAGCCGCTGCCGCTGGCATGGCCTCAATGAGTTCCTTGACTGATTGCTCGCCAGAGGTGCTCAGATAAGTTCGGTTGTCGTTTACGTTTTCTCACCACATTGGCTGATACGTCGTCCCAATACATTAATTAAGGAATTTCGTTGTGGCCCTCAGTCCCTACAACAAAGTTTGGGGTATACTTTAGGGGTTCTTGACTACAACGCACATCCGCATGGTTTCTCTGAGGTAGTCAAGTGTTTATTGGAAAGTGTCAATTCCAACGTGAGATTTTCCCTGTTTCATGGTTTCATGCCGAATGAAACGGCGATTGCAGTCCTCTGCTAGAATGTCGAGTGTTGAAGCACGTCGAAACTGCTTCCAGGCATTACCCAAGATCATTCTGAACGTGCTGCCTCGCCTCACCGAGTGTTCGTGTTTCTATTTCTGTTCGGTGAATCTGCCAGTAAATGAAACTCATCTGCCCAGATCTTGACGCAGAGCGTATGTGTGGATTCATTGAAGTTCTTGACGGCGGACTGGATGATTACACGATGGACGAGCGAGGCGACGTTGGCTCGTGGGTACGGATGGCATGCATTCAAGGTCTAACATCAATTTTCGAAGCTCTTTTCCGTGATTCCGGGAACATACCTGAATTCGCGAGTTTCTTACCTCCTCAGAGGTACCACAGTGTGATAGCCAGAATCCTCCGCCAGGGTGTCGAACGATTAGACAATGTACGTCAAATTGCGGGTGAATGTTTCTTGCGATTATTTCGTACCCCCCTGCCGAGTGTTCCTTGCCAAGAGGAATGGCGTATCAAGGGTTCAGAACTCATGACAAAACTATTCCTAAGGTGGGTCACCACTTACCTGAGTTACTTACGTATCTCATCGCGAATAGTGAAGCTTCAGACGCTGTGACTGGTTGGAGTGTGGGGGAATGGCTGTTTCCAAAAGCCGTAGAATTGCTCCACGTGAAGGAATACAGACACCCCCTACTGATCGGCTTCATCTTCAGTGTAGGGACTAGAACCGAAAGCACAGTCTGTCACCTTTGTTTTTTTCATTTCACATCCCTGATTATGTCACTAGCATCGACCAGCATCTTCGAGCCTGGTTTCCTTTGCGCAGGGTCTTCCATTGTCCCCTAGTGATTCCGATTACAGCTTGGTTGAGCTTTGTGATGACCTCATTGGGTGCGCACAAGGGGGAGCGGTATCAAACGCGGTGGTGGTCCCTGCTTTACAAACGTTCAATATGCTTCTGGAGGCAGACACGTTGACTCACCTATCTGAGGTTGACCATGGCCCGTCTATGTAAGTTTAGCCTCGTGTCTTGATCACACGATCTGACAATTACTTGCAGGCTAGATAAACTATTGAAAATTGCGACGAGAAATATCTCGCGATTGAAGAATGTGCAGCGAGTGCAGGAGTCTATGAAAGTGTGAGTGTCTTTCGCGCCGTGATAGCATTTTAACTGAGCATGTATGTGTAGCGCTGTAAATTTATTAGCCTTCTCCGCGGTTTCGAAATCATCCTCGGAACGAATCATCGACTTCCTTTCTCATCCTTATCCAAAGGTCATATTTTTACATCACCGTCGACCGTGCGCTGACTATGGACTAGATCCGAACGACCACTGCTGAGTACCTTTACACGTTTATCCAAAGCAGAGAACTTGACTGGGAGGCGGATGAAGTAATGGAGGGATTACTTCTTGAAACAGACTGGTTGGGACCGATGACGTTCCCTTTCTCCCTCGGAAGAGCTGACATTTTCATAGGTCCTCAGAAAGCACGGAAGTGAAGGTGTCAGCAACTCGCGTCTCGGATCTACTATGCTCAGCTATTACCGAACAATGAAAAGGTTGCCCGATGCACGAGCTGTACACGTTCAGTCGCATGTAGATCGTAATGTACAAGTGGAAGCAAATATTCGTTTCTTGCGATATCGAGACTTTTTGGTGAAAAAGCGAAATATTAATGTTGTTATGTATGGTTTGAGGAGGCGTGGCATGCATGCGTGGGAAAGTCGGCTTAGAGAGAGGTTCTACGACGCTGAGGGCTTCCGAGCACAATCTCATCTGTTGCCCGCCAACGTCAGCCTCGCCTCTGCATCATGGTTGCAGACCCTCGAATCAATGACAGAGAACTAGCCGCAATAAACGCAGCTGCGGTGACGCGAGAATACCACGTCCAACCACACCTTGGTGCGTCAGACAACCAAAGACTAAGACGCCGAACCCTTATTGACGAGCCCTCAAGACTACCGCACCGTTTCTGCGATCAATGGGTGAGACATTACTTTGAATTGTTAATAACTGATCTAACTCGGATCTCTACAGCCCACTCGTAGTACTGGACAATGTCAAGGTGCGCGACGTCTTGCGTGCGTTTGCCTTGGCTTTACTCACTTACTTTCCGGGCAGTTTCCTTCATATAATGAGATCGTACAGCTAACCTTGCCAGATGGATCGAAGCGAGGTGGCCAGGTTTTGGAAGTTCAAGGAAAGAAGGCGATTGTTCAGGTGTTCGAAGGCACTTCAGGGGTGGACGTCAAAGCAACGCATGTCGAATTCACAGGAAGCAGCATGAAGCTACCTGTGGCCGAGGACATGCTGGGTCGTATATTCAACGGTTCTGGAAACCCCATTGATCAGGGTCCGAAAGTGTTTGCTGAGGATTACCTTGACATTAATGGTGCGTATCTTTAGATGAGTCTTCACTTGGCCGCCCTTTGGGATTAAATGGAGCTCAGGATGCCCGATCAACCCATACTCCCGCATATATCCTGAGGAAATGATCCAAACTGGGATCTCCACCATTGACACGATGAATTCCATCGCCCGTGGACAGAAGATTCCTATTTTCTCCGCTGCTGGTTTACCCCATAATGAGGTACATCTGAGGTCAACAAAGGATCTGGAAGCGAGCTAACCAAATATTGCAGATTGCTGCGCAGATTGTACGTCAGGCTGGTCTTGTAAAACGTCCAACAAAGGACGTTCACGATGGTCATGAAGACAATTTCTCTGTCGTGTTCGCGGCAATGGGTGTCAACATGGAAACCGCACGGTTCTTCAAAGAAGACTTTGAGTCAAACGGTAGTCTCGATCGTGTAACACTGTTCCTTAATCTTGCCAATGACCCCACCATCGAGCGTATTATTACACCTCGTCTTGCACTTACGACGGCAGAATACTACGCATACCAGCTGGAGAAACACGTGTTGGTCATCCTGACTGACATGTCATCTTATGCAGATGCCTTGCGTGAAGTGCGTTTTTTTTCGTTGGTTTCTATGGAGTCGTTCTGGAAAATGCTTATCGCTACGCATTTCATGTGCAGGTGTCTGCCGCTCGCGAAGAGGTGCCTGGACGTCGTGGCTACCCCGGTTACATGTACACAGACTTGTCGACAATTTACGAACGTGCTGGCCGAGTCGAGGGTCGGAACGGTTCTATTACTCAAATTCCCATTTTGACCATGCCAAACGATGGTGATGGCACATCTTTGTCTGCGTTCATTCATTTGCTGACCGAGATCTCCAGACATTACCCATCCCATTCCCGATTTGACGGGGTACATCACAGAGGGCCAGATCTTCGTCGATCGTCAGCTGCACAACAGGCAAATTTATCCTCCTATCAATGTATTACCATCCCTATCGCGACTGATGAAAAGCGCGATTGGCGAGAAGCTTACGAGGAAGGATCACGGCGATGTCTCGAACCAGTTGGTGAGCCGTGCCTTGTTATTGTTCAAGGTGATGATCTCACCACCTGCTGCACTCATGCAGTACGCCAAATACGCGATCGGCCGCGATGCTGCGGCCATGAAGGCTGTTGTTGGTGAGGAAGCTCTGTCAGCGGAAGATAAACTGGCACTAGAGTTTTTGGACAAGTTCGAGCGTCAGTTTGTAGGCCAAGGTGCGTCGCAGATCGGCCCGGCGTAGGACATGCATTCATGGTGATGGCTATGCAGGACCCTATGAGTCGCGTACTATCTTTGATTCTCTCGACTTGGCCTGGTCACTACTTCGGATATTCCCGAAAGAGCAACTGAATCGTATAAGTCCGACGATTATTGCAGAATTCTACGGCCGGAAGCCTACGAAAAAGGCTAACGACGAAGAAGACCAACAAGAGGAGAAATTAATTGACATGTAGGGGTAACAGTGGCCGCATATACCGGACATTTATAACCTCCCATCCACCCCTTGTCCGTGCTGTATATACATACAAGAACTGCGATGATTCGGATCGCTGGAGAACGTTCACACAACGTTCAACGTTGTTGCTATTCATGGCCGGCGCTGGAGGATCTTCTTGGGAACGGCGCTAGTGTTGTGTCCGAATTCGAGGCCGATGATCGATAAGATACAGGAGTGATTGGATATAAAGAAGACGGCCGTTTCCATCCGGGCAAGGGTCATCGTGCAAAGGACTTGTCCGAAGTCGAAGAGTTTGATGCGCTTTCCGTCAGGTCATCTGCTAGATTGGGCCCCCTATACTGGAAGCGTAAGCGAATGACAGCGAAACAAAGTCCGCAAGGATGGACCAGGAAGTAAAGAAGATACGTGAATGGACCCGATAGGTATAAGATCCTGTGGAGGCAGTCAGGTTTTCCACGAAATGACAGGTTACGCCTGCAACGAGGCTCAAGAGTACGGAATATGCCCGTGGTGTGCGGAATGATCCATTTGTAAAGGGCAGTTGAAGCCAATCAACGTTGATAGCACGAGTTTTGCCGTCTGATCATGATTTCACGCAGAAGTAAGTTTTGGTGGGTGGCGAGCAAGGTGAGAATTGAAATTTTTTTTTAAACAGCGAGCTGCGGGAAGTTGATTGATGCAGGTAGGCACCAAGCAAGTCCAATGATGAACTACCACGACCATTTCATATGTTGGAAGATCGACACCGAGCTCATGGACAGGCTTGAAGTGAATTTTGATTGAGAGGCGATGCTCGGTGGAACAGGTACTGTCCCTAGGCCACCGGTGCGATGAGGATTGATGCTTTCTGTTCTTGTGCGGCGCCGGCGGGCTAGAAGGAAAAGAACTAACCGTGGAGAATCGACACAACGTAAAGAATGGTTGCCTTTTCTAGAGTGGTCAGTGAGAGGGGGTGGAAGCTATACATATAAAAAAAGGGCAGTGTGGAGTGAAATCATGATGTTTGTTCGCATCTCTATCATAGAACCGTTTTGAGGCTAATAGATTCATATTCAAATATCCAGATCATGATGCATGGGAGGGATCAAGTATTCATGATATACAAAATACATGCGCCCGATGGAGCTGGAGTAGGTAGTATTAGACCTAAACAAAATTAAAGAGCTAAGGGGAACTTGGCAGGTGAAATGGACAGGATTGCACCAGTGCCTGAGATTGATTACAAAAAAACTAAGACAAGGAGGGTAAGGATTTTAGCAGGGCTGTCTGTCTGAGGAAATGTGCCGAACTGCGAGCATGTGAACGCCGCTGGCTGGCAAAGACGAAAAAAAACTGTCCAAAAGAGCGCAAGGCTGACTATTGAGGAGACAATAAAATCTCACAATCATTTTGGCAATCAAAAACCAAAAAATCCACATTCTGGCAGCAGTTTCACTCGTAGACGTTACCACCAACAGTCGACCCGTTCACCCGTTACCAGACTTCCCAGACCAGCCAGCCACCTTCACATCCACCTCCGAACGAATAAACGTGCACCTCGCGGTGGACGCCAGGTGAGTAGCCGTCATGGCTTTTTCCATGTGTTCGCCCTGAGTTAGTTGTTGCCAGGCCAGGTTCTTGCCACATATATAATAAAACTTCTCCTCATTTTCCTTTATCTTTACTCCCAAAGCCACCCCTCCTCCCCCTCCCCCTCCTCCTCCCCCAAGGCTTTTATTTCTACTTCTCATATGGGCGATTTGGGCCATCCTCTTCATTCACTTAACTGTAGGAAACGCAAGCTCAAGTCCGATTCTGAAGATGAATGTCAGGGCTCCCTTGTCCCACGAGACACTTCCACCCCGACCAACGATGATATCCTCGTGGACCCACCCTCTCCCCCACACCACCTCTCAAATGCACCTAGACAGCCTCCCTCCAGTCCTTGGATATCAACCGACACAGCACGCGCAGTGTGGCCATCCGAACACTCCCCGACTGACCCTCTCCCCGTCTCCCCTTTGACTCCCACCGACCCAGACTCCCCACAGAGGCTTCACAAGCGCCCTAGAGTCGACACCGATAACCTCCCTCCCTTCAAAAGTCAGAGGCGACAAAACTCCTCTGTTAAGACTCCATCATCACCTCGTAGTCCTTGGCGTTCTTTCAGAAAGACAGACCATCGAGATCTTCCCAGTCCCTCTCACCGTCCACTCCAACTCGGTTCCCCAAAGATAGATCCTCAATCTTCCTTCCTTGATAGCCCTAACTCCCTACCACATATCCCCCAATCCCGCATCGACCTCACATCACCCCACATACCCTCAATGCATCCCCTTATCAACAGGCAAACCCTGAAAGAACTAGATCTTAATTCCATCCTTCGCAATCCCCAACTTCGTCAGTCTTTTTTTGTTTTCCTCTTTCTTGTAATAACTAATCGATCGCTGTCCTTCAAGGCCACGATCTGCTCTTCGACGCTGGTCTACAGTTTCGTCCTACCTCTGGACGACGGAAACGAGATCTGTCGGAAAAATATTGGCGCGCAGTTGCACAAGAGCTACAAACCGGCTGCACCTGCGTCTCCTTTGATTGTCAGTGGAAGCCCCATGACCTCATTTGTGTCTGCCACCGAGTCCCTATACCTCAAACGGCCTCCCCTACCTATTGCCCATCTCGCCGTGCTGTCACACTTCGCATGCCCTCTCGCATTCGCCCCCTCCTTACAGAGTTCTTGGAAGTATTACTATTCGTCATTCAGCCTCTCACGAGTATCTCTGGCACATACGCCAACCCTTCAACTCTGCAGACGCAGATCGAGCAACATGCTGCTCAGGCTGCGCATCTCAGATCTCTATTTGATCCGGAGCTGATTCAGCAGGAGTTGCGCCATGAGCTCTTTGATCCATCAGGTCTGTTCACAGTGATCGGCCAGACACTCAAAAGTCATTGCGCCCCGATGCGAGACCGTGCAGTTGACGCTATGGTTGAAGCTGCCAAGGCCTGCGCACCAGGGCGCGGTGGCAGTAAAGCGGACGCGGTTAAGGCAGTCCGCATGTGTCTTGACATCCTGGAGCTCATGAAACTGGTAAGTTTTGTCCCAGTCCTACTTGTAGCTACTTCCTTTCGCTGACGGCTTTTCTGATTTAGGACATTGCGAATCATCAATTACAAACCCTCCGCCCTTTCCTCATAGAAACCGCGGGACAATACGAGCTCAAGGCGTTCAAGGGCCGCAAGGGGGCAGGTTCTTCGCTCGACGTTACCCGGAAATGGATGCAAACAGCATATCAACACCTCATGTCATCGCATACCATTCCTCATCCGTCATCTCCTTCTAGCTTCATAAATTATTGCCAACTTCCTCAAACGCAACAGATTTATTTGAGCGTGCTAAAGGGTCTCACGGACCTCGTTTTTGATCCCCCTTGTGGCCCATCTCATTCCTCTTCCGTTACGCCACGCGTTCCGAAATCTACAATACCACATCTGCCTTTATACCCCGAAACAACTTACCTTGACGGCGCTCGTCTCCTCGTCCTTTCCGGAGAAGCCGCAGACGCCACCGCTATGTATATGTTCCTTCTTCTATTCCGCCAACTCGTATTTTCCGACCCGAGCGATCCCACCCTTAAAGTGAGCGATGCTCAGCTGGCATCACTCAAGAAGGAAATACGGGACATCTCTTCATCCCATCTTAGCCATTGTTTCACTCAAGGGTCGAGCTCTGACCCGGACAATACAAAATGGGCCAAGATCAGGCAGGACATCGTTTTACAGATTGCCATGCGCGCAAAGGAGGCCCAAACGTCACGCTCTGGGCCTTCTTCATGTTCTCAGTCCGGGGCATCGCCGCCGCCGCTCGCTTCCGCACCAGACGAGCGCATGCTAAAGCTGGCAGAACGGTGGTCCGATTCGAACATGCGTCCTGACTCGCCGCTAAGCAAGATGCTGCGTAACAGGATCCGCGACGTTGTGTTCAATCAGGTAGTGGCGCTCACTTTCCCGTCGCGCGACTCGGCGATGTGTCTCGGAAAGCCTTTGGACTGTTCTACTTTTGCGTCGACCACGCCTCCTTCT
>Ga0153976_1000241_pt1 | contig 18728 bp, 21 predicted proteins | sample TSGA060MetaG_FD_104717 | JGI IMG/M metagenome (GOLD analysis project Ga0153976, IMG submission 104717) | Attine ant fungus gardens microbial communities from Georgia, USA - TSGA060 MetaG | ecosystem: Host-associated > Fungi > Mycelium > Unclassified | place: USA: Georgia, Yuchi Wildlife... | reverse complement strand
TTTCCCCCCGAACGTCGAGTTGCTAATGTCAGGGAAGAAAGAGGTTGTCTTTACAGACCGCAGGCATTTTTTTTCAGCTGACTTCTTGGTTTCCGTAGAAGTTGGCCCTACGAGGTGCCTAACATACTTGTGTTTCTTACGTATGTACTCGAAAAAATTCACAACTGCGTTCCACCAAAAAGATCTCATCGTGATGCGTTCTGAGCATCGTCCGTTGTAAATCACAAACCCGCCGGACTTTTCATTATGTCTAGTCAATTAAAAATCACTTAGATCATTAATTATCTTCATGTGGCACCCTATTGTATCAGTTGTCGAGAGTTTCCTGGAAACCCTTCTCACTCTCAACTTCTCCTGGGATTTCGTCAAGCTGCAGCCCAGTCAGTATCACGACAATGTTCTTTACTCCCAGTTGCAGCACTCACCTGGTCAAGGTCAGAAAGACATTGGCCAATGATCTTGATAGCCCTTTGAAGGTCCTCCTCAAGTATCACCAACGGAGGGGCAAAACGAACACTGCGCAGGAGAAGAAAGTTGCAGCAGATCGAACATGAAAACAACAAGTCACGTACATATTAACATGAGTCGGTTTCGCAAGAACGCCCCGGCTCTTCAAGAGCAAGCAGAATTGCCACGCAGTGCGGCCCTTGGTGCTTTTCTCCTCATCAATTACCACTGCATTGAGAAGGCCTTTGCCTCGGACTTCCTTGACCAAGGGGGAGTTCAACGCAAGAATTCCGGCACGGAATATCTCGCCGAGATTCTGTGCGCGATCCGCGAGTCTCTCGTCCACAAGGACGCGCAGGGCCGTCATAGCAACAGCACATCCCAGGGGATTCCTAAATGACAATGTAAATAGGCTTCGGGGAAAAGCATCGGGACGACGAACCCTCCGTATGTACTGCCGTGTTCTCCCGGCTGAATGCAATACATGATCTCGCGATCAGCGAGAACTGCCGAGACGGGATACACTGCGAAGAGATACCATGGGATGTGAGGAACCTTTGGACAGAAGACCGACTCACCTCCACCTGAAAGTGCCTTCCCAAGCAAGATCATATCCGGCCGAATATTGTCGTGATCGCAGCAGAGCATCTTGCCCGTCCTGCACAACCCCTATAGCGTGAATAAGCATACTGATCTCCCCGCGGAGCTCGTGAGAAAACATGCCGTCTGGATCTCATCGCAGATCATAAGCACGTTGTGCTTGGTACAAAGTTCCCGAACTTGTGCAAGATAACCGCTGGGTGGCACCACAATTCTACATGAAGGTAAGAGATTAGATCTGCCCCTGGAGCGACCTTGCTAAAGACACACCCAGCCTCTCCTTGAATTGGCTCCACCAAGAATGCTGCTACGCGCTTGCCATGAAGTTCAAGCGCGCGTTCGAGGTCGGATATCACTCCATAGCGGATGGTATGAACTTCCTTATCATCCAAGTAATTCGGTCCAACACCACTGAGGTAGGGGCCAAAGCCTCCTCGGCTCTCCGGATCAGTGCTCATACTGATCCGGGAATTATGAATAGATCAGGTTCCAGAGCGAACCCTTAAACAGCCAAACATACCTAATCACGCCCAGAGTTCTTCCATGGAAATTCCCCGCAGCGCTGAATACAATCGCCTCTCCTTCGGGGACATGCTTCTTAAGGTATGCCCACTTTCGAGCAAGCTTGATGGCAGTCTCGACCGCCTCGGCACCGGTGTTCATAGGCAGAACGCTTTCATATGAGAACATTTGTGTAATCTGCTGCGCGAACTTCCCAAACACAGAATTGTAGAATGCACGAGATGACAGAGTGAGTTTCTGGGCCTGCTCTACTAGAGTAGCGACTATCTTTGGGTGACAATGACCCTAAAAATGTGACAGCCCAGTAAGCCCATCCCTCCTGATACATCGTCATTTGCATGTTACGAACCTGATTGACGGCGCTAAGAATTATGAGTCAGTATGAATCGAAGGGTGAGATGTAACAAAACGCCTACGAGTATGCAGACAACATATCGATGTACTCGTTGCCTTCTGGATCCCATGCCCTAGAGTCATGAATGAATTAAAAACATTCCACGCGAAAGGCAAAAGTCCCTCACTTTGCCCCTTGAGCGGAATCAAAAACGACTGGCAGTGGGTGATAACTATAGAATTAACGTTAGGATGTATTCATAGCGTTTGAAACGAATAGAATGAACCCATAAACATCAAATCGGCTCGGTCCGAATCAATGAGTTTGATCGGTTTGAACGTCGGGGGGATCTCTCGAAGATACTCGGTCATAATTAAAAGCGGGGAAGACTTACTTGTGAGCACCGTATTCATGCTCCAGGCCAATGACTGCTGCTGAAGTTAGTCGGCCATCGGTAGTGGTGGTATGGACACCATTGCCGTTGCGCTGCTTCACAACCTCGTGACTTGGTGCGATCGCTTGATTATCGACGGTGGGAGCAGGCGACATTGTAAGGTGTACGTATTGGTGAGAAGAATGCTTGTTCAATAAGATCACGAGAGTAAAAAGCTGATGGGATGTTCTGGCAAGAGATGGACGCTCTGAGAGTAACGTTCAATGCAAGGTCGGGGGAACTATTTGACCTTGTCACACTTGGTCCGCCCGAATAGGACCCCGGCTGCTCCTATCGTGCGCATCACACTTAGTCACATTCGACTTTGTGTAGCTACGGCCAAATTGCTGGGTCAGGCCCTAGTGGTACCTGCTAATGACATCAGAAAATTTTGACGTATGCCAACCGAGGCATCGATATTAATTTGAGACAAGGTGATGTGCATCACCAACTTTGTGCATAGGCCAAATTGGTGGGCCAGGCAACGATTTGATCTAATTAGATAGGACCGCTGGCGTCAAAACCTATCTAATTTAACCTGACAGTCAAATGGGTTGGATTTTGAATGGGGATGCAGCATGAGTGTATCTAGCCTCGTTACACTAGACGTTCTGGGATAACCGGGTGCTGCTGGACAGTACTATAGAACACGTCTGTAGTTTCGTTTACGAATGTGCCTTTTGGCCGACCTACCACCAAATGGGAATGCGTACATGATACTTAGCAGACACGCTCAGAGAGTCATGATCGGTTCCAGCCCGGAGCCTCCTGTACGAGGTGACTAGGGGACATGTAAGCTTGTCTGGTGTATGGGCCCTACTGCAGCGTCGAAACGTACAGATTTGAAACTTCTAGATCCGAGGCCCTGTGTATCCTCGATGGTATAGTATGTTACAACATTGAGATGTCCGTACGGAAATACCTGCAGAACTGATATAATGGTCATATATCATCGTAGCTCAGAAGGCCACTCTCTCCGTCTCCTCCATCTCCCTTGCTTGTCAAATCGTGGGTTTGTCGGAAAGCTCAGTCCATCCTGGAGTCCATGTCCAACCGGTACTGAAAAACCATGATCCTTGTCAGCGACGACGAAAATCGAGGAATAAGAAACCTCGTGAAGACGTTATGGTAGAACTCACAGAACCACCACCACACGTTCTTGCCCATCACGCTTTCCCAGTTTTCTCTACTACTGCCCAACCACCAGAGGTTGCCCTCCTTACCAATCCTACCCCATTCCGCATCCCAATTTCGCCGTGTTCGTCGTTTAGCGCTGGGTACGTTTTAATTCAGAGCGTACGATGAGGCAAAACAATAAAAGTCGTGATTACTGTGACTTAGACACAGATCGATTACGCACCTCATCTCGTACCAATTATGCATTTGGGCTAGAGTTGCCTGTTCACGCTCCATCATCCCTCTAAAAGCAAGAGATTCTACAGTTGTTTGATTCAACATGATTAGGTGCACTTGGGTCATGAACATAAGGCCGCAGAAAGTGCCGAAGAGAGCTGTGCTGTGAAATGTGTCAGCGAGAACTCTGGCACCGTACGAAAGTGACAGACAGGACAATTACCACAATTTCTTGTGGATTGATGTCGGGAGCTAGGGATTTCGTCTGTGACTTGACAGTGAGACCCAAAAGCGTCGAAAACATCCAAAAAGCCAAAATCGCCGCCCACTGCACAAAATTAACGAAAAACTACGATAAAACATGTCAGTGCATGACTGGGAGGGAACAATCCGTCAAGTATGTTACCTTTTGATTGAAAGCACCGACGCAGTGCCCAATCCCTAGGTTCCAATGTGTTCATATATGAGGTAGAAGTAATAGGTTTTACTGACATGGGCAGTGATGATCATACTTCAGTACGCACTATTCTTACAATATAAAAATGAGTTGGAGTCAGCAATGTTCCACTTACAGTGCCGCAAGCTCTGCAGTGGTGTGCACGAGGAGGCTTGACTATTTTGTCCTTTGAGCAGTAACGATACTCGGGTAGAAGAACAGGCCTTGTTGACGGTTGCCGCGAGAATATTGGTGGAGGTAAGTTTAAGTTGGTCTTGTGGGAGTCCGCCCATGATGGAAGCACTCCTAGGTCCGGGACGTGAAGGGTTTCAGGGTTAGCGAGGACATCGGCGACGTGTGCTTCTTCTGGGGTATTTGCACTTCGATGTTGGGGAGAAGATTGAAACATGTCTTGAGGAGCCGCTGGTGAAGTAGAGGGGGACGTCACATTTTCATTCGTTCCAAAAGTCGACGATGCCTGCAATCTGTCTCTTTGGTCGTCTCTCCTTGTTTGTGTATCAGAACCATGTGGGGCACTGTGAGATAGGTCGGCCTTGGGAGACAACAGCTCGTATGACATTCCAGGAGTGTCGCTGTGGGTAGAGGGCAGCTGCGCACGCGATTGCTGGTGTCCATGTCCCTCGATCTTTTCTACGAACTTCAGAAGATGATGAAATTTGTGAACGTGTGTAACGAAAGACTCACCGCGATCGCATACCCAGGGGATGTAGTCACGACCTGAGAAAGGCGGAAAAACTTAATGAGGTCAACGACATTCGTAACTGCCAACCAACCATGATATATGACCACGAAACCATCAAGAGCAGTATGCAGAATACCACCAGAAACACGACTAAAATATCAGGACATCTGCTTAGCACTGATGGCACCAGAAAACGATGATGATGTACATACTGCCCAAGGCTTGACTTCCCGATGCATTTTGATTCTTTAGGATCATATTCCTGCAGAATATACCCACATATACGTAGGCTGCATATGCGTTCAACCCTACTGTTAGCCCGATGGCAAACTTGAGAACGATCCATGGTTGACGCTTGCTAGCTCGACGTTCGTGTACTTGCAAGCGAGCTTCTTCTACAACACCACAGCATGATTGTTGGTTTGAGGGTGACATGTTGGATGAACATAAAAGCAAAACTAGAAGAGAACCGACGGCGTGACCCCCACAGGACTTGGGGGTTGCTGTGTTAGAAGTGTAGGCTAATGACGTAATCCATACTCTTTCACTATCTCAAACACTCATGACGCGCCATCCTTTCTCCAAAAAATACTCCTACATCCATTTATCTATCACGCCACCTTGTACAGACGCTCTTAAGATAAGAAAAACAATGCAAGATGGTTTGGCAGAGGCATTTGGCGTTACAGCATCCGGCACCTACCTCGATATCCTATGGATTGCTGAAGTCGGATCAGACATTATCATACGCCTCGCCGCAGAGTCAGTTATGAGTAAAAAAATTATCTTTGCTTGTGACGAATTCAACTTTATATCAGGGATGTTCCGAACTTTTTGGCAGCCGTGGTTGTAACCACCTTCCCGCCAAGGTTTTCGATGATCAAAGAGACCTGTTTCCTCCCATCCTTACTACTGTCAAAGGAGAGCTCTACGTGACGATGATCAAACTTTCTTCAAGTCCGCGGACTGTTACTTGCAACGAAACCTTCTCCATTTCCATTTCAAAGCGTCCTTTTCACAATATCCTGTTCGATAGACCGGTGTAATGGTTCCCCCCTTCCTTATATATGGTGTAATTTGCACAGAGGATGAGATTATACATCTTAATAAAGACTGTCAGCTCTAACCGACCGTCATACTTCCTGGAGTCGGGACTTTCCCCCCTGATCTTGCCCAGGTCACAAAATCGTCTATCGTGGATGGCCACGCAGCTGCGGAATACATCAACCCCAATACTCAAGGAAAGAAAAACTATTCCCACCCTCGGCGTCATGTGTCAAGAATTTGGAATCAATGGAGCGGATGAAATCAAACAGCTGTTATCGATCAGTCAAGGCACCGGTAGTCTTGCTTGACCTCTCACCATCATCCACGTATCTTTGCTCACACCCTTGCCACCCTTCTCAGTCAAGAATTGGAACCACAATTTGGTGTGCTCGTCTGTCCACCCGGAATTTCCCCCGCCATCCATATCTACGTCTTCATCTGTCAAGTCATGTTTAAGCGCGCCACCTGCCAGCCCTGTTGGAAGCAAGAGGGCCCAAAATGCCAATGCCGTATCGACCGCTAAATGAAAATGAATCAATGGGTTATCTTACTAGTGTAGTCAGATCTATGCTTACCTAGACTCCGTTGTCCTTCCGCTCGAGCAAAAGTGAACGTGTGATCATACACCTTACGGAAATACGTCAAGTCTGATCCCAACTTCCCCCGCAACCGCGTCAGAGCATCCCTCATTCCGCCAAGGGTGTCGCAACTGCGTAAAATTAATTTTCATTGGACCCGCTGCGAGGGTGCCAAGGTATACTGACCCAAGTCGTGACCATCCTTCTATCCAACCTTTCCTGTTCCACTCCCCAACTTTCGGAGACTTCAGTTCGTATGCAACTGCGAGAAGAACGACATCTTCTGGATCTACTTGGAGATCCTCGCATAGCAGAATAGTTCCGTCCACCGAAATTTCGTCGCCTGATGGATCTAAGCACAGCTATGATATTCAGCGACGACGATGCGGTATGCGTATATAGTACTCGCCCTTGTATTTGTCAAAGAGGGCATTCAACTTGCTTGATGAGGCAACGGTTATTCGACCACTACTCTCTTGGAAATATGCATCAATTGCTGCGTCAAGCCGTTTCTGGTGCTTGTCAAGATATCGTTTGGCGTCTTTTGGACTACGCAGGGGAAGATCAATGTCAAGAGGTGACCGGATAACCATACAATGGTTCGATCGGATGGAAGTAAAACTCACGAGGCGTTAGTGATCGAGCAGAATTCAGACACGAGCACATCCCTGGACGCTCTCGACTAGAAGGTACAGTCAACGTATATCAGATTCACTGGTATATCATGGTAATCTGAATGGATCCAGCATATCTGAACACTGACCATTGTGCAATGTCTTTCCGAGAACCAAATACAAGGAGTAAGGTGTGTTCGCGGTATTATCGATCGTACTCTAGACTTACTACTCGGGACGATGTTACAAACTAAGCCAGGCAGATAAGCGGCATTTTCCGGGCCGCTGAGTTCCTTTCCCACAATCCTTCCCAGCTTCCCAGAGCCACAGTCTACAGACACTTGACAACATGAAAGTAGGGAGCAAACCTCCTGTATTCTTCCGCTGACTACCGCATTTAAAAGCAGCGCTCGGCCGATCAGGCCGGCAAAGTAACTCCCATGACAAATGGGAATACACCGCCCAATCAATTTAGTGGACTAATATTGCGCTGGCGTGCGCCTTAGTTAGCGTCCGGTATCTTTTGCGGCTGCCTTCCATTTGATCGGACCAAGGCAGTGGTGTTCCGGAGCATGAGCTCGACGAATCGTTAATTTCATTTGCCCTCCCTGCAAGATTGCACATTTCTATTTAGTCAGGTGGCCGTCATTAATATCACGCAACTGCAGACGCGCATTCCACCAAGACACATTCGACCACCCAGTTCCGTTACCTCCTAACTCTACAATCCCCGTATGGCAAACGTCATGATGACGGTCTTTCCCCGCATTGCACAGCATCGAGGCCTTGCTACATAGATTTCGATCGTTATCCATCCATGGTCCGTATTCCACAACTTTCCGTGTCTCTGGCATTGTATAGTCCCCGCCGAATCTTGCCAGCTGGCAAGCAAACTAAGGTGACGTACGATTTCCCACTCCTAGAATATCTTCGACCACTCACTTCCTCACGGCATCACCGCTAAAAGATACCCTGCCTCATGATGCCCTTCCTATCTCCCGCATTCACAACTTCACTCCATTAGTCGGTGACGTATGTGATATGTTATCGCCTCGTCACTCGCCTACTTGGTAGTTCCCTGATACTTATCTCGTTTTCCCATTTTTCTATTGTGCCTCATGGTAGATTCTCAGCGCTTGTCCGCGAACCCATCCCAGTGGTTGTATGTACCCATCTATCTTGGCGGATCACAAATAAGTATCAAATGAAACATTGAATATCATTGGACTGGTTTGGGTCAAATATCATTTTGGTACCGGAATGAACTCTGCGCATTGTGTCACCCCTTCCATTCCCCCACCATTTTCGGAGTCTTCTCTCTATCGATCGACCGGACATGTGTTGGGGATACAGGCATCGCTGTGCAGGTCTGGAAAAAAACACGACCGATTATGCGAGGCATTAACCTGTCTTTCATGTCTAATAGGACTCCTCGCCTTATTAATTTCGGCCCTTGCTTTATATCCTAACGGACGATAGGCGGGTACAAGGGAGATTTAGTTCCCCACATCCCCGCTTGGAACGGGGTCAATCCTCAAAACGCGACTTGGAATGTTCTTTAGAAAGCCGTGAGAATAAGGCAAGGGCGACGCCCGGATAGCACTGATAATCGATTTCTCTTCCCTTGTCAACGCTTGGCTTTTCCTACATCTGATGGGAGCAAAATATTTACGGGCGAGAGTTGACAACAGCTGTATCAACTTGTCCTAGAACATCGAAGCTCGGGCCTTCTCCCTTGAGATCGGAGGCCGGACCGGCATTGGATGCGGGCCGTATTGTAATTTCTGAAAGAGACTCAGGCGTCATTGAGAAACCCTTTGCTCCTTCGCTCTGCGTGGCAGCCCCAATTCACAACGGGGAACTTGATACAATGTTATCCATCTGAAGTCATATAAAAGGGTCATTTCCAATGCAAGCACGCAATGATCTCATCGTAGCCAAGTTGCCAGATCACGAACTTAGATCTGAACGTCAAATTAATAAGAAGCCTTACGCATGGGGCTTGGCGCTTGGTTCCTAACGGATCCCCGAGGGAAGTATCGGATATTTACCAGAAGTTCTGTGAAACACTTGGGCGTTCTTCGGATCTCTGACCATTCTCCGGTGCCTGCCCTTGATTATGTATATGAGTATGTGAGTATGTATGCATATATGTAAGTACATATATCTATCTCTTCCGGTGACCAGATCACACACCGAGTTTCGAGTCAAAGTGAACTTGACACCGGTAAGAGCCGGTAAGTAGTGACAGACAACTCTTAACGAGATAACATTAGACCGTGGTTTATGGGTTGAAACGTTTTGCAGATAATAGAAGGCTACAACTTCGCATGACCTCGGAGGTGATGATTACGGTATATATGGAAACTCGAGAGACCTGTGTTGAACCAGTGCAAGTTTAATATCGTGAAGGAAGACAGTCATGTGCAGATGATAGTATCGGGTCAACCGAAGACCTATGTTCTAATCGGATAAATTCACTGGCCGAGCTGTAACTTGGTCGGTAATTTAATTTCGGACTCGACGGCTCAGAATGGATAAGGCTCACCATATCAGTTTCGAACGACGATACGTTTGGTATGCTTGCCCGCTCGCCGGCGATCTGAATAAGGAGTAGGCCTTCGCCACGCATCATCGGAATCTTCTCTGTAATCCTCAGAAGCTTGAGTTTCAACTTTCGCGCCAGGGACAGGAAGCGGCTCATGTGGTGGACTACGTAAGCCGATACCACCATGGTGTGATGATGTTGTGCTGTGGAGATTAAGAGGGAGTGGGGGCTGCCCGTATGTTGGTTGGATGGGCGTGGGCATGGCACGGGATGATCTGGGTTGCTTCGGATGATGTGGATATGCTCCCAGAGGGGATTCAACAGGTGAATGATGCTGGGGTTGTGGGGGAAGTTGTGGCCAAGACCGTGGTGGGCCACTCTGCGACGGCTCCCTGTTTTTGGTAGCATTATGCGTGTCTTCTGGTACATCTATCTCTACGCGAACTCGGACGATTTCTCTACCAGCTTGAGCGAAGAATGCGCGCTCCTGCCGTTGAAAGAAGCCGCTGGTAGGGCCAGGTCTCATCTCAGCGAAATTCGCTGGGGGTGCAGGGGGGAAAAGAGCCATAAGCTCGTGTCCTGTAGGTGGTGCAGGGTATTTTCTTGGTGTGGAAGTGCCATCCTGCGTCAGGTTAACATCTTGATCATATTAGAGGATGATACATAAAGAGATGTGAACTGAGCTTACCACGTAGTGAGCTGGGAGAGAGTGGACGTCTTGGTAGCGAATTACCTGAAGGTGGTGAAGTGCGGATGACAGACGACTTGTGAAGAGGGCTGTGTTCGCCTGCGGTAGTGGTAGATGCACTGGAGGGTGGTGAGGGAGAGTGGTCAGCGACGGGACGAAGATGGTAAGAAGACATTGTGGTGTGGACAGGCAAGGAGATTTGAAGGGAAAATGGAAAAAAGAAGGGATCCTTATATACGCGAGTGAACCGAAGAGATAGCTGTATGGCCGTAATAGATCGACCTAAGTACTATTAGTGACTTCGAGCAAGGGGAGTAAGAAGGAAGGCACGGAGAATCTTAATTGGCAGGATGAAGTGCATATCCCAGCGGTTGTTCAGAATATTTTGATTCCGGTCCGTTTAATGGGGTCAGCGCATGTGTGCTACCGGATACCACGAGGATTTACTAAGCGAGAGATAGAACAGTACCGCCCGCCAATTGAATTCAAACACCCCTTTAACAAGGGCTATCGCAGGAAATGATAATATCTTGATTGTAAGAGATTGTAGGGCGCTCGTTTCTGGGTTTCATTAAATTTTCTCTTTTATTTCATCTGCCGTCGGAAATCGAGAATCTTGGCCATACCTGGCTTCATGTAATACTTTGAACCGTCATCAGCGTCGAATCAATTCTTCAACATAGTTCTTTCGGTAACTTTATGCCTGAAAAAGAGTGACAGTTTCTCCACGACTGTGACGCCACCTACTACTGTGGGTTCTATTACTTGTTCTTCTACTCCTGCACATGCTGCTCCCACCTGATCGAACCGATCAAGCACCTTTCAAGCATAACCTCTCACACCTCGTCTTTCCTGCACGGCCAAAGTCGGCCAGAGCCAAGCGCTCCCCAATTAGAGCCAAAGAACACTTTATCTATCTCATTTTGTCAAACTCGGACCCACTAACTCCTTGATTTCTAGTAACCCTTCCCCTCCTGGTATTCGACAGCCCTAGCCGTGGACCTTTGCCGAACTTCGCCGAATTTAGCGCATCGTGCGGACCATTCCTGCTTTATGACGAGTTCCAGCAGTAGTGGCAGGGCTGCCATGATGATCGTGTGAAGTATGAATGATCTATGATGCTGGGAATAATTTCTCGCGGGTATTTATTTCTTCGGAACCTTCCCCATTCATGAACAGTTTTGCTATGTACGTTTGAATGCGACTTGGAACAATTTCCTGTCTCCAAGTTACATAAAAGGCAGCATTAATATTGTTTTCACAGGAGTCCAAAGCCCGTATCGCGTATCCTTCGACAGCCCACGGTACGGTGCCCCCATTCGGTGCCTGGATCTCCACACTATGTTACGCCAAAGGAGTCTAGGTCATTGAAGGTCTCATCGGTGCCTCAAAACCACGGATGCAAAAAACCGGTCATTGAACCTATCCGGACCATAAGCTGACTGTGACCTGCTGTAACATCTAGGTAAATGTGCTGTATTTACGATCATTTTAAGACACAGAAATAGACGAACTGCGAGGACGACGAGGACTCAAAAGTCCGCATCCGCATGACCTCGCACTCATATATCCCTAGGTCCTGCCGAGCCATGCGGAATCCTATACTCTGGGCGTAGCTTTACGAGAATCGCGATGATCGGGCCTATACCATAACGATAAGTTCCCGTTGATGACTGGACACAAACGGGGTTCCAGCTACGTAGAATAACACACCCCAACTCTGAGTGCAGCATGGATGCGACCTGAGTTGCAAGCGCAGCTCAACGATTTACATAGCCTTGAAGGTACAATGATCAATCAGTTCTGCATCTTTGTTTTTCCAATTGGCCATGTGCATCCGAGTTGAACGCCTAGGGGAGACAGTGAGGCTATCCTACCGAGTTACAGTGCATCAAATAATCGGTAAGGATTTTCATCCTGACAAACTTTCTAGGATGTAAAATCCAACTGCGTGCAGTATGTAATGGTTTAGTGAATCCCACCTCATTTCCCTTTAAAATCATTCCATCTACGCAACCTAGAATCCCAGGGTCTCCGGTGTTTCATCGCTTCGAGATCGCCACCCCCTTCCAAGCAGTTCCACAACGAGGTCTTTAGGTTCAGGATCGAGGGTGTCAGTGGATATAACCTGATTCATATGAGACGGAGGATCCATTAATTGCAGGCCGCAAGCGCCAAACGTTTTATTAGCGCTAGTGAAACAACGACTCTTATTACGTAATTTTTCTTTTTGCACTGGCGGGGAGAATCACTAACACAAGACTTATTACATACCACCATGGCAGAAAAAACAGCAAAGCTGAGCACTGGCACCTTGAACCTGCGTTTCATGCAAAATGCTCGCAGGGCACAACAACTATCTGGGGTCGAGCTCGAGAAAGCACACGTTAAAGATGATGCAGAATGGGAAGTAGCGCCTGAAATTCGGAAGGCATGGGGACTAGCAGCGGGGTCCAACTCCGATTCGTGAGTTTGCACGTAGTTGTATTTCATCTCCTTACGGCTTCAGTGACATTGTGACAGAAATGACGAATTATATGAGAGATCGTATATGCCTTTCCTCTTTCCTTCTGTCTCTGAACCTGAAAATTCCGTTGAGGAGGACAATGAAACACCTCCCAGCGTCGTCAAACCGAGAGGCCGTCGTAAATTCAATAAACTCGGAGAAGAGGTGAGTGTTGTGGTGCCTTCCATCATGGATGCAGGCTCAATGTATCCCTTCACCATTAGTCATCCAAGCCTGCAGAAGTGAAGCCCGTCGTAGTGAATGTTCAACCCGATCACCTTCGGAAAACCAAGATTAAATCGATATCTAGCATGGCCGTCTCAGTCCCCAAGGCATCATCATCGAGGAAGCTCAAAGAACCGGCTAATCGGGTGATATATGACAACAGCAACGTTGGCGTCGACCTTCATTCATCATCCACAACCCGCACGCTATCGGCAGCGATGCCGACCAGTAACACATTCATGAAGCCTGCTGGCGTGGACGATCCTTCAACCCCTTCCAGTAGGGATGCAACTGCAGGTTCTGTCACCTCTTCTGCACGAAAGGGGAAGAGGAGACAGGATAACACGGAAGGTGAAACCACGCAGCCGAAGAAGAACAAATTATCGTTCGTTGAGAAATGTAACCGCTAAGAGTATGTGATGATCGCCCCCTTGAGCCCTACATGAAAACGCTTGTGGTCTTTTCGTCATCATATTTGGGACGGGCACCATTTTTGGCACATCCTTTAGTGCCGTATTCGTTCTGCAGTCTTACTAGATCTTGTAATCCTTCAATATACCAGTTCTTATCGCATACCTTCCTCGAGCAATAATTGAATCTCTTGGCATGGCCAATTATCTGGCTCCAGCGGACCAGAAGCATGAGGGGATCTTCATCAATCTGCTCATCTGACAAGAAGTCGTGCTACTTACCGTATTACCAGCCTCAGTGCTTCGAGAACCACCTTTATCTGATCGATTTTTGAGGACTTAAGCCGTGAGAAATAACTCAAACTATGTATTTCTCTGAAGGCTTTTTGAGAGTATTGTTTTCTCAGTTTGGTGGTCATAAGCTCTGTTCATTTTGAATTTTAATCGCTGCGAATGCACTCTAGTCTCCGCGGGGCATCGCAAAACACCGGTACTACGTGTGACAGGAGATGACAGGATGTGTCTGCCTCAGTCCATTGGTGCCAGGTGCCTGCATTTGTCGATAGCCACCGCCAAGTGCAATCATAGGGATGAAGTAACCGTAGGTAACAGCACTCACGATAAGGGACACACCTGTGAAGCTTTAGCGGGTCCCGTAGGCACAGCGAACATGGGGATATCAAAGCAGAAGCAGCGAAGCCAACGCTAGTCCTGTCTGTCCTTGTTCCTTGTCTGTCGATCCTGGGCCTGAAATCTGGAGGGTACTTATTTCAGGTGCGTCCGTAGTACGTGTACACTATCCCGATCTTCACCGCCCAGTCCCACAAATTGCCGTTCTAGATTTAGCTTCTTCTATTCCGAGTCCATCCGCCATCATCGGTGCCGGGAGATCGTAGCTGATCCACTGAATGCATTCGGTTGATATGGCATCACCTCTCGGAACCGGATCCCTTTGATGGGCCATGCTATCAGGGGGCGGACCTGTGACCGCCCTTTTTCACATCAGTGGAGTAAATATATACGTGAGCTGAGCGTTGGAATCGGACACGACCATGTGGTATTTCGAACGCGACCGACAGAACGAGCGACCGAACGAACGGGTGACAGGTGAAAGTCCGAGTCGGCCGATACAAAGTTACATTGTTTATCTTCGCGACGGACGGTCAATTTACTTATTTATACCGTCTCCTACAACCCGCTTGTCGTTCGTACGAGCCTATCTTTGAATGGACTGAGATGTGAGTTTACTTGTTCTCGATGCTAGAATTATATCCCTTTACTAGGTACCGTACTAGCTCGTATGCGAGTCCTTGCTTTCATAGGCTTAGATAATTATATCCTTCCTTTCTACAACCGCTTACTTCTATGCTCTAGATCATCAGATTAAATGCCTCTATCATAGTTACTAGTATAGTACAACTATTATAATCATTGCATGGGGAATACACTTTTACGCGAAGGTTCCCAAGCAACGCCTGATTGTTACTGATCCAGCAGTTTGACGTGTCTCCTTCATCAATATTACTTTATTTACTATGTATATATTTGAAGTAGGTAGACAGGGTTGTTATCGAAACACCTGATGACAATAATGTTATGCTTATCCATGAGCTTCTACAAAGGCGGTATTAGATAATAAAGTAAGGGCTAGTTCCGAGTACATGTATTAAAAAGGCGGACTTCTTTGGGTTATTCTGGCTTCCAGCTCTCCTTGCTCATTGACGGCGGTCATATCCGAACTCCCCATGCCACTCGAGACGGAGAAGTATGCAGTTCCAAGCGAGTTATTCTTGCTCAACGTGGATGTCATGGATGGCGTGTACGTGGCGAAGCGAGGAGACGAATTCAGAGAAGTAGGGATTTCCGAAAACCTTGATAACTGCGAGCGTGCCATTGACGCGGCTGCTTCTCGAGACCCGAATGATTCGATGGTCGCCATGCGCCGCACGAAGCCGCCCATTATAGGTACCAGTTCATCTTCTACGCTACCGTCTTCTCCCGTCATCGCATCTTCGACGGTGTCTCCCGTGCCAGTTGTGCCCGGTATAAACGTCACGGATATTCGGGGTGGTTGAGCCATATTAGCCGATGAGGCGGGAGTGTGGCTTCGTTCGATACAAGGATTGTATACATCTAGATAGGGGTACGCTGGTTCTGAGGCCCCGTAACCGTAAGAATCGACCGAGCTACAGTCACTCAGCTCGCTCATCTGTGTGAGACCAGCTGTAAAAGAAGTCCTACGACCAGCTGCTAAACATTCATTCTGGCGTTCAGAAACTGAGAGAATGTTTTCTACAGTGTGGGAGATGACTCGCGATACACCGGGACAGACAGTATGCACTTCCGTAGTGCACTCCTCCCAGGCATCGGGTACATCCGGATACCGCAAGATATGTTCTTTCGAGATACAAATCTTCTGATGAAGCGTGCGAGGTGTCTGGGAGCGACCATGTGGGCTCTGGTGATCCACTGGATGATCCGGTTCTGCTACGGAGGAATTTGGCCATATCGGGGGAGGACGAGCACTAGGAGACACGTGGTTGCGGGGTTTAGTGGCTAACACGTTCGAATGGAAGTGGGATTGATTCGAGAGAGAAAGTGTGGGTGAGAGGGTAGTGCTTGAATTAGACGTGGAGCTAGACCGTGACCGTCCGAGTGCAGTTGTGGACAGCTTTAGGTTAATGTGCGTCATTGATGTTGACGGAAAGGATACGGGCGAGTCTATCTCATCATCCGATGCCATAAATGGAGGGTAGCGCATATGTTCGGTACATTTTGAAGGATGTCTTGTGAAAAAATATACTCTGAGGGAGTAGAGGTATAACAACTGAAGGAATGTTTGTCAATTAGAAATACATTGTTGAGAAAGAGACTGACAACAATGATCAAGGTTACAATGACACGCAAGGATGCGACAATCGTCCAAGCGGCGAGGGTTGCGCTGTGGCACTGCGGCGACGTTGAATAGGTGGTGTGTGAATCTGACCAGGAGACATCCATTTCCAAGCTGCATCTGTCAGTAGGATGCCATACGAGAATGAACACAAGATTCGCAATTGCCGTCCCGACGATCAGTACTATGTAGCATCCTCGCAAGGCCCTTCTTGCATGTGACGAAGTGCGAACGAAGACATGCCTAGGAAGGAGAGGCATAAACAATGACACAGCCACTCCGACGAGAGCGATCGCGGAAGTAATGCATAACACGAGTGCGAGTGTGCGCACAGATGAGATGGATGTCATGTTGAATGCCAGAAAGTAACGGATTGTGCAATATATTGACCATGTACCTAATCATGAAAAGTTGATCAGCTAAATCGCCTTCCAGGCATACAGTCAAGCTTATAATGTACCCAGAACTACTTCGAAAACTACGCAAATCGCCTGGAAGCGACGTAGTTTTGCTTTCGTGGCACGGTCCTCAAGACTTTTACACTCGGCTACGGTTGCGGGGTCCCCTGTGAGGTCGAGACCGAAGTCCCAATGTCGAGGACCATCAGGATGCAATGATTGTCGGGAAAGTAGGTCAAGGTATGCAGGAGAGTTGAACGTCAAGGAAGTTGGGTTGCTCGGTTCCTGGGCTGTCGAAAGCGAAAGAAGACGTTGATTCACAGCTACAGCAGCGTGTTTGTCAGACTCAGAAGTGAAAAGCCTGTTATGCAAGTCGAGCGAAGTCATCAAGTGCAGATCTGCTTGAGAGTGTGTTCGTGAAGGTTGTGAACAAAAATCAAAGCAAAAATTTTCGTCGAAGTCATTTTGGAAAGAAGGTTGACTTCGAAGTTGAATGAAAGCCCTGATCACCAAATTAACTGACACAATAGAAAATTTCAGGGTCGGGACTATAACTGATGCCAGCATGAACTTATCAACTGACAGAGTCCAGGGCTGAGCGCTGATGATGATCACCTACTACTTCGTTTTACAGTGGAAAGGGGACAAGAGAAAACAGCGCTTCGCCCTCGAGAATTGAACTCGGTCTTCGGTTTCCTTCAAGTACAAATTACATCAATGACGTAAGTCAAAGACTTGAAAAAGTATTTTTACTTTGTTCGGCTAGATAAATAGTTCTTATCAGATCAATATCAGAGAGGTGACGGAATCTACCATGCTGTATCTACCTGCACTTGCGACTACGATTCCTGAACTGCATTTTTTAATACCTCAAATTCGCCGCTAGTCAGGCCAAATTTATCTGATCCTCCTAGGAATCCACGAAGATTGTGTTTCTGTGCGGCAGAAAAACTGCCGTTGCAGTGTGAGACAAATGTGGATAAAACCCTTCAAGGGTGTCAAAGTTCCGAATACAGTAGCGATGTACAGATGAACTTGCCTGACAATCGTTTCTTCAAATTCCCTGTCTTTATCGTTTTCGCCATCGGGCCCGAATGGGACAGGCTCAGTCAATGCCGAGACCAAAGCATCAAGAAGTGATGATCCTTCAGGTGCACTTTCGCTCTGAAGAGCAGCTAGAGTAACGTTCCACGTAGAGATGGAAGACGGGTTCGATACCATCGACGCATGCGAGTTCGGATGAACTGGTGAATTTGCTGACGAAGGCGCGTTCATATTCGATTGTAAAACGACTCTTTCATCGGAGGTCGGCATCAGAAGGCTGTTGAGTAAGAAAGCTATCTTTCGGCGGACTCTGATATCTGAATCTGACCGCCATATGAGCATGACATAGGCGAGAGCCAAAATTGTGTCTACAGACCTTCTAATGATGCTCGTAGTGCACTCCATCCGCCGACCACGGACATATGTTTTACGGCCGCAGCATTGAGCTTCAGGAGACCAGATAGCGCGTACATGGCTCGCGAACGAGTCGTAGCTGAGTTGTCTAAAGGCGAAAGCGATCTGAGGAGCACTGGAAGTGGCTCCAATTCAAGATACTATTATCAAATTACAACTATCAGTTACGTGAATTATGAGCCAGACGCAGCACGGGGAACGAATGACCCACCGTAAGTTGAGCGGCCGGATTGTTTTGTAATGCAGTACCGATTACCCACAAAGTCTGCATTTTGATATCATCGCTTGTGTTGGACGACAGTAGCAGGCCGTGAAGTGGTTCCCACATCTTGAGCGTCTTCATGTCTACGTCATGTGTCAGATCGAAAGATATCGAGTGATAGAAAGGCCACCATTTGCATTATCGATGTGCTGAACTAGCTACATCGATCATTTATGGCAGAGTCAGCGACGAATATGCGCAACGTCCAGGCGGACACACCATCTCAAGATCTTCGAGGGCTCTCAGCCTGTCATCTTCAATCTGTGACTCGTT
>Ga0153976_1000235_pt1 | contig 18823 bp, 32 predicted proteins | sample TSGA060MetaG_FD_104717 | JGI IMG/M metagenome (GOLD analysis project Ga0153976, IMG submission 104717) | Attine ant fungus gardens microbial communities from Georgia, USA - TSGA060 MetaG | ecosystem: Host-associated > Fungi > Mycelium > Unclassified | place: USA: Georgia, Yuchi Wildlife... | reverse complement strand
GCTGGGCAAAGGCGAGCTGCCCTTAATAAACCTTGAGAACAATCCTGGAGCCATTTCTCCTATGATAACCTTCTCCTTTATCAATTTCTCCTCTCGGGAGCGGGGCGATCTATAGGGGCAATGGTGGAAGAAAGGAGCAAAGGACTTAAGCCGAATACGGAGGCTGTTTTTTGATTTTCATGACCTGTATCTAGTAGCACCCCTTGAGACTGAACTATCATGTTTGAGCTCTACCAAGTATCATTCCTAAACTATTGATTCATCATTGGAATTCTACGACGGATCGGACGATGAAATTAGCTCGCGAGGCAATCTTGCCCTTCCTAATACTGCTTCCTGATATGATGCACTTTGCATAATCCATCAAACATGTCAGAACTCTCATTCGATAGACGATACATTCGTAGACGAGAGTCCACGAAAAAAACAAAATCACAGCCACAATCATAGCTCTTTGATGCACTACAATGCAATCAAAAGACTCAAAGCATCAAAAACGATAATTGACTCCAACTCCAATGACGTTGCAATGTCTTATCGAGTCTTCCTAGGAGCTCCCTCTCTGAACACCATCGACAACGATCCGCTAGAATATCAATGGGAAAGCATTTCTTCTCATTCTCAGTCCGATGCCATACGCGAGCAGTTTCCGACACCACCCGACTTCCCAACCATCGAAACGTTGGACGACGCAAGTCAAAGGGTATCGTTGGTATACCAGAATGTCATTTTCAATGATGACGACGACGATGACGACGATGATTCCTGGGAGCAAGGTGACCAGTCTGAAGAAATAGACAGAGGGCAAGTTGGTGTCGGTATGGGCCTGGCTTCTATGATGTGCTCATTCTTGACGAAGCTTTGCAACCTCAAGATCAAGCTACACTAATAACCTGGCCTCCTACCATCGAACAAAATCCATTGGAACCCTCACGCTCACAGGCAAGCTTCGCCGAGGCGTCATTTCTCAACACTCCAAGCCGATCCTACATTGGATCGCAGCTCAAAACTCAAAACACGCAATCCCTAAATTACTCTGATGCGTCATCCATCGCATGTTTTCCAACGTTCCACTTCAACCTTCACACACTCGTCTCAATTACACAGCTAGTGAAACAGAAGACAGTAGGGACCCTCAAGATTTCAGCCTTACTGGCCGTTCTTGAAGTTGAGGGACCTGACACTGTCAGAATCAAGTCAGGGAAGGATGCAGGGAAAGAAGTGGCAGTTCTCAGATTAATACTCGGGGACGAGGGTGGTTCTATCTCCAAATTAACTGCATGGAGAGAGGTCGCCGAACGTTGGGGCGGTCAGCACAATACCGTCGCAGTCAAGAGAGGCGATGTCGTTCTGATTGAAAGTCTGTGTTTCGTGCCCTTGATAACTCATGAATAACTCGACATCCAGATGTGACCATCGCATTTGACCCCAAGTCGTCACCTACCATCACAGCCTCACCTTTTCTCAAATCTTCCTTGACCATCTGCTATCGCACAATGCCATACGCCAAATCGGATAGTCGTTTGCGTCCTGATTTAAGACTGGGTCAGGCCGATGCTGTTGTGCGCAAAGTTGCCACTGTTGTTGGCTGGTTTCAGCATCTTGCAGGACTCGACAAATGCTGATTGATTCAATGATGAATGTCTGTCGGTGACAATTGCAATCGAGCAGATAAACGATTAGATAGAGATTAATGCATTCCATTAGGTGGACCTCGTATATTGACAGATGTAACGAAGCATAATAATATATCACCTGCTTCCATAATTTGCTCATTGAGTATAATTCTTGACAAAACTTGCAATCTCAAGATCAAACCACATCAATAACCTAGCCTCATACTACCGAACAAAATCCATTGGAACCTTTACGCTCACAGGCAAGCTTCTCCGAGTTGTCATTTCTCAACACTCCAAGCCGATCCTACATTAGATCGCAGCTCAAAACACAAAACATTTAATCCCTAAATTACTCTGACGCATGTTTTCCGAACATTCCACTTCAACCTTCACACACTCGTCTCAATTGCTGGTGAAGCACAAGACAGTAGGGACCCTCAAGATTTCAGCCTTACTGGTCGTTCTTGAAGTTGAGGGACCTGACATTGTCAGAATCAAGTACGCAGGAAAAGAAATGGCAGTTCTCAGATTGATACTTGGGGACGAGGCTGGTTCTATCTCATGGAGAAAGGTTGCCGAACGTTGGGGTGGTCATCATTACAGTGTTGATCTCATCAATAATTCTTGTCGTGAATGCATTGAACTCGTTGTGGATGAAGATTTGGGTCCTTGAAAATCCAGCCGCAAGGTCGTCTCTCAATCCCTTCACCTCGAGTGTCAGCATATTCAATTCCTCCCATATGTGAAGAAGGGCGACACCGTCGACATTTTGAGCGGAAGGCTTTGGGTCTGTAACCGGTTGGCAGAACTGCTTTTGGAGGAAGCAGGCGTCGCAGGCAGTGGATCTGGCACCATGACGGTGTCAGAAGGGACGTCAACTGGAAAAGAATGGCCACATACCTGCCAGGGTGAGGCACACATTGTTTGCCAGTACGAGCGCAGCGCTCGCATTTAATGACGTCTCCCACTTTTACCTGTGGTTGCGGAGGCCTCTTTTCTTCCTCCTCTTCATTGGTACTTTCGGTATCGTTGTTGTCGCCTCGAGACACGTGCTGTACGCGCCTTCCTCCTGCTTTCTTGTTCATCTTCCTCGTCTTCCCTTGTTCCGCATCTGAAGATTCAACGACGGCTCGCTTCCGCTTGTTCAGGGACGTTGCCTTTTCTTCTGCCGTTACCCTCGCCTCTGCTGCCTCACGCTCGACCTTGGCAGCCAGTTCTGCATCGCGTTGCTCGTTTCGTTCCCTTTCCTGCCTGTCCCGCGCCTCCTTGGTTTTCCTCTGCTTCTCCGCCCGTTTCTTTGCCTCCCGCTCCTCTTTTTTCTTCCGCGCCTTTTTTTCCTCTGGCCGTTGCCGTAGAGCGGCTAGGCGCGCCACCCCTTCTGCCTTCAGTTTCTCCAGCCCTGCGATTTCGGCTGCAAATGCTCTCATCATGTCGTCCAAGTTGACCTCGTGGTCAGGCGGATCGAGCTCCCCGGTGGTGGGGTGGCTCCGGGTTGCGCGCCTGTGTGGCGGTGACATGGCAGTTGTAGGGCAAGCGAACTTCTTGCTTTTCTGTTGAACAAACACCATCATGTGACTTACGTGGATCCAGACATTGTTCAGAATGGCCACCCATGGTGGATAACACAACTATCACTGTCACCGCAGACAGTAACTGTTGCAGTCAAGAGAGGTGATGTCGTTCTGATTGAGAGTTTGTGTTTCGTGCCCTTGATAACTCATGTTTTCGACGTCCAGATGTGACCATCGCATTTGACCCCAAGTCGTCACCTACCATCACAGCCTCACCTTTTCTCAAATCTTCCTTGACCATCTGCTATCGCACAATGCCATATATCAGATCGGATAGTCGCTTGCGTCCTGATTTAAGACTGGGTCAAGGCGATACTGCTGTGCGCAAAGTTGCCACTGTTGACTGGTTTCAGCATCTTGCAGGTCTCGACAAATGTTGACTGATGTAGTGATGAATGTCTGTCAGCGACAATTGCAATCGAGTAGATGAACGATTAGTGTTTTCCCATAGAGATTAATACGTTCCATTAGGTGGACCTCGTATATTGACAGATGTAACGAGGCATGACAAGTCCTTTATCCAAACCTTTGCTTCGCTAATTGCTGGAACATGTCCATAGTGGCCTACAAGAGTAATGAGAACTCGCTCAACCAAGTTATTTGACGTACGAACCTTCTCCTTCTCCTTGATCGCATCAGCTCTCTCCCGTAATGCTATATTTCGTTCATCCGCCTTTTGCTCGTGGCGTCGCTTCGCAGCATCTCTCCTGGCAACCCTGAGAATGGCTTTAGCAAGGGAACGAGTTTTTCTATAGAACAGACCTCTCTCTGAAACTATCACCTCCGCCCATGATGGTAGATTCATCCAAATCAAACCCATCATCTCCGCGCTCCCTGAATGCTTTATCGTTCTCTCTCCGAAGTTGTTTCTTCTCCAACATGGCCTCCCTCCCAACCGATTTAGGTCCTACCATATCTTCGACTCTGTCTTTTGCTTCTGCTTTATCCCGTTTCCGTCGATATCGCCTCTCTTCTTCTTGTTGTTCGTTGGCATATTCCCTTGCGAGTGTGAGGTCAGAAGCAGAAGGCATGATTGGACCCAGCACGCGCCCCTTGGAGCTACCAGAGCCCGATGGAGCTGTTTGAGATGAAGGGTCGCGAACATTGGTAGCGGCACTAATTTCTTCGCGTGCAGCTCGTAGTGCATCGCCGTCAGCACGCGTTTGCTTCGAAGTAAATGACCATTTGTATGCAGTCTGATCAGAAGCCTGAGCCAGAGAAGCATTTATCCCCTGGTAGTATCTGCCTATAGAAGCAGGTGGTTCAGAACGGAGGGAAAGGGACCTATGGAGAGCTGTGCTCCACTCACGAGATAACTTTCCCCGGTTCCAGGCCTAGACCGTGCCATCCTAGGGAATGAGTCCTGTGCTGTAGAATAAACCAGAGCATACTCACTTTAACGAACTTGCGAAAATAACTGTAGCAAGAGTGAATTTTCTAGGGAAGAAACAAGAGGCTGCGCGTACCTTCTCGTCTTGTCGCTTGAAAGTTCGTTGATATACTGCTTTTTGAGTGAAGCGTCATGTTATGGTGACAGCTCAATTTCCTGACCTTTCCACGCTCTTCTTTGAGCCACAAGCGTAACTCGTCGAATTTCCTGAAGTAGTCCCCTTCGGTTATCGGAGATGCGCCACTCGGAAGCTTGACGTGTCTTTCAGGAGAATGGGACCTCCTTGAACGGTCTCTAGAATAGTCACGATGTCTGTCTCTGGAACGAGAACGAGAGTGAGAGCGGCGGAAAGGCATGGCTTCTGATGAAGAAGCGCTATGCTCGTGTTGTACCTTATTTACTGCCTAAGACTTAGAACTTGAGGAACAATCACGTTACGCCGCAATGATAAGATAATCAATCTTGAATCAAGTTTTAAATCTCTGAACGATCAAAGCAACGCAAGATCATTTTGTCGTGATGCTACTCGTTTTCCTCTCCCTTGATGGGCAAAAATAAAAAACAGACACAACTCATTCTTTCGAAAAGCGGCAAGCCCGTCGATAATGTCTGTCCAGTCCAATTCTTACTGTGACTTCTAGCTCATCCATGACATTAGGAAACAAATGCGATTCGTTCAACCCACCATAATCTTTCTCATTACTTTTGGAGCTTGCTGGTCTTAGGTCTAGCGATATATACCTACCTTGTACGTCTCTACCACTCCTCGTGCACTTACACACTGAATTAGGCTCAATTTCAGAAACCTACTGTCTTCTATGAGTTCGTCGGTGATTGGATAGGATTTTCTGAACACTGGGATACTGCTTCTCTGTCTGAGGGAGTTCAACCTGTGGTTGCAGCACTGCAGGCAGATGCTGCGAAACAAGAAGCTGTCGTTCAAGCCTTCAAGGTGAATTCCATCTCTTTCCTTCCCCATTTCTTCAGTTATTCACAAATCGTGGGCCAACAGCATGCCTGGTGGGCTTATGGTACGATACCACCCTCTTCAATATGAAAACTACCCCTGATCTCTCTCCAAAGAACAAGATGCCATGGGTGCAGATGAATACCACCCAATTAGCCATGAGGGTACCAATCTCACGAGCGCAGGAGGGATCGGTTATACAGTAGTTGACTCTCTAGACACAATGCTCATCATGGGTCTCAATGAAGAGTATCAGCGCTCCAGGAGCTGGGTAGAAAATAAGCTCACATTTGACAAGGATGGCGCTTTCAGTACATTCGAAGTGAGTTTCTTCCATCTCCCTTGAGTTCACTGTAAGGCTAATATTTTGGACAGACCACTATCCGCGTTCTTGGTGGTCTTCTTTCAGCTTCACATCTGACCAGTCACGACCAGATGTTACTGCAGAAAGCTGTGGATCTGGCAGACCGTATCCTCCCCGTCTTCGATACACCCTCAGGATTACCTCTTCCCGTTGTCAACTTGGCAGAGAAGAAGGGGTACCATACGACTGATTACCCTGGGCTAGTCAGCATAGCTGAAATAGCGACGCTACAGCTCGAATTTCGATATTTGAGCGAAGTCACTGGAAATCCAATCTATTGGCAGAAGGCTGAAAAAGTGAGGACTGCAAGGAGGGATCCAGGTCGGCTGACTCTTATATGACTAGGTCATGGAAATCATCCATAAAGCTAGGTTGTCTCATGGATTGGCATCCATCTTTATGGAGTGGGTCTTTCTATGTTCGCTGTTCTGTCACTCTGCCCCTACTGAAGCTCGTCACTCGCTGTGTAGTATCAATGATGGCCAATATGTCACTTCTCCTATTCGCCTTGGGTCCAGAGCAGATTCGTTTTACGAATATCTTTTGTAAGTCCATAAACTTCTGGATTGGAAATGACGGCTTTTACTCGCCTTCTTAGAAAGCAGCTTATCCAGACAGTAAGAGTTTCCGTCTCTCTTTGAACTTATCTCTAACGGGTATCCGACACAGGGAAATGCGGAAACTATCTACATGGATGTACGTTTCCTGAATCTTTTCTTCCAATATCCCACTTAAATTTGGAGTATAGATGTACCTCGACGCAATGACGGCGATCCAAGATCATCTTATTCGAAAAACTCAAACAGGAGGATACACCTACACATCTGAACTGCAACCCGAACGTCATGAAAACGGAGAAATGTGCGCGCCTCCACTCATCTACCCTAATCAATTGCTATTGCTACCACACCTATAGATCATGGCGCCTTGTACCAAAACAAGATCACCTTACCTGTTTCCTTGCAGGTTCGCTCATGCTAGGAGCCGTCACTGCCGACCCTAGAGTCCCTCGTAACAGAATCTCTCGACCTCCGAGTCCTGATCAACTTTCAGAGCATGGCCTCCGTGATTGGAAGTCTGGTTCGGAACTCTTGAAGACGTGTTTGCATACTCATGATACTGCGACGTGGGTACCACTATTTGTTTATATGGGGACTTTTGAGAGTCTACGTGGTAAAGTGATGAGGATTGATTTTTAGTTTGGCTAATTTAGGGGTTTATCGCCTGAGATCGTTCATTTCAGAATTCCGAGTGATGGTATGAATGAGATGCCGCATGCACCGTCGGATTGGTATATCAAGGGTGCCAAGTGAGTTTTTTTCTGCGAAATTTATCTATTGATGATGAACCGAGTTTCGCATCAGATTGGGGGAGCCTGCACCTTATTCTGCACGATATATGCTCCGGTAAGTACTAATGTGCTTGTTCAGTTTCTCTCGTTTACTTGAGTTGTAGTCCTGAAACCGTCGAGTCCTTGTTCATAGCTTATCGTCTTACAGGTGATGAACGCTATAGGGAGTACGGCTGGGATATTTTTCAAGCAATAGAAAAACACTGTCGTATCGAGACTGGTGGATATGCGACGATTTTCAATGTCGATCAAGTGCCGACCCAGAAAGAAGACAAGATGGAGACATTCTTCTTGGTGAGTTCAGCACACAAAGAGAATAATGTAGGCTTACAGAATTCCAGAGCGAGACTTTAAAATACCTATATCTCCTGTTTTCTGATGATAATTTGATACCTCTTGACCGTGAGTTTGTGGCAACACTCCCACATTATGTATTGGCTCAGTCACATACAGGCTATGTTCTTAACACAGAAGCACATCCTCTACCAATATTCACGCCTACTATCAAATTCCGGTAATGCCCACTATATGGTTGAAGCATGTAGCATAGCCATATTGCCAAAGCATGAACTAATAGTATTGAAAGAGGGAAAAATTGTTGTTTTACCAGAATGGCCAACCAAATATACATAGGGATTCCATCTTGATAACACCACAGTCGTCTACTCGTCGTCGTCATCACCTCCATCATTACCTTTAGCAGCAGCAGCGGCACGCTTGCGCTTAACACGACCAGGACGTCCACCACCGTATGGCGAGGTGAGAGCAAAATCGATGTGCTTTTGAGAGTCAAGACGGACAATGAAAGAGGGAACGTTGACAATCTGCTTGCCAACACTTGAGGGCGATCAGTCGACAGACCTCTCATGTATATAGGATAGACTCACCGAATGTGCCTCTGCCTGATCAAAACGCGAGCATGGTGGATACTCTTAGCCAGCCCACTCTTGAATACCTGAGTCTGAAGCCTCCTCTCCAAGAAATCCTCAATTTTCAAAGCCAGCACATAATCGAGACGCATGCGGCTCTCATCAAGCACACCGATGCGGACCAATCGTCGGATGAGAGCGTTTCCTTCGAAGAGACGCTTGGGATCTTTATCGTCAAGCTTGAGAAGCTCACGAGCGGCACGACGAATTTTAGAAAGGATAAGAGCGATACGCCAGATTTCACGTTTGTTTCGGAGACCGTATTCGCCTGCAAGCTATAGAAAATAAAAGTAAGTAAAGGAAGTATGAGAAGATGCTGCCATACCTTGAGCTCAGCGTCGAGACGAGCAGACTCGAAAGGTCGACGGGGAACCTTGTATCTGCATCACCGCATGATCGTACACGAACATGGGATACCAATAAAAATGGGGGACACAGATAGCATGAAACAAGTCAGCGCTGTGTACACACCCTCCACCAATGGTGGATCTTGAAGTGCTACTCACGTCTTGCTCTGATTTCTTGGGGCCCTGCAGACAGTTGGATCAGCGCGATGGGAATAGCGGTGAACGACATTACCTGGGCATTTTTTTTTACCTTGCAAGTGGCTTGCTTTGGGTCGAGCGCGATAACGCAGGACTGGTACACAGCCACAACTGTACAGTTAGGGTAGCCACCCGGAGATTTCCGATCAGAGCCTATGGTTTACATTGACGATCGACAGGACACTGACAAGACGGTGAGTACGTCGTTTGACTATGCTGTGTTCACTGCTGATGGAATTACTAGCAAGACCGCGCTAGACAGTGAGCGTGACCCTTGTTCACGCTGTCAGCACCACTGATGTTTTGTTCGGTATAGACTCTGAGACAAGATGCCGCACTCGTATGGTTATCGCGCACGTACGCGCCACATGTTCAAGCGTGGCTTCAAGGGTGTGTATCTTGCCAGTCAAATGGTTGACTCTGGCTCATTGTACTCTCAGAGCATGGCCCCATCAAAATGTCAACGTATCTGACCATTTATCGTGTCGGTGATATTGTTGATATCAAAGCTAACGCTGCCCAACAAAAGGGTATGCCCCACAAGTATTACCATGGGTATGTTCTCTTTGACTGGCTTCGGCCGCCCGACTCACCATAGTCCCTGTAGACGAACTGGTATTGTCTATAATGTGACGCCTGGGGCTGTCGGTGTCATTGTTCACAAGATTGTCGGCAATCGTTACATTGAGAAGCGTGTCAATATCCGCATAGAGCATGTACGGCACTCAAAGTGCCGTCAGGAGTTCCTCGACAGAGTCAAATCTAATACCGAGGCCCATTCTGCTGCCAAGGAAAAGGGCGGTGAGTGTAGAATTCGTGCTTGTTACGTCTGGTGGTTCATATCTATTTGCATGTACAGAACGTGTCGATCTCAAGCGCAAGCCTACTCTTCCTCGTGAATCCCACGTTGTGTCTATCGTCGACAACGCCCCTCAGACTATGAGACCTGTCCCATACGAGACAACAATTTAAAAGACTGGATATTATGATACTTGTGGGTTGTGTTAGCTAGGCTTCTTATGCATTCTTCTCTGCAGATACGCACGAAATATTGACATAATATGATCATTATGCATACGGTCTTGTGATGAAGAATTAGAAGACGATTGACGTGGTCAAAATTCCTCCAAGTGCACATCTATGTTTTGCTTATCGCTAGTACAAGATCGGATAAAAGTCTGACGCTTCTGTTGACTATTGTCTCTGTTCTATTTTCCTCTCATAACTGATTATCAATAAGTTTAGTAAGCTTGGAGCTCTCGTTGTGCTTTGATAGGTGTTATCACTACACACTATCATCATGACCATCGAACTTGCCCCTCTACCTCTTCCCGCCTCTGCTGATAGCTCAAAGTTTACAGACTTTGGCCGTCAAGTGATTGGGTTACACCCAGGCAAGCTGACTCCTGAACAACTGACTAAGATTCAAGAGGCTCTATATAAGGCAGGACATATCGTCATCATCGATTGATTAAGCTGCTCATGGATTCAACTCAAAGTACAATGTCCTTCTGTTTCGAAACGTTGTGGTTACACCTGAGGAACAATATGCACTGACCCAGGTGAACAACACCTTTCATTTCTCATATTAGACCGTTATTCAGACTGATTTCCAGTTCTTCGATCCCCATTCTGAATCTTACGGACATGGCAACAACAAAACTGAATCTACCCAAAAATCGATCCTCCACCCAGACCTCAAGACTATCCCTCGTGTTCCTCAGGTTCAACTGATCGGCAATGGAACCGTGTACAACCACGAAGGTCTCACTGAGGCTCGGCTGAAACATCCCTCTCACATCACTTTTCACAAGACGCGTGCTCCCCCTGAAGACGAGTTCAAAGCAACCCGGTTTTACCGCTGGCATATCGACGCTGCCTTGTACGATTTGAGTCCTCCAAAAGTCACGACGCTCTATGGATTGAAGGTGCCGAGCGGTGAACCTCAAATATGCCGGTATGATGATGGAACGGGTGATGAGCTGCCTGTGCCCTTGGGCACGACTGTGTTCGTCTCTGGACGGACTATGTTTGAGATATTGCCGAAGGAGTATCAGAGTCTGGCTGTTCGTTCCAAAGTCAAGTATGCACCGCATCCTTATGTGTGGATGGCTCCTGCACGAGCTATGCCGACGGGATTAGGGATTGAGAGTGAGGGCTTGGAATTATCATCGGATAAGCTGCCTGCTTGGGAAGAGGCCAAGGTGAAGGTGTACCCTGTCGTAAGTTCCTATCATTAAAGTACTCTAACGTCAATGAACTTTCGATCAGACATGGAAGAATCCTGTGACTGGTGCTTTACATTTCCAAGTGCATCCTTGTGGTGTACAAGAACTTTTAGTTGATCCATTACCAGAGGGCACCACCCATCGGCAAGACGCATTATATCCTGACGGCGCGCATATCACAGACCTCCAACAGGTTCGTAAGATCCTGTACAAAATGCAACGTCCAGCTATCGCTCCTCGGGTGAGTATCCAGTGGCCCTCTCTCATTTTCTTATAGACGTATTGAATCGTTACCGAAATAGCTGGTTTATCCACATGATTGGCAAGAGAACGATTTTGTGCTTTTCCATAATCGCGGTGTCCTTCATAGTGTGGTTGGAGCATTCACGTCTGACCAGGTTAGAGTGTTTCATCAATGTAATTTAGCTGCTTCGGATGAGCCTACGGGACCCAATGAAGAGGACATCAAGAAATATGCATGATGGAGTAAAGGATTTCTTGTAAATTGATGATTTTTGTATTTGTATTTTCACGTCCAATGCAAGTTCGTTTGAAAAACGAAAAAATAAATGCATCATTGATAATTCGGGAGCTGGATTGACACTCTGCAAGTCCAGAGTTTCGAGATCTGCTCCTATCCTAAGACCGGGTATCAAAAGCTATCCAGTTCTGAAATACACTGTTACTTGTACGACTAGCAGATAAATAACACCTAAAGATATAACCAAGAAAATATGAGTAGTAAATAAACCACAGCAAATCCAACCGTTAGATCAAAGAGAATCAGGCAACGATAGGTTTCAAGCTTGACGTGGACGGCCTCGGCGCTCTTGGTGCTTTATTCGCAACAGCACCAACAGCGATGTGTGATCGTGCCTGTGCTTCCATCTTGGCGGCTCTGAGCGCCGCACTCTTATTCGTCCTTGGGGTAATCGCCGGTGGCGGCACAATCCTAATGGGACGCTGCTGAACCTTTCCAATGGTACTGGGTGACCGACTTGACTCTAGCGAATACTCATCCCTGTCTTTGGGATGACGTATATCAAGAGCAGACACTGCCCGTCGTGATGAGGGAGATTTCGAAGAGGTCTGTGGCGATGAAGATTGTATGGGAACTAACTGCCGCCTTGAAGTCCCCAGATCAGTCGATACCGTGTGCGAGAACGTAGGTGACGAAGTCTGAGCTACACGTAACATAAAAAAAACCACAAATGAATTTTTCAACATTAATTAAGGAAATTAAACAGGGACATACACGTTGTTGGATGCGAAACCCTACTTTCACCCCGCATCTGCCTCAATGCTGCACTCCTATTCAGCTTCGGTGGTACCGCTGGCGACCTCACACTTGCCACGCTGAATGTCTCATGACGTTTATGACCAGGAATACCTTCAAATGTGGTTGCCGATTTGTCTGCGCTCCCAGTGCTTGCGGCGGAGTCGTTCGTAACGGACCGTTTCTTTATTGGGTAAATGATAGGCCCTCCGCGACTAGTAGTGGGTACATCATTGGCGATTCGTAACGATGCAGCCTTGCTCATCCGAGGAACAATAAGAGGAGGGGCTGTAGACGGAACTGGAATTATTTCGTCCCGTTTATGACCCGGAACATTAGCAAATGTCTGAGCATGGCGTTCTTTCGAGATAGGTGAGCGTGGCTTGCTGGGAGATTTATCAGATACAGCACCAGTGATGCGAAGTGCAGCTGTACGAGTCATACGTGGGGCAATGTCGGGTTCAGCTCGCATTCTCAGCGGTGATTTAGCACTGCCGGTAGAGGCGCCTACGGCGCTGCTGGAGAGGTATGCGCCCTGGCTTTCTCCCGCGTTCGGGGATCCAAGAACAGAGGAGGACAGGGACTGTATAGAATTATAGCGGTCACCGTCGCTTTCGGACGGGAGATCCATACTGCGGAAGGGCGGAGAGGACGCGAAAAGGGCACAGATTTGCAGCTCAGCGGTGTGCACGTCGGGTGAACCCATCAGCGCATTCTGCTGGAGCGAGACACCGTAGAGGGCACGGAGAGAATGGGGAGTCTCAACGCGCGCAATTTCTGGATCTCGGTTTCCCATAAGCGTATTCCATACCTGCACTGCGCGTCGGCGCTCGAGGACATAGACCCAGACGGGGCCCCTGCAGTGGGTGAGTTTGAAAACAGAAAACAGGCGCCCAGAAAACTCACTCGCCCAGGGAGTCAGCGTCCTCGCCGAAGAGATCATACAGCGCATCCGGGTCGGTCTCGACGTCGAACTCGATCTGTCGCTCCTTCACGATCTGAGGCAAACGCAATGAAGCACCGCGCCGTACGACACAACTCGAAACGCACCTCAAAGCTAGCCTCCTGGATTCTGGGCTCAATGTCAAAGCGATGGTGGAGGGCATGGTGTTTTATGATGGCCACTGTGCGCGTAACAGGAGACATAGAGGAATGAAAACGTACTGGTCCCGTGGCGGTGTATCTATGAGTAATTCAGGCACACAAATCATATCACCTAGGGAACAAACATAGGGCATGCCCCATGGCTGAGTTGGTTACAGCGTCCGACTGTTACTGCTATCGGAAGGTCCTGAGTTCGAGCCTCAGTGGGGCAGAACAACTTCATTTTACCAGCAAAATACAGGAGCAAACTCTACTCAGAAAGGCAACGGAACGATGAAACCTGATACTCAAAATTCTGCAACTCGGGCACGTATCCTCTGGCTTCAAATGTAGGGCCGTTGCAGCCATAATCCCTGGTAGCCGTTCAGTATCTCGCGACCACCAAGAAAGTTTTTTCATACCGATACAGTATACAAAGTTGCCTGTTTCCCCTCAGCGCCACACTCGCCACGACGTCATCCCACTCTAGAGGAAGTTCCATGCATTCAAGATCGTCCCATAAAATCGAGATACACGGTGATGTCAACCTAGCATTGGCACAAAGTAAAAGGGAATGTGCCCTTTCGGTTTGTCGGAACGTCTTTGGAATGGACACCTCTCCAAGTCCAGCAGTTCTATTCTACTCCAGATGAAAAAAAACATGAGTCGTCCGAAAAAAAACCTCGGAATTGAAATTAGACGTGCTTGTTCCATTGACGCTGCCAGAGAGCGCTGCATGTGAGTAAGAAAGTAGACGGCAGCTGCGAGGAGGCAGTAGGTGTTGATCATCATTCTCTGTTCCTGGGGACAGGTCTTGGTCGTTTGGTTGTCCACCTGGCTTTTTATCCCACTTGAAGCACTTACGTGTCAGAAGCAGTCGATCAAAAATTCTTTGAAATTCTTCAATCTTCTCTTCTCTGTCCGCGAATTGGAAAGAACAAGTTTGAAAAATCACCATGCAATATATTCAAATTCTTTCATTTAATCCTCATATTAGATAAGAATTTCAAAGGTGCAAATATCTAGAATCATGTGCAGATTCACGTATTCTGAAGAGTTTAGAGACCGCGCCGATTTTATACTTTCCTTCAAACTTCTGTTCAAACGTAAAGTCCTTCACGTCCGAGTGGATCAAGTGACGGCCTCCCAAAATTGAACTTGAACGAGATTTTTCATGAGCTCCAGGATTCAACTGACAAGCGACAATAGAGACTCACCGGAGGCTGGGGCTTATTGGCCAAAATCACTTCAATCTTGTCCATGATTTCCGGTGTCAATTTGGGCATCACCTTGAGAGCTTCCAAATTGTCGCGGAGTTGATCCACACTTGTAACGCCTAATATGACAGTAGAAGTGTTAGGATTCCTAGCAACCCATGCAAGTGCAAGAGCTTGGGGTGTCGTGTTCAACTCTAGAAACAATGAGATAGGCGAATCATCGAATGTGAAGGAAATCACGGGCCTGCTTCTGCAAACTTGGTCAATTCCCTGACTTTCCTGATCTCTTCTTGGCCTTCGGGGCTTTCGAGCTGCTTGATGACTTTGTTAAACTCAACAGAATGGACATCATATCGTGAGCCCGCTGGAATGCCATCGTTGTACTTCATTATCACACTCTTAATCGCGTCAATCTACTGAAGTGAAGCAAGCGTGCTCACCTTTCCAGTCAAAAGTCCGCGGGCTAAGCAAGAGAAGGCTGTAGTTCCCATGCCATACTTCTTATACAACGGACTAGGTTTCTCATGAGTAGAGTATTCATCAGGGAGTACAAGAAGCTTTCTGACGCATATTCACCCTCCGCCCTCTCGCGCTTGAACATGCTGTAGAGAACGAATTAAAATTGCACATTGGACAAAAAGTTGATACTCACTGATGCTGACACTGATCAGCTATGGGACCCATGAGACCAAGCTTGTCCGCGACATCTAAAGAAATATGGGAATGTCGTTGTTAAATGAACTCTATCAACACGTACGCCAAGCCTCCTCGATTTGAAGAGCAGTCCACTCTGATGTAGCCCAATAATAAGCCTGAACGACGATTTATATGGATATCAGTACGACAGGAAACATCGCGCACCCATCCTTTTTCAATAACCCAGTTGAAGGCCCGAACGATCTCGTCCATGGGGACTAGAAACAATGGTCTTTAACATAGAGTCTGATCTGACAGAACGAGACAGTACCAGTATAATCAGGGCGATGAGCAAAGACGACATCCACATAATCCAAGCCCAAGCGCTCCAGACTCCCCTTCAATCCTTCAACGATACTACGATATACAGTCAACAGACCAAGCTCAAGATGACATATCTCATGACTCACTGTTTACGAGACAATCCTCCATTTATGTGACCTCTCCTCGGCCCCCAGTAGATCTTGGTTGTAATCACCAAATCTTCCCTCCTCAGGTTGAGTTCCCTAATTACTCGACCCCTGTGATGATATGTGATCGGGAACCGATAGGAGATAGAGTTGGACCTACATCTCAATTTCTGACTTGCCGCGACCATATTCCTCGGCTGTGTCGAACATGTTAATGCCAGCATCAAACGCTGCTTTCATGATATCCTAGATAATCAAATGGTTGATCAGGAGATAATTTCATTATGAATGAGAACAAGTCCTACCTTGGCTGGATCGCCAACAACAGTGCCGCCAAGAGTGAGCCCTGAGAGATACCGTGAACATCACCGAATCCTTATACATTTACTTGACACGCACATCCACCCAGACTAAGTACAGGGACCCGAAGACCACTCGAACCCAACCTCCTAAAGGGCATATCCTTTGGATCAAAGTCGATTACGGCGTTTGCTTCATTGGCCATCGTGTATCGCGGTTGTAATCAAGGATTGGGGAGGAGAAGCCAGGATAAGAAAGACTCTTACAAAGCTTGCAACCCGCCATTGCTGAATAATGATGGAATGCGCTCACTTGGAAATGGAAAAGGTCAAGTAGTGGCCTCTCCGCATTATTAAGCATGTATCCTATTTATGAATTAGAGTTAATAAAATGCCGAAATTGGTGCGGTGCTTTTGTCTTGGACACCATGAAGCTTTACTATCTTTCGACCGTTCTCCTCCCACTCATATCCCTCGTCTGCGCCTCTACTCCTGAACAGATAATCATGGACTCTCCAGACGATTTATTCGTACCAGAGAAGCACGCACAGCCTACTCTCGCAGACCTTTTGACCATCGACCAATCAGTCTCGATCTTCTACTCCTATGCCCGAGAACTCGAACTCTGCAAGATGTTCAATGACAATACTATCAAATCAACCATTTTCGTGCCCACCAACAAAGCGGTCATGGCGCTTACGAGGAAACCGTGAGTCTGCTTGACTCTGCTTTGTGTTGAGATGTGACCTGATTGCTCTTATTATCTTCAGTCATCAAGGCCAAGGATCGAATGTGATTTCTGATGACGTTCATATCTCAGAGGAGGAGTACGAGAAGGAATCCAGGGCGAATGTCGAACGTTGGGTCTCCGCACATATCATCCCAGTAAAGATCGATATTCCCCTTAATCTTGCATAACCTCATACCTCCGTAGGAGTATCCTGTCGTCTTTGACTCACATGAACACTCGACACTGTTGGATGGAAAGTCAATTTCCTTCAAGTCTATCTCCAAAGGCAATAGTAAGGAGCCAGAATGGACCCGCGTTACTCTAGAAGATAGGACACATATCCTCAGCATGAAAGAGGTAAACCATTTATCGTGAATGATGACACCTGAACTCGGACTCAATTCTTATCAGGCTTCAAACGGTGTACTATATCGCATTGACACCCCTATTTCCCCTGAATGAGTGTCATTGTGGACCTGCCCATCTCGATAACCTGAATCCCGAATTTTCCAGTGTTTATGTAGATATATAATTACAATCAAACCTGCAGCAAACCCGATGACATAGTCCTGTACAGGGGGGAACTGGGACTAAGTCAACCCATTCTCACTGACTGAAAAAAAGTCGTTCTCGATCGAGCGATGCTGAGACGCTGAGACGCAATCAGCCCACCCATCGGAACAGCGAAGTGCAATTCGATTCACAAAGGATCTCGATAAAAATCATCACGCTGGACCATCCAGAACGTATGAGGCGGAGTTTACTGGGCCCATTGAACACCATTATATTCATCAGGATACACTTGGAAAAGACCCAAAGCACAGTGGCTGTCGATCAATTGATTGGTATTGCGATATCCCATGTAGCTCTTAATAACAGCTGGCTGATCTACTCCAGAATTTGTATCTGAGAAACAAATCAACACAAAGGCACTTTTTGGAGAACGTACTTGAGCTCGAATTAGAATAGTAACACCAACCAACGACGCCTTCACAATATTCAGTCCTGCAATATTACGAACACCCGGATAATGCTCACCACCATGACCCCGAATCTCGACTCAGTTGAAAGCTGAGAGGTATCTTTATTCCATCTTGTGCCATTAATAGCTTAAGTCTTGATTTGTTACTGAAGGATCCAGTTGAGATAAGACCGGCCAGATTGACTCCTTTCTCCTGTCATTGGGCACTTCCTGGCTTTCTGTCGGTTGATCTGAACGGGTAGCCCTCAAACTCGGCCGTACACCAAGTGAGGAACATAAAACCTTGTATCGTGACTGGATGCGACTGAGGAGTTGAGGTATATCAACCTCGGAGTTCGCATCAGTCGAAGACGGATTGATCTTTGGAAATTGTGCTATCAGCTCCAGTAAACGATTTGCGTTGTTGACGGGACGTCTGTGACCAACTTCAACATTGGTGATGTAGGATAAGGATCATATGAGAATCTCACTCGTCATCCCCGGTTCCATGTTTCACGAGAAACGATTTCCATGTTGATGCAAAACCCTCGTAAAATCCAAGTTCCTCCCAGATCTCATACCCTTTCTCACGTCCGAGGGAGCGCCCTTCGATAAGACCGTGTGTACGACCGTGATCATATCCATCTCGATACCCGGATTCGTAAAAACTGGAAATGAAGAAGACACTTTAGGAGTACATATCGAACAAAAGATGCAACGAACTTTTGCTCAACGTGGACCAGCGATTCGAGGTCAAAGCTTTCAGCCATTCTTATGTCACCGTCTGACAAGAGCTAAGACGAAGTCACGAAATAACGGCAAATGCCGTAAGTATTCTTGGCTGTAACCGAGTGCACCAACGGAATGCGCGATGCTCATAAGTGTTCTCATTCAAACTACACTTGGACACTCGTCCAAGGCTGGCGTTCGGTTTTATGCAGGTTCCTTACTATCGATACATGTTTAGCGCAAGTCTCAAATTCTGGGAGCTTGATAACAGCAACAGCGTTGTCTGTGGACATGATACAAGGGTCGACCCTGAATTGTGACAAATGCTGTCGTCAGGGTGGATGGAACACAATCACACAGTGCAGGTCCAATAGTTAAGCGACGGGCGTCGATATGAATTACCCACGCAACATCTTTAGTCAATCCGCGGTATTTATTTTGGTCGATGGTTGTGCTAG
>Ga0153976_1000232_pt1 | contig 18869 bp, 13 predicted proteins | sample TSGA060MetaG_FD_104717 | JGI IMG/M metagenome (GOLD analysis project Ga0153976, IMG submission 104717) | Attine ant fungus gardens microbial communities from Georgia, USA - TSGA060 MetaG | ecosystem: Host-associated > Fungi > Mycelium > Unclassified | place: USA: Georgia, Yuchi Wildlife... | reverse complement strand
TTGTGTCACAAAAAAATAGGCACTTGTCTTTTGGTAGTATATAGCTATGAGAGCTTTGGGAGGTATTTGTGATACAACTAGTACTCTTTGTGTTACAAAAAGAAATAGTGTTTTTCCTGATGGGTGTTGATTCAGGCTAACGAGCAGCTGCAACAGGAGTCTGAGTGTAATATGAATCAAACTAAATTAGAGTCAGTGACTCAAGTTTGCATGGGTCTTGCTTGCATGAACTTACAACAGCTTCAAGTTTCCTGACGCCTTCATCAAAGACATCAGCATTCCATTGTGATCGTGCATACTCGAGTTTGTAATTGGGATTGAGAACTGTTAGCAGGTAAGATCAGTAGAATAGAAATTGTGAATGTAATGATGCACCCAAGCAGATGAAATACACATCTGTGTCATCCGTCTTCTGTGTCCACTTGTCCAAATTCTTGAGGCCTGCATCCAGTGCATCAGCGATGTGCACAAACTTCTTGTTAGCAGCCATATTTGTCCAACTTTGGTGCAGGAACTCTAGGACAGGGATGGTTCTCCATACTGTTGGGTGCGTTGAGCTCAAAAAACTTTGTGTTGCGTCTGCAGGTTCCTGTGGGACCATGATGAGTTAGAGGTAAATAGAAAAACTAGTATTCACCTGAAGTGCTTCGTGCAAAAGTGATAACTGCAGCCAGTCGCTGCGAGTGAGCTTGAAGTCCGCATACTGTCGCTGTCACAACTTAGGCACTTCATCACTGTCGTCAGCAAGGCGAACAAAGCGGTTGACCCCCTGCCCATCATCAGCACCTGTCATAGTATTATAAGCCGGGATATCTCACCTTCTGCAACAGAAGAAATTGATCAAGGCATGTGAAGAGTGATGCCCAGCAGGTGCAAACCCATTGCACAAGTTCAAGGACTGGTATATCAGCCTCTGCGCATGATCAATTGAAAAACACTTGGGCTTGAGGCGACTTTCGAATCTAATAAATGAATATCAGCAGTACAAATGCCACTAGTTGTTCAAAATACCTGTGTGATGAGTGCCAGGGCCTTGTCAAATGCATCCGACGTGTCAACATCTTCACCCTCCTCTTCATCAACTTGAGAGCTGCTCGACAGAGTAATAGCCTTCGTGAAATGATCTGCTGCCAGATTGAGGGCATGTTCCATGCACCTGCGTAGTTAGAGTTAAGCTGGAGTCGATTTTTTGTAGGAAGCATGCTGCATAACATACCTGACTCTACACTCACAATGGTTATCAATCTTTGCTTCAGGGACAGCATCAGCAAATGTTTGGATGGCTGTATCATTGTTTGTTGCATTATCGGCGGTGAACCACCTAATCTAGAGTGTACACTAGGTGAAATAGAGTAAAACTTTGAAATAAGCAGAGTCCGCATACCTTATTGTGTAAATCGAACCAGTCCACCACTCGAACAAGTATGCTGCCAATATTATGCCCAGAGTGGTTACCTTCAATGGCAGTGAATGCGAGTTGTTCACTCTGAAGTGCCCAATCTTGTGGGGCATCTGCTGGTGCTGAGATGTAGTGTCCAGTGACTGACAAATAGGGGTCACTGGCTTCTGAAGTCCATGCATCAAAAGTGAAGGAAACGCGCCCATCAATGCCTTGTAAATGTTCCCAAATTCGTGACTCCACCATCTTAGCATGCGTAAGAATCTCCTTTCGCACTTTATTACAATGGGGGATATCCTTGTCAGAAAGGCCTGGGCAAGTATAAGTGAGAAGGCACCAGAAAGCACCCTTTTTCACCAGCAAGAAGGCTTTGTCTTCAGCGACGATAGTAAGTTCAATAATGTAATCTAGAAGTCCAGCAGTAGTAAATATTGGTGCACAAGGCTCTTATACAACCACATGGTCCAATGTCATCTGATTTGAGCTAGAAAGCAGCTTCAAGTTAGCTGCACGAAAACATAAAATATAATAAAGAACATACTGTAGACCATCTGAAGGGAGGGCTCGGTCATGTGGCTTGATTCCGTGCTTGCAACAGTGTTCCTTATAGATCCTTACATGATCCTTGTGTCTAAAATGTATGCATCATGCGTCAGGCTATGAAATTGTGAACAAAAAAAAATTGCTTACCTGTGAATATGAACATGCAGTGAAGTAACACTCCCCTTCAAAAAACAGTTCTTGCGAGCAACTCCATTTGCTTTGCAAACCTCACACCAGTGGCCAACCTCTTCCTTGCCAGTATCGGGGTTGACGGCCTTGGTATCATGAGTGAATATGGTCCGAATGTCGGCTGTCAAGTCACTTTTGCATTGCTTTGCATCCTGCGCAGAAAATTAGCTTAGTGTAAGAAAACAATATATAACTTACCTTGCGGTCTGCATTGCCCATCTCTTTGATTTGCTAATATGTCAACATTGTCGAGGGAGAATTGGTGTCGGTGTCCATCATATTTTCTACATCTGCATCTGTAAATACTCCATCTACTGTGACAGCATCTCCTTCATCCTCCTCCTCACTGACGGCCACAGCCACAGCCTTGTGTTTGTTGCCCAAGAGAGCATTGTTGGGGTCGATGAGCTTGGGTGCAGGACAGGCGATACAAGTAGAGTGCCATGCAGTGGGAAGAGGAACATTGTCGTCTGGATCATTGTACCATGGAATCTGACTAGCGTCAAGGAGAGTTCCATCTGTAGCCAGACTGCACTGATCAGTCATGATGCGAGGGAATGAAATTTGAAGGCTAATACTTTGTATCACAATGATTTGTTTTAAATTCCGTTGGGGTCGTGCTTGCAGAAGGTTGCAACTTGGACAGCGTGTGGATCGCAGTACTGCTAAACTTGAAGTCCACGGAGATATGGCTGACTTTGGCATTGCAAGGAGTTGCAGTATTATTGGAGACCATGGTATATATGGTATTGATACTGGACTGATACACGGCGGAGCATCGGAGACTGGAGTGAATGGGCAAGACCACTTCTGCAATTGTCTGAATCCACCAGCATGATGAGCCATGGCAGTGGGCAAGATGTACAAGAACCATTAACATGATGCGAAGTGTGAATGATTTACATTTTTACATACTAGTACGTACTCAGGGCCCGGGGTTCAAACATTACCAAAATTGAAATCTGTCATCGTCACACAGCATCCCCTTGGCACTAAGTGTTCAGCGTTTGAACACATTCAGACACATTCAATGCGTTCAAGGGAAAGCTGAATGCTGAACTGAACCATCGGTCCAGTTCAACCTATAGCCCAAACCTTGAACTGGACCATGGTCCAGTTCATGAAAAGTCCGGTTTGAACCATGGTTCAGAACCGAACTTATGCATCACTAGGTAGAGTGAGTGAGTAGTGATCGATAGTCGATTGGCGAAGTAGTTGAAGTTAATGGAAGATAATAAAATTTGATTTGATCACTAGAGCAAAGTGCAACAATAGTGAGGATAATATTTCGACCTTCTTTCCTACAAGAATACTACTGTATATAAGTAAATAGAAAAGGGCTATGTCATGCTATACATGACGAGTACTACATACTAAGTGGTGCGAGCTAAAATGCATTAAGTGGAATATAAGTGGAGTAAGTGGAGTAAGAGGAGCACGCGTCATGACAAGTCAACATCAAGCGCAGCTTCACTCGCAGTCGCTTGATTGCACTCGAGCGCGTGCGGCATCACTCGCATCAGCGAGGATCACAACACAGCAAGCTTGAGTATTGCATTGTTCCCACATTGTATGCCCTCTTGCTGAATCACTTGTGCTCAACAACAAGCTTCTTTTATGTCTTGATTATAATTTTGTATTTCAGTTTGTGAACCTAGACTACACTACAATGTTGGAGTCCCATCCTGTGGGGCATTCTCACTCTGCAGCCTGACCATGTTCCCAAAACTTTCATGCTCACTATAGGCAACAGTGAGCCACAGTATCCCATCATTTCAACTCATAGTTTTTCTTGTTTTATGATGAACAATATTTGAATGAATAAATGGAAGGGTTGGGGTGCAGTAGTAATACTCGAGCTCGCTGTTGTTTACAGCGAGCAGGAAGGTTCCAGTAATGTTGCTAATGTGTGGGAACAACCAACAAGCTATTTTGATTTCATAGCGGTCTGGTATGGACTTTAGATACTGACTGTCCCCAGTCAGTGACATGGTGGGGAGCATGAAATGCGAAGTCAATAGTGCAAGTGGAATGATGGTGATGACAAGTCCAGAAATGGAAGGACTGGATGCAGAAGTGATGTGGGCGTATAGGACATGGTAATGGTGTGGAATGCGGATGAACACAATGCAAAATGATACCCTGCTCCAAAATGCGATGCATCATGATCATGCAGCTAGGGAATAGACGTGATGTGGAAGCATGGGAAAGTGTTCACATGTGGTGTGGAAAGGTATAGGTGGTACGGACTTTGAATGCAAAGTATCCTGAGCGCAAGGAAGTGTGGAGTGATCCAGTGCCAAGCTGGAGAAAGCATATAAAGACATTGTGAGGGAGTTCAGCTCAAAGAAGTATAAATCTCATAGACGCATTCTGGAGGCTGTAGCATCTCTTTTTGACTGATTTTTACTCATATCTCAACTTCACCACCAATTTGTGTCATGTTTGAAAATATATCTCGCTCAGATTTGATGCTATGAAAATTTCCTCTTGAGAATATCTTCCTATCATCAATCTAAGCATTTTTACAAGATAAAAAGTCTTTAGAACCTGTTCCTATGATGCCAAAAATTTTGCACAAAAGTAGCAGCACATAGATGAACTGCACTATAGTCATTATAACAAAAAAAAGTTACAAATAGCTATTATAGCAGAAACATATTTTCCTGATGTGGTAGGCCAGTTTTGCTGGGGAGATATGTTGCAATATTAATTACCATTTGTAGGTATGCTTCTGGGCATTGTGGAGCACAATTCTCACATCCAGAGATAATTTGATATCAATAAGAAGGATCTTATTGAATTCATCACTATGATAGCTATAATGCACAAGATGAGCGAAGACATTGATAGTGCATCCTACTTATATAGTAACTAAAGGGTTTTTGATATATCATTATGACATTATGGACTCCCTTTTTGTATTTTTGGCTGTTTTGTTTTAGTATTTCTTAGTCTTCATCACTCAAACCATGGACAGATGCCTTGAGTCTATCCACAGTATTTATTGTTTATGCATCCCATGACCATTGTGGGACCCAGTCATGGCTTGATATGACCACTATTTACTTTGTTTCCAATACTTGATTAGTGTTTTCATGACTTAGCTAATTTTACATCAGGAAAACTGGTCTTTGCTATAATTAAAGTCATGTGATTGAAGTCATGAAGTTACACAAGTACTATTAGTAATACTGTTTATACTTGTTTACAAAAACTTGTCCTATAGCTATTCAAGTTGCTAAGTCTTTCCTAATCCCAGTCTAATCCTAACCCTAATGACCAAAAACTTGAAAATTTACTAAGTGTCTCTACATCATGGGTTGACTTTGCTTAATAAGCAAAAATGTGCCCAACCACGAGTCTTTTCCTAGTCTTTCTTTCCTAAGTCTCTGCCAGCCATATTATATGACCCTGGTTGACTTTGCTCAGTAAGCAAAAGTGCGGTCAACCACAAGTCTTTTCTTAACCTTCTCTCTTCAATCTAAGTTCTGGTAAGTCTTATTGTTCTTTAACCTTCTTCACTCTCTAGATCTCCTTCTGCTGCTACTGGTGTTGGTGATGGTGTTGGTATTGATGTTGGTTGGTGTTGGTATTAGGGCTGGTGCTAGTGAGTCTTTTCCTGCTCCTCAGCCTGCTTCTTTACCTCATCAGGAAAAACCCCTGGGCTATATAGCACTATATAGCACTATATAGTTGTTATAGTTACTATAGTTAGGTCAAAATTCCATTGGTCTCAGTAATTTTTTTTTCAGTCAAAATACAAAAAAAGCGAAAATTCAAGTTATATTTCAATTAACTACTACAACAGATGTAATCTACTAACTATAAAGAAGCAAAAATGCGAAAATCAAGGGAGAAGGGAAGGAAGAGAGGAGAGAAGAGAAGGAGAGGAGACAGGGAGAACTAATGGAGGGGGTCAAATAGAAGAGGAAACTAAAGAACCTTGCCAGAGAGAGAACAGCAGGAGCAGTCAAGGGTAGTCTATCCATAGTCTCATGTTAATTTTTGATTAAGATCCTAATGAGTTATAAGCAAAATACTAGAAAGTGGTGTGTTCAAGAAAGTTCAGGCACACAAGTCATGTGACTGATATTTCCTTAGAATATATTGCTTTATAGTCTTTATAGTAACACATGTTTTCAGCCTTTACTATATAGCACCATAGTGACTATAGTGACTATAGATAGCTATATAGTTACCTATTTTTAAGCACCTGTCTATATAGCCCAGGGGATTTTCCTAATGCTAATCTTCTTTTCCTCCCCCCAGTCTTCTCCTGCTCCTGCTCCTGCCCCTCCTTCTCCTGCTTTTGGCTATCTTCTGCTCCTCCTGCTCCTTCTTCCCCTGCCTTTGCTCTTCTCTCCTGCCTCCTGCTCTGCTTCTCTCTCCTCCTTCCTCTGCTTCTGCTCTGCTCTCCTGCTCCTCTCCAGTTTTTGCATTTTTGGGTGTCTGGTAAGTATTTCTTTCTTTTCCCCTACAGATGTTCGCATTTTGACCCTTTTTAATGACTCCCCTCTCCTCCTCTTTTCTACTCCTGTTTCTCTTGTCCATTTTTTGCATTTTTGCCTATCTGGTGAGTCTTTCTGTCTCTTTCTTCACATATTTTCGCTTTTTGACCCTTTTTAGTGACTTCTCTTCTCCTCCTCCTCCTCCTCCAGTTTTTGCATTTTTGGCTCTCTGGTGAGTTTTTTTGTCTTTTTCCTCATATATTTCCCTTTTTGACTTTTTTTTTAGTGACTGCTCTGCTCTTCTGCTCTCCTCCTCTTCTTCCTCTACTTCTAATTTTTGCATTTTTGCCTCTTTTGTAGAGAAGTTGTAGTTAATAGAGTACATTTGTTGTAGTAGCTATTTGAAATCTAACTTGAATTTTCGCTTTTTTGGCATTTTGACTGAAATGGCTAAAATGGCTAGAATGGCTAGAATGGCAAGGTCCTCATAAAATTTATGACCTATTTATAATAGCTCCTAGTAGCTCTTAGTTGCTATAATGAGAAGAGCCACCTCATTATAGATATTATGGAGGGGCCCTGTTCATAACTGTCATAGAGTTTATTGTCAAAGAGGTCTATTAGCATGATGGTGCATAGTGCTGAGGTAATGACATCAAGAGTAATGAAGATATGAATATTTTCCCTTGTATAATCTTGATAATAAACATATTTTTGGCATATTTGGCTTATAGTAGTGTAATGGAGTGTTGTGTTGCATGCAGTTTGCTGTATTTAATATATAAAAGTATAGTGTTGTAGATCATGAATGCAAGTTTTGAAGATTTAAGTATTTCATTAGGCTTTTGTTAGTTGTGACAGCAAAAGTCAAGAAAACAAATGATACAAAATATTTCAGAGTTCACTAAAGTGAAATCACACCAAAAATGTGATATAGTGGACACCAATCTGCATGCCTCTTGCACTCTGGGCACAACACAGACAAACAACACAACTTTCCTACTATGTGGGAGTGGGGCTTAGTGGGCTCAACAAACAAAATGGTAGAATGTGTAAGAAAGCTGGTGGGTGCATTTTTGTGCTAGCAGTGGGTGTATGTTGAGTCTCTGTAAGCTGAAAAAGCCAATGGGTGCAAAGGGCAAGGATTTTAGAACCTCTTTTGCTACATTTTTTCTTGATTTTTGATTGAAAGTTAATGTGACCAGGTGTAATAGGCTTGTCAAATCAATCAAGTATGTCAATTTTCTGACTGGCTTTGTTTGTACTAAGTCATTGATAAGCCTGTGCTGCAGGATGCACTGGCTTAGGATGACTTTTTAGCTAGACATGCAAATCTTTGAGAATTATTGACTGAAATAAGTCAAGGACATTCTTTTTTTGAATCAAATTTATTGTCCTTTGGCATTATAGATGCTATGTTAGAAATAGCCCTATTTATAAGACTTACTTTGACTGTATCTATCATAGGTACAGGTATGATCTAAGTATTATTGAAGTGTAATATATACTCCATTGGCATAGTGTCAGGCAAAGGCTAATACTGACTTCATACAAGGGGAATTACTTATAGTATGAGGTGTATTAGTAGTTGGATATTATAATATATGTTTTGTGGATGTCAACTGTGGGTCCTGGTTTATGTATATAGGTTTTTCTCTTCATTTTATTAGAAATGCTTAGTCCATCTTTCTCTTGCCTCCTCTATTCTTATAATGGCTCTTGTTCTGCGATGACCTTTTCTTTGATATTGAAGTGGGGTGTGATGTGTGGGTACATGATGGTTATTGGTCTTATGGATGTTTCAGACATATGTTCTGTATGTTATAATACATGTGTGAATAACTAAGCTATTAGTCTGCCAGGATCTCACCAAGTATTGGTTTGAGATATCCAGAGCTGTTGATGAAGTACATTAGCAACTTTGTGGCTTTATCTGATATGAGTAGGTATGATAAAGATGTTACTTTGCACCATAGTACATTAGATAGTATATATTGTTCATGTGCATATTGCAGACAGTTGAAGAGATAATGGTAGATCATTTTATGTAGATAATAGTTGAGTGGGATATGATGGGTGCATAGTTGCATGTAGATGCTGGCTTGTTGTTTTGGAAGGGACAGTGAGACTAGCTTGATGTATTTGTTCAATGATATACTGGAGTTGATGACTATGGAGTGTATGTAATATAGGGATTGTTTCCATTGGTTTTGCTAGCATCTGTTCAACATGGCTTGGTGTCATTATTTTAGCACCAATACACTATCTGGCAGTGTCTCATTCTGAATATATTGAGGTAGCTTTCTCTTGGCACTTGTCTTGTTGCTTCCTTCCCTACTTCCTTTGTTGCATTGTCTGTCAATTCATTTCCATCTACTCCTTTATGTTTTGAGATTTATTATATGGTAATTGCAGAATTGCAGCCTTGCTTGCATCTTTATTTGACTAGTGTGTGTGATCATTCTACAAAAGTTTTCAACTAAGTATCTGCCAGGTTTCATTTTATGACTCTTACTAGATTGTATAGCTGTTTGGTTGTCTATGAAAATTGATGCACTGCTTGTTATAGAGGTAATGACTTGGCTGGTATTCAGAAAACAACAACAAGAAGTTCTGAAGTAACAAAGATGTCAAAAAGACTTTGAAGATGAAGTGCATCAAAGAACAAGTAATATTGAGTAAAGGCCAAGTGGATTCAAGTTAACTAACAACAAGTACACTATTAGGTTATATAGTAGAGCAATAGTATGCACAGACTGAGTTGAATCAGGTAAATACAAGAAGATGGGTTCCAAGAGTCCTAAAGAAGTAAGCAAATGAAAGGTGATGGAATATAATAAAATCAACTAGAATGATCAAGTAGGCCAGTCATGTGACAGAGAATGTATGATATAGAAAATGAAAAAGAATACTGCAGCTATCTAAGTTATGCTCAGCGGCAGAAGGTTGTGGCATTCCATGATGAAGGTGACTTATTCTGTAATAATCACTATCAGCAGTTTGTATGTTACATTAAGTAGAGTAATTAGATAATATGTTTTTGAAATGAAGCAATCAGCTTTCTCTGGTTTATGGAGGACTATTGTGGTAAACTCTCTCCAGGCATTGCAGTCTGTGTTGAGTGTGAATATGGTGTTGAATAGGTGAGTTAGGTATGGAGTGAGGGTTGTCAAGGTGCACTTAAAGATTATATTGCAAATGCCATTGGGGCCAAGATCTGGTTTCTTCATTCTGGGGAGTTTTCTTTTTGGATCATTGTGAGGGCAGTCTTGATAATTTTGTTGACTAGTTGGGCATATAAGATTTTTCCTGGAGCTAATAGGCTATCTGCAGTGATATCAATCAGTATCTGATGAACCTTGATTGCATCTCTTGCTACTATTTGGATAGTTTGTGAGTTGAGGTTATTGTTACCTAGATCTAAGAGTAAGGCTGTTTTATAGCTTCAAGATCAGCAAAATGTGACTTAGCTTTTTTTGACTTTTTTTTTTTTAGCCTTTTGGCATATTACAAGCTCAAATTCATATTCTATAAAAAAATACTGATATGTAGCCACTAGAATATGTCTTCACCTATGTGCTCAACTATTTTCATGATTTTAAAAATTTATTTGAGCCTATGACACTGATTTTAAGGAGTCATGGCAATATAGGTGGTATCATTAGATTTTGTAGTTACTTGGTTGATCCTGCTAGTAGTCATATGCTTGTCTCAAAGATTAAGCCATGCATATCTAAGTATACATAAGTTTGTACTATGAAACTATAAATGGCTCATTGAATCAGTTATAGTTCATTTGTTGATATCTATCTATATAGTAACTATCTGGATCACTAGGGTCATATAACTTCCAGGTCTACATGTTGTTTGAATGCATTTTCACTTTTTATCCTACCTTGTGCAAAAAAATCAGAGCTATAATTTGAGCTAACTTTTGTATAATTTGATCAACAAGATCAAAAGTTTTCACACTTTTGATGATTTTCAATGTATTGTTTAGCATATATCTCAACCATCTGTAGGATCACCTTTGTTGGATCTATCTCATCTTATGCAGAAAATTCAGAGCTACAATATGAGCTAACAATTTCACAATTTCATTAATATGGTTAAAAGATATCACATTTTTAGTGATTTTATGTTCTTTTTTGCTACTTTTCTCTTATTGAAATTCAAATTACATTATCATTACTTTTAATAAGGTCTAGTAACAAGGTTTAAAGTCAATTGTTATTAAGGTTTAGATATATCAAATGATCTATAATTGATATAATAGCCTTTTTAAGCATGTTACTCTCATTATTTCTGCTTTTGGAAGCATAAATATATAGAAAAATAGTCCCAAGTTGGATGTGGGAATATACTATATACTATGTGAATTATTTACTAATATTAATTCAATTTATTCTAGTTATAATTGTCATAATAGCATATATACATTAGGAAAAATAGATATTGCCATTATGGTCATAATAGATTATAATGGATAATAATGGTCTATTATTGCCATAATGGCTGTTATGGCTGTTATGGTAAAGTACCAATCTTAACAGCTATAATTGCAGCTATATTTTACATTTTGATCCATTATGAGCCTATATAGCTATATGTGCAAGGTTAAAAAATGTCTCAGGACCTTGCCATTCTAGCTATTTTAGCCATTTCAAGTCAAAAAAACACCAAAAATGTAAAAGTTCAAGTGATATTTCAAGTAACTACTACAACAGATGTACTCTACTAACTACAAAAGAGGCAAAAATAGAAGAGAAAAATAAAGAAACCTTACCAGAGGAGCAGAAGTAGGAGCAGGATGACCAGGAGAAGAAGCAGGAGGATGGCCAGGAGGACAGAGGAGCAGGAGCAGGACAGAGGAGCAGGAGGAATAGGAGGATGAACAAGAGGATGGCTAGAAGAAGGAGGAGCAGAAGGATGGTCAGGAGGAGAAAGGAGCAGCAGGCAGGAGACAGGAGGCAGAACAGAAGAGAAGAGGAGAAAGAACTCACCAAAAGGGCCAAAAGTGAAAATTTAATTAGAAAATAACAAAATAGAAAATAGAGCACTTACCAAGACTGATCCCAACTTCAACTCAGACTTATAAATCAACCCCAGCATCCAACTTGAAATGAAAGAAAGGTAATGAAGAGAAAGGAAGAGAGGAAAAAGACTTGTGGTTGAAGTTGGATACATTTTTGCTTATCTAAGCAGTTCCACTTCAATTTCCCATGCTTCAACTTTGCTTATATAATCAAAATTGTGAAAATTGTTCGAAGTCAATTTCACAAATACAATTTAGCTTATATCTCAACCGCTTTTTTGACAGATTTTCGCTGTCTATCTTACATTGTGTGGAAAAATCAGGGCTACAATTGAAGCTAACTTTTGTGTAATTTGGACCACAGGATCAAAAGTTATTGCACTTTTGGTGATTTTCAATGTATTGTTTAGCATATATCTTAACCATCTTTAGGATCGCCATTTTAGAATCTATCTCATCTTGTGCAGAAAAATTAGAGCTAGCAATCTCACAATTTGGTCCATAGGGTCAGGAGATATTGCATGTTTAGTGATTTTATGTTCTTTTCTCCTACTTTTCTTTTTTTCAAGTTCAAATTATATTATCATTACTTTTAATAAGGTATAGTAACAAGGTTTAGGATGCTGAGGTTTAGGATATTAATGTCTATTGTTGTTAAAGTTTAGATATATCAAATGGTTTATAGCTGTCATAACTGTCATAATAGCCTTTTTGAGTTTATTATTTTTGCTTTTGAGAGCATAAATACATGGGAAAATAGACCCAAATTGGATGTGGGAATATACTATATACTGTGTGAATTATTTACTAATATTGATCCAATTTACTCTAGTCATAACAGTCATAACAGCCATAAATGCCAGAATGACAAATATATCAGAATGGCAATATACTTTGTCTTGATGTGGCATAAACATCTTCTCAGATATTGGAATCTCCCATTAAGGTGTTGGTAGTAGATAGAGGTATATTGTTTTTATAACATTAATGACTTGATCTAATAAATTGCTCTATCTATAGAAAAAATGCACAATGCTGGTATGTTTATTTATTTTTCTTAATCAGCTGAAACTGCTAATGAAACAGAAGATGAGAGGGGAGCAGTAGTAGCTGGACCTAGTGGGATGAAGTGTTAGTTATATGCATTATGTCAGAATCATGATAGTTACCTTAATGTTTACTTTTTCTGATGTTTCTAGCATCTGATAGCAATGAGAAGCCTATAAGTGACTGTCCACAATCTTATAAGGAAGCATTGGATGGCTTAGAAGAGTTGGGAGCCAGTTCCAAATGAGAAGCAGAAATCATCAATCTTTGCAGTGATGACAGTACTACTGACAAAATCAATGAAGCTGAACTTGTTAGAAACTTCAAGAAACACTATAAGCAAATCATTAGGTTTGATGAATGAATAAAGGTAAAGATCAAGTTCAACCTTTTCAGCATCAATCCTGATAACAAGGTGGATTCACTGGACAGAAAGCAATAAACTAATTCTATGGACACATACTAGACCAATGTCATTAAATATACTAAAACTTGCTTGAGGTCAGACCTTAGAAGACACTATTATAGGTTTTGTCTAATGTAATCTTGAAAGTTTCTGGATCAAGTTCCTTCTTCTAGTCAAAGCTTCGACCCTCTTAACACAGTTAAATTTGATTAGGGTATATAGAAAGCATAAAGTGATCAATATGAAATCTATAAAATATAGCTGAATCTGTTAATTGAATTAATTTAGAATTTTTATAAATATGATATAAATGGTGACTAGTACTTGGCCCAGTTACTGGGTGCCAGGATAATAGTTAATGACAGCTTAATCCAGTTAATTGATACCCCACTGTTGAAGGATTAAGCAGCAGGTTTCCAAAATATCACATTTCTTATAAAGGGAAGTCTGATCAATCACACTTGTAAGTAATATGATGGTAATAATGTTGAAAAATATAACAATTGACTTTCTGGTGTAAGAAGCTTCACATGTTCAATTTACAGGTCTTCTGATGGGTAACAAATAAATAGATTGTATCTTTCCAGCTAAAGGCTAATCTAGCTTACTCACTTGTATACTCTTGCACTTTTAATCACAGAAACATTGAGTACATGTGGTACTCTTTATAGTGCTACATACTCATTAATCTCATATTTAACCTCCTTAATGTTATTATGGCCTCCAATATCCCCTGTATGTCACCCAGGATAACAAAAGAGCAGCTCAAGGCAGAATTGATGCTAAGGAGCCAGACACAACAGAAGATGAAAATGCTCCAGATGGTCTGGGCAAGATCATAGAATATGTTATTGCAATGATGATATTAAAGAGGATATTGAGCTCACCAACTTATTGATGTTGACTACATCTAATGCTGAGCCTGGTATAGACAGTGTTCTCATTGACTATGCTATTATATATGTTGTTGTCCAATCAATAAATGAAGGCCAGAAGCTTTATGAAGGGTAGAGAGTCATAGTAGTGAATATCCCTGTGCTTATTAAGGAGATATCCAAACCCTATCTGATGCTGTGCTAATGGTTACATTCCATGGGTGTAAGTAATTTTTATCCCTTAGAATGACCATATAACCTAAGCATGCTTTGTTTTGGATAAGTTGGTAGTTGAATGATTGATCAAGTGGTGCAAACTGATCTGAATTGGTAGCATCTAAGCCCTGCAAGTCCCACACTGAGAAGATGGGTTTCACCTCAGAGAGAAGGCATGATACAAAGTGTCATACAGCAAACTCATTCTTAGTGCTTTTGAGAGAAAGGTGCATCTTCATCAGGTATTTCATACAGCATGAATGTCAAGGAGTTGTAAATTAAGAATTGCTGTATAGTTGCTATCTAACTTGACAGTAGACTGCATTAGACATGTGAGTCCATATCAGCTATAGAGAACATCCTCAAATGAGTTGAAGAATATAATGTCTTTGTGGATTTCATGGCCATAATGGATTCCTCTTCCCAACTCATTATGGTTAACAGGAAGGTGCAGTATATTGATAATAGCTGGCCAAGCAGGAGTGCTGCCTGTAGAACTAGCAGTCATGGTATAGGCTACCTCATCCAACTTGGGAGCATCAAAATCAACAATGTTACTATTATCACCAACATCTACTTCAGGTTCAAAAAGAATACAGATGTTCCACTCATTGAATATTTCATCATATAGAAAATGGCCCTCACCTCTTGTTTCTAGCTCTAAGTTGGCATCCATCCATACAATCTCCTCTCTATATCTTATATACTTTGACTGGTACCAAACAAAATACTAAATCCCATCTTTCTAGGTGAGGAGTAAGAATTCCCTAGCCTTTAATAGCTATTGATGAGCCTGCTCCTCGATTGCATCAGATGCAGTACAGAACAATGTAGTGTATTTCTCCTAGCACATCTATTATATATTTTCCCACCAATGCATTGAATTAGGCAGAATGCCATTCTTCAAAGGGCTTATTAGTTATGCAATGGTTGTGTTGGAAATAGCTTTATTGATGGCACTGGTAACACAAATCCTATCTTCCTTGGTAGGAAGGAGTGCATACAAAGATAATCATAGTGAAATGGAAGAGGTAGCATGGAAAATTCCATCAGTAGAAGGATGCAAGTGTTGCAACTAAGAGCAGATGTAGCATGGTACAGAGTAGTTTTGAGCCACTGCCAGCTTATCTGTTGTATAGGAGATTGGAAAAACAAGCAACCATGGGGGACAATGTGGATGGTGGCTAAACACTTGAGCAGGGGACCTTCATACTTGAGTTTCATAATATTGGGTGTACAAGCAATCTGAAGGAAGTGATACAAGTACAGTCTTAGCTCAAAGAAATCATCAGCACCTGGCACATAATCATGCATTAGATCCTCATGAACCTCTGAAAATATTAGGAATGATGTCTCCATAATTGAAGACAAAATAATATCAGAGTTTTCCACATTATAGAAAAAGTGATGTATTCAACTGGATAAAACATAAGTATTAATATGTGCATCATTATAGGAATATGAGATACTTATATGAGAAATGCCATTAGGAGATAAGTACACTGATTGACAGAGTGTGACAGGAGTGTTCCAGTGAGCCTGCCCATGTCTACCTTGAATTACAAGGTAGAGTCGTGCAAATTGGGTATCGATATTAGGAAAAAGGGTATTTGCCATTCTGGCATATATAGTCATTATCCTTTTACACTTATTTTACTATTTTTTACTTATTTCAATCCAGCTTATTTTGTTCTCCATACTATTGTTCAAACATAAATTTATTCTGTCTGCAAAATAAGTCAAATAAGTTTGAAATAAGTGGCTTGCATGAGAAATAGTAAAAAAAAAGTAACTTGGGAATTCCTAATGTGGCAAAGAACAACTCAACAAAGACAGTATCCTCATCAATAATGCCAGTGGTAGAGCTTGGGTTTGGGTCTCCACAACAGAAAAGGAAGCTGAAAGTCAAAATAAGTCAATTTACATAGCTAAGTGTTTTCCTGATGGGTTCAACACATTCAACATTGAATAACTCCATTAAACCTCTTTGACTATACGTCCATGACTCAACATGTGTTTTGACCTACTTGTCATCCTCCTCCATCATATCAATCAGCCATGGCCCTTGCAGGAGTACCAACCTTGGTTCCCATCATACAAATAGATTTCTGCACTAAACCATAAACATAGCCAAAAATCCTTCTATTAACATAGAAGCTGGAGAAGATGATGAGGTTGCAGGTGATTCTCTTTGTGATAGTAAGGTGAGTTAGTTAAACTATCACATGACAAATATCAACAATTTCATTTTTGGTTGTTGCCAATGCCATACTATATTATTACATACCAGGCATTATCAACATATTCTGATCTCACTTGTCCTATCAAAGTTGCTGCAGTTTGAGACAAAGAGGTATGTTTGGTTTGTTTGTTATTATCAAAGTCCAATGATCTCTGTGTAGGCACTCCTTCTTGGATGGAACCCTAACCTTACTGCAAAATATGCCAGTACTATTTTTCTTTTTCATTTTTCATCTCAATTTCCAGTAAGGTTAGGATGTTCCTCTTTTGGAAGGTCAAAACTTGAGACTGACAAAATCAGCAGACCCACAATGACACTGGAGGAATTGGCATCTTGTCTATATCAAGATACCCATCTATTGCATGATATATTTGAAAATTGGACTTGTTGGGTCAGTGCCCACCTGGTTTAGATTGGCTTAAGGAATATGCACAGTGATCACGTGTATATCATCTCATGAATTCTATATCTAATAATAACAGCATCTCAGAAGTATAGCTTAGAAGCCAGTGGAATTCTCCAAAAAAGGATCTAATGGACATTAAAGAGGAAGAGGAAGAGCATGGTGATAGATGATACCAGGAGCCATGTCATCAAAATCTGACTAGACACTAACATTGAGTGCATGTTCCTTGATATAATCCTGAATACAACTGAGACATAGTACTGGCACTTCTTCTAGTTTGGTCTCAATATTGTGCGCACATGCAGCCTCAGGTCAATATTAGTGAAAATGACCAGGCCTTCATCACATAACTGGCTGCTGCAGACTAGGACTCACCCATTTACAATATTCCATGCTGGATTCAGCAAGCAGCCTCTTCACTTACTCTGACTTCTAATATCACAAGCACAGGTACCATTCTGGCTGCTGTGGTAGAAAGATATGCTTCTTTGTCTGGTAGAGGGGTACAAGTTATAGACAGCTGCAACTTGGAACATGGCCCAAAAACCATTATCCAGGCAATAAATAGGACCTTTGACCAGGCCTACTTGAAAGCATTTGCAACTGATACAAAAGCAGGGTTTAAGAAATCACATTAGTGAACATACCATCATTATAGGCATGAAATGGTCATTTGTCAATCACACATCACTAAAGCCTTTTCAACTAGACTAGTATAACAATCATGTTAGATGGGCTGACAAAGGCAAGGCAGACAATGCCACAATATTGCTGTATAATGGTATATCAAGCCATACATGTAATTTTTGAAGCCACAGGTGGATCTAGAATTCAAAGACATAACAAATGAGGAAAAGAGACAACAAAGGTGGCTTTAAAAAGAGCCAAAAAGCAGGTCATAGAGTAAGTGAGATTTTTGAACATCAGTAAGGATAAATAAGTTGACCTGTTATTTTGACTCACATCTACTAGTATATGACAGATATGATTCAAAAGTCACACCTATCAGGAAATCATGATGATACTATACACATCTAAAGACAAAAATGGTAAAAAAACCATTATTTCTGGTATAAACATTGCATTCTGAATGTTCTGACCACTTATTTACTTTGTACATCCCACTCATGTAGTGCTAGCCAGCCAAAATCGGTCCTGCTCATGAGAAGTGACCCAACTAGTGATTGATTGATCTCAAAATTTATATGTATTTTCCAGTCAATATCAACCTATGCAACTGAGGATAGAGACTCCAGAAAACTCAAATGCTGATGATAGCAGTTCTTCCAGTGAAGGATCCATAGTTCCACCAGGTGCAAAAATATCTTCTGAAACATTTGGGCCATATAAGGATTTCATACAATACTGTAAAATTACAGAATATAACATCTATATTGTACTAGCTACTAGTATTGCTGTAACTCAGCTAAAACATAGCTAGCAACCATTCATTAACCAGCAGTTGTGACTTCAGGAGCTGAGCCAATGAATCAGGAAACACTGGTTTGCTGTGCCATAGTTGAGCTGTAGTTGCGACTTTGAAGTCAACTCCAACTGAAAAACTACATCAGGAAAAAGGTTTAGCTCTATTTAGACTTTTACATAAACATAGCCATAAAAGACTCAAAAGATGCACAAATACCTTATAAAATTAAATGTTAATTCAAATATCTTTTAAAGCTATTAAAGATGCTATGCATGAAACATTAGGAAAAACTCCTGGGCTATATAGCTGTTATAGCTGTTATAGTAGCCATTTTTTCATTGTTTTGCATATTGTGAGCTCAAATTAAAATTACATAAAAATACTGATATGTAGGCATCTATATCTGGGCTTTGCCTATATGCTCAAATATTTTCATAATTTTAGGAATTTATTTGGGCCTATGACTCAGCTTTTTGTAAATCACAGGCTCAAACAAATTCCTAAAATTATAAAAATATTTGAGCATATAGGCAAAGCCCAAATATAGATGCCTACATATCAGTATTTTTATGTAATTTTAATTTGAGCTCACAATATGCAAAACAATGAAAAAATGGCTACTATAACAGCTATA
>Ga0153976_1000231_pt1 | contig 18920 bp, 16 predicted proteins | sample TSGA060MetaG_FD_104717 | JGI IMG/M metagenome (GOLD analysis project Ga0153976, IMG submission 104717) | Attine ant fungus gardens microbial communities from Georgia, USA - TSGA060 MetaG | ecosystem: Host-associated > Fungi > Mycelium > Unclassified | place: USA: Georgia, Yuchi Wildlife... | reverse complement strand
TTTTTTTTGGCGGTAGCATTACCTTTTAGATGTTCTTGAGCCCGAGTACTGGTGAGATGTTACATTCTTGGTTTGTTTGTTGTCCAGTATTTCTGTCCTAATTCTTTCTATATACCTTAGTTGTCCACGTTTATCGCTACCCAAGAATGAATCGTTTGCTCGAACAAGTCTCCTCGAATAAAGCGGTCTAAGGACTATATATTTGTCGTGAGAAAGATTGCGAGCATCATGTAGACCACCGGATCAAAGTGAAAATCTTTCCCTTTTGTTCAACACAGCAAGTATAGTCTTGTTAGGGGAGTCCAAAAATATGCCACACAGAAAGAGGAAATGACAAGGGCCCCGGAAGTGGGTTCTGAGCAACTTAAACCGAAATGCCCGATCGAAAGGGCAAAGTATCATACGATACGAGAGACAGACTTGTCATCGAGATTCGGCGGCCACGGAATGGTAGACCGTTCTGCGGAAATCTTGTGCTTGGTCACACTGTATGCCGCCGTGCACAGTTTGACAATGGTGGCTCGCTTATCCCAGTATAGCTCCATTTTGCCAAGATCCTTGGACGCATATATTTTGCGCACAGGATGAAGTTGGGTCCTGCTGGGAGCGCAGCGATAAGGTTGCACAGTTGCCTTTGGGAGCGTAGATTCTAGGATGACGTCCATCATGGCAACCCTGCGACCTGTGCGCTGCGACTCGGTTGTGGCCAGTTGACGTGCCTTCAAGAGGAGCTGTTGTGTTTGTGTGGAAATGGGAGACGAGGAAAAGGTGTCAGAGGGATGCGGTGTAATGCCAACCTGTTTTTCCGAGAGTTTGGCGCGGTGGCAGGTCTGAGAGCGCGCGGAGATTGTCAGAGTAGCTGACCGGATGTGGGAAGTACGACGAGATGGCATAGCGCGTATCTGGTGGAAATAAAGTAAAAGGATTGTTCCGGTCCCCTATTGTCTGCCGTGAGGGCATGTGATTTCCTTTGGAGGATAGAGATAGCCAGGAGCTTTCCGCGACGAACTTGACTTCCATGGTCGATATTGATGGACATCTATACATGAGCCGGCGGCTAAAATGTCCATGTTGAATGAGGGGTCGTTTACACTTCAATTACATTCGAACTGGTTTTTCCAAGACCACAAAAAGATAATGATCTTGAAGAACAATTGTTCAGTTGGAAATATGGCGAATCCCGCAATGGAGGCGTTGTTTAATACAACTTCTGCCACCGATGATATAAAAATCAGTCAATTAAAACACTTTAACGAACAGTAATCTCACGAAAAGGTGCACATCAAGGGTTAAGATTCTCTTCATCAGCTTGGAGCCGAGGAAGATATCAGTTGGCTCAAGTATCTAACAAGCAATAATCACAATCTCACAGGAACCGGCGGCACATGCGCTCCAGCATGTCAGGGTTTACATATGATCGAACCATTTTTGACGCGCATGGAGCGATAACCTAAGCTTAAACAGAGCAAGATTGTGACTGAGAAGAGCTCCTTCCAGCATATCTGATGCGATATACCATGGAATGGAAGTTATTTCGTCCATTCACGCAGATCGTGCACATTGTGCAGGCAGTATCTGCAACGAAGCGGGCGGATCAACGTGTCAAGAAGACAGCTGTCTTCGAGCTTACTGTTCAATATGCATGATATTAGGAAAGAAATGGAGATTTGGAGCACGAGATAGGTACAAGACCCTGCCACGACTCGTCTAAATTACTACTTCACCGGTAAACATGGTCCGCTGCGCAGGGATTGAACACGTGTAACATCGAAAATGTAAAGCACACGCACAATGTAAGTTAGCGGCGATTTCGGCTTCAGCCCGGTCACCATTAGCGAGCAGCTTCTCTTTGTTGTACAGAAGCTCCTCGCGAGTTTCCGTGGAGAACTCCTGGTTTTGTGCTTATGCAGTTTATCAATACCCTGACGCCAAGGAAGTCCCGTTTGAATACGTACTTTCAACAATCGCATCAACCGGGCAAGCTTCCTGACAGAAACCACAGTAGATACATTTCGTCATGTCGATATCTGATATGCATAAAAATATCGTGTAAGTGGCTGAAACATTCTAGCACTACGACACCAATCTTACCGTATTTAGTTGTTTTTCTAGACCCATCCACACGAGCTTCACTCTCGATGGTAATTGCTTGAGCAGGGCAAATTGCTTCACAAAGTTTGCAAGCTAATAATATACATTTCTTAGTTGCGCACGACTCGGTTGGAGGTCTTCACGAACCAATACAACGCTCTTCACCACTGGGATATCGCCGCAGCGCATGCTCTCCGCGGAAACGAGGTGACAAGGGGCCTTTCTCGTACGGGTACATGATCGTGTAGGGCGGCCGGAAGAAATTCTCCATAACAATCCACATTCCTGAGCAAGTTATGGAGCAACTCTGAATAATTATCTTCGAAGCACATACCTCGGATAATCTCGGTGAAGAAGAAAAGATGAACAGCCTTGTCAATAGCGCTTTGTCCATCCTTGTATGGGTCAATATCCTTTCCTGGCTCGTCCTTTGCGGTCAAGCTTCCGGCACCTAGAGGCGGTGATTTTACTGGTCCTCCCAGTCGGCCAGAGCTTTCCAAAGGACTCGCATGCGAGGAGCAGCTACTATGAATGTTGCGGTACGCTACTATCGACGAGGACAGTGTTGTTGAACGCTGCTTCGCCATTATTCTGGGCGAAAGGCCCAGCACGAGACGCGGGCGGGCGAAAGACATGACGGTCAAAGTCGGCGAAGTTGCCAACCAGCTTCGATGAGGGATGTGACAAATGTCACATTAGCGTGACACCTGACAACCAATTGCAGATCTCGCATTTAGTCTCCCTTGTCATCGCTTTGCTATTCTTCATGTCGACCTCGAAAGCAAAACAAAAAGTTCAACCACTGACTGATCAGGGCACGCATGTATACTACCTAGCTTTCTCTCTTCTAACCACTTTTTTGATCAGATAGAAATACAGCAGAACTACTCACGTCTGCAGAATGATCTCCAAAGTCTTGCAGGGAAAATAGGCGAGCTGGAGCAAGAGGCAGAAGAGCATGGGTTGCGCCATTCTTCCTCATTAACAAGAACGCTGAACTTACATTACTCACCCTCCATCAGACTTGTCCTTACCACTTTAAATGAAGCACTTCAAGTCGAACCCGATCGGAAGTGTTTCCGCTTGATCGGCGGCATTCTAGTTGAGCGCACAGTCAAGGATGTAGTTCCTGCACTGCAGACAAATCGCGAAGGTGTATGTACATATACACCTCTTCCACGACGTTACTCATGATGCGCGTCTAGATCAAGAAAGTGATTGCCAGCCTTACTGAGCAATACACCGGAAAGGAACGCGACTTTGATAATTTCAAACGCGATTATAATGCTCGTCCAGTCACCAGTGCATGATCTGGTTCCACCGTAGTGACTTTGTATGATATATCAAGCGTTTGCGATGTGCGCTCGTCTTCCTCTATACGTGTTATTATTGATTATTCTCAGGCTACCCAATATTCGTTGCATACAGCAGCCACACGACCTTACTAGCCTGCCAGCAAAGTTAAAAATTCAGTTGCGGGATGTTGCATATCGTTAAGTTGACTGCTATGTGTTACGTCCTCGTCGGTACGACGCACCAGCACACACGCATGTGTTGCGTCAACACCATTATACTGTATAGATCTTGTCACTACTTGATCAGCGTCGGTTATGTCGTGACTCGAAACGCAAGCACAATAACACTAAGCCTAGGGACTTATTAATCTAATTTGCGCTTTTGCACCGGTCTCTCCATTCCATCATACATGATGGTTTTTTCAAAGATGTCATTACATACAATGCACGATCTGCATTTATGAGTCGAGCACCGAGACGTGCTTGCAAGATTTTGACCCACACTGATGAGCGCTTGAGCTTCCACGGCATCTTGACACCATAAGGGTAAACATACTGGATTGTTTCTCACTAGCACTACATCCAATGCCAACGACACTTGAGTCGCTCCCTGTTGAGCTCATTGCTGAGATTCTTGGCGACCTAGACCTTGATACACTAGTCAAAGTGTCGTATCTCTCTCGGAGACTAAGGCATGTTGCTTCAGACACGTCTCTGAACCCTTGGAGGCGCCCCATTCTCCAGAACTTGGCTAGTCACAGTTACGAGTCAACTTTCTGCCACCTCAGCCTTCGTTCCGTCGTACCCAGAAGCAATTGGATCGACATCCTTACTCTCGCACCGCCAGCCTTCTTGCTTTTTGAAGCATCACTTCCTAACTTGAAGGCTTCTGAGTGGGAGGAATGCTTCCGCAGAAGGTTTCTTCCAGGATGGCTTAAGTGGAAGAAGGATTCTACCTGGAGGGAGTCATATCTGAAGTGTGCACATCTTCTGTCGTTTCGGATACATAATTGATGCTGGTTGTAGAATATTGTATCGCGTCTGGCACAGAACTCACACGAACTGCACTACGGATGAAGCTTGGACCAAGTAAATAGTGTGTATATATGCGAATCGACGATTCTAAGCAGGATATGACCTAGGTATATCGTGCTCAATCGCAGAGGTTCAGTCAATGAACTAGAATCGTCATCGCGAGGGTTTAGTCCCATGGCCATTTTTACAGAGATGCGGTAAGCTCGTAGCATGTCGTTCATCATACGTGCATGATTGTTACTTACAAAATAATAGGCTTCAAAGCAACTTGTCACATCTGCCAGTTACAATAAGAGTTGGTGTTTTGTGCTCGATGTAGTTGTGCGACTGATATCGTGCCTGAAGGTTGTAGCCACATTTAGTGATGTCCGAGTACTCGCAATTGGTGTTCTTCACACACCTCGGTCGTCGCTGACTGTCAATCAGAATGCGCGAGCTTTTCTCCACCCCCCTGGTATCGCAGCCGGTAGTCTTGGAGCGGACTTGAACCAAAGATTGCACGACTCTCCTTATGGGGAAGACCGCCGTAGCACTTCTGGTAATGATGATGAGCCTTGCATATTGTTGCTCGATCTGTGGTAACTTTATTTCTTAGCGGTTTCGTATTCACATTTCGCGTACAAAAAGCTTATACATCCCTCCCCCGCGGAGTCACATCGCAATTATCCATTATACACTCCTGGTGGAGGTGATAGACGATGGTTGGGATCTGGATCTCTTGAGGAGAAAGGGCAACAGTGGGTGGGCGGTTTAATGTTTGTGGAATTGTCATGTTGTCGCTTGACATGCTTACTGGCATTATACCAGGGTAACCGCCCAGCTGATTAGACCGAGTGTGGGGGGGTATGCGGAAGATGAGCCTGGAGCCAGTTGGAACCATTTTACCTCGTTCACCTGGCAGGATCTATTGACAATAGCGCCTTGGATGAAAGAGAGAGTGACCAAATTTATTGATGGTCCCGGTCTCGGAATATAACTTTGCCCCCGTCTTCCGTTAACTTATCTTTTCCAACTGAACTTCATGATGCATACCCTTTGTGCTCTTCGGAATTTCAATCTTGTTCGCCTTCACATCTTCACATGAGCTGCTAGCCTAGCATCGCTTCTCAGTGTTTTCCCGATATTTGTCGTGCGGGCTGACCAAGGTGAAACATAGCACCTTGTTCCGCACTTCGGTCAACACTAGCAACTTCGGTCACTAAATTTCTCTTATTGTCAATTTTGCCTCGGCAGCTTTTTTTTTGTCCTCCCCAGCACAGCAGCGACGTCGTAGGTTTCATCTTTTGCTCGTCATAAGAACAGTAAGGAACAGATAAGTCATTTTCTTTCCTCATTAGGCGCTGATACCGCTTCGACCGTGCAACAATGGAACTGCTGGCCAAATGTAAAGTCCGCGAACCTCGAATTATAGGTCGGACGTTGATCCCGGATGGGTGGCTTGTGGCCTTTAAATCGTGGATCACTCTGTGGATCAGATCCTTGCACAACTTTTTTTTACTGCCTTTATATTCCTTTAATCGACGTCGCCGGTCAACGTCGCCCACTTTCCTTATTACTTTATATCCTGCCACAATGTCAAAGGTGAGTGATGCACTATTGGAACGCGGTATGGTTGTTTACTGAGTCTTGCGGAAACCAGTGGTCGTGCTCTTCTTGCTTGAGGTCCTTCTCTCGTAAGGGTGACCTTACCCGCCATGAACAGCTGCATACAGGATACAGGTGAGTTCTTGGGCATGTCGTAGCATCGTGCAAGCTGACAGACTCGTCTTGTAGGCCACACGAGTGCGAAACGTGCCACAAGAAATTTGCCCAGTATTCAGGTCTCAAGACCCATCGCAATACACAGTATGTATTTCTTGTTTGTGGTCCTCGAATGATCTCAGCGGTTCCATAGCACCAAGGCCAAGCCTTTCGCGTGCGGCATCGGTACTTGCACGAAGGCATTCAGTGATCCCTCGTCTTGCACTCGCCACCGAAAGGAAACTCACAGACGCGAGGGCGCGTACAAGTGCTTTGTACCAGAGTGCGGCACGAGGTCAGTTTGTGGCTCATTACTGCTGGTTCTGTGTCATTAGACTGATCATTCTATAAGAATCAAACGGCGATCCGCATTTGTCGCACACATGAAGAAGCACGGGATCGATGTCCGCACACTGGATTTGGACACCATCGCCTCGTCGGCAAATAAGGGCAATTGCAAAGAGTCCGATTTTCATTTTTTGCCTCCTTACATCCCGGATACCCCCTACTGCCCCCCGCCAAAGGTGGTTACGGAACCTGCTATTGGTAAGTCCAGGTCCAATACTACCCCAGGCGTTACTGATGATGAATTAGCAAATTGCGCTGCCCCTGCTCCGATGCCGACGAGTAACTATCAGATGCATGTTCCTCAATACGGCGGAAACTCCGGCGTGGCTGATGACTTGTATGACTATAGTTGGCCATCTGTAGCGGGCACTGGACGGTCCATTTCTTCGCTCATGCCCGTGCCACCGATGTCTACATTTCCCCCTTCGCATATTGGCAATTACCTTGACAACGTGTTCGACGACGGATACAACGGATACTTACAGTCCAATGATATGTATTCTCAATTACCATCTGCATACCCATCAGTATCGCCACCTTTACCCCCCCTTCTTGACGGCTTCATAGACTGTCTCGGGTCTCGCATGCGATCGCTTTCTTCTTCACCAGCCTCGTCTTCTAGCTCTGCACTGGATGCTCCGTCGGACTCTGCATTCCTGGATCAAGATGTATCGCAGCAATACCTTTTGTTCAGTACCACTTAATCTGATACACTTCGAGCATATAAGAACTTGACTTTTTTATTCATAATTTAATCGCAGCAACTGATTACCACTGTAGCACTACATATCTCTCTTCCTCAATATTGTGTTTCATAGCATTCATGTATTACCCCGATACCAAGTATATAATTTTTGTATGCCTCAGACTTAATGCAAGCGCTGGAGTTCCTGCCTGTCCCTGAGAGCTTGATTATTATGACAACAAACGTAAATAACGTCCACAGTAACGTCGTACACTTGCTAGGATTTCTCAAGGTCCCCATTCGCTTGGGCGTCTCTCCATCTTCACAGTCCATCTTGCTCAAACATACTGTGGTGTGCGGGGTTACCACTGGCTTCATCTGCGAAGCTGTTTTGGTATCCGACATCGCCCTGGTAGCTTTTCTTACACGAAAAGGAATATGTTGGCGTCTCCACTGTACCCCACGTCCTCCTTTGCTCCTCAACTTGCGTCCGATGATCATTCCCAATTTCGCCCTGCTAGAGACATCGAAGCTTTCAATAAATTGCTTCCTCCGCCGATCGAGTTCGTAGAAGGCTCTTCTTCTGGCACCCTCGCAGTCGCGGAGGGTAAATATGAGCCAATCAATGACACACCGAAGGCACCAAAAAATAATGTGAGTGCATGAATTAGCCTTATCTCAAACCAGCTCACTTGTGTTCATCTACTAGGGTCACGAACATGCTCGAACACCCTCCGCACCCCTGACTTCCCCATCGAAACAACTGATACCCTCCTCGTCGACGACGCGTAGCTCGTTATTCACTGGTGTCCTCGACTTCTCATGGCCGTGGCCTACTGGTCATAATATCGGCAACGGCCTTAATAATATGGGGAATACATGTTTCTTGAACAGTGCTTTGCAATGTCTCCTTCACACACCACCTCTGGTCAACATCTTAATGGCGCACTCGAAGTCAGACCCATGTGAGGATAATCTTGGTATCTCCTATTAGTTGATCTTACACTCATACGCAGGTCGCGTAGGAAGGGGGGTATTTTGCATGGCATGTAGTCTTCGCTACGTGATGCTTGAGTCCCATCGGGAGAAGCGTCCTACCACGCCGTTTGTTGTTGTTTCGAAGTTGAATGGTGCGTCTTGTCTCCCTTCCTGAAACCCGCGTTCGTGTTCAACTATGCTCGTCTAGTCATTGCAAAACACATGCGGAGGGGCAGGCAGGAGGATTCCCATGAATTCCTTCGTTATGCTATTGACGCTCTCCAAAAATCATGTCTAGCTGGGTATCCACAGTAAGATCTTTTCCCTCCACACCTATCTGGCTGTTGACGAGCATCTCTGAAGAAAAATCGAGCCCAAACTTGCAGAGACATCGTGGGTTCACAAGATATTCGGCGGTCGGCTACGGTCACGAGTTACATGCAAAGAGTGCCATTATAACAGTGACACCTTTGATAGCATGCTAGACGTGAGCTTAGACATATACGGCTCAAATAGCGTGAGAGACGCTTTCCGGAAGTTTGTCGCTGTCGACTATCTTAAAGGGTCAGACAAGTATAAATGCGAAAGGTGAGCACTCTAGCCATTAGTAAATATGCTCACCTCTAATATGCAAAATTCTTGCAGATGCAAGAAGCCTGTTATTGCCGAAAAGCGCTTTACTATTCACGATGCGCCCGCAGTGTTGACTATCCACCTCAAGCGCTTTTCGCCGCTTGGTCGGAAGATTGGGCATTTCGTCAACTATGACGAACGTATCACGCTCAAGCCGTTCATGAGTGAAGGTCAATTTGGCCCAACATATTCATTATACGGTGTCATTTGTCACGCAGGCGGGGGACCAAACTCTGGCCACTATTATGCCATGGTCAAAGGCGCCAACGGCACGTGGTACGAAATGAACGATGAGAGCGTATCACTGCATCGCGGTGCCCCCATGACTTTGAAGAACGCCTATATGCTGTTTTACATCAGGGAGAAAGGTCAATCTCTTGAGGCAGCTATTAGTCGCCCGTCGATGACACCGCGGAGTATTGTCGCCGGAATGAAGAAGAGAAAAGCCTTGGACTCTGAAGACGACGATGACCTGGGTGTCAAAACTAATCGACCTTTCATCGGACCTCTCCTACCTTCACCGATGACTAACGATGCGGAGGTACATAAAAAGCCTAAAATGGACGACAAGGACCCTCAGGCTGAGAGCATCAAGAAGAAAATTGAAGCCACGAAGAAGGTTCCTAGCACGAGCACTGCCCTCACGAGCCTCTCACAATACAACGACGACGATGACGATGACAGTGAATCGCCACTTGCGACTCCCGTCGACCTTAAGCCACCATCCAGCACCGCTGAGTCAGTCACTACCTCCTCACCTCCCCCTTGTCCTCCTACCTCCCCTCCCCCTCCTATCTCTGCTACAGCCAGCACCTCGTCCATTAGTTCCATACAATCAAACAATACCCCTTCATCAGGCATTTCGCCAAGTACTTTCTATTCATCACATAAGAACGATAAAAAGCGTAAATCGCCAGATGGCGATGACGATGAGCGCACGCCTCAGAAGCACTATGCTCGCGTACCGTTACATCCACAATCTTCCAAGCACGGTCACAATCGCCGAAAGTCATCATTTGGCGGTGGCGCTAAGGCCATCAATCCCTACGGTCTGCTAGCAGGAAGCAACACGCTGCATCGAATAGAAAACTGTCGACCTGCGCACCGGTATGGTAAGAAGAAAAGGATGATCATGTAGACCAATTATTATGCTTAGCGTCACTCTGTAGAATATTCTGCATGTTCGCGATCCTTCACCGAAGGTGAAGAAAGATGTACTACAGCTTTGCTTTTATATTACCAGAAGAGAAAGTTGCAGCTTGTGCATTGCCTTCCTGGCCGTCTTCCCACCAGACAACAGTCACAGTGGTGTCATCTCGATGGTTCCTTGCAAACGGAGCAGGTATGCTCATCAACCTCCTCAAGCCATCGACATCACCTCCACCAAATGCATTCCGGATTAAATGTGAGCTGACATTCTCCTCCTCAAATGACCAAGAGCCACCAGTATTGTTTCGCTTCTTGTCCTTGCCTTCCACAGTTGGTGCTCCTGATGTTGTTGGCACAAGTTCTGGGAGAGCCGTTTTGGGAATAACGCCTTTGAGACCCTTTAGATGTCCCCCAACAAGGGCTACGACATCCTCTGAGCTGAGTTTATCCCAGAGCCCATCGGTTGCCAGTACCACGAAACGTGAAGCAGGCGAGCTTGATGGTCGTGCACCAAAGTCAAAGTCGCGGTGAGTCACGACTGGAGTGGCAGTAACGTATGGAGGAGTTTTGAATGACGAAGGGGGTGGGCGCAAGGGTTGATCATTGCCCACAAGGAAGGCGCGGCTAAGTCTAAATGCATGATCAACAAAACTGTTGCCGTTTGATCCGCCATTGCAAATTTGAAAGGAACGTACACATCTTGTACATCGCGAGGCCATTTGTATCGGGCATCTCCGAATGCGCGAGAGGGTTCAAGACCACCAAGTATGCGACCTGCTCGAATAACACTACCTGCCTCATCAGAAGGATGTTCAGATTGGATCCTGTGCGGCTAAAATAAGAGGCTGAATTGGAAATTAATCGATTTAAGCAAACCTCTTCAACTCGTTTGGGTTACGACCCGTTTGATCTTCGCTAAGGACTTCGACACGCCACGATCCCTGACCTTGGTCATTTTCCTCCCAGATTCCGGCGACCGCGCGGCTATCTCCTGAACATGCTACATATAAATGATGATGGGCAGTATCGAAGACGGCCATCAGCGCGCAGCTGCCTAAAAATGAGAAAGCGACGTTATGATATGGAAAAGATAGGCAGAAATTGCACCGCACCAGATATGGCAGGAAGCATTGTCTGTAATGCTAGCGGATGTTTGCTAAGATCGGGGAGGATGTTCTTCTTTATAGATTCGGCGTCCAAGTTCGCAGCAAGAACCGAGAGGGGCGCGTTGACCAATTCCTGATCTAGTTTAGTGAATGCATTCTGAATGGCGAGGGAAATTCTCTCTGGGTTTTGAGGGTCTTTAGATAATTTTGGTGAAGAAGTACGAAATATCGACTTCAGGGTTTCCAGAAATCCGGATCTTGGGGCTCCATCTGTTTGGTGAATCAGGGACGATAATTCCAGGGCTACGGCACTGATGAGAGTCTTGGAAAGAAGGCGAGATGTATGTGGTCCACCATGACCATCCATAACGGTGAAGAACAACCAGTCACCTGGTGCAGAGGGGTCTGACGGGTCACGGGCTATGATAGCGTCTGCATGTGCATCTTCCAGAGGATCATTCGCAGCGACAGACGCCGTGGTGTAGTGCCATATCGTGCTCCCAGGCGTGGTGAAGCTGTCAGACGTCGCATCCTTTATGAGACGGTCTGAAACAGCGTCCTTTGACAGTAGAGAAAATGTGCGGGTTGCCATAACAGGCTTTCCATCCGCGCCGCGCATTTTAATGGCAAGGTCAAATGTCTGCTGCTTGGTGAACTTATAGTAGAGGTAGCTTGGTGTGCCAATAAGAACGGTTGTCGCAGCCAGTGGTTTCCACGCCCTTCGAAGCATGTCAGAACGTTGCGTTTGACTGGTATACAGTAATAGATTGTCCCAGCTAGGAAACGATGAGCATGATCCGACAAATGCACAGCGCACGCACCTTGAGAAAGGTAGGGCGTCTACCGACTCCGATCCGCCGGTGTTAAAGCTCTAGCGCGACCTGTAACCCAAAATGTTCCAAGTAGCAACTACGCAAGGATGGTGAAAAGCTAACCTGTTAAAATCACAAAGCCAATTGACTTGCAACAAACCGGGTATTTCGATTTTCACCTTCTGCTCCTCCAAGGATTCGCTCTTCAATGTTGGTAATTCAGCCGACACATGCCAAATTTGGGCTTAAGGCGCGAACAAGCGCCGGTCACATGTGGCGTGAGAGCCGTGTCGGAGATCAAAATATGGCGTGTACTCCCAGGCTGCTGTCAGCCGACGAGCAATACCACAACTTGTAGCGCTACCACGACGTGCTCCTGTTCTTTTCTTAAAGAGTCTTTATTGTCCACCGCATCCAGTTCGTTGCTACTTCAACTTTCATACCTCTTACAACGACTCTTCCGGATGACTAGTTTGGGCAACACTAATGCACTTATCCGATCATCAATAGAAGCAGGAATACAAGGGCAGCAGGACGGTTTCTCGTTGACGATGAAGACATTCAATTTCACGATCGGCAATGATGATGATGATGATGATCTTGATCTTCTCTCTCAAGCAACGAATGTAAGTGAACGATGTCCGATGACGCGCGCAATCAATCCTCAAGTGTGTCCTGTTATGTCGTCTCTCAAGCCACCAAACATCATCCCAGCCTCAAGCGGTGTGCAGCCCTCAGCTATGAGACTAGCGGCCTCGCAACAGCCCACTGTAGAATTTCTCCAGTCTCTGGGCATTAAAGTGCGAGATTTTGCGTATGAGAGTACTTTACCACCCATCGCGTCCATTCCGCGGGTCCCGCGGCAAATTCAGCCTAGTGCAAGACCGTTGAAGCGTACCAGCAGGGAATGGGATGAAGGGAATGGAGCGCCATCGTGCTCACGCCCGCCATTCGGACGCGAATCTACCAATGAACCAAATAAGAAGCCAAATGCTCTCGTCCGGAGGCCCACTGAGCCACTTGAATTCGACCCCCCTGCTTCAAATTCGTGCATGACGGGACATGCAGACTTGACCAGACCTTTCCCACTCGGAAGCCAGCTACTATTCCATACTTCCTGCCGCACCCCGCCCAGGGCACCATCCGCAAGCCCACCAACCCCTCCCCTGTTCGGCTCGCCTTCCCAGGAGGCATCACAAGACTCAGAGCTAGTAATGACGCCTCCTGGAGCTGAGTCCTGGAATATTGAAGACACTAGTTCCATACCAGCTTCACAGCTAGACATAGAACCATTATCTTTTGTGGCAGAAGAAATATCTTATTCCCAGGCGGGACTTTCGCCACAGCCTTCACAACCTGCCACGTCGTTCCTTACCCCCATACGGTCCTCTGTCTCCCCCATTTGCGTTTCATCCCCATCGCAGGCAGTTGATGCTCTCGACTCCCCGCACCTTATTCCACAAATACCGATTTCTCTCCGAGAGCCCCAGCGTAGCGTCAAAACTCCCACCAAAGTTTCTACAGAGAGAGCCCCTCGTTACCTTTTGCGTCGGCGATCGCTACTGTCTGTTCACGCTCCCACACGTTCTCGATATCCGCATCCGCTCACTCCCACGAAAAAAGGAAGCCCGAAGGCATCCCCATTACCGCGTGGCAGACGGTCGCAACAGTCTGCGCTGTCCAGGTGATTTTTCAATGGAGATTGCTTTGATCATCGCACAAATTGGTGATATGGATGGGTTAGGTTTTTAACTTATTTTTTTTATTGCTGTTGTTTCAACAATCATTGGAGAGGAGTATACCTTCTGCAGAGATACGTTCCCTGTAGTTTTACGTTCGCGCTACTGTCATAGACCGGCATCTGCAGTCGGGAAGATCATCTTCGTATCCTTTACTTTCAAATTGCGCGTAGCACATGCTCACTTAACGCACACGTACACGTACCTGTATTCATATAGCAATCGTGTCAACGGATTGGAACTACTGTACTCAAATTTATCGCTTGGACATGGTACGATCAACAAGTCAAGTGAACGCCCATCGCATGTGACACACATATATGACAAGTGGTATGCACGAGTGTAGCAGTGTCAAACTAGTCCCGAAATGAAAGGCTGATTCCCAATTCGCCTGAATCTGGGGAAGCGTGTATGTGTTCTCTGCTTTATAAATAACTTTGAGATTAAGACTACAATTGATGAATCTCATTAGTTTAAACTGCATGCGACGTGAAGTGGAAGATCTTTGCAGCAGCGGTACCTCTGCCACCCACATAGCTGTAACGCCCGTCGAAGTCTTTTAAGACCAAAGATGGATGGAAGACAATAAGAGTGGCGATGTGGCGCGTCCAGTACCTTCGTCGGTGAGAGGGGCATGGGAACCCCCCGATCTGAGCTCTTCATTATTGATGGAAAGCTAAAATTGGCCAAGACCATGGTAACTGCGCCCGAACATCCGTCAAAATGGAACACACAAATGCGTCATTCCACCTGCGAGAATGTTCCGCGAACAGAGCACGTCGTCGATTCGATTCACCCTCCGACGAATGTGCAACAAAAACACACACAAACGACAGTCAAATCATCGTGCCAAATACAACTCTACTTCTCTACGTAGCGGTTGATCGTATCCAAAACCGGGTTTGTGGTAAGCTTTAATCGTGCGCTGTCAAAAGGGAGTCGAGACAATATTTTACCCTAATGAAACTGGATGAGCCATTGGACTGAAAGTTACGACCTCTTATCTTATTACGTCTCTCCAGCGTACGTTGTTGGGGGGAGCGTGATCGATCAAAGTGGTTGGTTGCGGTCCGTACTAGATCTAAGGATAATGAATTAGGTAAATTGTTATTGAAACAGTAGATTTATGTATTTTATCTTATTAGATAACTCCGATCTCGAAGTCAAACGTTTGTACATACGTCTTCGCGTGACTCCCTTCATATAATTCAGTCCGAGTCTCCCCTTCTTTTTCTTTTTCCTTCCTTCCATCCATCTTCTTGTTCATGGCTTTCGCATCCTCCAATGTCACCGTCTCCCTGCTCCCCGTCTCCCTCTCTCTAGTCCACATACCTCGATCCAGGCTATCCCAACTATCACATCCTGTCTTGAGGCAGATTTTGCAGCCAAATCCCATTTTTATAAATGTTACCTGCAACGAGATTGAACTTAGCCTCTTCGCCGAGTCCCACATGCTCCAAGATTTTGAACCGATTGCTAGACGTGACAGGCAGAGACAGAGATCCCGCTCTGGCTCGGCTTCGTCAAACACAAGACGTACGCTAACCGCTTTATCTCAAGACCACCTCGAGATTTCATACGAAAAATGGAATGTTCTCCAAATTGATTCACATTCCGATCAGCTCGGTATGTTACCCGTCGTTCCATATACCCCCTATGTATAATTCTATTCATTCCTCAAATTTCAGATAATTCTGGGGCTCGTGTCCATGAGCTCTCTGCACCATTAGCTGCAGCTGGAATTTCTATTTTGTATCAGTCGTCTTATTTAAGCGACTTCATATTCGTACGTCACACGAAATGAATAACGAGGATATCCACGCATTTTAAATCGTAATATGCAGGTGAAGGAGTCAAGGCTGCAGGAAGTCATGTCCTTGCTGGGATCAACGGGTTTTGATCTCTATTCTTCCGATCCGGAGCTACTCACTTCAAGAGTAGTCTCTCCTATGCTCTCTCCAATTTTCCCTGACGACTCCCTCATTGCCGATGTAACCCAAGACATCACAGCTGAATCAGGAGCCATTCTGACCAGGACGAGGAACAGCATCGACTCTGTTTCTGCTGCTGAAATCACTTTGCAGCACCTGAACCTCACGACATCCCCGGATGACTCGCCCGAGTCTAGTCCGATTGATCGTAAACCTCCATCACGTCACAAATCACATTCCCCAACTTCGGGCGAAGTGCGCATCTTGTCTCCCAACCTTGCTTGTGTTGGCCTCTCTGATGACAACGTTGACACATGGGGACTTAAGATTGTCAAACTTGTAGCCTTTCCTGAGTTGATCCCCGTAAAGGAACATACCCCACGACCACACAAGTCTCCGTCTTATGACGCACATCCCTCCCACGGCGTTGCTACAGTTCTACCCCCATTGCGAGGTAATTCAGACTCCTCGGACTCATTTTCTTCAAGTGACGAAGATGAGGAGGGTTACTTTTCCCACTCCCCTCGCGGTAATCTGTCTTGCACTTCACTAGCGTCCTCTGTCGCTTCCCGATCGTTTCCGGACCTATCGCAGTCTGCCCCTCTTCAGATGTCACATTTCAAGCATTCTGCCAAACACATTGTTGCCCCGCTTGCTCCGCTTTCTCCTCTTGAATCAAAACCGGCTCCACATCGTAAATCTACATTCCACCATATGGATCCATCCAGCACGATAAGGAAGCCTGCGGATGAGGGCATGCGTGCCACTGTACCATTTTTCAGTTTCACGCGCACACAAGAAGGCACTTCATTAACAACTGACGTTTCCCTTCTCGCCACGCTATTTCCTCCGAACGAGAGGCACATGATGATCTGTGCTGGGGAACTTGACGCTCTTGAGGAGCAAAGTTCGAGCGCAGATTCAGACTCCGAGGAGGAAGAGGACACGCTTTCATCAGGTGGCACCCTGAAATGCTTGCAGATTGATTTGCGGCGTTTTGGCCTTGGTACATCGTTCTTCGCTATCTCCCGGATGCATATTAACATACTTCCGTCCTCCCACGCAGATAAACATGGCCTAGTGAACCGCTTTTCTCGAGTACTTGAGCAAAACGGCATCAACCACATGTATAGCTCGACTTTTAAGACGGCCAACCTACTTGTGCGTACATCATTTCCTTATTCATAAGCCTCGTGTTAACATCATCTTCGCATAGGTTTCAAAAGCACATGCCAACCGTGCTCGAGCCTTGCTCAAGGCTTGCTAAAACTGCATCTCCGATCGCCATGTTTATTACCTATCGCATCTATGGCCATCATAACTCCATCTTCGAAATGAGGCAATGCCCGGTACCGCCAGCTCAGCCCTGCTCGACCATTTCTCATACCCGAGGAATCTAGAAGTACGTACTTTACAAAGCTGCTTCAATATTTCCGCGCCGTGTTTGCGCTCGCTATAGCGATTGATACCCCCTGTTTCTGTATCATTATGGCCTTGACGAATTCGCGTCCCGCTCAATTTTGTCCAGGGTTTCTTTTTGGTTTAATATGTAAAGCCTCTCATCTCATCTTTGCCGCGACATCTGAATCGTCGCTATGCCAGCAGCATGTTCACATCGTCACTTTTGTTTGTTATTCCAATCTCGGGCATTTTATCAACATAATGTTCTATTACATTTACGCATCCACCACGCATACTTCCGAGGATATTATGTAGTATGTAGCATTTTGTATCGTTTTGCTTCATGTTGATACCGGGGGAGGCTTCGGGAGTCATTTTGTATCGTTTTGCTTCATGTTAATACCGGGGGAGGCTTCGGGACTTCCGAAGCCTCCCCCAGTATCAACATGAAGCAAAAGGGACGTAGCTTCCTGTAAGGCGCGCGTTCAAAAATAAATGGGCCAATCGTAATATAGATTCATGTGATAAAGATGGCAGGTAAATAATGCAGGGATGCGATAAAGATGACAGGTTCTAATTGCGAAGACGTGTAGGGGTATATGATGTGACGTTACCATGCGGGGCAGGTACATATTAAAGAAAGAAGTCCTTTACCAAACAATGCACTAAGCACCAACGGCGTTAGACCGTTCGATAACAGGCAGGTACGGCAGGTACCAATCATCGAGAGGGGGGAGGTCGTCTTCGTCGTCAATGTATGTGTATGGCGTCGGAGTTTCGCAGCGAATGACAGACCGACCAGCGGACATATCTTCTGAGGTGTTTACGGCTGGTGTATCATGACACGAGTGATCGGAACAAGGGCCACAACCCAATTCGCAAGTATCCATGAGAAAGCACCCGGAAGTATCAAGGGACGGGGGCGTATCTATCAAATGGGGCTCCCGCGAGTGGTTAGGGTGGACCTCGATGGAGAAGTTGTCACAGTTTTCGTGATGTGATTGCTGGCTAGGGCCGGAGACGGCTTCGAGGGCCGAGTTATTGTGTAGAGGTGACGATTGGCGCTTGGGGTAAACGGGGAGGTAGTCGTAATCTTGGTCTTCGACCCTGTTGCCCCACGAGATCCACGGATTGTGCGGAGGAGCATCCGTGATCATGATATGTGGAGCTCTAAAGGGGCAGTCAGACTCGATGATAGAGATGCCCGAAAAATATCTAGACGCTTGTAAGATGGGCTGTAAGAAGTTACGGACGTGAGACCAGGATCTGTATAGCCAATCAGGAGGGGCGTACCTGAGCAGGATCAGTCCATACGAAGGGCCGTTGTTCCAAACGGGACCCGGCCCCTGGTTCGTTGAATCGAACGCAAGCTGCGGGCGCCGACAAGCTTGCTTCGAATGCCTGAGAATTCATCTTTCAATCAACAGGTTTCAAGTGATAATCCGAAAGGCCGCCTACCGCAACTTTACGGCGGTGTCGGAATATCCCGTCGACCACCTCGCGGAATATTAATCGTTCAGTTGAAGAAGTTTCGACCTAATGGGGGACGATATCTTGAGATTGTATCAGAACTAGTGACAAAAGTCGTGACTTACGGAGGAAAGAAGTTTCTTGACATTGAACACGCGAAGGGAAGCTCCCGGCCGAACGTCGCCGGACTCATCTGTTGAGGCTACAGACTGAGGTTCAGATCTCTTTGAGTCCCGATCATCCGATTCATCGTGTAGTGACAGAAGTGGGGAGTGATGATAGAATACATGAGGGGATAAACGAGGCACATTGAGGTAACAGGGCCACTGGGGATCGACCCGGTTATAATCCGGCGTGTAAAAGTCATCTGCACATGAGACAGGGGGAGTTATGACTATATGGGGAGCGATATGTGCGCAAGAGGAGTCGAGAACAATGTTGCGTCCATCCAGGCGAAATGCGAGGAGTATATCCTGATAGGAAGACATTAGAATGAAAGAGAGAAAG
>Ga0153976_1000227_pt1 | contig 19014 bp, 27 predicted proteins | sample TSGA060MetaG_FD_104717 | JGI IMG/M metagenome (GOLD analysis project Ga0153976, IMG submission 104717) | Attine ant fungus gardens microbial communities from Georgia, USA - TSGA060 MetaG | ecosystem: Host-associated > Fungi > Mycelium > Unclassified | place: USA: Georgia, Yuchi Wildlife... | reverse complement strand
GACTCTCACGTTCTATATATGGAAAGAAGATCGATCTGAGATGCAAGTCCGAGATCTATCATTCAGAATATAAGGTCTGTGGGCGCAGAGCCCACAGCCTACTCATTCCCTTAAGTCATGGATATGGACACTGACTGGTGCCTCACCTGCAATAAGCGCGTCGTATGCTACCCCTTCTTTCATTTTCCACTGAACTCTTATCCTTTTCCAAGGACGGCGGCAACATCTACTGCTCGTTCCAGTGCCAATTTGGTGCGGGACCTTCAAACTACCATCTTCGCCCATGCTCTTCCTTTGTTCAGGACACTGGTGAGTGTCCAGAAGATACAGAAGAAGGAGAGTGCTTCGAGGAGGACTTGGCCTACGATGAGGACGGCCAGATAAGCAACATTGAGGCTGTCTCCAAGACCAGTTGGGCAGGCCGTGGTTCTGCTGGAATCCGCGCCTGGGCTGCAGAAATTCCTTTTGGAGCTCATCCAGAGGCACAGGAATCAGTTTCTATCTCATTCGACGACTCCTCCAACACTTCCGCTTCCAGCTCTACCAGCTCTATCAGCTCTATCTATCGAGCCCCAAATCTCGTACGGCCAATTCGCCCCCTGCCACCTTCTCTCACCATGACAAAACCAGACCTTTCCACTACCACTCCCCCACGGCCTATCCTCAATTTCCAGAAACATCCCGCTGCCCTCACCCATTCTCCAGGGAGCACAGCAAGAACCGTCACCACAGAGGACTCTCTTCCGACACCTGCCTCCACTCACGCCTTGCCCTTCTCGCCTTTCCCTGGAAGACCCTTCCCCTCCATCTCCGACGCTCGTGCAAGCGACCTTGCCGCATGCACTCGACTCATCTCTTCACAACTTCCCTCTCGATCCCCCCCTTCTCCCGAGGTTCATGATTGCCACGTTGGGCACTCCAGAGAGATGCCCATTACCCCAAGAATTTTATCTTCCCCTCGATCGTCCCTAGGCGAACATGATTTATCCCCACCGTTCTGGGTAACTACTTCCATGGCTCTTCAAGTGACAAAGCCTCGTACCATAGCTCGCAAGGAACCTAACTTTATTGGGCTATCTCGGGGTCGTCTATTCCATCGCCACGTCGTTGCTTAGGCGTTGGGGATTTTTCTCAAAAATCTCATGCGTGTGTGCATTAATTCCCTTTCGTTCTCGACTTATCTCCATCGTGTTTCTTTTGTCGGCCACTGTTACATATCTCATTCCAAGGTCTATCGAGACATCTGCCTATCTTATAAACTGGGTAACGGCACACAAACAACTATCTCAAAAGGTCCATCCACTCTCTTACACTTACTTCTGCTGTATCACCACTCTTTTTATATATCGATTGTTATCATCCCACATCGTCGGTGTTTTGCCTTTCTGTACTTCCTCGCAATCACTTTCTACATCCATTCATACACATACATAGACAACATGCAATTTTTTTGATACCAGCTTTGACTGTTGTGTGATGAGTAGCTGACTCACTTAAGGTCTATCAACACGAAATGATTAACAACGGATTAGACATGTGGACAGTGAGAGGAATGATGGAATTCCTGTGATGAGCTAACGAAGTTGCGTCGGGAGCGAGACTGATGTAAAGTCGACTCGGTTTAGCCACATGCCTTTCGGGTCAAGCAGTATCAGGATTAAACTATCATCGACTTCGCGAAGAGGGATCCTTTGCCAAACAGGCTAATACACCTATAAGGAATCTAGCAGAAAAAAAGGAAAAGCTCAGTTAGAGACTGATATGGACGATGATCTCGTCCTCACAGGCTCAACGTTTTACCTTCTGGCAACCCACCTTGACGATTATAATGTAGACGTAATAATCGCTTTGTTGACCAGTCAATTTCCCAAAAGACTCGCAATTCTCCTCTCCTTCCCTCTCCTTACAGAGCTTATTTTCAACCTCCCAACTCTTCCAGAACCAAGGCTCCACTTGAACAGCAGCGAAATTGAAAATCCGTATCGCACGCACTCCACTTAAGAGAATTCACCCACAATTATCCCGACTGTCGTCGAGACAATGCGAGACGGCGACCTCGACGGGGACACATCTTCTCTCTCTTCTGATTCATGATAAAAGTTCTTCTTTGCATATCCGTCACGCGCTTCTAGCGAAGGAAGCGGGATATGGGCAATGAATAGGTAGCAGCATCTTGTCTTGTCCATTGAATGTCCCGCTGCCAAGTTTCCGAGAGAAATTAAATGAATTTGGCAGATAACACTGTCCGCACACGCACGGACTTTTGTTCCTGTGCATCAATCGTGGATTATCGTCCTGTCACTGGCTTTGCGCGTCTTTGAAGCATCAATCCTCCAGCCTCGTGGCCTTCTCCGATATACCCGCATTACCGGTTCTTTGAATGCACTTCAGCCTTCAAAAAGAATATGAGAATCACTTTCAAGCAATCTGTTCATTGAGCTCTACTATATTGCTCGCCGGAGGAGTCATCCTTCTCTAATCGGCTTCTCAGGACTTTATAGACTATCTACACGCAGCGCAATGGAGTCTTAAGGTCTGGTCTGTAGCTAGGTCAGGACTTGATTGACCCACACTGGAACATGCTGCATATGCATTGCATATTGCATGATTGAGATACATATGCTCCTCGGTTAGCCGCTTCATACTCATGATGTCCCTGCAGAAGAAGTGCTTTGCTCGAGCCAGCCCATAGCCTTGCGTCTCTTTTTGTCTTTCTCACCGATCCGCCGCCCTCTTTGCAGTCTCTCAACCCCTCTCCCACTTCGAACGGAATACCACTTGGACGGAGCCTGCGAAAGTTCGGGCATCAGCTTTACTCAGTCAAAAACTCCGCATCATCGATCTGTCGTATCGTAGCACCGGTATCGACCGGTGACCGGGTCAATGGCCGACCGATCATGCAAATGAACTGTCCTGTCACCGTGTCAGCCCAGCTCACTGAAGTGTCCCTCATTGCTCCTTCTCAGAAGAATCTATTTTTTTCTGAGACGAGATTCTTCTTTGTGGCATTTGACCTTGAAATTTTATTTGGAGCAAATATCGTGCCCTTGATACACCCGCAGGCCATTCAAGGCTCAATAGCCCCTTCTCCGGACCCGTATATCCCTTGCTGAGTGCTTCTCTTTATTCAACAAGTGGCTCTGTGCTCTGCCGTATCTTGCCTTGTAGTCGACTATAGTGTCACTTTGACTTCGCTTGCATCTACAATAACCGACCTTAGCGCAGAATGGAAATACTAGGCTGATTCTTTGCTAAAACCTGAATCTCATCATAAAAATCATCATCATTATTCTTCAAAACCATATGGATGGCGACTTTCTTGATCTCCTCATAATCAGTAGTTCTTGCGGGCCAACTGGTGGTCTAGAACGTGATTTCCTTCGACATTATCTGAAACAAGAGGAATCGCTGTAAATTCATACGATCCCGGTTAACAGTTTTTCTCCGTAGAATAGACATCAACAACGGGCACCAAAGCGGCTTCTTCCAAGTTGTTTGATTGTGTGTCATTCTTCCTCTTTTAATCAACGCCGTAAGTAATGAACGATGGATGCATTACACAAACAAATATATGTCCACTGGGCCCGTACTTGTCTTGTGAAAACCTGGTGGTAGGTGTTTAGGAATTTCCCTAAGAATTTAGATTCCTCACCCTGCAAGCGATAATCATACAGTGTTCACCTGAGAGGTGACGTCCAGTAACTGCACAGGTCTTCTCTCTGTTATTTACTTGCAATACCTCTTCAAGTAGCAGTATATGATTTTTTGTTGTGTCCTCTATCTCCCCCGAGCCGTGCAAGCCGGCCGTACAATAGCCATTATTGGATAACATTGTTCTCTCCTTCCAAATTGAGTCTGGGTTGTGAAGATTGGCAAAACTGCTGTTGAAACCGTCATTTTGTGCTTCAATCCGAGGAAGAAGAAACTTTGTCAATCAATAAGTCTCGAATAGTCTCGTTTTGAGCCGAGATTGTTGGATTCTAACAACTCACATATCAGCAATCTTCTTGCTGCTGTTACGGCTCGAAAATTTCAAGAATGCTTTTTGCTTAGTCGGCAGAACCATAGCTGCTGACAGCTGTGTGACCGTCGTGCCTGCCCTACTCACTGGCAGCGCTTGTGCTTTACAGGAGACCCACCCGAGGTAATTATGAATAGCAGTATCCTCCTTCACACCGTGCTTATCTGCTCTCGAGTCCATCTAGACCATGATAAATGAAGAACTTCAACAACAGCTGGTGCATATCAATTGCATCAAGCACTTCCGTTATCCTGTCTGATGGAGCTATTTGTAAGTACAAAGCCCAATTGAAATTGGTACGACTCAACAGCTATGCGGAGTCTGCGCGTCAGAAGCTAACAGCTAGTATCTGGTTTATTTTGAAGGGCACTAATCAAGTATCGACTTTAGTCTTGTCGACACGAATGCCAAAGTGTTCGTTCATTGCGTAATCACAGGATACCCTCGTGGTACCTGAGACTCTTCACAAGACCTCCTTGTCGCCTTGGGTACGTTTATACAAGCCTCCCAAAAAGCCTCAGTAGGTCAGCTGAACATCCACCCGTGATTCTTGCATGCTAGTTTTCTGATAAGTGAGTCGGAATGATTTCTCCTTACGCATATGTTCGTACCTGGCCCTGAGAAACTTACAAATTTATCACTCTTCTCAGTATCGTAAACTCAGAAGCCAACCCCCCTGTGATGCTTCCGAATGACACTTTGAAGACATCATAATGGGGTTGACCGGGGTAGCAAATAGGATAGAACCTTTCGGAGGAAGTTGGAATTTTTTCAACCCCAATGGAAGCAGTTACGTAGGGCTCATGAAACGTGGGACATAACGCCAATGACTTTTCTTTGCCCTAGTCTTTTGGTTTCCTCTGATGATAACGCCATCCAGAGGAATCGATACTCTATCCAGACTCTATCTGTTGGGCAATAATACCAAGATAAATGAATGCATCCTGCATCGGGGTCTTTCTCTCATCTGGCTTCTCGTGGTTATTCCCTGACTCATCCATTTGGCTTTCCTTTACTGTCTTGCAGTATCGTCTCGAATTAGGATCTTCCCCAAAGATGTGATCACGGAGGCACTAAATTTGACATTGACTCAAGGTTAACTCATTTTCCTGGGGGTCTACGTTCTCGTTTTGGAACCACTCTATCAGCGGCGGTCGTCATCTTGTCATAGGCAGCGCACCAAACAAAAGAAGCTGATATCAATTTTCATCTTTGGTCCAGGGTGTGCTCAACTGCGCTTGTGATATCAATGAAGGTGGTGTACGTTATATTCGTTGATATGAAACATCTTCTTTTTAGAAAGTCTCTCGGCTGCGTTCATTGATGTATCAATCCACTTTAAGTCACAACAATAGCCCAGTTGGTCAGAAGCAGTGGGTAAGGTGTAATTTTACATTGGGTCCCTGGCAGTGTCCCATGATCCAGTCCATCTGACTTGCATCGAACAAGATTTCCTGTTGCGAGAGCCACGAATAAAGACAATCCGACAGAATAACATCTGATTGTCGGTTTTAATTTCTTTTTTCTACATGTCCTATTTTATCGGGAAAGACTATAATCGTCTCATCAACATTGTCGTGCAAGAATGCGCGCGCGCATCGCGGGTTCTCAATTTATCACAATACGAATATTTGGGGGTTCCATCAGTGTGATCTCCACTGTTGTATCTTGGTTAGCGGGTAACGCTTGACATTCTATAGTCTGTATTGATTCTTTTTTTTGGTGTGGCAAAAAGTCTTGTTCGGTTAGATTTTCTCGCCCGCCACATACTTTTTCTCAGCAGAAGAAGCTGTTCAAAAACACATTGTACGCACGCTCTAAGATGACGTTTTTGTTGCCGAGGCACTAAGCAGGTTCAGATATCTTCTCGGAGCCAGAAGTAGGACTTGTTGATTACCCTCACAGTTTGTCAGGCCGCTATGACGGCCGGATACAAAACATTCTCCCCGTAATTGTTCTTCTGGATTTGTCGAATAAGCCGAATATATTGTATTCTCAACAGTACAATCTTCTCATCCAAACCACTTGACATTGAATCAATCAAATGCTTCAGTCATAGGACGTGCTTCGCGGCCCTTCTGGTTCATGTATGATCATGTCAGATTATGCGGTGAAAGGTGATTTCACGTGTCGTGCCCCTAGCGTCGTAAAAAACGCTTACGCGGGCTTGGCAAAGACTGCCAAGTTTAGGTATTTGGTCCAGCCTGGTCCGGCCCAAGTCCAGGAAAAGACTTGTTCGCGGGAGAAGGCCATATGGTACTCATCAAGTAACATTTGCCTTCCATGATTGAACATGCCCACTGTCATTGCTGTCCATGTGGCGCCATTAATCGTTTTGACAACATGACCAGAGTATGAAGTGACCTTTACCTGATAGTCAAGAGGAGTACTTGATTACTTCGCCAGAGCAACCGCCTTTGTTCATGAAATGAAGGACTGAGATGTCAGGGTTATCTAGTTGCGACCTCATCAGACCTGAAGATAATATCCTGACTCGTGAAATCTTACTCAAACCGCATACGTCAATGTGAAAGCGGAGTTTGATCAGTCGAATATAGCCACTGATAAAACGGGTGAATCGTCAACCGGGGATAATGTAGAAGATTCAAAGAGGTACGAGAGATTCATCGACCTGTCGTAATATCTTCCAAATGCACTCATAAGTCTGATCCTTGTCCCAACGTGATCAGTCCTCTGCCATTGTTACCTGACCATTGAAACCTGCCCAGCTCGTAACAGATTCTGAATCTCCTCCCGAGGCCAAGATACCAGGGGTCTGTATACAGAGATCATCTACGTGACCATTTATACTTCATGCAAGGTATGGAAGGTGATTTGTGATCACATATTCTCAGGCTCGTTTGGGCTATCCTATTAAATCATGAAGTTTTGTTTCACATTTGATGACATTTACAACACCATGCCTAAAATATGTGAGAAGAATGAATCTAGCAGCAAAGACAAAGTTCGGTTGTTGGGCAAACAGATATGGTTGCTATATGTTGGATATCGTTGGCACAGTTCCCTTGGTCAATTTGGGACAATACAAGATATAGCCCCAACACCAAACATGTTTTTATTGTGGGGGAGGCTGGAAGCTAGGTCTACTGTCAACATTTGTCATCTCCACCTGAAGTTAAATTCCTACCCTGGCGGTGGTCCTGAAAAACCTGGTGGGGGTGGAGGAAATCCAGGAGGGAAACCTGCTGGGGGTCTGAAACCAGGAGGGGGCCCTGGCATACCAGGAGGTGCAAATGGCATAGGTGGCCGTGCGAGAGGCATTTGACCGACTATGAGTTCAAAACTGAGATTCAGTCGGCTGTCTAGATGAAACTTGGACAAAAGATGAGCGTACTGGATGGTATCATCCCTCGGCCAGCCGGCATGCCTCGACCAGGACCGGTTGGGAGCTAGTAAAAACAAGTCAGCAGCGGATCAGTGTCTATACTGAGTCCAATCACGTACAGCATTAGCCTTTTTGTCCTCGTCAACCACAGGTGGTGGCCCTTCAACGCTGATACTGACTACGGTCTCGCCTCGCAAGATAACCAAACCTAGGGTGCGCTTCATTTCCTGTTCCGGCGCAGTCTCCTCACCAGCCTTTTTCTTTGGCCTTACTCTTCGGAACTCTTCACAATCAGCCAATACCAAGTTCATGTGGCGGTCAAAAGCAAGCATTTGGCCCGTCAATGCGCGTCCATCGTTAATCGTGACCTTGAGTCGCCAGTTGATCAGAGAGAGCATTTTCCCGCCTTTAGATTTTGGAGGAGGCTAGGTAATATATGAGATTCATCCTGCCAGCACTGTGTAGTGCAATGCAGACGTAGGGCTCACCATGGTGGACAATGTATTGGACAACGACACAATTCATGATTTCCTCACAATTTCCACAACCTTTCACCAAACAAACACAAACTCTGGTATCACCTCTTATTCCTTAGTCATCCAAGCACTCATGTCCTCAGTTCGGGGGTCAGGCTTGATCATTCAAGCTATCGAATAATATGTCTCAATTCAATGATAAATTGATCAAACTGTTAGGTAGGTCCTTGCTTTCTGAGAACGGCGGTCCACATTCATCGGATTCAGGTATCGCTACCCCGATCATTGGTGCACCAATGGCAAAGGCGTCTGGAGGCATGGATCATGAAGCATCATGGGCATTTGTTCATCCTTACGCCTAAACAGGTTTACTCGCCGCTGAGATAACGCGTGGTGGGGGATTTGGATTTATGGGCACCGGTAAAGACATGCCATCATGCAAGTAAGGGAAAAAACATGTTCATGTCACTGAAAGGCTATATCACGGTGGATCAAATCCAAGAAGAGATAAATGTTGCGCGCCGAACCCTTGGAGTTAACCCTCAGTCACCCTTGCCAATTGGGGTCGGTTTCCTCTGCTGGAGACTTGAAATAGATGCAGCTCAAGGAGAGAGAGAGATCAAGACTGCACTTGACAACCATGTCGTTGCTGTGTGGCTTTCTTTTGGCAGGAATCTATCTAAATGGATTCAATTCGTCCGGGATCACGATAAAGTCACTGGGACGCAAACCATAATATTTGTTCAAGTCTCTTCTGTGGATGATGCTCTTGTTGCCATTCACGACTGGAAAGTGGATGTCATTGTGGCTCAAGGTTTCATTTCATCATTCCAGATACTAATTCTAGCCTCTTACCCTTATTCTAGGGATTGAAGCGGGTGGTCACGGTTTTGGCAATGCTCCACCCACGAGGTCGTTAATTTCATCGATCCTGTCCGCTGCTCCTGGTAATGGACCTGCAGTCATAGGCGCTGGTGGTCTAGCAACAGGGAGGCATGTAGCAGAGCTCCTTGGCCTCGGTGCTGCAGGTGCAGTCCTCGGAACACGTTTTCTTTTAACTCCCGAAAGTCTATACTCTGATGCTCATAAACAAGCATTGGTTGCTGCGGACTCATCATTATCAATCCGAAGCATGGCATTTGATCAGGCTTTAGACGCCTTGGGCTGGCCAAGCGGTGTTGATGGCAGAGGCTTGCGTAATGGTGGGATTTTTTCTGGTAGCAAAATTTATTGACCAGGGCTTATTTCTGCGACTGTGCATAGCGACCGTTCAGGATTATGAAAATGGTGAGGATATACAAATTTTACGCTCCAAGTTTCAAGAAGCTACCCGTGATAATGACGTAACCCGGGCCATCGTGTGGGCTGGAACCGGCGTTGGGGACATGAACGATATCAAGCCTGCGAAGGTCATCATTGCGTTTCATGGAATGGGATCTTCTTCTGATTTTCTTCTGTTCAACAGGAGCTAGTCCAGGAGCTGCAACAAGAGTGTCTGACCCATCTGGAACTGGAAAATAATGTCGCCCAAGCCTTCTAGGTCACAGTGTGTATATTAATCAATCCATTGTTGGTTTGTCTTCTGGATGTGTACTTTTCCCTACATAAATGATTCCATATAGATCAATCAGAAACCCGGTGGCTTCGTCGAGAGGCCTCATCAAAGGACTCATGTTGAGCCGTTTGGAATAACTGACTTCTCTCCCTTAGCCAGATTCAGTAAAAGGAACAACCCTACAGACACGTTGCAGAGGCCAGTTATTCGTACTTGCGCGTCATCGATCTCAACATCAATCCAACATCACTTTTAACCATTGACCCTCTTCCTCATTGCACATCAAGTAGAAAGCATGATTGATTCCCTTTCGCTTCAGTATCTTTTCGCCACTCAACTGCAACAGTCGTTTTTGCCTACTTTGGTCTCTTACTCTGGACCAACTAACATGCCAGAAGATTTTGGCGGACCTTCTCTCACCTGCCTAGTTTGCTCTATCCAAACCGCATCATACCCGATATTGGCGACACGTTCACTTATCTAGTAATAGCCGAGATAGAATCCCCTACTTTCTAGTCTCAGGGGTAGAAGCCTGGTATTTATAACTCAGTAAGGCTTATTCTATGGACAGGAGATGCATCTTTGTTGCTATTTTGTGTTGAATTCATCCTATCGCTTTCACTCCTGCAGCGGAAAAACAGATGATGGTTATCTGATACGCTAGATGGTTGACTGTACGATGATCTGGGTACTCATATTGGAAGTATTCTTGTCTCTATTTGAGTAGTAGGGCTAATTAACAAATCTAGGTATCAAGATTTGAAATATCGCTCCGGAAAGACAGATTAATCGTTCAATGAACGATTTCGACAACGAGATCACCTTGGTTGATGGAATCACCTGTCGAAAGATGAATAGATTAGGAGCATAGGATGGGGAAAGAGAATGAATGCACCTTCTTGGACAACAACCCGCTTAACGTGGCCAGAGACCGGCGCCGTGACTGCTGACTCCATCTATCCAAGATATCAGAACAATGAAACCATGAGAAAATGATAGTTCACCTTCATGGCACTCATGACTATCGATGAGAAAAAGATAAGAAAGCACCCTAGATCTCGCTTTTTGAGACACGCACCACAGATAGGATCACCCTTCTTGATCTCATGGCCTTCCTTGACCCGCACTTCCACGACGACTCCAGACATGGGAGCTCCTACTGAGCCTGGCTCACTGGAAGCCTTCTCCCGTGAAATTGTCTCGACAGCTGAGTTTTTATCCTCAATTGAAACCGCACGGACCTAATGGGACCACATCAGTCTCGATTAAGAAGCATTAAATGAATGGATTTATACCTCTCCATTGACTTCAAACCAAACGTCACGCTGTGCACTACCTTCCACAACCGGACCTACGGCCATGAGACGAATGATCAGTGTCTTGCCTGGCTCAATGGAGATATGCATTTCTTCTCCAATGTCAGGACGTCCGAGGAAGTAACGTGTGGGAATAACACTAGTTTTACATGAGATCTGGACTTGAGAACAGTGAGTTTTCATGCCATACCTGAGATCTCCATATTTTGCCAAGAAGCTTTGATACTCCGTGAAGACCTGATGTGGAAATCATCGTACTCAAAAAAACAGTACCTGGGAATGAATCCCGTACCTTGGGATACATGACGTAGGACGTTACATCAGTATCAGTGATGTGCTTGCCAAACTTGCTCCGCAGCTCTGCCTTGATCTTCTTAAAGTCTAGCGGTTCCATAGTAGTACCAGGCCGTCCATCAATCTTTGGCTTATCCCTGATGATGCGGGAGCGCAGGGGTTCAGGGAACCCTCCCACAGGTTGTCCAAGATAACCCTGGAAGAACTCAACAACAGAAGATGGGAAATCAAGTTGGTCAGCACGTTCGAGGACCTGCTCTTTGGAGAAGGAATTTGAAGTCATCCACTGAGCAAAGTCACCAACAACTTTTGATGACGGTGTAACCTATCCTCAAAGGTCCATCAGTAACGATAGAAAAACGTTCTCGAGGGTTTTATGACCTTAATGATGTTACCACACTGGAAGGACGGGACAATTAGAAGCTAGATCTGAACAATTAGAAGAGAATGACTTTACAAGTTCATTCGCTTCGATATATTTCTTCTTGATTTCTATGATAATCCATCAGGCGATTGAATATTTTTTGGTCTGCCATGTACCTGTCCATTGTTCTCCGAGCCCAAGTTGCCCAGCTTGGAACTGTAAATAAGAATCAGCAGGAAAGAAGCACGGAGCTTTCATTCGAAGATACCATCAAGTTTGTGTACTGCCCTCCAGGCATTTCGTGGTCAAACACGGAGGAGTCGGAAGCACGGACATTGGCCTCAAAACAGCTGTAGAGTATGCGGACCTGACTCCAGTAGTTGTTAAGGGCCTGAATATCTGCGTAACGAATCCCCGTGCCAAGTGTTGTCTGCTCCAAAGCCATACATACAGCACCCATAGACGGCTGAGAAGTCAATCCTGACATGCCTAGTGGATGGAGATCTCAGGTTCAGGATTTGTCTCCCCACAGAAAAAGCTAAAAACTGACTATCGATGGCTACGTCGACAACATCAGCACCTGCAGCAGCAGCAGCAATCATGCTTGCTGTGGCGATGCCCGCAGTATCATGCGAATGCACATGGATAGGAAGATCAGGATGAGCCTTCCTAATGGCACCAATGAGACTGGTTATTTGAATCCCATTTCAGCTTCTGTATTTTGAGTCCAAAGGAAACCCCTTACATTTTAGCGGCCTCAGGCTTCAGAAGACCGGCCATATCCTTGACACCGAGGATATGGATACCTTCTTTTACGAGTTTACCGACAAAATCAAGGTAATATTGGAGAGTGTATTTGGTCTCCTTGGGGTTAGCCACGTCTCCGCTGTAGCACACAGCTGCTTCAACGACACCACCAGCCTTCTTGGCAGCGTCGATACCGAGCTGTAACTGACAAATTGTGAGTTTCATATGTAAAAAGATATCCCTACCATTCCACGCTTACATTTTCTGCGACCTATGCGTTAACCCGTGGGGTAAGATGCACAAATTGATAACACACCGAAGTAATTGAGAGAATCAAAGACACGGAAGATGTCAAGACCGTTCTCAACGGCTTTTTTTGAGAAATCATAAATAGCATTATCACTAGGTGGACTCAAAAAAGCGGTCAATGACTGGGTATCCACTACCTACGGATAGGAGGTGTAACCAACACCGTTGGCGCCGCGGACGAGAGCTTGGAAAGGGATATTTGGGACAAGCTTCCTCAGAGTGCGCTTCACATAAGCATTAGTTTACAGTGCTTCACCAATCAATGAAGCCAACACACCAATCGATCCCAGGGGTCCTCGTACAAGAACCGCATTGCTACATCAAACGTAGCCCCACCCCACATCTCCAAGCTGTAGGCATTCGCAAGAGCGTAACTGGTCTCCTTAGCGATGGAAATCATATCAGTAGTGCGCAGACGAGTAGCAAGTAGAGACTGATGGGCATCACGCCAGGTGGTATCCATGATCAAAACACCAGGGTATTCACGAACAGCCTTGGCGAAAGCTTCTGGACCATGTTCAACAATGATATTGCGCCAACCAAGTGTGCAAGGGTAGGTGGTGTCTAGCGGAGTACTAGAATCGTCACGATTGGCAAATTTGGGAATAATCAACTCGGTTTTGAGGCCAGGTTCACCCTATTGTATAGTATATGAATACTCTAAGATTTAAATCGCACGTCAGTCTTACGATTTGACCTTTGATAGAACTTCCATTGACGGAAAGGTCCCCAAGGTAAGCCAAGAGCTTTTGCGCCCGATTTTGACTCTGCACAAGCTTAAAGAGGTCTGGAGTATCATCAATAAACTAAGAGAAATCATTAAAGCAGGATCGAGCAGGAAAAGAAAGGTAAACCATACCGTTGTCCAGGTCTTTCCTCCAATAAAAGTGTCGTGAGTCAAAAGACGGAACAGGAATGGAATGTTGGTCTGAAGAGACCCAGCCAGTCAGCACCATCCCTCGATAAGCATGTGAGATACAGACCTTGACACCGCGAATGCGGAATTCTACCAGGGCACGGAGCATCTTTCTGCGTGCTACTTCATAAGTGGTACCACTCACGCTACACTTTACGAGCAAACTGTCATAGTGGGGCTTTATTTTGAAGTTAGCCGGAATCCTACCAAGTATCTCATGACGTACAGTGATCTGGGCACCAGCGAAGCCTGAGCTTGCATCGAGACGGACACCATTTCCACCAGCTGAACGATAAACTTCAATCTTTCCCGTGTCAGGCTGGAATCCGGAAGCAGGGTCTTCGGTTGTAATACGACACTGAATTGCGAAGCCTCGCTTGGTAATGGCGTCTTGTGTCAAACCTAGTTGGGGCAGGGTGGCACCAGCGGCAATCTGAATTTGAGCAGCAACAATGTCGATGCCTGTAATCTCCTCTGCCATCCATCATATGATAAGCTCGGAGGCAGTCATCATGCTTTATCAGGATAACTGACCAGTGATAGTATGCTCGACCTGGATACGTGGATTGATCTCAATAAAGTAGTGCCTTCCCATCTGGTCAACCAGAAACTCAGCCGTACCAGCATTCTTGTAGCCAACGCTTTTGGCGAGCTTGATAGCGTCATTCAGAATAGATTGACGTACTTCTTCAGGGAGGTGATTTGCAGGTGCGACCTCAACAACCTTTTGATGACGACGTTGCACCGAACAGTCACGTTCGAAGAGGTGGATGGTATTTCCAACGCCATCAGCGAGAATTTGCACCTCGATGTGGCGAGGACGTTCAAGGAAGCGCTCAATGAAAACGGTGCCATCACCGAAAGCAGATTTGGCCTCGCTAACGGCACGCTCGAAAGCAGTCTTGAACTCAGTTTCTTCGCGTACAACACGCATTCCACGACCACCACCACCCATGGCAGCCTTGATGATGACTGTACGTGAAGATTGAGGGCTTGACAAACTTTAGTTTTGAATTGAAGGGTGCGTACCAGGGAAGCCATATTCTTTGATGAATGCCTCTCCATCTTTGTACGACGCCACCGGCCCTGGTGTTCCAGGAACAACAGGGACACCGCACTTCATCGCTGTATTGCATTCCGTCAGTCCTGCCGTTCAATCTTTATCATGATTAGGTATCCATACCAAGAGCCCTAGCTTTAGTCTTATCGCCAAGACCATCGATAACTTCTGGTGTTGGTCCGATAAAAGCAATACCAGCTTGCTCAACCTTGCGAGCAAATTCCGCATTTTCAGAGAGGAAACCATAGCTATAAGAGACCGTGAATCACATAAACAACCCATCGGATCAGATTTACTCACCCAGGGTGAATCATGTCAACTCCATGTTCAAGGGATATTCTAATAATGTCGTCCTGCGAGAGATAGGCAGCAACTGGGGTGAGACCTTTACCGACTTGATAAGCCTCATCAGCCTAGAGGAGTTGTAGTCAGCTGGACATCCACTACCCCGGTTGAAAGAAAAATTGTCACCTTTTGGCGATGGGCAGATAAGCGATCTTCATAGGAATAGATCGCAACAGTATGCATTGCCAATTCATGAGCAGTTCTGAATACACGGATAGCAATTTCCTAACAGAAGGAAACAGTGAACACATAGACTCGAGAATAGCAATCTGAGCCGTACACCACGATTAGCAACAAGGATTTTGGTCAAAGGTCCACCGTGACCAGCAGATTTTCTTCTCATTGTCTGTATTGAGTGGACTGGTGTCCCCGGATTGGTAGGCGACCGGGCGAATATCTGCGCCAGCCTTGGGGGGTGGAGAACATTCGAGTCCGATGAAGCCATAGTGATGGATAATAATCAAACTCGGAGTGAAGAATGATTATGCCAAGAGCTCGAGCGTGATTTCAGAAGCGAACCTAGATACGCCAACAATTTGATTGCAGCCTCTCGAACTCATGCAAAAACCAAAAGAATTGGAACAGGAGGATGCATTCTACTGGTACTCGAGGTTACATCACTACTACAATACGAGCAATCCCCCGAGCAATCCCCCTCAATGTCCAGTATCACTACATAAAAATCTGCTACGGTATCATGTGATTATCTCGGCGTCAATTATCTTATCAAAACAAAGCCACCAGTCACTCCCCGCAAAATCTTTTGCGAAAGCTGGTACGGTTGTTATGGCTTCCGATTTGTCAAGGGAATAATGGTATCAGCTTGTTTTCGTGCTTCTGTTCTCTTTTGGTTATTTTTTGCCACTGCATAAAGGATACCTGCAAAAAAGCCGACCCCAACAGCTGAAACGGATCCAAAAGTAATTGAATCTCCAAAGAAGATCATCCCTGATGCTGCGACAGGAAGTTTATTCAATGCTCCAACCATACTGCGATCCGTAATAATATCAGTCATTATGACGTGTTTGAGAGACCATCGCTTGCCTGTACGTTGTGCTGCTTGTCACTCGCACACACCATGCCGTCGTATATGAGATCCCTACTGCGGCAGCACCTGAGAATGCAATGACAAACAATAGGAAATTGCGAGTATCAGAGGGGCTTCCAGGTAGCATTATCAAATGATGAAATGAAGGTTTTCAGCATCACTCACAAGTTGCGTGCTAGATTTTCTGATCCCCAATCTTCAACCACTAACGAGAAGACCGCAAGTACCGGGATGCTAAGCAGATTGTTATAGAACATTGAATCCCAATCGGAAAATCCGGTTGCCTTAATTCTCTTTCGCATCGATAAAACCTAGGATACAAAGTTGGAAAGCCCACAAAATCCTTTCGGCATAACCTACATATGCAGCACTTGCAAGGCAATTAATAAGCATCCAGAAATAGCCTACATTGAGACCGCGAACAGTGCTCAAGAGGTTTTTCAGATTACTCCCACTGATACCAGCGTCATTTCCGAGAATGAGCGCATTGGTGACATCAGACCATGCAGCAATGACGGATGAAACCACCTCCAAGTAGACCCATCAACGCCCATGATGTGGCAACGAAGGAAAGAGGCAGACCCTACCATGAAAATGAATGAAATGAAAGTGAGCATGGTGACCGAGCCGCCAAACCAGATGACTTCTCCATATGCCTAGACCCATTGGCGATGAATTCAAGAGTTTGACACGGAGAAATGGACTGACAATTAATATGATAGTCAGGTTCTTAAAAATTGTGTAGACAGGTATGCTGAGATATTGCTAGCGCCCATGTCAGCATCATTCGGGATTGACATTGCTGCTTACCAGGCTCTTTGAACCTGTGTAGATGACGCTCACTAGAAGGAAGCTGATCGGAAACCACATTTTTGCGTCCTTTTTATCAAAGTCTCTGAAGGATATGATCCCAAGTATCTTGACAAGAGAGACACATGCCACACAAAATGACGACTGGATACATAGCAAGAGGAAGTTCATTGAAAAGTCGCGGCCTGACACAACAAACTGTTCTTCATCGTCAAGTATCAAGTCAAGTAACTTTATTCAAAGACCAACCTTATTGATAACAGTCATTAATATCGATGCTATGCAGTAGCAAATGATTGAGGACGCTATCACGGGTCTGTAAACTGAATGAGCATAAAAATACCATGGTTTACACACCTGCAGCATTTGATCCCCCTGATTCTCTTGAACCAGTCGCAATAGCCTTCTTAATTTCTGCTGCATCTGTCTCCTCTGAGTGTGATCTCCCTCCACTTGTCGTTGAGGACATTATGACTTAGAGAGCGATGAAAGTGAGACGTGAAGTCTGATTCAAAAGGACGTATTTGAGCGCAAGAGAGCACAAAGAGGTTCAGAAAGGGTCTTAATGCAGTAGGGTGAAGCCGTTAGAACAAGGAATTAGACTGATCTCGCAATGTGTAACCACGTGACCTCATAATGTAGGTTGTTGACAGATTATGGAAGAATTCTAGAAGAGGAGACTATCGCCACAGATGTGAGCGCGACTCAGCAACGATCAAGATTGTACCTCAATTGACAATTTGGTTATTTCCTTGATATGGCAAAATTATGATTATTGTTTTACTTCATGTCTCACATTATTATCTGACCGATTGTTATCCTAACCCGAGAACTGCTATATGGAGGTTCAACCTGAAATACAAGAGTTTCCATGCATGCTGTAATCTTTCAAAATTGGATTCAGAGAGATACGTAGCCCCTCGTAAGCCTTGATGTATGACTAAGCCAAACACGCTATTTCATTTCACTTCACTGCGGCTGCAGTCATGTCCTGGCTATCCACGGTTGCGTCAATTAGCATGGCCGTGGGCCCTCCTCTGGTAAGTCTATACCTCTTTCTACCTCGTCTCAACGACATGAACGATTTTAGGTCTACGCCGACCAAACATTCTCCATTGTTCGCAAACGGCATGATATCTACTCTTCTTGCATGTGCTCAGTCTTACATTGTCCGTGATAGGGACGCAACTGGATTTTCCCGGGATGTCTGTGCTATCTTGTAGTACCCTTCGCTCATATCAAAGTAATGGTCTGACGAACGAAATAAAGATTACTCGCCAATATCACCCGCTGCTTCTTCTGGCTAGGGTTCTCCACCTTGATTTATCGCAATCAACGTTGTCATTGACAATCATTTACCCACAGAGACCACTTTGAGATTGCACTCCTAATTCAGTCTATTCTCATGATCTTGGCACAAGTATACTATCTCTCTCGTTCCATCTCGAATTGGGCATTGACACCGTCCGAGGTTGGCCTCCTCTACATATGTATATTATTTCGACCAAAACTAGTTGAATCCTCTCAACGACCATTTTCCTTCTGGCAGTGGCCCTCCTGTGTGCAGTATATTGAATTCCTCTGTGGATTTATGTTGGTCACCTGTCTGTCATTCGACCAGTTTGATTAATAACTCTTCTTCCAGTATTTGCCAGGCCATTGCATTCTTAATCCTTGGCCATTCCCGATTATATGTCAATACTCTTGGATTCGTCGCTCTGGGTCTTGAAAGCACACTCCCCATACCCCAGCTTATCAGGTGAATCCAACTCTCCGTCCAGGGTGTCATCATCCCTCAATTTTTCCTGCAGCAATTTCCGCCAGCGATCGCTCTATGGTTTCCGGTCGTCTACTTTGATCGGTTGGCTCGGTGGTGACGCATTCAAGTACATCCCTATTTTATTACATAGAATCTTGCGTCTGATCATTTGCAAGGACTGGGTATTTTTTTTCGCGGGGAGCACCACTCCAATTCAAAGTTTGTGCCATATTCCAGCTTTCAGTTGACGTTGGTGTGTCAATCCATCTCTTCTCACCCTCCTTCGGCGAGATCTGACCTGCTTATAACGCAGCTATCTTGATACAGAGAGTAACTTATGGAAATTCACCTCCCATGTCTGTGATAACAGACGAGGTTGACGAGTTAGAGGAGGCTTTAGCCCTAGCAGATGAAAATTAATGATAAATTGGCATGAATGTTGTCGTGAATTTACTTACCATTCCAGATAAATACTCAGATAGGATACCTGTACCACAATGCTACCGCGGGGATGTCGATGTCAGGACAGAAGGAGAACTTCGTGAAAATTTTACCTTACAGCACCCAAATCGCTCGTGATTGTGGCGTTAACTTCTCTCGAGACGCATTTCAGCTTCAGGCCACCTTGTGTTACGATCTCGAGCCCTG